>Ga0209239_1002761_pt1 | contig 10409 bp, 8 predicted proteins | sample GraSoi013_2_20cm_FD_185824 | JGI IMG/M metagenome (GOLD analysis project Ga0209239, IMG submission 185824) | Grasslands soil microbial communities from the Angelo Coastal Reserve, California, USA - Sample 10_02_2013_2_20cm (SPAdes) (version 2) | ecosystem: Environmental > Terrestrial > Soil >...
ATCACGACTGGCTTGGGAAGGAACGGCTCAAGGATCTTTTTGACCGCCACTGGGCCGGATCCTGGGCCACCTCCGCCATGCGGCGTGGAAAAAGTCTTGTGCAGATTCAGGTGCATGACATCGACGCCGAAATCTCCGGGACGAACCTTGCCCACTAGGGCGTTCATGTTGGCGCCGTCCATGTAAAGCAAGCCGCCTTTGGCGTGCATGACCTCAGCAATCTTGTGAATTTCTTGCTCAAATACTCCCAGCGTATTGGGGTTAGTGAGCATGAGAGCGGCGACTTCGTCGTTCATTTGCGCGGTCAGTGCGGAGACATCCACCATGCCGCGGGCATTGGATTGCATCTTTTCAACGTCATATCCCACCATCGCCGCAGTCGCCGGATTGGTGCCGTGAGCGGAATCGGGAATGAGGATTTTCTTTCGCGGATTTCCTTTCGATTGCTGATAAGCGCGCACCATCAGCAGACCGGTCAGCTCGCCATGCGCACCGGCGGCCGGTTGTAAAGTGATCGCGTCCATGCCGGTGATTTCGAGCAGACAGTCGCTTAACACCTTCATGATGCGCAGCGCGCCTTGCGATACTCGCTCGGGCTGGTAGGGATGCCCGTTCGCCAGTCCTTCCAGGCGCGCAACTACTTCGTTCACGCGCGGGTTATATTTCATGGTGCAGGATCCAAGTGGGTACATGCCGAGATCGATCGCATAATTCCAGGTGGAAAGCCGGGTGAAATGGCGGATGATCTCGATCTCACTTACTTCGGGCATTTGGCCGAGATCTTTTCTTTCAGCGGACCCCAGCAGTTTCGAGGTGTCGACGTCAGGCACATCGAGGGGTGCCAGCCTCCACGCTGCTTTCCCAGGAGATGACTTCTCAAAGATCAGGCCTTCATTCTGATTGACGTGGCGGGTGGCTTTGCGTGTCATGTGCTTCATCGCGCCACTTCCTGGACGTCGGCTTCCTGTTTGGCAGATTTAACCGAGCGCTCACTTTCAGCCACCATGCCGACGGCCGTGTCGATTGAGGTGCGGGTCGTTATCTCAGTGCAGCACCACAAGGCTGCATTGCCGAGTTCGGGATAAAACTTCTTCAGCGGAAGTCCACCTACAATTTTGTGTCCCAGGATGCGGCTGTTGACGGCATAGGGATCTTCGCTGGTCTGGACCACGAACTCATTGAATCGCGCGGCGCCAGAAAACAGCAGTTTGGCATGCTTGCCGAATTGCTGCGCGGCGTAATTGGCTTTGGCCAGATTCTGTTTGGCGAGTTCCCGTAGTCCGATCTTGCCGTAGATGGTCATAAAAATATTGACCATCAGCGCCACCAGCGCCTGGTTGGTGCAGATGTTGGAAGTCGCTTTCTCACGACGAATGTGCTGCTCGCGGGTGGCGAGAGTTAGAACGAAGCCGCGCTTACCGTTCTTGTCGGAGGTTTGACCGACCAAACGTCCTGGCATCTGGCGGACGTACTGTTCGCGAGTGGCGATCACCCCGCAGTATGGTCCACCGAATCCAAGAGGCACGCCGAAAGATTGTGCTTCCATGGCAATGATATCCGCCTGGCGCGGCGGCTCCACGATGCCCAGCGAAACTGCTTCCGCGATGGAAACTACCAGCATCGCTCCCTGTTTGTGGGCGATCTCGGCGATGGCGGCCACGTCTTCAATGGTTCCGAAAAAATTAGGCGATTGAACTAGCACGCATGCGGTTTTTTGGGTTACAAGCTTTTCGAGTTCCTTCAGGTTTACGCGTCCGGTGTCGGTGAATGAAGTTGCGGTAAGTGGCAGGCTTTGATGATGCGCGTAGGTAGCGAGGACTTCGCGGTATTCGGGATGCAGGCTGTTTGCGACTACGGCGGAGCGACGGCCGGTGAGGCGCACGGCCATCATGACAGCTTCGGCGGCGGCAGTGGAACCATCATACATGGACGCGTTGGCCACTTCCATGCCGGTCAATTCGCAAATCATGGTCTGAAATTCGAAGATGGATTGCAACGTGCCCTGCGAAATTTCCGCTTGATAGGGCGTGTAGGCGGTGAGGAATTCACCCCGGGAAATAAGTGAGTCGATGATCACAGGACGGTAATGATGGTAAGCACCTGCGCCCAGAAAGGTGGCGTAGCCGTCGCCGTTTTCGCGGGAGCGTTCGCGGAACCAATCCACTATCTCGGATTCGGCCATCTGGCGCGGAACTTTGAGATCCCGCTCCAGACGATATTCGGCGGGAATCGACGCAAACAGATCGTTGATAGAGCGCGCGCCAATGGCTTTGAGTATGGCCTCGCGGTCGGATGGCGATTTGGGAAGATAGCGCATTGGGGAAATTTACGATTTACGACTTTCGATTGACGATTTTCCAAACCAATTCGTTCGTGATTGGATGTTCAATCGGCAATCGAAAATCGACAATCGACAATTCCTAATTTCCCGCCTCCTCGGAGACGAATTTTTCGTAGTCTTGCGCGGAGAGCAGCGAATTCAATTCGCTCGGGTTCTTGAGGGTGATTTTGATCAACCAGGCGCTGTGGGCGTCCTTGTTGATCTTCTCGGGCGCCGTCGCCAGTTCTCCATTTACTTCGGTGACTACGCCGGACGCGGGGGCGTAGAGGTCAGAAACGGCTTTCACGGACTCAACCGAGCCGAAAGTTTTGCCGGCAACGATTTCTGAACCGACCTTGGGCAACTCGACGAAGACGATATCGCCGAGCGACTCCTGGGCATAATTGGTGATGCCAACGGTCGCATTCTTGCCGTCGGCTTTGATCCACTCGTGCTCTTTGGTGTATTTGAAGTCGGTCGGATAGGGCATTCGTAATCTCTGTGGTTACACTTTCTTGGGACGGTTGTAAAACGGTGTCGGCACAACCTGCGCCTTCACTGCCTGGCTCCGAATTTGCACTTTGAGGATGGTTCGGTCATTGGCAAACTGTGGAGGAACATACGCCAGAGCAATATTCTTCTTTAAGAATGGAGCGTACGAGCCGCTGGTGACATACCCGATCTCTGCTCCTTCCTCATCGAGAACCTTGTAACCGTCGCGGGCGATGCCGCGTTCGATCATTTCCAGGCCAACTAAGGTGCGGCCGACTCCTGTGGATTTTGCCTTCTCCAGCGCATGGCGACCGATGAAGTCGGGCTTCTCCATCTTGCAGAAACGGTCGAGGCCGGCTTCCCACACATTGATGGTATCCGATATCTCGTGACCGTAGAGCGCCAGCTTGGCTTCGAGACGCAGAGTGTTGCGCGCACCCAAGCCGCAGGGTACAACTCCGAATTCCCTACCGGCTTGGAGAACCTGGTTCCAGACCATCGCACTGGTGTTCTCATCGGCGGGAATGTAGATTTCAAATCCATCTTCGCCGGTGTATCCAGTGCGGGCGATTAGAGTATTTTTCAATCCGCAAACCCTGCCACGCGTCACCCGGTAAAATTTGACGGCGGAGAGATCGGCGTCCGTGAGCTTCTGTAAGAGGTCTACGCCCTTGGGTCCCTGGATCGCGATCTGAGTAAAGTCGTCGGAAAAGTTCTCAACTTCACAATCAAAATCGCGGGTGTGATCGCGTACCCAACTGAAATCTTTTTCGCGCGTACCGGCGTTGATAACCAGCAGGTATTCGTCTTGCCCGAGCCGATGAACTATCACATCATCCACAAAAGTTCCTTGCGGATAGAGGAGGGCGGAGTACTGTGCCTGTCCAACGGCGAGCCGCGAGGCGTCGTTCATCGAAATGTGCTGGACGGCGGCCAAGGCTTCAGGGCCGGCGAGCCGGATATCGCCCATGTGGCTGACGTCGAAAATGCCGACGCTGGTGCGGACTGCATTGTGCTCGGCAATGATGCCGCCCACGGAGGGATATTCAACCGGCATCTCCCAGCCGTTGAATTCGACCATCTTCGCGCCCATCTGGCGATGGGTGTTGTAGAGCGCAGTCTTGCGGATGATTGGCGTAGTCGCCTGAACAGCGGGCAAATGTCCCTCGATCAGAGCAGTCGCTGGGCTGAAACTCTTTACCCTAACATGCGTGTGGCGGAGGGTTCAACCACTGCTCAGGTGTGTTGGGTGTCGGGTGTCACGTCTCAGGTTCTAGGTTCCGGTTTCTGGTTGCATGACCTTAGGGGCTGGTTTCAATTCAGTTGTTGGTTGTCGGTTCTCAGTTCTCAGAAGTTCGAAATTGTTAGGTTACCAACGGAACTTTCGCTTGATCTGGTGGCGCGCTACAGTTCGGCGATGGCTACCACCAGCAAGTTCCAGTGCGCCCAGTGCGACATGACCGAAGAGCGCTGTGAATGCGAGAAGTATTGCTGCTTCTGTCAGGGGCAGATCGATGCGCGGCTTTGCGCAGACGGCCTGTATTACTGCCAGGCCTGTCGCGAGGCTTGCGACCTGAAGCCGCAGGCTTAGCTTGTCTCACATCACAGGCGAGGGTGCCTGTGCTACGTGGTCCAATTAGATCACCACGGCTTCTTTGTATTCTCCAAAAACCTTCCGTAAGGTGTCCGAGATTTCACCCACAGTGGCATAAGCATCCACGGCATCCACAATGTTCGGCATGAGATTGGAGCCTGAGCGTGCCGCTTCCTCTAAGCGCGTTAGGGCATCTTTCCACGGCTGCGGATCGCGGCGAGCACGGAGGGCGCGCAGACGCTCGACCTGTTTGCGCTCTAAGGCTTCGTCGATATGCTGGAGTGGAATAGGCTTCTCTTCCTCGACCACGAAACGATTCACACCAACTACTATGGCTTGCTCCTGATCCACTTGTTGCTGATATTCGTAGGCGGCATTCTGGATTTCCTGCTGCACGTAGCCGCGTTCGATGGCTTTCAGGATCCCACCCATCACATCGATCTTTTCCAGATATACAGTGGCGCGTCTTTCGATTTCATTGGTCATAGTTTCGAGAAAATACGAGCCAGCCAAGGGATCGACAGTCTGGGGAACACCGGACTCGTACCCGAGGATTTGTTGTGTGCGTAATGCGATGCGCGCCGCCTGCTCGGTCGGCAGCGCGAGTGCCTCATCGTACGAATTGGTGTGCAGCGATTGCGTGCCCCCAAGCACCGCAGCCAATGCCTGAATCGCGGTGCGGACGATGTTGTTCTCGGGTTGCTGGGCGGTGAGCGTGGACCCAGCGGTCTGAGTGTGGAAGCGCAACATCCAGGAATGCGGATCCCGTGCCTTGAAACGTTGGCGCATGATGTGCGCCCACATGCGGCGGGCGGCACGGAACTTGGCTACTTCTTCCAGAAAATTATTGTGCGCGTTAAAGAAAAAGGAAATGCGGGGGGCGAATTTGTCCACGTCTAACCCTGCATCGAGGGCGGCCTGCACGTAGGCAATGCCGTTCCCGAGGGTAAACGCAACTTCCTGTACAGCGGTCGAGCCGGCTTCACGCATGTGGTAGCCGGAGACGGAAATGGTGTTCCACTCGGGGAGGTTCTGGTTGGTCCAGGCAAAGAGGTCGGTGATGATGCGCAGGGCCTGCTTGGGCGGATAAATGTAGGTTCCGCGCGCGATATATTCCTTGAGGACGTCGTTCTGGACTGTGCCGGAAAGTTTGAGGATGTCCGCGCCTTGCCGTCTGGCCACCGCTACATACAGGGCGAGCAGGATGGAAGCTGTCGCGTTGATGGTCATCGAGGTGGAGATTCTGGTCAGGTCGATGCCATCGAAGAGGCGTTGCATGTCCTCGATTGAGTCGATTGCCACTCCGACTTTGCCGACTTCGCCGGCGGCGAGCGGGTGGTCGGAGTCCAGGCCGATTTGGGTGGGCAAGTCGAAAGCTACTGAGAGTCCCGTGGTGCCGTGGGCAAGCAGGTACTTGTAACGTTTGTTGGATTCTTCGGCGTCACCCATGCCGGCGTACTGACGCATGGTCCAGAGGCGACCGCGGTACATGGTGGCTTGAACGCCGCGTGTGAAGGGATATTGTCCCGGGTAGCCGACATCGCCTTCCAGGTTCTGACCCTTGAGGTCGGCGGGCGTGTAGAGCGGATGGATAGGAATGTTCGAGGAAGTCCGAGGGTCTTGGTCCGGGCTAGCAGCATCTGAGCTGGCTGCGTTTCTAGGTTTGTCAGTCATCCAGCGCTTTACTCGTGACGTAAAAAAGGAGCGACCATATCCACCGGCGTCAGAGTACCGGCTTGATTGCCCATCAACGTATTCGTTCGTGCAACTCCGGATCTTTCGCGGTTAAAGATTTGTTCCTTCTTCGTGTTTTCCAGAATGAGCTCACCCCGAACCAAGCAAACATCACAGTGAAACATATTGCAACCACGATGCGACTCGGATTTACTTTGCCGCCCTGGTATAGGGCATACTCACGATAGAGCGCCAAACTTCCGATGCCAGCTAACACCAGGAAAACAAAGCCTGTGACCTCAAGCCAGAGCTGGTGCAGCACTCGTCCGACATGAGTGGCAGTGATCCGGCCGGCGCGCAAGAAGGCGCCCCAAGTCCGCGTCTGCTGGGCCTGCCGGAGGGCTAACCTTGCGAGAAGACTCAGCTTGCGAGCTGTCAAGAGATTCACCATTGGCATCGATTTTATCAATCTTCGGGGGTACAATAGCGCCGCATAAGAGCGTTGTCATGACGAAACATTGGGGGCGCTGGAAGCATCCAATGTGTAAGACGATTGAGGCGCTCTGAAATTGAGTTCATAGGGCTTTTCCAGGGGGCGGTGTGGACCAGCATTTAAAACAGTTGATGAAGGAGCTGGGCGAGGCGATCAACGAGTCGCTCGCCGACTCGGAGCAGATTGCCGAAGTCGTTTCCAAAATCAAAGACGGTGGATACGACATTTTTCTCGTGCTGGAAGCCACCATCGGGGTAAGCAAGCCTGGGGAGAAATCCAGCGATAAGACTTCCTTGGTCACGACGCTGACCAGCAACCCTGAGTTCAAGATCAGTGAGCAAGATCTCAAGTTTCTTAAGTCCCTGCGTATCAAGATCGAGGACGACGCCGCGTAAGGAATGCCGTCGTTCGTCGTTGGCTAGGGACCGACGGGCCAAACAATTGATTAGTTCGCTGCTCCTCTGGAAGATTCCAATCCTTCTTAATCTTAATCCCAGGCTTTCCGGCTTTGTTTTCGGGCTGTGCTAGTATTTTGGACGCCGTTGGGCTAGTTGCGGGCATATAGACGCGATAGCAATCGCAACTAGCATCAGACCGGACGCCAAATGAAAGACACGTTGGGAGTGCTGTTGGCCGGAGGCGCAGGCGAGCGGCTCTACCCACTCACTCGTGACCGGGCTAAACCTGCGGTCACATTTGGCGGAATCTACCGCATCATTGATGTCACTCTCTCCAACTGCATTAATTCTGACCTGCGACGGGTCTACATCCTCACTCAGTACAAGGCACTTTCGCTGAACAGGCACATCCGCGAGGGGTGGAACATCGTGGCCCGGGAAATGGGGGAGTTCGTCGAGGTACTGCCTCCCATGAAACGAGTGAGTGATCAGTGGTATCAGGGGACGGCAGATGCGGTCTATCAAAACATTTATTCCATCGGTTCGGAGCAGCCCAAGCACGTGCTGGTACTGTCTGGCGACCATATTTACAAGATGAATTATGGGCGGATGCTCAAGCAGCATGAAGACGCGGGAAGCGACGTGACGCTGGCGACCATCCAGATTGATCCTGATGAAGTTTATCGATTTGGGGTGGTGGACGTGGACCGCGAGCACCGGGTACTCGGTTTTCTGGAGAAGCCGAAGGAGACGAACTTACGGTCTCCTCATAATCCGGACAAGGTTTCTGCGTCGATGGGAATTTATCTATTCAATACAGATGTACTGATTCCAGTGCTACTGAAAGACGCGGAGGATCCAGATTCCAGCCACGACTTTGGCAAGAACATTCTGCCCAGAATGGTAGGTGAGTATCGGGTTAACGCCTACGACTTTGTAGACGAAAACAAGAAAGAAGCACTTTATTGGCGCGATGTCGGAACGCTGGAGGCGTACTACGAAGCCAACATGGACATCGTTGCGGTATCGCCAGTGTTCAACTTGTACGATTCGGACTGGCCGATTCGCACCCACCAGCGGCAATATCCGCCGGCCAAGTTCGTGTTTGCGGAGGCGGGACGTACTGGAACGGCGGTGGATTCCATCGTTTCCTCGGGCTGCATTGTCTCGGGCAGCATGGTGCGGAGCAGTGTGCTCTCGCCGGATGTACGGGTAAATTCTTATAGCGAAGTAGACGCCAGCATTCTATTCTCGCACGTGAACGTCGGGCGGCATTGCCGGATCCGGAAGGCCATTATTGACCGCGACGTGCATATTCCCGAAGGCACGACGGTGGGTTACGACACAGAAGCTGACCGCCAGCGATATTTCGTGACAGACAGCGGGATCACGGTGGTGACACGGGATTATTCCTTGTTTGAGAATCCGGTCACGGTGGATTACTTCACCAGTGAGTAGCTGCTGACTCCGGATTTGGCTTGTGGTGTTGGGAATTTGACTGACCAGCAGCTACCGCCTAACATGCCGCCACATATCCAATATCTCTTCCGATGCTAGGCAAAAACCATCTCGCATTATCGAATCCTTGAAAGACTTGGAGTAGGTGGAATGGGAGTGGTGTACCAGGCTGAGGATATCCAGCTCGGCCGCATGATCGCCTTGAAATTTCTACCCGACCCCGTCGCACAAGACGATCAAGCGCTGGAGCGTTTTCGTCGCGAAGCCCGGGCGGCGTCTGCTCTCAACCATCCCAACATCTGCACCATCCACGAGATCGGCGATTACGAGGGACGGCCATTCATCGTGATGGAGTACCTGGATGGCAAGACGCTGAAGGAGGTAATTTTCGGACGCCCGCTTGAGACGGAGCGCCTGCTTGATCTTGGCATCGATGTCGCTGATGCTCTGGATGCGGCCCATGCCAAGGGCATCATTCACCGCGATATCAAACCAGCCAACATCTTTGTCACCAGTCGAGGGCACGCCAAAATTCTCGACTTCGGCTTGGCAAAGATGGATGTGCTCACTGGCCCCAAACCCGGGGAAACAGGCTCGACCATCACGCGGGAAGAACACCTCACCAGCCCTGGCAGCGCTCTTGGAACAGTGGCATACATGTCACCGGAACAGGCGCTGGGCAAGGAACTGGACGCTCGCGCGGATCTTTTCTCTTTCGGCGCGGTGCTCTATGAGATGTGCACTAACGCTTCCGTTTCGTGGCGATACCAGCGCTGCGCTGTTTAATTCCATACTCAATAAGATCCCGCCTTCGGCGCTTCGCTCGAATCCCGATCTTCCTGCCGAACTCGACCGCATCATCAACAAGGCTTTGGAAAAGGACCGCGAGGTACGTTATCAGAGCGCCGCCGAGTTGCGCGCGGATCTGAGACGTCTCAAGCGGGATACGACCTCGAGCCGATCAGCTATTACAAGTGCGATGCAAGTTGCAGAGGGATTGCCGGTCACAGCGAAGAAATCCCAGTGGGCGCTCTGGGCCGGCCTGGCAATAGTGATCCTGATTATCGTTGGCCTGGGCGGGGCCTGGTTTTATTTTTCCCGCAATTCCAAGATTGCTCAGCAAGATATCAATGTGGTGCCCTTCACCAGTTCGCCGGGGCAGAAATTTGATCCCGTCTTTTCTCCCGATGGCAACGAACTGGCTTACACGTGGAAGGGCGAGCGGGATGACAACGACGATATCTATGTCAAGCTTATCGGTGCGGGTGCTCCGCTTCGTCTCACTGCGAGTCCTGCGCCAGAATATTGTCCCGCGTGGTCAACCGACGGGCGGTACATTGCTTTTATTCGCGATGCACCCTCGGCCGGCAGCGCGTATTACGTTATTCCTTCTTTAGGTGGAGCCGAGCGCAAGATTGCGGAGGCGGTCATTGAAGAATATGAGCACGTACGATGCATGCGCTGGTCTGGGGATGGCAAGAACTTAATCGTAGTGAATCGGGTCTCGCCTGACGATACCCAGCCCAGCGTCGTGTTGCTGTCGGTTGAAGACGGCCACAGGAAGGCGCTATCTCCGCCAAACCCTTATCTCGCCTATCCGACTCCTTCGCCGGATGGAACGATGGTGGCCTATGCAGCAGGCGCGGGCTTCCTCGCTGCGGATCTGTATGTGATGCCAATTACCGGCGGCCAACCTCGTCGCTTAACTTCTGATTGACGAATACTTAACGGGCTTACTTGGACAGGCGATAGCAAAGAAATTGTTTTCTCCTCGAATCGTGGCGGGCTGTCGAGACTGTGGCGGATTCCTGTTTCCGGCGGCACCCCAGAGCCGTTGAGTGGCGTTGGCGAGGACGTCGGTCAACCTGCTATCTCCAGCAGAGGACGCCGGCTTGCATACGTCCATTCTCGCTCTCATTCGAACGTCTGGCGTACGGCAGGACCGGGTTGGAAAGGCCGCCGCCCCGATGCGGTGAAATT
>Ga0209239_1002765_pt1 | contig 10401 bp, 8 predicted proteins | sample GraSoi013_2_20cm_FD_185824 | JGI IMG/M metagenome (GOLD analysis project Ga0209239, IMG submission 185824) | Grasslands soil microbial communities from the Angelo Coastal Reserve, California, USA - Sample 10_02_2013_2_20cm (SPAdes) (version 2) | ecosystem: Environmental > Terrestrial > Soil >...
CACGACGCTCAACGCCTCGGCCCTCCGCGACCCCGAACGCAAGGTGATCGGCGCCATCGGCGTGCTCCGCGACATGCGCGAGCTCGACAAGGCCCGCGCGTACGCGGAGAGCCTGATCAAGAACGCCCCGGACCCGGTGTTCGTCTCGGACCTCGAGGGCAAAATCCTCCAAGCCAACGACGCGGTCTTCGCCTTGCTGGGCTTCCGCCCGGACGAGCTGATCGAGCAGTCGCTCTCGCGCATCATCTCGCCCGAAGAAACCCGCGAGTTCCTGGCCGCGCTGCGCGAGGTCGTCGAACGCGAGGACACACGGGCGGGCGCGGACCAGGCGAGCCAACCCGCGGCCGCGTTGCACGCCGATCATCGCGGGATCACGCGCAACGTCGTCCTCAACCCCCGCAGCGCCAGCGGGGAGGTCATCCCGACGAGCCTGAACGCCTCCGCCCTGCGCGACCCCGACGGAAAAGTGATCGGGGCCATCGGCATCCTGCGCGACATGCGCGAGCTGGACAAGGCCCGCGCGTACGCGGAGAGCCTGATCAAGAACGCTCCGGACCCGGTGTTCGTCTCGGATCTCGAGGGCAAAATCCTCCAAGCCAACGACGCGGTGTCCACGCTGCTGGGCTTCCGGACGGACGAGGTCCTCGAGCAGTCGCTCTCACGCTTCATCAGCCCGGAGGAGACACGGGAGTTCACCGCCGCACTGCGCGAGGTGGTGGCGCGGGGCGTGACGCGCAACGCGCGTCTCAACCCCCGCAGCGCCAGCGGGGAAATCATCCCCACGACGCTCAATGCCTCGGCTCTGCGCGACCCCGACGGAAGGGTGATCGGGGCCATCGGCATCCTGCGCGACATGCGTGCCTACGAGCAGGTCGTCCGCGACCTCGAGAAGTCCAAGACGGAATTGCAGGAGAAGATCCTGGACCTCGAGAAATTCGAGGAGGTCGTCGTCGGCCGCGAGCTCAAGATGATCGCCCTGGAAAGGGAGCTGGAGAGTCAACGGAAGGAACTGGAGCGGCTGAAGGCGGAACGACGCCTGGCCTGAACGACGCCTGGCCTGAACGGCCCGAATCGTGACCCATGACGGACCAGCATAGGCCTGAGGCGACCGCGTCGGCCGACCTGCTCGAGTCCGAGGCGGCCTTGCGGGAGCGCGTGAGAACGCTCGAGCGGCACCTACGCAAGCGCGACGAGCAGCGCCGCGCGATGCTCCACATCATGACCGACCTCAACGAGTTCAACAAGCGCCTCGGCAACCAACGCAAGGCCATGCTCCACATCCTCGGCGACTACGAGCGGGACCGCAGCCGGCTCGCCCGCCAGACCGACGGGCTCGACAATTCGCGGCGTGCCCTCCTGCACATTCTTCAGGACTCGCACCAGTCCAATCTCCGTCTGGAAAGCAGCCGCAAGGCCATGATCCACATCATGGGCGACCTGCGAGAGACCACCGCGGAGATCCAGCGCCGCGAACAGGAGCTACGCGACAAGCAAGAGCAGCTCGTCCAGGCGGGCAAGCTTGCCACGCTCGGCGAGCTCACCACCGGCGTCGCCCATGAGCTCAACAATCCGCTGAACAATATCGGACTGTTCATGGGCAACGCGCTCGACCTCATCGGGCTCGGCGTGACGGACAAGGAGCATATCGCGCGCGAGCTGCAGAACGCCATGCGACAGGTCCGCAAGGCCACCGAAATCATCTCGCACCTTCGCACCTTCGGGCGCGTGGCGCCGGTCAGCCGTGAGCTGGTCTCCATGAATCAGGTGATCGGGCGCGCGTTGTCGCTCATGCAGGAGCAGCTCCGGCTCCGCGAGATCGAGGTCGAGCTGGACGTGAGCGCGCGGCATGCGGTCGTGATGGGGAACCCCATTCAGCTCGAGCAAGTCCTCATCAACTTGCTGACGAACGCGCGGGACGCGCTCGTAGAGTCGCCGCGGAAGGTCATCCACATCGCGTGTGAGGTGCGAGACAGGGTCGTCGATCTGGCGTTCTCCGATACGGGTCCCGGCATCCCGGAGGGGCTCGAGCGACGCATCTTCGACCCCTTCTTCACAACCAAGGAGGTCGGCCGAGGCACCGGCCTCGGCCTGTCCATCACCTACGGGATCATCAAGGAGCACGGGGGCACCATCGCGGTCGCAAACCGTCCGGGCGAGGGCGCGGCATTCCTCATCCGGCTCCCCCTCGCGTCCGACGACGCACCGGAGCCGTCGCCCGGATGAGCGCCCCTCGAGTCCTGATCGTCGACGACGACGTCGCGTTGTTGGAGGCGCTTCCCGAAGCGCTACGGCTCCGAATGGACGGTGTCATCGTAGACACCTGCGACTCTGGATCGGCGGCGTTGGACCGGATCGCGGCCACGGACTACGACGCGATCATCAGCGACATCAAGATGCCGGGGATCGACGGCCTCGCGCTGCTCGCCAAGATTCGCGTGCTCCGTCCGGACACGCCCACGCTGCTCATCACCGGGCACGGCGAGCACGACCTGGCGGTTCAGGCGTTGCGTGGGGGTGCCTACGACTTCATCCAGAAGCCCATCGACCGGGAGTATTTCGTGGCGTCGTTGAGTCGAGCGGTTCAGATGCGCCAGCTGACTCGCCAGGTCAAGGAGCTCGACCAGCTCAAGGCGCAATTCTTCACCGACGTCAGCCACGAGCTGCGCGCTCCGCTCGCACTGGTGCTCGGGCCGACCCGGAAACTGCTGGCGAACGGCGAGCTCAGCGTCGAGCAACGCCACGACCTCGAGGTCATCGACCGCAACGCCCGGACCCTGCTCAAGCGCGTCAACGACCTGCTCGACATCGCCAAGCTGGAGGCGGGGAAGGTGGGCGTGAACCGCGCCGAGGTCGACCTGGCCCAGCTGCTGCGCCTCACCGCGGCTCACTTCGAGGCGTTCGCGCAGGAACGCCAGATCTCGTTCTCGGTGGAGGCACCGCCGTCCGTCCCCGCTCAGGCCGACTCCGAGAAGCTGCAGCGCGTGTTCTTGAACCTCCTGTCCAACGCCCTCAAGTTCGCTCCCGATCGAGGCCGCGTGCGGTGCGTGCTGCGTGTCGAGGGCGACCGCGCGATCGTCGCCTTCGAGGACAACGGCCCGGGCGTGCCGGTCGACCTGCGCGAGGCTGTCTTCGAGCGCTTCCATCAGGGTGAGAGCGGGTCGGCCGGGCCCTTGGGAGGCACGGGCCTGGGCCTGGCCATCACCAAGGAATTTGTCGCGCTGCACGGGGGGACGATCGCAGTCACCGATGCCCCGGAGGGCGGCGCGCTCTTCAGCGTCGTACTCCCGCTCGTCGCGCCGCCGGCGAGCGTCGCGCCAACCACGGCGACGGGGCGAGACGTCGATGCCATCGCGCGCGAAACGCTGGAGGAACTCCGCCAGAACCGCGCCACAGGGATCGATCCGACGCGCGAGCATGCGGGGCTCCCTCGCGAAGTGCAGAAGGCTCTTCCGCTGCCAGAGGCCCTCGTGCTCGTCGTCGAAGACAACCCGGACATGAACCGATTCATCGCCGAGACGTTAGCGAGCGAATACCGCGTTGCGACCGCTTTCGATGGGCGAGAAGGTCTGGAGAAGGCGCAGGCACTCCCGCCCGACCTGATCCTCACCGACGTGATGATGCCTCGGATGCGCGGCGACGAGCTGCTGAGTGAGCTACGCGCTCATACAGAGCTCGCTACCGTGCCCGTGGTCGTCCTGACCGCCAAAGCCGACAACGACCTCCGGGTGAAGCTGCTGCGCGCGGGCGCACAGGACTTCCTCACGAAGCCATTTTCGGCCGAGGAGCTGAGGGCACGGGTGGCAAATCAAGTCACGCTGAAGCGAGCGCGCGACGTGCTCCAGCAAGAGCTGGCGAGCCGGACCCACGACGTCGGCGCGTTGGCCCGCGAGGTCACCGACCGTCAGCGCCAGCTGCAGACGACGCTCGCGACGTTGAGGGTGAGCGAAGAGCGCTCCCGCTCGCTCGTGGAGAGCGTCAAGGACTACGCGATCTTGATGCTCGACCGGGACGGGCACGTGGTCAATTGGAACGTCGGTGCCGAACGCATGACGGGCTATACCGCGCCCGAGATCGTCCGCCAGCATGTCTCTCGCCTTTACCCCGGGGAAGACATTCAGCGCGAGACCCCGGCGCAGGAGTTGAGCCGAGCCGCGGCGGAGGGGCGGTTCGAAGCCGAGGGCTGGCGGGTGCGGAAGGACGGGTCACGCTTCTGGGCGAACGCAATCCTGACGCCGCTCCGCGACGATCTCGGACTCCTCTGGGGATTCTCGAACGTGACGCGCGACATCACCGAGCGCAAGCGCGCAGAGGAGCAGATCGCGACGTCCCTCAAGGAGAAAGAGGTCCTTCTCAAGGAGCTTCACCACCGCGTGAAAAATAACCTGCAAGTCATTTGCAGCCTGCTCAATCTCCAGTCCGAGTCCATTCACGATCGGCGGGTCCTGGAACTGCTCGCGGCGAGTCAAAACCGTGTCAGATCGATGGCGCTCATTCACGAGCAGCTCTATCAGTCCCCGAACCTGGCGACGATCGATTTCGCGGAATACGTCCGCCGGTTGGCGCTCAACTTGTTCCGATCGTACGGCGCCGACGCCGACACCGTCTCCATGGCTCTGAATCTCGAGGAGGTGGTGATGGGAATCGACACCGCTGTCCCCTGCGGCTTGATCATCAACGAACTGATCTCGAACTCCCTCAAGCACGCCTTCCCGCCCGGAAGGGAAGGCGAAATCCGCGTCGACCTCCGCTCCCGCCCCGATAACACGTGCGAGCTCGTCGTGAGCGACACCGGGATCGGACTCCCGCCCGCGAGCAACCTCGACACGCGACCCGCGTCGGGTCTGCAATTGGTGGCGACCCTGACCGATCAGCTGGGAGGCACGCTCGAGTCCCAGACGAGCGAGGGCGCTCGGTTTCGAATAGAGTTCCCGCGTTAGGCGGATACGGGGGCACCATCCATGGCGCCGGCACAGATCCTCGTTGTGGAGGACGAAAACATCGTCGCGAGGGACATCGAACGGAACCTCCACGTCCTCGGGTACGAGGTGCCCGCGATCGCCGCGTCGGGGGAAGACGCGATCGACAAGGCGGTCGCCATCCACCCCGATCTCGTGCTCATGGATATCCGGTTGCGAGGGCGCATCGACGGTGTGAGCGCCGCCCAAGAAATCGGCGGCCGGCTCGCGATTCCCGTCGTGTATCTTACCTCCTACGCCGATGACGAGACGTTGCACCGCGCCAAACTGACCGAGCCGTTCGGGTACATCGTGAAGCCGTTCGAAAAAAAGGATCTTCACGCCACGATCGAGATGGCGCTGTACCGACACCAGACGCAGATGACACTACGGAGTCTCGCGCTTGCCGACGAGCTGACGGGCCTGTACAACCGACGCGGATTCTTGACCCTTGCGGACCAGCACCTGAAATTCGCTCGCCGTGCGACGCGAGGCTGCTCTCTCCTCTTCATCGATGTTGATCGCCTCAAGCAGATCAACGACACCTTCGGCCACCGGGAGGGGGATCACGCGCTGATCACGACCGCGAAGATTCTCAGGCAAACCTTTCGCGAGTCCGACGTCATCGCCCGGCTCGGCGGCGACGAGTTTGCGGTGCTCGCGATCCACTCGGACGATGACAGCACACGGGTGATCACCGCTCGTTTGCTCGAGCACGTCCGAGCGTACAACGCGCGGCGAGACCACCGTTACGAGGTGGTGCTCAGCGTGGGCGCGGTGCGTTTCGACCCGATGCGGACCTGTTCGATCGAGGACCTGATGATCAGCGCGGACGAAGCGCTCTACGGCCACAAACGGAGCAAACGGAAGCCGTGACCGCTACGCCTTCAGGTGCTTCGCGAAAAACGCGAGGCAGCGCTTCCAGCCGTCCTCGGCGGCCTCCTTCTTGTAGACCTGCGGCCGGTCGTCCGAGAAGAACGCGTGCGGGGCGCCCTGGTACAGCACGAACTCGACGTTCGGGTTCGTCTTCCTCAGCTCGGCCTCGAAGCGCTTGACGTCGTCCGCGGGGATCCCGCCGTCGGCCTCGCCGTACAGGCCGAGCACCGGCGCCTTGAGGCGCGCGATCAGGCTGAATGCGTCGACCCCTGGCGCGTCGGGGTACGTGCGCTTGACGTGGCCGTACCATGGCACCGCCGCGACGACCCCGGGGTACTCGGCGCTGAAGTGGAGCGTGAGCGCCCCGCCCCCGCAGAACCCGGTGACGCCGAGCCGGTCGCCGCGGGCCCACGTCTGCTGCTTGGCGTAGTCGGCGGCGGCCGCGATGTCGCCGAGGTACTGCTTACGCGTCACTTTGCTGGAGATGGCGCCCATCTCCTGGAAGTTCTTCCCCTGCATCCCGCCCTCACGGTGGTAGAGCTCGGGCGCGATCGCGTAGTAGCCGGCGTGCGCGAAGCGCCGCACCACGTCCTTGTGGTGGTCGCTGTTGCCGGTGAAGCCGGAGATCACGACGACGACCGGGTAGCGCCCCTGCGCCTCCGGGTGGGCGTCGTACGCCGGGATCATCGTCCCGCCCACGTTCAGCTGGATGTCGCGGGCGGTGATGCCCTTCGTGTCGGTGACGATCGCCTGCGCCAGCGAGACGCCGGGCGTGAGGACGCCGCCCACCGTCGTGTACGCGCCGAACTTCAGGACTTCCCTGCGGCTGAGCGGATTGGCCATGAGCGTCTCCTTTTGTAGCGGGGTCCGCGAGGCCGGCAGACTCCGTGGGTGGCCTGAGAAAGGCACGGGCCGGCGCCGTTCCTCCAATCAACGATCCAGTCTTGCGCCGGGTTCCCGGATTCTAGCGCACCGGGGATCTTTGCTTCTCGGCGTCCACCCAGGCCTGCCACTCCCGCGGGCTGAGGCCGATGGCGACCTTGCCCTCGCAGCGGACCAGCGGCGTCCGGAGGAGCCGGGGCTCGCCGAGGGCGCGCTCGAGGCGCCGCTCGGGTGAATCACCCGCGACGTGCAGGCCGAGGGCGCGGACTCGCGGACTCTCGCGGTCGATCAGCGCCGCGGCGCCGAAGCGCGCGGCGAAGCGCCGGAGCTCGCCGCGCGTGGCCGGGCGCTCCTCGAGATCCACGAAGTGCACCGGGACCCGCCGCTCCGCGAAGAAGCGGAGCGCCTTGCGGGTGTCCTGGCAGTCGGTGAAGCCGAAGATCTGGACGTTCATCGTCAAACCATTTCAGGCTCGGCTCGCGCCCCGGCCGTACTCACCTCGCACTGCCGCCCCGGGCCTGCGCGGCGCGGGCCCTCAGCTCCTCCCAGACGCCGAGCGGGATCGCCGGCGTTCCGGGGTTGGACGCCTTCCCGGGCTGGGACCCGAGCGACCGGCACATCTCGCGGTACGCCGCGGTCTGAGTCGCCGAGTGCTCTGGATAGTAGGTCTCGATCCCCATGAGCCCCGCGCGCACGAGGTCCGGGATCAGGTCATCGCGCCCGGCGAGGCCGGGGTGCGCGAGCACCGGCACGCCCTGCGCTCGCTGGATCACGCCAACCGCGTCCGCGGGCGTGAGGCGCTTGCGCGGAACGTTCGCGGGACCGCCCGCGCGCAGGTAGCGATCGAACGCCTCGCGCACGGACCTGACGTAGCCGTGGTTGACCATGACCTGGGCGACGTGGGGCCGTCCCGCGGCGCCTTCCTTCACGAGCGCCAGGACCTCGGCGGGGTCGATGGGCATGCCGAGCTCGGCGAGCCGCTCCGCCATACGGTAGACACGCTGCCGGCGCTCCGCGCGCTGCTCGGCGAGGAAGTCCTGAAACCACCCGGCCTCCCAATCCACGCAGTAGCCGAGGACGTGAATCTCGGAGGGCCCGCCGTCCGGCCCGCTCGGCACGTCGCAGTTGATCTCGAGCCCTGGGACGATCTGGAGCGGTGGGTGCTTCTGCGCCTCGTCCATCGCGTCGGCGAGTCCGTCGGTCGAGTCGTGATCGGTGATCGCGAGGACACGCACGCCATGCTGCACCGCGAGCCGCACGAGCTCGCGCGGCGAGAGCGAGCCGTCCGACGCGGTCGTGTGCGAGTGGAGATCGACCGCGCCGCCCACCCTAGCCCGCCAGGTACGTGAGGATCGTGCGCACGGCGGTGCCCGAGGCGCCCTTGGGGACCAGCGGAAGATCCTTCTCGCTCCACGCGGGGCCGGCGATGTCGAGGTGCGCCCACGGCAGGTCCCCGGCGAACTCCTTGAGGAAGAGCCCGGCGTTGATCGCGCCACCGCCGCGCGGTCCGACGTTGTTCAAATCGGCGACCTCGCTCTTGAGGTGCTCGCGGTACTCGTCGATCAGCGGGAGCTGCCAGAGCCGCTCGCCCGCCAACTCCCCCGCGTCGAGCAACCGCTTCGCGAGCGCCTGGTCGTTGGCCATGAGGCCGGCGCAGAGCGGGCCGAGCGCGATAACGCAGGCACCGGTCAGGGTCGCCAGGTCGATCACCTCATCGGGCTTGACGCGCGCGGCGGCGTAGCAGAGCGCGTCCGCGAGCGTGAGGCGTCCCTCGGCGTCGGTGTTCCCCACCTCGATCGTCGTGCCGTTCATCGCGCGCAGGACGTCTCCCGGGCGGACCGCCGTGCCCGACGGCATGTTCTCGGTGGCGGCGATCAGGCCGTGGACCTCCACCGGCAGCCGGAGCTGGGGGAGCGCGCCCATGATCCCGAGGACTGCCGCGGCACCGGCCATGTCGTTCTTCATCCGCTGCATCCCCTCGGAGTTCTTGAGGTCGAGCCCGCCCGAGTCGAACGTGACGCCCTTGCCGATGAGCGCGACACGCCTCTTCCCACGGCCCGGGGCCGCGTACGTGAGGTGGATGAACTTCGGCGCCTCGGCGCTCCCGGCCGCCACTCCGAGGAACGCGCCCATCCCCATCCGGCTGCATTCGGCGCGGTCGTGGACCTGGATCGCGAGCCGGCGCTCCTTGGCGAGCTGCACGGCGGCGCGGGCGAGATCGCTCGGGCTCAGCTCGTTCGCCGGGGCGTTGATGAGGTCGCGTGCGTACGCGGTGGCCCGCGCGAACACCTCGCCCCGGCGGGCGCCCTCCTCGATCTCGCGCCCGTGGCCAGCCTCCGCGTCGACGATCCTGAGCTCCTCGACGGCGCGCTCGGGCTTCTCCTTCTTGTAGCGGTCGAAGGTGTACGTCCCGAGGAGCGCGCCCTCGACGAGGGCCTGCGCGCGTTGGGGGGCGGGCAGCCGGTCACCCAGGACCTCTGCCGCGACGGTGCGGGCGCCGAGGTCGCGCGCGCGGCGCAACGCCGCCGCGGCGCCGCGACGCAGCACCTCGAGCGTCATCTCGGCGCGCGGGCCGAGCCCGGCCACGACCACGCGGCTCTTGCCCGTGTGAACGTGCATCACCTGTCCGGCCTTCGCCTTGAAGCTCTCGGCCTCCAGCGCTGCCTTGAGGTGCCCGCCCGCCGCGCGATCCAGGCGGACGAGCGCGTCCGGCAGCGTCTTCTCTGCCGCGTAGAGACCGACGACGAGCGCGTCGGCCGCGACCTCGTCGAGGCGTTTCGTGACGATCGCAACCTTCACGCGCGGTCTCCTCTCTCGAGCGCCTGGGCCCGCCGGACCATGTCCAGGAGCCCCTCGGTCGTGTCCAGCTCGGCGACCCGGTCGATCTCGATCCACTGCGCGTCGGCGGCGTCGCTGCCCGGCACGAGGCGCGTGGACTCCGGAAACGCGAGGTAGTCCACGAGGACGTAATGATAACGGATGCGGCCCGCCTCGTCGCGCACGACGCGCTCCACGATGCCGGCGACGCCCCCCACCCGGATCGCGAGGCCGCACTCCTCGGCAACCTCGCGCGCCACCGCCTCGCGCGTCGTCTCGCCGAGATTCACGAGCCCGCCGGGGAGGCTCCACTTGCCGGCAGAGGGCGCCTGGCCGCGCCGGACGAGCAGCACGCGGCTCTCGTGGAGGACAACCGCGCCGACGCCGACCCGCGGGTGCTCCGGGTATTCGCGGCTCACGCGAGGCCGGCGAGCCAGGCGTCGGTGGCGTACTTCTCGCGGACGAGGCGCTCGACCGCGGCGGTCTCGCTCGCCGTGAGCCCTTCGGGCCGGAGGTCGAGCCCGTGCTCGCCCTCGAACGCAGAGGCGAGCGCGGCGGCGACATCGTCGAACTTCGGGCGGTGGCCGAGCGCCGCCTCGAGCGTCGTCAGCGTCGCGAGCGGGTCGGGCGTCGTGGGAAAGATGGCGCCGAGGCGCGGCGCGTCGACCCCGAGCAGAACGGACCCGTGCTGGAGGAACGTACGCCCGTAGCGCCGCTGGGCGCTGCCGACAAGCTTCTTCCCGTGGAGTTCGATCTCGCAGCTCCCCGTCCGCGCGAAGCAGAAGGCAGGCGTCGCGCGCTCGTCGCGGGCGACCCCGACCATCTCGACGGGCGCCCCCAGCGCGCGGAGCCCGGCGGCGAGCGCCCGCCC
>Ga0209239_1002770_pt1 | contig 10388 bp, 9 predicted proteins | sample GraSoi013_2_20cm_FD_185824 | JGI IMG/M metagenome (GOLD analysis project Ga0209239, IMG submission 185824) | Grasslands soil microbial communities from the Angelo Coastal Reserve, California, USA - Sample 10_02_2013_2_20cm (SPAdes) (version 2) | ecosystem: Environmental > Terrestrial > Soil >...
TTCTGGCCAGCAGGTCAAGCGATCTTCTGTCAGCGACGCGCCTCAAATCCGGGCTACGGTGCCCGCCGGAGCCGCCGCCCTTACGGCGCGACAGCACTTCCTAGAGATGTTTGCTCGGGCGTACTTCCCCGGACGAACTGGCCAACTCCTGGTCGTGCCACGTGAAGGCGATTTCATCACGCGGCCCGACCCTGACGTGGCCTACATGCACGGTTCACCGTGGGAGTATGATGTCGCGATTCCGCTGATGTTTGTAGGCCCTGCGGTGAGAACCGGACTGTACTCGATGCCGGCCGTGCAGCAGGATGTTGCGCCAACGCTTGCGGCTGCGCTCGGCGTGCAGATGCTCCCAACCGTAACAGGCCGTGTATTGCCAGTCTTGCGGACCGATTTTGCTCGACCGCGAGTTGTCATGCTGGTCGTCCTGGATGGCATGCGCCGGGATTACTTCGACCGCTATGCTGCGTCCATGCCAACGCTCACGGCCCTGCGCCAGCGCAGCGCCTGGTTCACTCATGCAGAGGTTAACTTTATCCCGACGTGTACTCCTGTTGGGCACTCCACGATCGCGACGGGAACCGATCCTAGCGTGCACGGAATCACAGGTGTCAGCGTGTACGACCGCACGCACCGCCGGGGTCACGACCTATTTGCTGAAAGAATGCCGCAAGATTTAATGACATTGACGCTAGCAGATATCTGGCAGCTCGAGACCGCTGGCCGTGCGGTGATCTTGGCTCAGGGAAGCATCGATCGAGCGGCGACCCCGCTCGCGGGCCATGGAGCGTGTCAGTTGAATGGGACGCCCGTCGTACTTGTTAGCTACGATCGGCAGACGGGCGCCTGGGCCTCGAACCCCGACTGCTTCGTGCTCCCCGCATATCTGAAGGATCGCAATGCGAGAACACTATGGCAGGCCAGCGCGGAGTGGATGGGTCACAGAATCGACTCCCCCTCCGCTGTGCGCTATTCGGCTTTGTTTCCGGGATTCGAAGCCGATGCGCTGATCGCGATGATCGAGCACGAGCCCATAGGCGAAGATGATGTTGCGGATCTCATTCTGCTGAACTACAAATGCGCGGATTTCGTGGGCCACAAGTATGGTCCAGATTCGGACGAGCTCCGCGTCACGCTCGGCGAGATGGACCGTCACTTGGCGCGGATGCTAAGTGCGCTAGAGGCAAAGGTGGGGGCTAATTATCTCCTCGCGGTGACCGCGGATCATGGCATGCCGTCGAAACCATTGTCGCCCGACCGCCGGCACTTTGCGCCGGCGATCGTCGACCTGTTGCACGAAAAGTTTGATCCGGAGGCGAAGCAGTTGATTACGTCCTTCGAACCGGAAAACCTCCAGATCTTCGTCGATGAAGACCGGCTGCAGCATCTTGGTTTGACGCTGCGCGACCTGGCTCACTTCCTGGAATCGCAGCCGTTCCTTTTTGCGGTGTTCACAAACGACGACGTGCGCCGTGCGGCTCACGCGGCGAAGCCTGTGACGCCAACACGCAGGCGCTCGAAGTAGAAATAGACAAATTGAGCCAAATGGAATCGGGGTCGTGTCTAAACTCCGAAAGCTTTGATTCGATCGCTTCCCGCGCTCTCACCCTCGTCCCTCGGGTTCTGTGATCTATGTCGCGGCTTCCCAGCTCGCTCCATTCGCGAGCAGGCTATTTAACATTTGTTTCCGACTGCGCTCCGCGCTCGGCCACTATTTGCCGTGTACGGGAATGGAGATATCGATCTTCGCTTCTGCGGCAGAAATTCTCGTTTGACCGATCCACTCGCAGAATTCGATCCGCTTCACGCAAGAGGTTGAGAGTTGGTGGTTGAGTGTTGAGGGCCTTGCGGCAGACCAGCCTTCGCAAGGAGGCTCCGGCTCGGCAAGCACGACCGGCCTCTACACCGAGAGGCCGCGGTCAACGACCACGGCTACAGTTTTCCTCTTTCCTGATTAAAGAACGCGGGGAAAATGGATATTCAGCTTGATGCAAACATAGAGAACCAGGATCGCGCCAAGTGTGGAAAAAATGAGGCCGGCGGGATGAAATCGTCCGGTTGTCGGGTGCGAAAACATGTGGGTAACCGCGCCGCCAATGATCGACCCGATGATGCCGAGCACGATTGTCCAGAAAATCGTCATGTGCACGTGCATCACCGATTTCGCGATAACCCCCGCGATCAACCCAACAAGAATGTACCAGATTAAGTGAATCATAATTTTTCCTCCGTTGTTGCCTGCAGAAAGTTGCCGAGTATGGCCCAGGCATTTCACAATTGACCAGACTTTTCTCGAGAGTTGCAGAATCATTGCTATCGCCCAGAAGAGATGATTAATTTCTGCTAACGCGAAGATTGAGATGACCGCCGAATAAATTCTCGAGGAGATCGAAGTTGCGGTTCGATAATCAAAGATGTCTAGCAAGTGACGGGTTGCGCCCGGCGTCGAACAAGGGGACACTGCGCGCTTTCCGCAATGCTGACCGTTTCACAACTCTCAAAATCTTTCGCCGGCCGGGCGCTCTTCGACGACGTATCGCTCCAGGTCAACCGGGGCGATCGGATCGGATTGGTCGGCCCCAATGGGGCTGGCAAATCAACCTTGTTTGCGCTTCTGCTCGGGGATGTCTCGCCCGATAAGGGAACGATCGCGATCGAGAAGAACGCAACCATCGGATTTCTTCCGCAGGAAACCGCCGCTGCCGGAGACGAAACTGTGCTCGAACTTGCCGTCGCCGTTTCGCCTGAGCTTGTGCATGCCCAGAAAATCATCAAGGAGCATGAAGCAGCTGTAGCCGGGATCGTTGATCCCGGTGCCGACGCGGCCTATCACAATGCGCTCCATGTTTTCGACGAGCACGGCGGGTGGGAGCTCGAACCAAAAGCAAAACGGGTCCTCGCTGGACTCGCTTTTCGCGAAACTGATTTCGATCGCCCGGCGCGCGCCTTAAGCGGAGGGTGGATCATGCGCGCGCATCTCGCGCGGTTGCTCGTGATGGAACCCGACCTCCTTCTGCTCGACGAACCGACGAATCATCTCGATCTCGAATCGCTTCAATGGTTCCAGGAATATCTGCGAAGTTATCCGGGCGCGATTGTCATGATCTCGCACGATCGCGAATTTTTGAATCAGCTTGTCGGCAGCATCGTCGAGATCGCGCACTCGAAACTGGTGCGTTATCGGGGCGACTGGGACAGTTATATCGAGCAGAAAGCAGCGCGCGAAGAACAACAGCTCGCCGCTTACAAGAATCAGCAAAAAGAAATCGCGGCGCTGCAATTGTTTGCCGATCGATTTCGCGCCAAGGCCAGCAAAGCATCGCAGGCACAGAGCAAGCTGAAACAGATCGATCGCATGAAAAAAATCGCGGCTCCGGTCGCGCGTGGAAAGACGATCAAGTTCCATTTCCCGCAACCGGTGCGCAGTGGCCTGCGCGTGATCACGCTTAAAGACGTCGATCATGCCTATGGCGACCTCGTTGTTTATCGCGGAATGCAATTTCAAGCCGAGCGCGGTCAACGCACCGTGCTTGTCGGGCCGAATGGCGCGGGAAAATCGACTCTACTCAAGTTGCTAGCCGCGGTATTGCCCGTGCAGCACGGCGTGCGCGAGCTCGGACATAATGTGCGCACAGGTTATTTCTCGCAGAACCGAATCGACGTGCTTGACGCGAGCCATACCGTTCTCGACAGCGCACGCGATATGCCCAATCCAGTGTCCGAACAAACCGCGCGCACTGTGCTCGGCTCTTTTTTGTTTCGCGGAGACGATGTTTTCAAGACCGTCGCAGTTTTGAGCGGTGGCGAAAAATCGCGGCTGGCTCTCGTTAGGCTGTTACTCGATCCACCGAACCTTCTGCTCATGGATGAGCCGACGACGCATCTCGACGTCGGCTCAATCGATGCCCTTATCGGCGCGCTCAAGCAATATCACGGGACGCTCATCTTTATCAGTCACGACGTTCATTTTATCCGCGCCATTGCTACGAGTGTTCTCCACGTAGCCGCAGGTGCGAACCGCACGGGTAGTAAACTGACATTCTATCCCGGCGATTACGATTACTATCTGGACAAATCAAAAGCCACATCCGCGCGTACCGCTTTGACCACGGGAGGCGATGTGCCAGAAACCAATGGTCTCGCCGCGAAAAAGGTAAGTGCGCAAAACGGCTCCGGTCCAAGAAAACAAAAGGAACAGAAGCGTTTGGAGGCCGAAGCGCGCAACGCGATTGCCAAAGCGAGGCGCGAAAAAGAAAAGCGCGTGCACGAACTTGAGATGAAAATCGCCGCACTGGAAGGACAACAGAAAGAACTAGCCTCGGCGCTGGAAGATCCAGCAGCTTACCAACCGGGCGGCCATGCCACTGCAATTAATCGCGATCTTTCCGCTGTTGCCCAAGATCTTGCCCGTCTGACGGCGGAGTGGGAAAGTGTCACCGCCTCAGCTACTGTCCACACCTGAGCTTCGATTACTGAATGCTCCCAGACAATTTGAGTTAGTGTTCATTTGTGCCTGCCGCGCTGGCTTGCGGAGGAGGAAGCCTTGCAAAGGAGGGTGCATTCCTGGTTAAAATGTTGACGGCAATTACTCGCGAGGTGAGCGCAAGCATCAGCGATTGTGAATTGTCCTTTCATGCGCGGCAGCCAATTGACGTCGCCAAGGCCGTCGCCCAGCACAAAGCGTATCAAAATTGCCTCGCGGAACTGGGAGTTCAGATCGTTTCTCTTCCCGCCGAGCCGGAACTTCCGGATGCCGTGTTCGTAGAGGATGCAGCGGTGGTCGTGGACGAGGTCGCGGTCATCTCCATTATGGGAGCGCCGAGCAGGCGGCCCGAAGCCGACAGCCTGGCGCATGCGCTCTCTCCTTATCGGCCGATCACCTTTCTCCGCGAGTCCGCGACCCTCGATGGAGGAGACGTGCTGCGCATCGGTCGCCGTGTATTTGCCGGTTTATCGCAACGCACAAATCGGGAAGGTATCGCGCAGTTGCGCGACTTGCTTCAGGCGTTCGATTACGAGGTGCAGCCTGTCGAGGTGAGAGACTGCCTTCATCTGAAAAGCGCATGCTCGTACATCGGCAACGACACGATTCTCGTCAATCGAGCCTTGATCGATGCGGAGCAATTTCACGGGTTTGAATTGCTGAACGTTCCTGATGAAGAGCAGGGCGCAGCGAACGCGTTGTTGATCGAAGACGTTGTGATCATTGCCGCTTCTTTTCCAAAGACCCGCGCCCTGCTTGAGCAGCAAGGGTTTCGCGTGCGGACGATCGACGTGTTGGAATTGCAAAAAGCGGAAGCGGGCGTGACGTGCTGTAGTTTAATCTTTAGCGTGCAAAGACCAGCCGCGCGTACGGTCAATTTGTCGGTTGCGAAAAAATGAATCGTTTCGCGCGGACAAACGCTACTTGATGGTGAAGAGGATGCTGGCAGTCTTGCCTTCGCTCACCACGCTCATGATGTAATTTCCGGCAGGAAGCTTCTTTCCGTCCATCGTTTTGTCGATGTTCGTTTTGGTTTTGCCCTGGAGCAAAAGCACCGCGGGCGTTGAGCCTGGGACCGGTTCGTTCTTCGCGGTCACCGGATTCACGTTCACAATGATCATGTCGCCCTTCGATTCGACCGCCAGTTCCGCATCCGCCGTGACCGGATTTTGGACCTTCGCGAAAGGCGTGCCGTCCTTTGCCGCCTGACCGCCAAGGCTGACGGGAAACGGAAGCGAATCACTCGCGAAAAGAGCATACGGAAAAGCCGCCGAGATGAGGAAAAATAAGAGAAGGCGTTTCATAAGGAACAGGTTGATGGCGGATTCCCCGCGGGAACGCAAGTCTGGAATCTCGAAGCCCCGGTTTCATTTTCGGAGTCGAAATGCGGAACGATACGCGCCAGAGATCAACGGTGCTCCTGCAAGTTCGCTGCGGTGGGATGCCGCAACCGGGTCGCCCGCGGAGACCGCTACCCAGACACAGAAAAAATCATCTAGGGATTCTTGTCTATTCGCGTGAATTCGTGGCTAAAGCGCGGTAAACGAACTATATGGAATTTAGTGGTGGATGCGTTTGCGGCGGAATCCTTCGGCTTCGCTCAGGACAAGCTTCTTGGAAATTAGTGGTTGATTCACCTTGCTTATTTGCGCCACAGAAAGCGGTCTGGCTCAAAGATAAATTGCCGTGGGTTGTGATCGACGAGTCTCTTCCATCTTTCCCGAAGACCCCAAAGACCGCTTAACCAACACTCAGTTGGTAACCACGAATGGACACGAATTATTTGGACGTACGGAGATATGCAGAAAGCTTGTCGTACAAAGCGAGCTGAATACGACGATCTTGCTCGTTAATCTCATGCACCCTGAGTTGGTCGAGGGACATGTGGCTAAGCGCGTCGCGCAGTGATTCAACATGTTTCAGCAACTCGTCGCGGGTACCCTGCATGAGATATCCAGGAGGAACGGTGCTTGCGAAGGAGTTTGCGAAGACCACAATCTTGACGCCAGGTCGTAGTTGATATTGCGGACCGCCCTCCAGAATTGGTGTTTTTTCGTCATAGCTCGAATATTCGATAGTAGCCTCGCGAGGGTTCGTGCCAGGACTTCGCATCACTGCTAACACGTTCACAACTGCCCGTGCTTTGATATCGAACTTCGTTCGTGCGAGCTGACGGACTTCTCTTACCGAGCCAACGTACACGACAGGCGCCTTTCTCCGAACGCCTTCTATGAAGCTGCGCATATTGGCGGCCGTCACCTCGCGCGTATCAGCCAATATGAGCAGGAATACCGAGACTAGCGCAAGTTGTGCGAAACTCTTTCCGTGCATGCTATCTCAGGGAAAGGTAATCACGAATGCACACCAATTCACACGAATTGTCCGCAGGCTACGGAGAAGCGCCATCGCCAGGTCGCCGCGGTGACCGCTCCCCCGAGGCATTTGAATTCGTGTTCATTCGTGTCAATTCGTGGTTAAAGTGGGTTCATGGTCCGGAATGTCTTTTGATCTTCAACCAAATCTGAAAGGCGAACTCATCGAGCTTCGCCCGCTAACGCCCGAGGATTGGGATGACCTGTTTGCTATCGCGTCGGACCCGCTCATTTGGGAGCAGCATCCGGAGAGCGCTCGTTACAAGGAAGACGTATTCAAAGTTTTCTTTAAGGATGCGCTCGAATCGGGCGGAGCATTTGTTGTGATAGACAGTAAGAACAAACGAATCATTGGATCGACGCGATTCCACAGTTATGAGCCGGAAAAATCAGAGATTGAAATTGGATGGACTTTTCTTGCGAGAAAATATTGGGGCGGGCGTCATAACTGGGAAGTGAAACAATTAATGCTGGCTCATGCGTTCCAGTTTGTTGACAACGTCGTGTTCTACGTCGGAGAAAATAATATGCGCTCTCGGAGGGCGACGGAGAAGATTGGTGCGATCAAGAGCGGTATGGTGAAAAAGGTTTATGGAAACCGTCCGCCCTCTCTCAATGTAAGATATGTGATTAAGAAATCGTAACCACAAATGAACCCTCCTTCGCAATGCTACGCCGTGGCAGGCACCAATAGACGCACATTTCGAAGTCGGTGCCGCAGACCGACACTGCAGTGAACAACCATTTGTGCACATTCGTATGGATTTGTGGTTAGATGCTGCAAAAAAGTCTGGAGATTTCTTGTTGACGAATCTCGCGAAGCCTCTATCTTGTGAATCCCGCGAAAGCGGACCGCCTCCTGCATGAGGCTGGTGTTCTTCTCCTGGCTTGAGACAAGCCGATTTGGTCAGACTATTTGACGAGGTCGGGTATTGTCTTGTACCGGAGGGAAGTTATTGATCTTTGACAGTTTGGTCGTGGATTTCGAATAGAGAAATCCATCGATGGACATAGATAGTCAGCAAACATTGAATTGTGCGTTATCTGTCGATCTTTTTTGAAATTAAAGATTCAGATCGGACAAACGCTGTTTCGGATGAGGCGCAGCCGACAAGGCTGCCGCCGCAGAAGAAGCAGGAATGAAAGTCAGATCACAAACTTTCGGTTTCCCTCACGGGGACCGAGTCGTTTTTAACGGAGAGTTTGATTCTGGCTCAGAACGAACGCTGGCGGCGTGGATAAGACATGCAAGTCGAGCGAGATTTTTTCCTGTAGCAATACAGGGAAACGTCTAGCGGCGAACGGGTGCTTAACACGTGGGCAATCTGCCAAGAAGTGGGGGATAGCTCGCCGAAAGGCGAATTAATACCGCATGTGATCAGAGTGGACATCCATTCGAAATCAAAGTCGGGGCAACCTGACGCTTTTTGAGGAGCCCGCGGCCTATCAGCTAGTTGGTGAGGTAACGGCCCACCAAGGCTTAGACGGGTAGCTGGTCTGAGAGGACGACCAGCCACACTGGGACTGAGACACGGCCCAGACACCTACGGGTGGCAGCAGTCGAGAATTTTTCTCAATGGGGGAAACCCTGAAGGAGCGACGCCGCGTGGAGGATGAAGGTCTTCGGGTTGTAAACTCCTGTCATTTGGGAACAAGGCTCCGAAGAGTAACTCTTTCGGAGTTGATAGTACCAGAAGAGGAAGAGACGGCTAACTCTGTGCCAGCAGCCGCGGTAATACAGAGGTCTCAAGCGTTGTTCGGATTCATTGGGCGTAAAGGGTGCGTAGGCGGCGCGGTAAGTCGGGTGTGAAATCTCGGAGCTTAACTCCGAAACTGCATTCGATACTGCCGTGCTTGAGGACTGGAGAGGAGACTGGAATTTACGGTGTAGCGGTGAAATGCGTAGATATCGTAAGGAAGACCAGTGGCGAAGGCGGGTCTCTGGACAGTTCCTGACGCTGAGGCACGAAGGCCAGGGGAGCAAACGGGATTAGATACCCCGGTAGTCCTGGCAGTAAACGGTGCACGTTTGGTGTGGGAGGATTCGACCCCTTCTGCGCCGGAGCTAACGCGTTAAACGTGCCGCCTGGGGAGTACGGTCGCAAGATTAAAACTCAAAGAAATTGACGGGGGCCCGCACAAGCGGTGGAGTATGTGGCTCAATTCGATGCAACGCGAAGAACCTTACCAGGCCTTGACATGCATCTCTAAACCGGTGAAAGCCGGCGAGTGTCGAAAGACACAATTTGCACAGGTGCTGCATGGCTGTCGTCAGCTCGTGTCGTGAGATGTTGGGTTAAGTCCCGCAACGAGCGCAACCCCTGTGAACTGTTGCCACCGGAGCGAGAGCTCCGAGCACTCTGTTCAGACTGCCCCGCTCTAACGGGGAGGAAGGTGGGGACGACGTCAAGTCAGTATGGCCCTTACGGCCTGGGCTGCACACGTACTACAATGCCCAGTACAGAACGATCCAAGACCGCGAGGTGGAGGAAATCACTAAAACTGGGCCCAGTTCAGATTGAAGTCTGCAACTCGACTTCATGAAGCCGGAATCGCTAGTAATGGCGTATCAGCTACGACGCCGTGAATACGTTCCCGGGCCTTGTACACACCGCCCGTCACATCATGGAAGTCGCTTGTAGCCGAAGCCGGCGCGCTAACCGCAAGGAGGCAGCCGCCTACGCTATGAGCGGTAACTGGGATGAAGTCGTAACAAGGTAGCCGTAGGGGAACCTGCGGCTGGATCACCTCCTTTCTAAGGAGAAATTCATCGCCTTCGAATCTCCAGATTCGAAGAGCGGTTGAATAGGTCGACGGCTAAATCCGCGGAGTGAATCAATTGATCACTTCCCGGACACGCCGTGAAGACTTTGGAATCGAAAGAAACCAAAGCTCAGAGAAATGAGACGGTAACGCACAATTCAGTCTTTGCTGCTGCACATCGACAATGCCGGATGACGATTGCAAGATCGACATCCGGCATTTTGTTTTTCTCATCGCCCTGCTCAGTCTGATTCGGTTCGACATGAACCAAAACAAAGATACGATCTCCACAGCAAGACAATCACAGGAGATCAGTACATGACCGCGAAAGCATTATTTGTCAGACTGGAGGCAAAACCGGGCAAAGAAAACGAAGTCGCGAAATTTTTGCGCGATGGCCAGGGTTTGGTTCAACAAGAGCCCGCAACAACCGCTTGGTTCGGGATTAAACTTGGCCCGACCACCTTCGCGATCTTCGATGCGTTCCCCGACGAAGCAGGACGCGACGCGCACTTGGCTGGAAAAGTCGCCAAGGCGTTGATGGAAAAAGCGCCCGATCTCCTGGCACAGCCGCCGAAGATCGAGAAGGCAGACGTATTGGCGGACAGACTGCCGGGTTGATCCTCCTGAGGACGTTCTCCGAACTTCGGCAGGAGTTTGCAATTCGCAATCCGCAATTTACACTCCGCAATCGTTTTTCGGGGGCATAGCTCAGTTGGTAGAGCGCCAGCTTTGCAAGCTGGAAGTCAGGGGTTCGAATCCCCTTGCCTCCA
>Ga0209239_1002773_pt1 | contig 10384 bp, 7 predicted proteins | sample GraSoi013_2_20cm_FD_185824 | JGI IMG/M metagenome (GOLD analysis project Ga0209239, IMG submission 185824) | Grasslands soil microbial communities from the Angelo Coastal Reserve, California, USA - Sample 10_02_2013_2_20cm (SPAdes) (version 2) | ecosystem: Environmental > Terrestrial > Soil >...
GTCACCAGTCGGTCGACGAGCGTGATGGCCGTTGCGAACGCCTCGTGCCGTTGTCGGGCCCGAGCGTTCGTGAGCGAGGCGGTCTTGAGCAGTGCGAGTAGCCGCGACATTCCCGCCGTGGCGAGTGCGTCGAGTGACATCGCGGGCGCCGCCGGCGCGACGTCGCCCGCGCCGGCCAGCTCGCGTACGGTGTTCTCGACGACTCGCAGCCTCGTGTCGAGCTCGCGCTGCAGCAGCGTCAGCGGGTCCCCCGGCGCAAGGAGGAGCTGGACGCCGAGGTTGACGGTGAGCCCGAGCGTCACACACAACCAGATCCAGAGCACGAACTCGACGAGACTCTCCGGCCCCAGCGGCGCCACGTCCGGAAGAATCATCACGAGAGCGGCCGGCACGCCGATCGCGGACCCGAGCGCGCCAACCACCAGCACGCGCTTGAGGAACAATCCGACGAAGAAGAAGGCGATGAAGCACGCGATGCGCAGCCAGGCGATATCGAGGGCCACCATCCAGGCGAGCAGCGCCGCGCTCAGGCCGAGCGTGACGCCGGCGACGGCGAGAATGGAGCCGAGCAGCGTCGCGGCCGTGTCCTCCTGAGTGATGAGATACATGACGATCATCACGATGAGCGCGTGCGGGATGCGATGGGTCAGGATCGGGATGGTGGCAATCAGGCAGGCCAGCGTCAGCCGGAAGGTCGCGCTGCCACGTCCGGGTGTGGGCGCAAGTTCCCGGCGCAGGAAGCCGACGAACGCGGCCGCGGTCAACGGCTCTCGCTCTTGGGCGAGCCGTGCACGGTTGCGACCGCCGAGGCGCCGATGCGGAAGGATTCGTCTGGATTTTCGACCTTGATGCGCACCGGGAAGCGCGCCGCAAGCCGGATCCAGTCGAGCGAGCGCTCGACACGGGGCAGTCCATTGACGCTCGTCCCGTTCTCGGGCAGCACGGCCCAGCCGAGCCCGACGACCGTCCCTCGGAAATGCCGCCCGGGGTGCGATTGCAAGTAGAGATCGACGGGCGCCCCCGCGGGAATATGGCGCAGCTGCGTCTCCCGGAAGTTCGCCATCACGTACCAGGTGCCGGTATCGACGAGCGTGAACACCTCCGCGCCGCTTCGCGCGAAGGCGCCGGTCGAAATATTGAGGTTGACCACCCGGCCACTGAACGGCGCGCGCACGCGCGTGTACTCGAGGTCCAGCTCGGCAGCGTGCACGGCGGCCTCCGACGCAGCGACGCGAGCGTTCATGTCCGCGACCTGGCCGACCGCGTCCTCCGCCCGCCCTCGTTCGCTCCTGGACTGCTGCAGTGCGGCCTCGGTCGCGAGATGCTGAGCGCGCGTCGCCGCCAGCGTTGCCAGGGCAGCCTGCTTTCTCGCGCGAGCTTCCTCGAGCGCGGCGTCGGCCGCCAGCACCGAGGTTCGCGCCTGCTCGGCGGTCATCGCCGCAGAGATTCGCCGCGTGCGGGCCTCGTCCACGCGGTCCTCGGTCACGAATTTCTGGGGCAGCAGCGGCTCGAGACGCGCGAGGTGGTCCTCGGCATGCCGGAGCTCGGCTTTGGCCCGCTGCAGCGTGGCCTCCGAGGCGACTCGCTGCGCGTCCAGGCGAGCGATTTCCGCGTCCGCGGCGACAGGATCCGCCTCCCGGCGCACGACGTCCGCCGCCGAGGCGTTGAGCTGCGCGGCCGCGCGCGCGACACCGGCATCGGCAGTGGAGACGCCCTTCCGCAGGCCCTCGACCTCCTTGCGTGTCAGCGCGAGGGCGGCCCGCGTGCGAGCGAGGGCGATCTCGTACGGCCGCGGGTCGACGATGAAGAGCACGTCGCCTTCGTGGACCTGCTGGTTGTCCCGGACATGCAGCTCGACGATGTGACCGCTCACCTGGGGTGCGATACCCACGAAGTTGGCCCGCACTGTCGCGTCGTCCGTCTGCGGTCGTGTGCTCCACTGCAGCAACGTGACAACGACGGCGACGGCGGCGCCGACGATGATCAGGCCGCCGAGCAGCCGGCCCGCCACACGCCGTGCTCCGGGATCCGCGACGCCGCCGCGTGGCTCCATCGGCTAGATCCTGAACAGCCCCACCCAGAGAACGAGGGTGACGAGAAGCGCGAGGCTCGCATACACGAGCGCTCGCGGGCCGAGGTAGGGGTCCACGCCCAACCGGAGGAAGAGGTGTCGCGCGAGCACGGCCACAACGATCCCGATCGCGGCGCAGAGCATCCACGAGGGGAAGAACGAGCCGATGACGTTGATTTGCGGTCCCATGGCGTTCCTCACCTATCGATCCGGCGCCGAGCGGGCGTCCGAGGTCTCGCCCGTGGTGAACGCGAGCGCCGCCGTAGAATCCAGCAGCTGGACCTTCGTGTCAAGCTCCACGAACCGCGCGCGGCTCAACTCCCGGCGGGCGGCGAGGAGCTCAGTGAGCGTGCCAAGCCCCAGACGATACGACGCAAGCGAGTCCTCGTAGGACTGTTGCGAGGCTTCCACCAAGGCAGCGGCGACGTCGAGGCGCCGGAAGGCGAGCTTGACGTCCGTGTACGCCTTCCAGACTTCGCTGACGGCGCGGTCACGCGTCGCGGTGATCTCGTCCTCGGCGGTCCGGCGCGCCGCCTCGGCCAGCTCGACCCGACGCTGACGCGCGCCGCCGTCGAAGAGTTCCCACTCGAGCGCCAACCCGATGCCGTAGCTGGGCTGGGTCGCGCCAAACCACCCGGTGGACCGTCCATCCGCGGTGACCCGCGCGCTGCCCAGGATCGCGCCGACGTCTCCGACCATCGACAGCGTCGGCCAGTACGCGGCGCGCGCCCGGCGGACCTCGGCCTCGGACGCGCGCAGCGCGGCCACCCGAGCGATAAGGTCCGGCCTCTGCTCGAGCGCGCGATCGATGGTCTTCTCGACCGAGTCCTGGAGCGCGGCGCGTGGGGGCAGCGCCGAAAAATCCGTGAGCTGGATCGGCGTCGGCGGCGTGATGCCGATACTCTCCGCAAGAGTCACCTGCGCGTCTCGCTCCTTCGCGATCACCTCCTCCAACTCGAACATGGCCTGCGCCGCCTGCTGCCGCGCGAGGGCGAGCTCGGGGCGAGTGGCGAGCCCGCTTGTCAGCCGGCTCTCCGTCGCCTCCTGCACCGCGCGGGCGGCGTCGAGTGAGCTCTGAGCGACCGCGATCCGGGCGCGGATGCTGGTAAGACCGTAGAAAGCGCGCTGCACGGCGAAGACAACCTGCTGGTGCTTGCGGTTGAACCCGAGGTTCGCGGCCAGGAGACGCTCCTTCGCGGCGTCCCGAGCGCTCCCGCGACGCCCGAAGTCGAGCAGCAGCCAGCGCAGATTCAAGCTGGGAACCGCCTGGGCCAGGTCGAAGCGGAAGAAGCCGTCGGAGACGAGGTTCTTCGGGACGGGAACTCCCACACTCTTGTAGCCGCCCAGAGCCGCGATCGCAAGCACCGGAAAGTATTCGCTTTCCACGAGGCCGACGGCGAGCGCGGCCCGGCGGGCCCCTTCCCACGCCACGCGTGTCTCGGGATTCACGCGTTGCGCGAGGTCGATCAACTCCGGCAGTTCGTAACGCTTGTTCGAATCGATGCGGGGGGCCTCGGTCGATTTGAGCACCCCGACGTAGTCGCGGAGGTCAGGGGATCGCCAGTATGTGCTCGGCGTCGGGGCGACCTGACGGCTGAACCGCTCGGGTATGGCCGTGGCGGGCGGCGGTTCCGGGCGCGACTCCTGCGCGGAAGCGGCTTGCGCGCCGCAGACCAGGAGCATCGCCGCCGCCGCCGCGGCCACGCTCGCCGTCGGTCGTCGAGAGCTGAGAGAGACGGTCATCATGGTGTTCTCGGCCAGAAGATTGGCACCGGCTACATCTTCGGGCGCATGATGCCAAGCTTCTTCATCCGGAATTGCAGGGTGGATCGGTTCATGCCCAGGCGAACGGCCGCACCGCGCGCGCCGGCGACGACCCAGTTGGTGTCCGTCAGGGTCGCGACGATGTGAGCGCGCTCCGCCTCCTCCAGCGTCTGCGCCGGTCTACGGGGCTGGCCGCCAGTCGCCCGCACGTCGAGATCGCCGAGGGGAACGTGCAGAACCGGCCCGGGCGACAGGATGACCGCACGTTCCATCAGATTCTGCAGCTCTCGCACGTTCCCCGGCCAGCGATAGCGTGTCAACACCTCCATCGTCTCCGACGGGATCGTTTCGATCGCCCGCTTCATCCGCCGAGCGTAATGTTCGACGAAATGCCGCACGAGCAAGGGAATGTCTTCCGGACGCTCGTGCAGGGGCGGCATGTGAACGGGAAAGACATTGAGACGATAGAACAGGTCGGCCCGAAATCTCTTCTCCTCGACGAGCGCCGCGAGATCACGGTTCGTGGCCGCGATCAGTCGAGCGTCCGTGCGGAGCGTGCGGCCGCTTCCCAATCTCTCGAACTCCCGCTCCTGCAGCACGCGGAGGAGCTTCGTCTGGAGATCGAGGGGAATCTCGCCGACCTCGTCCAGGAAGATCGTCCCGCCGTCGGCCAGCTCGAAGCGGCCGATGCGCTGCGCGATGGCCCCGGTGAAGGCGCCCTTCTCGTGGCCGAACAGCTCGCTCTCCAGCAATCCCGTCGGGATCGCGGCGCAGTTCAGCTTGACGAAAGCCTTCGAGCGTCGCGGGCTCAGGTTGTGAATCGCATGCGCAATCAGCTCTTTCCCCGTCCCCGTCTCGCCGTAGATCAGCACCGTCGAATCGGTGGGCGCCACGGTCTCGACATTCCGTAGCACGCGGCGCAGCACCGTGCTCTTGCCGACGACTTCTTCGAAGTTTCGCTCGGTCCGAACTTCGTCCCGCAGATAGACTCGTTCCTCGGCGAGCTTGTCCTTCAGGCTGCGAATCTCGCCATAGGCCAGGGCGTTCTCCACGGCGACCGCGATTTGATTGGCGACCTGAATCAGGAAATTGACTTCGTCGTCCGTGTACATCGTGTCGTCGCGGCGGCGGAGTCCGAGCGTGCCGAGGATGCGGTGCCGGCTCGCGAGCGGAAGCACGCAGCCGACCTTGAACCCGAGCTCGAGCCACTTCGGATTGACCTCGAGCCCGCTCTCGAGAACGTCTTCTATCCTGCCGACCCACGGCTTTCCGGTCCGGAACACCTGCGCGGCGATCGTGCCCTGCGCGTCAATCAGCTCGCCCTCCTGCAGGAGGTCGCCGCCATCCTGGATGTCCAGAGCGTAGGCACGGAGATGGCCGGCGTCGGCGTCCGGCAGCGCGACAACCGCCGAGTCGGACCGCATGATCCGCCGCGCACTCCTCATCACCGCGGTCAGGACGTCGCGCAGCTCGAGGTTCGACACCAGCGAATTCGTGAGCTCGAGCAGGAGGGTCAACCGATCGTGCTCCTCGCGCAGCTGCTCATGGCTCAGGGCGTTGTCGAGCGTGACCGCTACCGCGTCCGCGACGATGGCCAACAGGTCGACGTCGTCGTCGGAGTACGCGTTGGCGCGTCGCGAGGCGATCTCCAGCGTTCCCAGCGCCCGGTGAGGCGTCGTCAGAGGCACCGCGCAGGTCGACAGCAGGCCGAGAGCCGTGAGGTCAGCAGGGACCTCGTCATCCGTGCGCGAGATGGCGCACTCGGCATCGAGCTCGTGCCACCAAAGCGTGCCGGAAACGCTTCGATCCCACGCGAGACTCACGCGATCGAAGGCCAGCAGCGGTCGCAGGGCGCTGGGAAGGGCCCGCAGCAGGTCCTCGACGCTGCGTTGGCCTTTCAAGGCGTGAAGGATCCCGAGCGTCATGACCGGACCTCCTGCGCGCGGGTACGCTGCCTGGATTGCGCGCTGAGCGGTGAGGATACGACCCGCTGAGATCCGAAGCGTGACCGCTCGGTAGTTTTTCGGTAGAGAATCGGTGTCCATGTTGTCGGAAGAGGTTATCGGCAGCGTCGCTTGAGGTGGCGGCATCATGTCCTCCCGAAGCCGTGCTGTGGATCGTCTTCGAGCCTGATTCGTCGTGAAAACGCCTTAACCTCATGCCTGTCACTCCCCGTCCGCCTCGATGGTCCCGTGCAGGCGCTTCTTCAACTCAGCCGACGCATGCTGCAGCGCCGAGCGAACGCCGGCAACGTGGCGGATCGGATTGAGGAGGCCGTAGTCGTGAATGAGGCCGTTGTAGCGCGTCGATGTCACGTTGACGCCGGCCTGGTCCAGCTTGCGCGCGTAGGCTTCGCCTTCGTCGCGCAGTACGTCCATTTCGGCGGTCTGGATGACCGCCGGCGCAAGGCCCTTGAGCCGCTCGATCGAGGCCTGTAAGGGCGAGGCGTAGACGTCTTGCCGCTCTCGCGGGTCGGTCGTGTAGCTGTCCCAGAACCACTTCATCATGTTCCGGGTCAGGAAATGGCCTTCGGCGAATTGGTCGTACGACCCGGTGTCGAAGGCCGCGTTCGTCACCGGCCACAAGAGCACCTGACACCGGAGGCTCGGCGAGCCCCGGTCTTTGGCCATCAAGGCGACGACGGCGGCCATGTTTCCGCCGACACTGTTGCCAACGACCGCCAATCGCCCGCCATCGACCCCGATCTCCTTGCCATGGGCGGCGACCCACGTGGTCGCTGCATAGGCCTGATTGACGGCAACCGGGTATCGAGCCTCGGGCGAGCGATCGTACTCGACGAAGACGGCGGTCGCGCCCGATCCCGCGACGAGGTCACGCACGAGACGTTCGTGCGTCGGAAAGTCCCCGAGCACCCAGCCTCCGCCGTGGAAGAACATGAACACCGGAAGTGGCTCCGTCGCGCCCGCTGGGCGTACGACGACCAGCTTCACGGTCTGGCCGTGACTATTGATTATCTGTTCCGTGACGTCCGCCTTCCGAAGGTCGACCACGATCCTCGACTGGGTACTCACCAGCGCCGCGCGCGCTTCTGCCGGAGTCATTTGCTCCATCGCCTTGCCGCCGCCGGCCGCGAGGGATTTCAGGAACACCTGAATGTTCCGCTGGACTCCGGGACTTCCGGCTGGATGGTTCGTCACGCTGCGGCTCCTTTGAGTGCTGGCGACCGATCGTGAGGTGACTCGTGGGACCGACCGTACGAGACGGCGCCTCAAAAGTCTTTGCCGCAGCCTGATTCGTTCTGAAAAGTCCTGAACCGCGGCTGTACAATCCAGGCACCATGGCTGGACTGCCCGAATATGAGGCAGCCATTGAATTTGGCCGGTTTAGGGTCGTCCGCCACCGACGCGAGTTGCTGGTCGATGGCCGGCCGGTCGAGCTGGGCGGACGGGCGTTCGATACGCTGGTGGCCCTCATCGACGCTCACGGCACGGTCCTCGGCAAGGACGACCTCATCAGCCGCGTGTGGCCCGACCGGGTCGTCGAGGAGAACAACCTCCAGGCCCAGATCTCTTTGCTTCGAAAAGCGTTCGGCCCCGATCGTGACCTCATCCGGACAGTGGCCGGGCGTGGCTATCAATTCACGGGCGAGATCCGCGCGACGGCGGCCACGGCCGCCGCGGCGACGCTCTCGCCGGCGACGAACCTTCCCGAGACCGTTTCTGAGCTGATCGGCCGGGAGGCCGAGCTCCGAGACGCCATGGACCTGGTTGCCAAGCATCGGCTGGTCACCCTGGTCGGCGCCGGCGGCGTCGGCAAGACGCGACTGGGCCTGGAGGTCGCCCGACACCTTCTCCCGAGATTTCCCGACGGCGTGTTCGTCGCCGAGCTCGGGCCCCTGTCCAGCCCGGAGCTCGTCCCCGCCACCGTCGCCACCGCGCTCGGCCTCACGCTCGGCGCGGGCACCGTGTCGCGCAACAGTATCGCGGCCGCCGTGGGCACCAAACAGCTCTTGCTCGTCATCGACAATTGCGAGCATTTGATCGACGCGGCCGCCGGCATCGTGGAGCCGCGAGCCGCTGCGTGCGTCCGGCGAGCACGTCTACCGCGTGCCGTCGCTCGCGGTGCCGGCGGAAGACAATCAGGACATCGACGACGTGCTCAGGTATGGCGCGGTCCGGCTCTTCGTCTCGCGCGCGCGGGCGGCGGAGCCACGGTACGTGCCCGACATTCGCGTCACGGCGGCGACGACGGCGATCTGTCGGCACCTCGACGGGATCCCGCTCGCGATCGAGCTAGCCGCGGCGCGCGTCGCCGCATTCGGGGTCGAGGGCGTGGCGGCGCGCCTCGGCGACCGCTTCCACCTGCTCACCGGTGGCCGGCGCATGGCACTGCCGCATCAACAGACGCTGCGTGCGACGCTCGACTGGAGCTACGAGCTCCTATCCGAGCCGGAACAGATCACGCTGCGCCGGCTCGCCGTCTTCGCCGGAGGTTTCTCCCTGGAGGCGGCCACCGCCGTCGTGGTGAGTCATGATCTTCCCGCGTCCGAGGTGCCAGACTGCGTCGCGGGCCTGGTGTCCCGGTCGCTCGTGTCGGCCTCTGCCAGCGAGCTCTCCATGCAGTACCGCCTGCTCGAGACGACGCGCGCCTATGCCCGCGAAAGGCTCAGTGAGCGTGGTGAGCTGGCGACCTTCGCCAGGCGCCACGCAGAGTACTTCAGCGCTCTGTTCGAACGTGGCAACACAGAGCTGGGGGCGCGGCCCGTGACGGAGTGGATGGCCGGCTATGGCAAGCAGATCGACGACGTGCGAGCGGCCCTGGGCTGGGCGTTTTCCCCGAGTGGGAACGCCGCCGTCGGCGTGGCGCTGACGATTGCGGCAGTGCCGCTGTGGACGCATCTCTCGCTCATGGAGGAGTGCCGTGGGCGCGTGGACCAAGCGCTCGCCAGCCTCGAACCCGCCGCGGGTCGAGACCGAAGGCGCGAAATGCAACTCCTGGCCGCTCTCGGCGCGGCGCTCATGTACACGAAAGGCGCCGTTCCGGAAACACGCTCCGCCTTTGCGCGCGCGCTCGAGATCGCTGACGACCTGGAAGACACCGACTATCGGTTGCGGGCGCTCTGGGGCCTGTGGGTCGATTGCATGAACGCGAGCGATGTCCGACAGGCGATGAGTCTTGCCGAGCGCTTCTCCCGCGTCGCAGCGAATTCGACCGATCTGCTCGCCTCGCCGGTCGGTGACAGGATGATCGGCTTCGCGCTGCATTTTCTCGGCAAACAGGCGGATGCGAGGCGACACCTCGCGCGTATGCTCGATGGCCCACGGCCCTCCGTGCACGTGCCATACATCGTCCGCTTCCAGTTCGATCCCTGGGTCACGGCACGGTCGAGGCTCGCGACGATCCTCTGGCTCCAGGGACACCCGGATCAGGCGCTCGCGACCGCCCAGCGAGGTGTCGACGAAGCGGTCGCCTTGAACCATGCGGTCACGCTGTGTAACGCATTCGCTCAAGGTGCCTGTTCGGTTGCGTTACTGACCGGCGATCTGGAGGCCGCGGAGCGCTTCGTGACAGTGCTGCTCGAATATTCCGAACGGCATGGCTTGCCCTTCTGGCGAGCGGACGGTCGTTGCTTCAGGAGCGTTCTGTTGATCAAGCGTGGCGATAATGTACGGGGACTGGACATGCTGTCGGCCACGCTCGACGAGCTCTCCAAGACTCCGTTCCACACGCGATATGATCCATTTCTCGCCGAGCTGGCCGAAGCCCGGTGCCGCGCGGGCCGTGCCCCAGAAGGCCTCGCAACAATCGACTGGGCGCTCGAGCGCGCCGCGGCCACCGACGGCCGCTGGTATGTTGCCGAGTTGCTCCGCATCAAAGGCGAGATCGTTCTGCAGCTGGGTGCTCCGAACGCCGCTGTCGCTGCGGAGGCGCTGTTCCGGGAGTCCATCGACTGGGCGCAACGCCAGGACGCTCTCTCCTGGGAATTGCGTGGCGCCACAAGCCTCGCCAGACTCTGGCACGGCCAGCGCCGCGGGAGCCAGGCGCGAGTGCTGCTGTCGGCCGTCTACCGCCGTTTCACCGAAGGGTTCGGAACCGCCGATCTCATCGCCGCCAAGGCTCTCCTCGCCTCACTTCGCTAGTCTCGCCCCCGCCCGATTCGTAATGAAAAGGTCCTGAAGCCCGGCGGTACAATATCGGCCGCCATGGTTGCGGTGCCCGAAACGTCGGCGACCATTGAATTCGGCCGGTTCAAGGTCGTCCGTCATCGCCGCGAGCTGCTGGTCGATGGCCGGCCCGTCGAGCTGCGTGGGCGGGCGTTCGATACGCTGGTGGCCCTCATCGACGCTCACGGCACGGTCCTCGGCAAGGACGACCTCATCAGCCGCGTGTGGCCCGACCGGGTCGTCGAGGAGAACGTCCTCCAGACGCAGATTTCCGCACTGCGAAAGGTCTTCGGCCCCGATCGCGACCTCATCCGGACAGTGGCCGGGCGTGGCTATCAATTCACGGGCGAGATCCGCGGGACGACGGCCACGGCCGCCGCGGCGATGCTCTCGCCGGCGACGAACCTTCCCGAGACCGTTTCTG
>Ga0209239_1002776_pt1 | contig 10378 bp, 11 predicted proteins | sample GraSoi013_2_20cm_FD_185824 | JGI IMG/M metagenome (GOLD analysis project Ga0209239, IMG submission 185824) | Grasslands soil microbial communities from the Angelo Coastal Reserve, California, USA - Sample 10_02_2013_2_20cm (SPAdes) (version 2) | ecosystem: Environmental > Terrestrial > Soil >...
ACTCCGGAGAAGACAACTTTCTTAGCCGCGCGCCGGTCCACGCGCAGAACCCGCTCCAGTTCCCCGCCCGAGACCACGTCGAAGCCGCAGCCTGCTCTGCCGATCAGCCGCAATATGCCGAGGTTTGAATTTGCTTTTACGGAGTAGCAGATGGTATGCGGAACTTTGCGGAAGGCATGCTGGAAAATCCGCAGACGCTCGCGGATGGCTGAGGCTGAATAAATGTACAAAGGAGTGCCGAAGCGCTCGGCCAGCCTCTCCAGCGCCGCCTGATCGCAGTTCAGAACCAAGGCGCCAGGCCTGCGCCGCAAGAATCCACCGCTTTGTTCGCGATAAGTAAAGGCCGGCGGGCGCTCGATGCGCTGGCGAACGGTCCGGCTCACTAGAGGCTTCCCGAACCGTCTTTCACTTTGATGACTACCACTGTCTGATCGTCAAAAGTCTCCACGCCGGCAGCATGCTCCGCGACTGCATCAAAAAGCGAGTTCACCAAACCTTCAGCGGACACTCCATCGGAATTGGCTACGATCTGCTCAACCCGCGAGCGTCCGAATAAGTCTCCCGCTTCATTGCGCGCATCGAGAATACCGTCGCTGAAAAACACGAACTTGTCCCCCGGCTTCGCATTGAACGTAAACTCGTCGTAGTCCGCGTCATCGAATAATCCCAAAGGGAGACCGGTAGCCTCAATGATTTCAATCTTGTCATCATGCCAATAGAGCGGACGCGGCAGCCCAGAGTTCGCCACCTGCAAAGTTTGCTGCTCATCGTCCCAAACCGCGTAAATGAGAGATACGAACTGGCCATCAATACGCCGCTCGCCCAGCGAAAAATTCACCGCTCGCAGCATCTCCGCCGGCACCGGCTCAATGGGAGCATGGGACCGCAGAATGCCGCTGACTAGCGCCGCGTAGATGGCCGCTGGAGCGCCCTTGCCGCTCACGTCGCCAATGACCAGCGCGGTGCGGGAGAGCGAATAGCTGACGAAGTCATATAGGTCGCCACCAATCGCCCGGGCCGGCGCGAACTTTGCCGCCAGCTCCAGATGCGGCAACTTCGGGAGAGACTGCGGCAGCAATCGGAATTGCAGCTCACGCGCCAGCTCCAGATCGCGTTCTAGCCTTTTCTCCTGGCGCTCAATCTGCTCATAAAGCCGGGCATTTTCGATCGCAATCGCTACTTGCGCCGCTAGCGTTGTCACGGTGCGCTTGTGATCGTCTGTAAAGAAACCACGCCGTGTGTGCTCCAAATCCAGAACCCCAATGACTTTGTCCTTGTAGATCAAAGGTACCAATCGCTACTTGCGCCGCTAGCGTTGTCACGGTGCGCTTGTGATCGTCGGTAAAGAAACCACGCCGTGTGTGCTCCAAATCCAGAACCCCAATGACTTTGTCCTTGTAGATCAAAGGTACCGCCAGCTCTGATCTGGTTTCGGGATTTGACAGCACATACCGCGCATCTTTGCTCACATCTGGAACCAGTACCGCGTGCTTGTGCTGGGCTGCGTGGCCGACGATTCCCTTGCCCAGCGGAACATCGTGCTTGAGTTGAATGTTTTCCTGGAATCGTAATGAAAAACGGTGCTGCAGCTTCTCTCCGGACGCATCCAGCAGCAGAATGCTGAACATTTGGTAGTCAATCAACCGGCTCAGCAGTTCGGCAATTCGCTTGAGCAGTTGATCGAGGTTAAGAATCGACGTCAGCTCACGAGCAATTTCATTGAGCAGCAGCAGCGTGCGTGCTTGCCGGGTGGTTCGGGTGTAAAGCCGCGCGTTCTCTATGCCGACGGCCACGCGCGACGCAATGAGAGTGAGCAGTTGCTTGTGTTCTTCAGTGAAATGATCCGGCTGGAGCGATTCGATGTCGATCACGCCGATCACACGGTTCTTAATGATTAGCGGAACCGCCAGTTCGGAACGGACCTCAGGGATGGCAGAAATGTATCGGCCATCTTTGGCAACATCCCCGACTAGGATTGCTTCGCGACGCTGCGCTGCCAGCCCGGTAACACCGTCGCCAACCTTTATCCGCATCCGGTCGGCCACTTCCTTCGGATAGCCCACCTGGAAACGGATGCGCAGGTCCTGAGTCTTTTCATTCAGCAACAGAATGGCGAAGATTTCATAATCAACAACCTTGCGCACCAGTTCGGCCACGCGCCGAAGAGTGGTGTCCAGGTCGAGCGTGGTGTTCACCACGTCTGCTACTTCGAGCAGAAACGGTTCGATTTTGCTCTGAACTTCCGGCTGTTCGGTAGTCACATCCACAGCTCTTATCATATCAGCCAATCCAGCATGTACTCAGACCGCAGAATTCACGGCAGCGACGATCAACCGGGAAATCCACCATGGCAAACTTGTGCTTCCTTCGTGTACCTTCGTGTGCCTTCGTGCACCTTCGTGCCCTTTGTGGTTACTGCTCCTTCTTGACTACCAAGAGCATGGGTGTACGAAAAATCACTCGCGTGGCACAATGCAAATATCGGGCAAGTTGCGGTATCGCTCCGCGTAATCCAGCCCGTAGCCCACAACGAACTCGTCCGGAATGCTGAAGCCTACGTAATCAGCCTGAATCGGCTGTTTACGCCGCGAAGGCTTATCGAGCAGAGCCGCAATGCGAAAGGCTTTGGGCTGACGCGCCAGAATCAGCTTCTTCAAATACGTGAGCGTAAGCCCGGTGTCGAGAATATCTTCGACGAGGATTACGTTTTTGCCCTGCATAGATTGATCGGCATCTTTGGTCAGGCGAACCTCGCCGGTCGAATCCCACCCGCTTTTCAATTCCTGAGCCGGACTGGGCCGGTTACCGTAGCTCGAGACTCCAATGAAGTCGAACGTAGCATCGAGCTTGACCTGTCGTGAGAGATCGCTCAAAAAAATAGCTGCGCCTTTGAGCACGCCCACAAAGATTACCGAGTCGCCGGAAAAATCACGGGTGATGTCAGCAGCCATCGCCGTTACCCTGGCGGCAATCTGCTCGCGCGTAATCAAGACTTTCAGTTCAGTCACGGCGCTCCATATTACTCGCCAGAATCCCTGAGTCAAACTTTTCGTTCCACAACCGTGGCCGTTGCGCTTATTCCGGTCGCTCAATAGAATGAAGCGCAATCAGCAGTCAGACTGAATGCTCAATGCTGAGTGCTGAACATGAACCAATGCACCTCAACGGTATCAAAATCACCTGGCTCGGCCACGCGACTTTCCGTATCGAAACTCCCCGCGGCAAAATCATCCTGGTTGATCCCTGGATCATGGGCAATCCCATGTGCCCTGAGAAAGAAAAGGAAATTAAGAAAGTAGACGTCATGCTCTGCACGCATGGCCACTTCGATCACATCGGCGATGCAGTCGAAATCGCAAAAAAGCACAATCCCATGGTTGTTGGCATTTACGAGCTGTGCTCATGGATGGAGAAAAAAGGCGCAAAACAAATTTCGCCGATGAACAAAGGTGGAACACAGACGGTCGGCGATATCAAAGTCACCATGGTGAACGCGCAGCATTCCTGCGGAATTCAGGAAGGCGATCAAATCATCTACGGCGGAGAAGCCTGCGGTTACGTGATCCATTTTGATAACGGCTTGAAGATTTACCACGCGGGTGACACGAACGTTTTCGGTGACATGCAAATAATCCGCGAGCTATACGCCCCCGACATCGCCATGCTGCCGATCGGCGATCATTACACCATGTCGCCGCGCGAGGCCGCGTACGCTTGCAAGCTGCTCAAGCCGAAAACGGTCATACCCATGCACTTCGGCACGTTTCCTCTATTAACCGGAAGACCGGGCGACCTGCAAAAGCTCGCGCCCGATGTTGAGGTTGTGGAACTCAAGCCAGGCGTAACCGTTTCCTGAAAACACGTAGGGACAGCCGCCCCGGATGTCCTGTGAGCCGCAAGCTCGCTAGGAGCGAACTTGGACAAAAAGAAAATTAACGAATATTGGCGCATGGGCGGCATCACCACAGCCGCCGTCGAAGACTATATCTATTCCATCCTGCCACCGCGCGATGAGGTTCTCGCCGAAATGGAGGCCGAAGCCGCCAAACACAAAGTTCCAATTGTTGGCCCGGCAGTTGGGCGCCTGCTCTATCAATTGGCGCTCATGACCAATGCTAAGACTGTCTTCGAAATGGGCTCAGCGATTGGGTACTCGACCATCTGGTGGGCTCGCGCCATCGCCCAGGGCGGCAAGGTAATTTACACCGACGGCGACTCGAATAACGCCGCGCGTGCTCGGAAGTATTTTGAGAGGGCCGAGGTCAGCGACCGCATCACGCTGAAAACCGGAGACGCGCTCGAACTGCTGTCGGAAGAAAGGCAGCAATTCGACATCATTTTCAATGACGTCGATAAAGAAGATTATCCGCGCGTTTTTCGCATTGCGGTTCCCAAGCTGCGCAAAGGCGGGCTGTTCATAACCGACAACGTTCTCTGGAGTGGCAAAGTTGCACAGAGAAATCCCACAGAAAAATCTACCAAAGCGATTTTGGAGTTCAACAAATTGCTCTATAACTCGCTGGATCTTTTCACCACGATCCTGCCGATCCGCGATGGAGTGGCAGTGGCAATCAAGAAATAGCTTCCGCACTTTGCGTGCTTTGCGTTCTCTGCGGTTAAAGATTCTAATCGCAGCCGAAGCCGCAATCACTCTTGGTCCTCGCTCTCTGGTTTCCTAGCCTTGCGACCTCGTTTGGTTTCGGACAAATCGTCCTTCGCAATGCTCATCAGATACCTCACCACATCGTCCAGCTCCACGCGGCTCAATCTGGAGCTGTAGTCGGAGGGCATCAAGGACCGGTCCTGGTGCTCCACGCTTTTCAACTCTGATTTCGTGAAGAGATGAAATGCGCCATCCAAAGTTTGAAGTTGCAGCGAGAAGTTGTCTTCGTTACGCGCTACACCGGTGAGCTGCTCGCCTGACGTGGTCGTCACGACCACGGTTTTCTTTGCCGGGTCCGCCTTGGCTTCAGGATGAAGTATTGCGTTCCGAATCTCCTGCGCAGATTCTGTGGCCGCGTAGTTGCTCAGGTCGGATCCGATGAATCCTCCCGCTCCCGCGGCCATGTGGCACTCAGCACACTCGGCTTTGCCGAAGAATAGGACTTTGCCGGCTTGAGGATTCCCCGGCAGTCTGCCCCCCTCGCCGCGTCCTTGCAAACTTCGCACGTAGAGCACCACAGCCTGTATCCGCGATGCCCCCAGCGACTGGAACGATGGCATGCCGGTGCCCGGAACGCCATCGTGCACGATTCGCTCCAGTGCCGCACTCGAGAGCCGCTGCGCTTCCCGTTTGCTGGCGATGTCTGGCGCCCGCTCGCCACCGCGGCCATCGAGGCCGTGGCATCCCGCGCAGCTTGAGGAAAATACCTGCCGTCCCTGAAGCAAGGCAGCGGGTGAGGGCGCGCGCTGCTGGCTTCGCAAGTTTACGCAAACGACAAAGATAATCAGGCAAATGCAGGTTGCATTTTTGGTGAATGGTTTCACGATATGAAAGATTTACTTCTGCTTTACCGCGATTGCCGAAATCTCAATCCGCGCATTGTTCACCAACGCCGCGACCTGCACCGTAGCGCGCGCCGGCTTGGGATCGGGCATGATGCTCTTGTACACCTTATTCATATCCCCAAACTCGTGAATATCGGCTAAATATACGGTCACCGAAACAATGTCCTTCAGCTCAAAGCCGGCTGATTTCACGACTCTTTCAATATTCGCCAGTGCCGCCTGCGCTTCCGCGCTGATTCCTCCAGTCGCCAGTTTGCCTTTATCGTCTGTCCCTTCCTGTCCCGCGACGTAGAGGGTGTTGCCAGCGATCACTCCATCACTGAAGGGCAGCGATTCCGTTCCCGGAAGCTTGATCACTCGCTTCTCCTGGGCGACAGATGTGCCAGAACCCGCGAGCAAAACAGCAAAAGCTACAATGAATCTCGCTGTGAACACCCACTTTCTCTCTCGTATCATTTGAATCCAGCTCCTTTCATGCAGTGAAAATGGTCTCTTCCAATCCTCGACCAGCAATGTTAGAGTCCGCGCACATATATACAACGGGAGGACCCAATGCACAAATCGCGAGTGCTGCGAATCAGCGCAATCTCTGCCATTTTCTTTGCCGTTCTGTTCATAGTGATGATTCGGAAGTCCCCATTCAGCCTCTTTGCCCAATCTACGTCCAACAGCGCTCCGGCAGCCAAAGATCAGAACCTCATCGACGCATACCGTCACGTAGAAGTCGCGTCGGTTTCAGATGCCCTAGAGCAACTCACCGGCCGCCGCATGTACATGTCGCACAAAATGCAGCCAATTTTTCCCGCCAAGTTTGCCGGTTTCGCTCTGACTGTAAATCTGCAGAAGGACGAAGGTAACAAAGACCCCGCCGCCCTCAACGGAATGCTGGCGGCGATCGATCAAGGCGCGTTAAATTCGGTGTGGGTCATGGTAGTCGAGGATGGTGTGAATATCGCAGGGATGGGCGGATTAATGGGAACCGCAATGTCGTCGCGCGGATATTCCGGCGCGGTGATCGACGGTGGCGTTCGCGATCTCGGACAGCTCCGCAAGATTGGGTTTCCGGTATTTGCGCTGGGCGTCGTGCCCTCCACCTCGGTTCACCATTACCGTTTCGCGGGCTCCAACGTTCCTCTGGTCTGTGACGGCGTAGACGTCCAACCCGGCGACATTATCAGCGCCGACAACGATGGCGTGGTCGTCGTGCCGCGCGCCAGAGCCGAGGAAGTCCTTGCTTTGGCCCAGACGTTGGATTTTCAGGAGCACTCCATGTACGGATACATCGAGAAATATAAGTCCATTCAGGAGGCGGTCAAGAAATTTGGTCGCCTATAGCTTTCCGCATTGCATAAAAGTCGTTTTCATACCATAATTCGCACTTTCATTTCTGAGCAGCAGCTAACCGGCAGCATGACAAAAAATCCAAAGCGGACCTATAACATCACTGCCCTACAACGCGGCCTGAAGCTCCTGAACCTGTTTGCCAAGGCCGAAAGCGGCCTCACCGCAACACAGGTTGCCAAGCTTTCAGCGCTGCCCACCAGCACAGTGCACCGTTTCCTTGTGAATCTAGAATCAGGTGGCTTCTTGAATTCCACCAGCCACGGTACTTTCCATCTCGGAATGGCCTGCTTTGCTTTGGGCCAGGCGGCTCTTGGCCATCTCGACATTCGGCACCTGAGTCTTCCCTATTTGCAGGAACTCAATCAGAAGACCCGCGAGACCATCCATCTCACTCTCCGCCACGATCTGAGCGCGGTGTACGTCGAGAAACTGGATTCTCCTGAGCCGGTGCGCATTTACTCCCGCATTGGCGCGGCGGTTCCCCTGCACTGCACAGCCGTCGGAAAAGTAATGCTGGCTTACATGCCCCCGGAGGATCAAGCCGCAACTCTTGCAAAGGTGGACCTCAAGCGCGCTACACAAAACACCATCAGCAATCTTCAGGAGCTGCAAAATCATTTGCAACGCGTGCGGCGAAACGGCTATGCCTGGGACCTTGAGGAGAACGAAGTGCACATTCGCTGCGTGGCCGCGCCCATTTGGGATCACACCGGCGCGGTCAACGCCAGCTTGAGCATTACCGGCCCCGTGGTTCGGATGCCGATGGCCCGAATGCGGCAACTCGCGCCACTGGTGCAGCAGGCAGGCCTGAAGATTTCCCGTGAACTCGGGTTTCAGATCGCAGCAGCGCAGAACGACAAGAATTCCTGGTCGAAACCGACGGCAAGCCCTTCAGCGACGGCGATTCCCGCAGCAGCATCGCGTTGATTGCCAGGTGCGACCCAGCTGACACAAACAATGAAAGTGTGGCGAACAACGGCTTTGCTGCTAACCATCGCTGTAGGCGGAATGGCTGCTGCGCAAGAAATTTCCAACGCTTCAGTCTCAGCCGACGTTTCGACGGCGCAACTAGAATCCCGAATGCTCGCGGCGAACTGGCTCACCTACAATGGCGATTACTCCGGACGCCGCTACAGTAGTTTGTCCCAGATCAACACCAACAACATCGCCCAATTGCGAGCTGAGTGGGTCTTTCACTCGGCAAACTCAGACCGCCTGGAAGTTACACCTGTGGTTGTGAACGGCATCATGTTCGCTACCGCGGCCAACGATACCTACGCTCTCGACGCGCGCACTGGCCGCACGATCTGGCATCATTCCCGTCCGAACAGCGAAGGCCTTATTGACGACGCCTCGCGCCATATCAGCCGCGGCGTAGCCGTTTGGCATTCCAGAATCTACCGGCAAACCGACAACGCACACTTGCTCTGTCTCGACGCGCGCTCTGGCCACCTGATCTGGGATGTCGCCTACGCAGATTGGAACAAAAATTACGGCGCGACAGCCGCACCGCTCGTAGTAAAAGACAAAGTTATCGTGGGCACGTCTGGCGGTGACGATGGAGTTCGCGGTTTCGTCGCCGCCTATGACGCGCTCACCGGAAAACTTGCCTGGCGTTTCTGGACCATACCCGGCCCCGGCGAATTCGGATCCGAGAGTTGGCCGCACGATTTGTACCTGCACGGCGGCGGAACCGCGTGGATGTCCGGTACGTATGACCCCGGCCTGAATTTGCTTTATTGGGGCACCAGCAATCCCGCGCCGGATTTTGAAGGCGGCGTCCGTCCTGGTGACGACCTTTACACCGATTGCGTGTTGGCCCTTGATCCAGATACGGGAAAATTAAAGTGGTACTTTCAATTTACCCCGCATGACCTTTTTGATTACGACGCTACTGAAACTCCAATTCTGATTGATGCACCTTACCAAGGCGAGCCTCGCAAGCTGCTGGTCGAAGCCAATCGCAACGGTTTCATCTACGTGCTCGACCGCGTGACCGGCCAATTCCTCTCCGCCATATCCTTCGTCAGTAAACTGAATTGGGCCAAAGGAATCGACGCCAAGGGCCGTCCGATCCTCGCCAACGTCGAGCCCACGCCGGAAGGAACCCGCATTTGCCCCGGATTCGGAGGCGCTACCAACTGGTTTTCGCCTTCCTACAACGAATCCACGCACTTGGTATATTTCCTGGCTTTGGAGGAATGCGAAACTTTCTTCTTAAAGCCCGAGAAATTCAAGGAAGGACAAACTTTCTACTCCACAGGCGTCAAGCGCATTCCCACCGAGACCTCACAGAAAATCCTGCTTGCCTACAATCTCGACACGCAGTCGTTCGCGTGGCGATATCCGCAAACCGGCCATGCCCATTCCTCTGGCGGGACGATGACCACCGCGGGTGGTTTGCTCTTCTTCGGCGATGACGCCAATTCTTTTGAAGCCCTCGACGCGCAAACCGGCAAGCCACTGTGGCATTTCAATACCGGCCAGGATTTCAGCGCATCGCCCATGAGCTACGCGGTCGAAGGTAAGCAGTACGTCGCCGTCGCCGCAGGAAGTGATATTTTCAGCTTTTCATTGCCATAAAAGTTCAGAGCAAAAAAGGAGAATCGATGATGAACTTCAATCGTAGAAAATTCGCAGCCCGGCTGATGTCGGCGTTCTCGGCGCTGGGAATCGGCAGCGCAATCCTGGGGAAAAGCGCGTTCGGCCAAACCTCGGATTCAGAAGTCAAGAAGCTCAACTACGAAGGCAAGCCCGCCGACGGCACGCAGATGATCACGTCGCTCATCGTCCACAACGGTCTGATCTACATCTCCGGCCAGGGCGCAAATGACGCCGGCGCCGTGCAGGGCGCCGACATCGAAACCCACACAACCAAAGTCATGAATAATGTCAAGAAACTGGTGGAAGCTGGCGGTGGCTCTATGGACACCATTCTGCAACTCACCGTTTACCTGGCCAATCTGGCCGACTACGATGGCATGAACAAAGTTTTCAAAACTTATTTCCCGCACGGCGGACCGGCCAGAACCACGATATCAGCTGCCGGAGTGCCCGGGCATTCGCTGCTGGAAATCAACTGCATAGCTGCCGTTGCACATAAATAAAGGAGCTTCCCAATGCGCCCCCGCTCAAATTGGAATCGCCGGACTTTCCTCGGAAGCATCGCCGCGCTCGCCGGTACTGTCGCCGCGCCAAAAAAACTATATGCATCTGCTCGCGACGCCGATCGCGCCGTAAAAAGCGGATTCGGCCACTCGGGCAATCCATATGAAGAGCTGGGTTTGACTACGGTAATCAACTGCGAAGGGACCATGACCATGCTCGGCGGATCGCTTCCCCACCCCGAACTGGAAGCGGTCATGATGCAGGCTGGCCGCCATTTCGTCAGCATTCCCGAGCTGGAGGTCGCCGCCGGAAACAAAATCGCCGAAATGCTCAAGCTGCCCGAGGGCTACACCGCGCTGGTCACTTCGGGGGCCGCAGCCGCCATGCAATCGGGCCTAGCTGGCATTCTTACCGGCTC
>Ga0209239_1002778_pt1 | contig 10366 bp, 10 predicted proteins | sample GraSoi013_2_20cm_FD_185824 | JGI IMG/M metagenome (GOLD analysis project Ga0209239, IMG submission 185824) | Grasslands soil microbial communities from the Angelo Coastal Reserve, California, USA - Sample 10_02_2013_2_20cm (SPAdes) (version 2) | ecosystem: Environmental > Terrestrial > Soil >...
GTTCGTGAGCCACTACCGGACGAAGCGGCTGCATCAACCGGTGGTCGTCGCGCCGGACGTGGGATCGGCCAAGATGGCGCGCGGGTTCGCGAAGCGGCTCGACGCGTCGCTCGCGATCATCGACAAGCGCCGTCCCTCGGCGAACATCGCCGAAGTCGTGAACGTCGTGGGAGAGGTGGAGGACAAGGATTGCCTCATCCCCGACGACATGATCGACACCGCGGGGACGATCTCCGAGGCGTCGGCGGCGCTGAAGCGGCTGGGTGCGCGACGGATCTTCGCGTTCGCGACGCATGCCCTGCTGTCGGGACCGGCGGTCGAGCGGCTCCGCGCCGCGCCGATCGAAGAAGTGACGGTGACGAACACGATCCGGATTCCCGAGGATCGACAGTTCGAGAAACTGAAGGTGTTGTCGATCGCGAGCCTGATGGCCAAAGCCATCGGCTACGAGCATTCGAATCAGTCGGTCAGTTCTCTATTTGATTGAGTTGAGGAACGCATGGCGCAAACAGTGACGCTGTCCGCGACGGCGCGGGAGAAGACGGGCAAGGGCGCGGCGCGGCAGGCCCGCTTCCAGAAGCAGGTGCCGGCCGTCATCTACGGCCACGGCCGCACGACGCAGACCTTGATGGTGGATGCGCTCGCGCTCGAGAAAGCGCTGGCCGGCATCGAGCCGGAGAGCACGCTCATCGAGCTGACGGTGGACGGCAAGAAATCGCGCACGCTGATCCGCGAGATCCAGCGCCATGCGCTCCGCCCCGACATCATCCACGTGGACTTCTACGAGATCCAGGCGCACGAGAAGATCACGCTCAAGGTCCCCGTGCACCTCGTGGGAGCACCCGACGGTGTGCGCAACGCCGGCGGCGTGCTCGACCAGGTGACGCGCGAAGTCGAAATCGAAGTGTTGCCCGAGCACATCCCCGACCGCGTGGAGCTCGACGTCACCGCGCTGAAGATCGGCGACTCGCTGCACACGCGCGATCTCTCGATTCCGAACGCCGTCATCCTGACCGGCGCGGATCTGACGATCGCCACGGTGGTGCCGCCGCGCGCCGAGGAGGTTGCCGCACCGACCCCCGAAGCGACGACCGAGGTCGCCGAGCCCGAGCTGATCCGCAAGGTCCGCGAGGGCGAGGAAGGCGAAGCGGGCGAAGCTGTCGCCCCTGCGGCCGAGGAGAAAGAGAAGAAGTCTCCGAAGGCCCCAGAGAAGCCCTAGTTTCTGCGCGCCGTCGTCGGCCTGGGGAACCCGGGCCAGGAGTATGCGGCGACGCGCCACAATGCCGGCTTCCTTTTGGCCGACGCCGTCGCCGAGCATTGGCAGCTGGGTCCCTTCCGTCGCGCCGAGCGCGCGCGCGCGACGGAGGGCACCGTCGCCGGAGTTCCGGTTCGCGTTCTCAAGCCCACGACGTTCATGAATCGCAGCGGCGTCGCGCTCGCATCCCTGCGCGCCGATCCGTCGTTCACGCCCGCGCGTGATCTCCTCATACTCGTCGACGATTTTCAGATCCCGCTCGGCACCTTCCGGCTGCGCAACGAAGGCTCGGCGGGCGGCCACAACGGCCTGAAGAGCATCGAGGGCGCGCTGCAGTCGCAGCAGTACGCCCGTCTGCGCATCGGCGTCGGTCCACTGCCCGAAGGCACCGGTGATTGGGCGGATTACGTGCTCGCGCCGTTCGAGCAGGAGCAGCTGGAGCAGGTCGAATCGCTCATGCCAGAGATGATCGACGCTGTCGATCGCTGGTTGCGTGAAGGATGCTGAGACTTGGCATTGTCGGGCTGCCCAACGTAGGCAAGTCGACGCTCTTCAACGCGCTCACGTCCTCGAAGGCGGCGGCGGCGGAGAACTATCCCTTTTGCACGGTCGAGCCGAACGTCGGCGTCGTCGAAGTCCCCGACCCGCGTCTCGAGAAGCTCAACGAGGTCGTCAAGCCGAAGAAAAAGATTCCCGCGGTTGTCGAGTTCGTCGACATCGCCGGCCTCGTGAAGGGCGCCTCGCAGGGCGAGGGGCTGGGCAATCAGTTCCTCTCCCACATCCGCGAAGTGGACGCCGTCGTCCATGTGATCCGTAGCTTCGAGGACTCCGATGTCGTCCACGTCATGGGGCCGGTCGATCCCGTCCGCGATCACGACGTCATCACCAGCGAGCTGGCGCTCGCCGATCTCGCGGTGGTCGAACGCCGGCTCGACAAGACGCGCAAGTCGGCGCGCGCCGGAGACAAGGAAGCGCAGCTCGAGCTCGTGCTGCTCGAGCGCGTCGTCGCCGAGCTCAATGCCGGCCGCGGCGCGCGCGAGGCCGGCGAGAGTGAGGACGCGGTGAAGTTTCTGCGCCAGCTTGGTCTGTTGACCGCCAAGCCGATACTCTACGCCGCCAACGTCAACGAAGACGACCTGACGAGCGGCGGGGGGAAATGGATCGAGCAGCTGCGCTCGGTGCAGGGTCATCATGAAGAAGCCGAAATCGTCCTCTTCTCCGCCAAATTCGAGGCCGAGCTTGCCGAGCTGGCGGGCGACGAGCGCCGCGAGTATCTCGCGAGCGCCGGCGTCGCCGAGCCGGGGCTCGACCGTCTCATTCACGCGGGATATCGCCTGTTGGGACTCCAGACGTTCTTCACGGTCGGCGAGAATGAGGTGCGGGCGTGGACCATGCACCGCGGGGACACGGCCTACGACGCCGCGGGCGAGATCCATTCCGATTTTCAGCGCGGCTTCATCCGCGCCGAGACGGTTGCGTTCACGGAATTCGTGAAAGCGGGCAGCTACAAAGCTGCCCGCGAGCAGGGCCTGATTCGCAGTGAAGGTCGCGACTACGTCGTGAAGGACGGCGACATTCTACTGTTTCGCTTCAACGTCTAGCGCGTCCAGATCCCGACCGAGCCACACTCCCCGCGTCCCTGGATCAGGTCTTTCCCCTCAAAGCCGAACTGATTGATCATGGGCACGCCGAACGGGCTGCTGTTCGGCGGATCGCGGTAGATCTCCACGGCGGCGACGTTCTCGATGGGAATCCGATCGAGGTCGCGCTCCCAGATCGGCAGGCCGTCCAAACTGATCGGCACGGAGCAGATGTGGCCGTGGCTGAAACGCGTGGGGAGGCAGGTGTACAGACACCAAGTAAAGATTCCCGCGCCTTTGAGCATGACGCTGATCGCCTCGGGGTGCGACCGCTCGATGTCCTCGCGCGTAAAGAAACGCGCAAATCCACCGTAGCGCTGGCGCCGTTCATAGAACCCCGCGAGGTCACGCCAGACGTCGACGAACCGCGCTTCGACGACGAGCGGCGCCAGGTTCGTCGCCCGGACGTCGAGCATGACGGCGATGTTCGTCGTCCGACCGGCGCGGAGTGCGAACTCATATTCCTGCTCGGTGTGACGGCCCTCATACGAAACCCGCAGTCTCTGCGGTCCTGCGGGAAGCCCCGAGAGCGTGAACCCGCCGTTCGAATCAGTCACAGTGAACCGCTCCACCTTGGCCACGGAAATCGTCACGCCGGCGATTGGCCGGCCGTTATAAGCGGAAAGGGCATGTCCACTGATACGCGCATTCGTATCGGGTTGGGTTTGCAGCGTCGGCAGCGAAATCAGAGCCAGCAAGTGAGCGAGCGAGTGCATACTGTGTCCTATCAGGGGCCTGTCTCTTGAGCTATCACCATCCAACCGCCTTGCCCTGATTCTGCCGCTCCAGCCAAGCGAGGAGCGGCTGGAAGTAATCTACGATAGCTGTCGCGTCGAGCTGCCGCTCACCGGTCGCATCGGCAAGGATGTCCTGCCAGGGCCGGCTTTGCCCTGCCGCCAGCATACGAGCCAACTGCTGTCCTGCGGCTTTGTTGCCATACACCGAGCAGCGGTAGAGCGGGCCGGTCCATCCCGCCGCGCGGCACCAAGAGCGATGTAACTGGAACTGCAAAACGCGAGCCAAGAAATACCTGATATAGGGCACGTTCGCCGCAACGTGATACTTAGCACCCGGATCGAAGTCCTGTTCGGTGCGCGCCACCGGCTCGGCGACGCCTTGATAGCGATGCTTCAGGTCCCACCATGCCGCATTGTAGTGCGCGGGCGTGATCTCTCCGGAGAAGACGCCCCAACGCCAGCGGTCGAGCGCGAGGGCGAACGGCAGGAATGCGATCTTGTCGAGCGCGATCTGCAGCAACATCGCCGTATCACTGGCGGCGCTCGGCAGACTGTCGAGCAATCCGATGCGGCGCAGGTATTCCGGCGTGACGGACAGCGCGATCGCGTCGCCGATCGCTTCGTGGAAGCCGTCGTTCGCACCGTTCTGAAAGAAATAGGACTGCTTTTGATAGGCGCGCTGGTAGAAATTGTGACCCAGCTCGTGATGCACGGTGACGAAGTCCTCGCCCGTCACCTGCAAACACGCCTTGATGCGCACGTCGTTCTTGCTGTCGATGTCCCACGCACTCGCGTGACAAACGACCTCTCGATCGCGTGGCTTGGTGAACTGCGACCGCTCCCAGAACGTGGAGGGCAGCGAGTCGAATCCGAGTGAGGTGTAGAAGCGCTCGGCATACCGTACCATCCCGCGCTCATCCACCCCGTGCGCCCTCAGTAACGCCGTGACGTCGACGCTGGGAGTTGCCGCCGCGGGCGCGACCACGTCGTAAATATTTCCCCACTGCTGCGCCCAGAGGTTACCCAGGAGATGCGCGGGAATCATCCCGTTCGCCGTCACGAGATTCGGATAGCGCACGGCGAGGCGCGCGCGCACGTAGGCGTGGAGCTGCAGATACAGCGGCTTGAGCTGCGTCCACAGCCGATCGATCTCGCTCGCGAAGGCATCGGCGGGCATGTCGTAACCGGAGCGCCAGAGCACGCCGACATCGCTGAAGCCGAAGCCGCGCGCGCCGGCATTCGCAAGCGTGACGAACCGCGCGTAGCGATCGCGCATCCCGACGGAAACGCGGTGCCATCCCCGCCAGGCGTCGAGCAGCTCCGCCGGATCACGACTGGTCGCCAGGATGCGCTCGATGTCTGTGATTTGCAGACAATGATCAGGCGTCTTGCAGTACTTCCCGCGCCCGTAATCGGCCTGGAGACTGCTCGAGATACGGCTTAGCTCCGTCGTCTCACGCGGATCAGGGGGTGGCGGCGCGGGGAGAGACAACCTGAGCAGCAGCAACTGGCGCCGCACGTCGGCCGGCAAGCGGAGGCGCTCGTATCGCCGCGCTTCCATGGCCAAGTCGCGCGTCGCCACGGCATTGGCTTCCCCCGCCTCGGCCGTCAGCTCTTCAGTGTCGAACGTGATGTACGTGTTGGCGACCCAGTCGGCCCGAGCGGCTTTGAGGCCCACATCATACAGGGTCGACTCAGCGCGAGCGAGAAACGCCCTCACGTCGGCGACGGTGGGGGGGGGGCTCTGTACGCACAAGAGGACCAGGACCGCCAGCACACCCTACAATACAACTCCTTTCCGCGCCTTTCCACGCCTTTACACGCCGCTTAGCTTTCTCGCTCACATATCCCCTACTCGGCGCCCCATCCACCGCGCCGGGTCACCCATGTCCAAAGGGAGGTGGCATGAGTCGTCGGTACGAGACGGTTTACATCTTTGATAGTGCGCTGGACGAGCCGGCAATCACCGAAAAGCTGAATCGCTTTCACAGCCTTCTGACCAAGGACGGCAAAGGCACGCTTTCAAACGTGGCCCACTGGGGCAAGCGGACGATGGCGTTCAAGATCAAGAAGAAGGATACAGGCTATTACGTCGTGGCCGAGTACGAGGCGGCGGGGGACTTGCTGCCCGAGTACGAGCGCGCCGTGAAGCTCGATGAGGGGGTGGTGCGCTACCTCATCGTCGAAGCCGCGCGCGAGCAGCCGAAACCCGTGGTGACGGCGGCCGTCGTCCCCGAAGAAGAAGAGCTGGAAGAGGAGGAAGTGTGAGACGTCCTGCCAAGACCTGTCCCGTGTGCGAATCCGGCGCGCGCGTGCTCGACTACAAGGACGACCGGACGCTGGGCCGGTTCCTGACCGAGCGCGGCAAGATTCTGCCGAGCCGGCTTTCGGGAATGTGCGCGCGTCATCAGCGGCAGCTGGCGACGGCTATCAAGCGCGCGCGGCAACTCGCGTTGATCCCGTACATCAAGGGTCACACCGCCTAACGTGACGAAGCAGTCGTGGTGGCGGCCGTTATTTGCCCTGATCGCCTTCGTGCTCTGGGCACATCCCAGTCTCATGGGCCTGCCGCTCGCCACGTTGCTGATCGTGGCTCCCGCACCGCCCGAGCGTGCCCGTTGGGCCGTTCCCCTCGCGGGCGTGATCGGAGCGCTGAGCCTCGCGCTCCTGTTTGTCGGCGACGGAACGGGGGGAGGTGGGGAGGGCAGACTCGCCGCGGTGACGAGCGCGTACATCGTGCTAACCACAGCGGCTTTCGTGGCCGTGATGCTGCTTCGACCTGGTCCGATGCTGCGTCAGGCGTTGCGCGCCACGGCGGCCGGCTTCCTCGTCACGGCGGTAATGATCGAGGTGCTCTGGGGCACTGAGGCATGGAGGGCACTGGCCTGGGAAGCGACCCGGCAAGCGAGCCTGACGATGCGCTTCGTCGTGGAGCGAGCGCCCGACGCGTTCATGCTGTACGAGCCGATCGTGCGCTTCGCGAGCGTCACCTGGCCGGGCGTACTCGCCTTGCAGACCCTGGCCGGCCTCGCGCTGGCGTGGCACCTGCACGTGCGGATCACGACGTCGGCGCTCGGCTCGCCGGTCGGTCGCTTCCGGGATTTCTGCATCGGCGACGCCTGGGTATGGGGCATCGTGGCCTGGCTCGGTGTCCTGATCCTGCCGGTATCGAGCGCGCTGCATGTGGCGGGCACGAACGTCGGCATCGTGGCCGGCGCGCTGTACGTGCTGCGCGGGGCGGCGATCGTGATCACGTTCGCCGATGCGTTCGGCATCTCGGCGACGGCGTTGGCCATTGTCGCGGCGACGGCAGCTGCCCTTGCTGTTCCACTCCTGTTTGTTCTCCCCGGCCTCTGCACGCTGGGGATCACTGATACGTGGTACCACTACCGGCGGCGACTCGCGGCAGCCCGGGGGGGGCAGCGCGGGCAGCGCGGCTCCCAGTCCAATCAAACCTGAGGGATTCAAGGGATGGAAATCATTCTGCGGGAAGACGTCCAGCATCTTGGCAAAGTCGGCGAGGTCGTGAAGGTGAAGGACGGGTACGCCCGCAATTACCTGCTTCCCAAAGGGCTCGCCTATCCGGCGACCGAGGCCAACAAGAAGAAGATCGCCTACGAAGGCGAGCGCATCGCCAAGCAGCGCGCCTCCGAGAAGTCGACGGCGGAAACCGAAGCGACTCGCCTTGCCGGCGTGCAGCTCAGCTTCGCCGTGAAAGTCGGCGAGGAAGACAAGCTGTACGGCTCGGTCACGGCCGGCGACATCCAGCGGAAGCTCGAAGAGCTCGGCATTCGCGTCGACAAGCGCAAAATCGATCTGCACGAGCCGATCCGTGAGCTCGGGGAATTCAGCGTCGGGATCAAGGTCCATCCTGAGGTGCGGCCTGAGGTTCGGATCACGGTGGTGAAGGAGTAACCGCCGCCGCGTGGCGTGAAGCTTGCAACTGGTTTACTAATGAAAGGGAGGATGGAAACCGCTCCGGTGCTCTCACAGGTTGTTGACGCGTTGGTCGATCGCAAAGCGCTCGATCCGGTGGTATTAGACCTGCGTGGCTTGTGCGCCGCCACGGACTACTTCGTGATCGTTTCTGGAACGTCGGACGCCCACGTGCGGGGAATGGCCGAGCATCTCGTGACGGCGCTCGCGCCGGCCGGTCTCGAGCCGCATCATGTTGAAGGATTGGCCCAGGGACGCTGGGTGTTGCTCGACTACGTGGATTTCGTCGTCCACGTGTTTCATCCAGAGCTCCGCGATTTTTACCAGCTCGAGCGACTGTGGGGCGATGCGCCCGTGGTTGCCGCGGGCGATGCGGGCGGCACCGGTGCGAAAGGATAGCAGTATGCGAGGACGCACCATAACTCAGTTCGCGGTGTTGGCGGCGTTCCTGCTTGCTGCACCTCCCCTGGCTGCCCAGTACTTCGGCCAGAACAAGGTGCAGTACCGCAACTTCAAGTTCCAATCGATTCAGACCGAGCACTTCGACATCTACTACTATCCCGACGAGCGTGTCGGCGCCCTCGACGCCGCGCGCATGGCCGAGCGTGCTTACGCCCGGCTGTCGCGGATCCTGCATCACCAGTTCCAGAGCCGGAAGCCGATCATTCTCTACGCGTCGCAATCCGACTTCCAGCAGACGAACGTCGTCGACGCCACGGGTGAGGGGTTGGGCGGCGTCACGGAGTTCTTCAAGCATCGCGCCGTGTTGCCGTTCACCGGCTCCTACGCCGAGTTCGAGCACGTCCTCCAGCACGAGATGGTGCACCAGTTCCAGTACGACGTGTACAGCCGCGGCCGCCCCGGCGCCGGCGTGCAGACATTGATGAGCGTGAATCCGCCGCTCTGGTTCATGGAAGGCATGGCGGAATACCTGTCGCGCGGCCCGATCGATCCGGAAACGGCGATGTGGCTGCGTGACGCCGCGCTGGAGGGACACCTTCCCTCGATCGAAGACATGACGACCGATCCCGGAATCTTCCCGTACCGGTATGGCCACGCGCTGTGGGCCTACATCGGCGAGAAGTGGGGCGACGAGGTGATCGGTGAGATCCTGCAGAGCTCCGCCAACACCGGGCTCGAGGCCGCCTTCAAGCGCGCGTTGGGTCGTTCGCTCGAGGATCTCTCGAACGACTGGCGCGACGCCATCCAGACGACGTTCCTGCCGCAGCTCGGCGATCATTACCGGGCGCGCCGGATCGCCCAACCGCTGTTGACCCAGCGCCGCTCGAGGGGCCGCATCTTCCTCGCGCCGGCGCTGACGCCGGACGGCAAGAGCATCGCGTTCTTCGGCGATCAGGGTGGGTTCTTCATCGACCTGTGGCTCGCCGATGCGGAAACAGGACGCGTGTCGCGGCGGCTCGTCCGGTCGACGATGAACAACAACTACGAGAGCCTGCGGTTCATCAACTCCGCCGGCTCATTCTCCCCCGACGGCCGCTACTTCGCCATCGCCGCAAAGCGGAAAGACCGCGACGACCTGGTGATCCTCGACGTCAAGCGCGGCGGCGAAGACCGCCGGATCGAGGTCGGCCTGAGCGGTTTACAGACGCCGCGGTGGTCGCCCGACAGCAAACAGCTCGTGTTTACGGGATTCAACGGCGGGTTCACCGATCTGTACATCATCAACCGCGACGGCACCGGGCTGCGCCGCCTCACGAACGACAAGTACGCGGATCTCCATCCTTCGTGGTCACCCGATGGGAAGACGATCGCGTTCGTCACCGACCGGGGCGGCGAAACCGACTTCGAGACACTGCGCTTCGGAAATCTCCGCATCGCGCTCTACCATCTCGACGCCGGCACGATCGAGATGCTGGGCAACATGCGGATCGGGAAGAACATCGACCCCGTGTGGTCGCCGGATGGACGATCGCTGGCCTTCGTCTCCGATCGGACCGGCATCGCGAACGTGTTCCTCTACGACTTCGCCGACGGGCAGATCTACCAGCTCACCAACATGTTCACCGGTGTGCAGGGCATCACGCCGCTCTCGCCGGTACTCTCATGGGCGCCGCAGGCTGACCGCCTGGCCTTCGTCTATTACGAGGACGGGCAATACAGCGTCTACTCGGTCGAGAATCCGCGCTCGCTGCGGCGCGGACCGTATCACGGACCTGCCGCACCGCCGGTCACGCTCCTGCTGGCGGAGCAACGCGATACGATTGTCACGGCTGCGCCGATTCCCGCTCCTCCGGTCGAGCCCGCGGGTCTCGGTGGAACGTCGGCCGGTACCTCCGGCACCACGAGCGGTCCCGCCGCGCGCGCAGCGCAAGGGACATCCATCTACCGTTCGTCAGGCGGCTTCCGGCCATCCGCGCTCCCGCAGCCAGCCGAATCCTCGGCCGCGCCGCCGCCGGTGACGGTGCGTGCGCTGCTCGACTCCGCGACGCTCGCGCTGCCCGATACCAATGAATTCTCGTTCAAGCCGTACAAGGTGCGTTTCACCACCGATTACATCGTGCGTCCCACTGTCGGCTACTCGCGGGACAACTTTGGTCGGGGCATCTTCGGCGGCACGGCGATCGCAATGTCCGATATTCTCGGCAATCACTCCGTGGTGATTGCGGGATCGATCAACGGCCGCATCAGCGAAGCGCAGTTCCTCGGTCTCTACGTCAACCAGACCCATCGGCTGAACTGGGCATCGGGATTCTCGCAGGATCCATTGTATTTCTACGGCGGCAGCGATTGGACGACTGTCCCCAATAGTCAGGGCACCGCGGACAGCCTCCGCGTAT
>Ga0209239_1002779_pt1 | contig 10366 bp, 12 predicted proteins | sample GraSoi013_2_20cm_FD_185824 | JGI IMG/M metagenome (GOLD analysis project Ga0209239, IMG submission 185824) | Grasslands soil microbial communities from the Angelo Coastal Reserve, California, USA - Sample 10_02_2013_2_20cm (SPAdes) (version 2) | ecosystem: Environmental > Terrestrial > Soil >...
CCCGCCAACAGCCATAGATCCAGATCCCGCAGATCGAGCACCCGGGACGACCCCCGTGGGCACCACCCCGATCAACGGGAAGGTCACGTTTGGGTTCAACGTCTTTATCGGCGTGGTTAACGGGGACTGCATCGTGACCAAGGGCGAGATCCAAGTCGTGCATCATCCGTCGAAGACCAGGTGGCACGTGTCTATTCATGACAACGCCGACGACGCCGGTGAAACCGTGTTTGCCTTTACGTACAACTCTGGCCAGTGTGTCGTGGTTTACAATCCATCGACCGGCATAACGGCGCGCGTCAACGGGCAACAAGGCTCGGAGCAAGTGCGCATGTCGGCGTGCGACAAGGGCGAACCGGGCTCGAGCCCGGGCTACGGACCCGATTCGTTCCGCTGGGAGGCGATGAGAACCGCGTCCACACCGGGAACGGCTCCAGGCGGGAGCACCAACGCGACGCGCGGGGACACGGACCAGAACCTATTGACGGGCGGCAACATCCAAGCTCACTGAGAAAGGAAGGGATGAGTGATGAAAGCCATCAAGACGCTTTGGGTGAACCGCCTCGCGGCCCTCGGTCTGGTCGTCGGTCTGACCGCGGGATTCAGCGCGACGAGCGTCGCCCAGTCGGTCGCTGGCCAGGCGTACGGAACGTACGTCAACACACCAGTGGCCGCCAGCAGTCAGTCGCCCCTGGCTGTGCTGCCAGCGATCAGTGGAACCGACGGCGACATCGCGTACGCCGAGGCTGATGCTGCAGGCGTGCCAGGCACGCTGTCGTCGGACTTCCTGAATAGCACGACGACCGGCGCGCTTGGGGCGACGGAGGCGGGTGCGCAAAGCACGGCCACGGTCGCGGACGTCAACATCTTGAACGGCCTGATCACGGCGTCGGGAGTGATCGCCCATGTCGTGAGCAGCCAAACTGCAAACGGCGCGGTGAGCAACGCCAACGGCTCCACATTCGAGAACCTCGTGGTGGCCAGCGTGCCCGTGACCACGGGCGATGCGGCGGTGGCTCCGAACACCAACATCACTCTGCCCGGCGTGGGCTACGTCGTCCTGAACGAGCAGGTCCCCTCGGGCGACGGCGTGTCGAGCAGCGGCCTGACGGTGAACATGATCCACGTGTACCTGCAGAGCCTGGTCGGTGGCATCCTGAATCCGCTCACCGGTCAGATCATCGGCGGGACGTTGCAGACGACCGGGGAGATCATCGTCGGTTCGGCGACGAGCAGCGTGGCGAGCTGACCGAGCGCGCGTCACTCGGCCACAGGAGGACATAGGCGGGAGCGGGCTACCCGAGTCGGTAGCGGGAGCCCGCCGACCCGCGCCTCGTTTTTGTGCAAAGCGTAACACGCTGACGCATCAAACTGTATCACCGACGCCATATCCGCCGTGGCTCTGCTTTCTCAACTCATTGCGGAATCGTTAGTTACCGCGTGACCCCCTGGGTTGCGACGTGGCACTAGCCTTGCTGTTGCGCGCCGGCAACATTACTCCACCCCACCAGGCGAGGACCGCCATCCATGGCCACCAAGGGCAAAGACGCGCAGTCCGTGCCGGCGGATCCCCAGGCACAATCCGAGTCTACCGCGGCGCTGTTGCGCGAGCTGGTGGCCCACCTGCGACAGAACCGCACGCAGCTGCGCGAGGAATGGGCGCGGCGCATCACGCGGGCGCAGCTGCTCACCGCGATGACGGAGGAGGAAATCTTCGCGGAAGCGACATCGGTGTACGACAACTACGTCGAAGCGCTGGAGACGGGAACGTTCGAGGCCCTGCAGGCGTACGCGCGCAACCTCTCCGAGCGTATTATCCCGCGAGGCGTCGAGACGCACGAAGTAGTCGGCATCGTGCTGTTACTGCGTGACGTCCTCGCCCGCTCGCTGTTCGCCAAGTACCACGGAGACTTCGACAAGCTCAACCGCATCCTCGACGCCTACGAGCCGGCGGCGAACCGCATCGCGAATACGGTGGCCGTCGGCTTCGTGCAGGAGCGCGAGCGTATCATCCGGCAGCAACAGGAGGCGATCCGGGAGCTCTCCACCCCGGTGCTGCAGGTGCGCGAGCGCTTGCTGATTCTGCCGATCATCGGCGTCATCGACCCGCAGCGCGCGCGGCAGCTGACCGAGCAGCTGCTGCGCGCGATCCGCACCAACCGCGCGAAAGTGGTCGTGATCGACATCACCGGCGTGGCCGCCATGGACTCGAACGTCGCGAACCACCTCGTGCAGACGGTCGAGGCCTCGCGCCTGCTGGGCGCGACCGTGATTGTGACCGGCCTCTCGCCCGAGATCGCGCAGACGCTCGTCACGATCGGCGTGGATCTGAGCGAGATGGCCACGGTCGGCGACCTCCAGGGGGGCATCGAGGAGGCGGAACGGCTGCTCGGCTACAAGGTCCTGCCGCTGGAAGAGTTGACCCCGAAGGCGTGACCCTGCTTCCCACTCCGTCGACGGAGGGCGCGTGGAAGTCCCGATCCTGAAGCAGGGCCACTACCTGATCGCGTCCATCCAGTCGGCCCTCACGGACGCCGATCTCTCGCAGTTACGCGAAGCGCTGATCGAGCGCGTCGGGCGCTTCCGGGCCCGGGGCGTGATCGTCGACGTCACCGCGCTCGACGTGATGGACTCGTTTGCGGTGCGCACGCTGCGGGACATCGCGCACATGGCGCGGCTGCGCGGCGCGGAGACGGTGATCGTCGGGATTCAGCCCGAGGTCGCCTTCGCCATGGTCCAGCTCGGCCTCACGCTCAAGGGCGTGTCCACCGCGCTGGATCTCGAGGAAGGCCTGCTGTTCCTCGACCAGCAGGCGCAGCTCCGCATCGAGCGCGGGACGGGACGCATCGACCGTGGCTGACGACCTCCTGATTCCGATCACCGCCGACACGGACGTCGTCACGGCCCGGCAACGCGGGCGCGATCTGGCAGCGGAGGCGGGCTTCTCGAGCGGAGACCAGACGGTGATCGCCGCCGCGATTTCCGAGATCGCGCGCAACATCCTCATGTACGCCAAACGGGGCGAAGTCACGCTCGGCGTGGTCACCAACGGTGACCGCCAGGGCGTGGTGATCGTCGCCCGCGATCAGGGCCCGGGGATCCGGGACGTCGAGCGCGCCCTGGAGGACGGCTACTCGACGTCTGGAGGCCTGGGCCTGGGGCTCCCGGGGGCGCGACGCTTGATGGACGATTTCGACGTGAGCTCGACCGTCGGGAAGGGAACCACGGTGACGATGAAAAAATGGCGCCGCATGAATGCCTGAGGCCTCCGTGGGCGCGCCGGCGTTGATCGAGTGGGGCGTCGCCTCCCTCGCCCTGCCGGGGGAAGCCGAGTCGGGCGACCGGCACCTCGTCACGCCGGTCGGGACCGGAGTGCTCGTGGCCGTCGTGGACGGACTCGGCCACGGTGCCGAGGCGGCGAGCGCGGCGAAGGCCGCCGTCGCCGCGCTCGAGCGGCACGCGACCGAATCGCCGGCGCCGCTCCTGGAGCGCTGCCACCGGGCCCTGAAGGGGACGCGCGGCGCGGTGATGAGCGTGGCGGCGTTCAGCCGACACGATCGGTCCATGACGTGGGTCGGCGTCGGCAACGTCGAAGGCCTGCTCGTGTACGGCGACGGCGCCGCGCGGTCCCGCGCCACCCAGGCGAGTCTCGTGACGCGCGGCGGCATCGTCGGGTCCGAGCTGCCGCGTCTCCACCCGGTCGTACTCGCCATCGCTCCCGGCGATACCCTCTTCTTCGCCACCGACGGTATCCGGGAAGGTTTCGCCGAAGGGCTGTCCCCCGAGGCGGCCCCGCAACAGCTCGCCGATCAGATCCTCGCTCGGCACGGCAAGGGCACGGATGATGCGCTCGTGCTCGTCGCCCGGTACCTGGGCGGCGCCGGAACGAGGGGATGATCCCACCAGTTCGCATGGAGCCCTCGGTCCCGTCCGCAGTGCCGAGTAGGGAGGCGTTGGCGCTGTTGCGGATTCTCGTAGTCGCCGGCGAGGGCGGGAGCGCCGGCGGTCTGCTGCAAAACCTGCGGCAATGGGCCGACGACGGTCGGCTCGAAATCGACACCGCGCCGGATCTGCCGCGCGCGGTGCGGCAGCTTTCGGGCCAGCGGTGGGACGTGGTGCTGGCCGTGCTGGGCGAGCACCCGGACGACGACCTGTCCTGGTGGGTCGATACGCTGCGCGGGGCGACGGGAAGCCCACGACTCATCGCCGTGGCGCAGGCCCCGTCCATGGGTCTCGTGCTGCGAGCGGAGAAATCGGGCGTGCTCGACGTCCTCGCCCTGCCGCTGCGACGCGAGGAGCTGGTGCGCGCGCTGGAGCGGGTCCGCTCCGTGGTCAGCGAAACCGCGGTCCCGCTCCCGCTCGTCGAGCCGCACGCGGTCGGCCCGTACGCGTTGGTCGGCCAGAGTGCCGCCATGCTCGACGTGTACAAGCTGCTGGCCCGGGTCGCGGGGAGCTCCGCGACGGTGCTCGTACAGGGGGAGTCTGGGACGGGCAAGGAGGTCGCGGCCCGCGCCATCCACATGAACGGCCCGCACGCATCGGGCGCGTTCGTCGCGGTCAACTGCGCCGCGATCCCCGAGAACCTGCTCGAGAGCGAGTTGTTCGGTCACGAAAAGGGTGCGTTCACGGGCGCCGTCACGCGCAAGATCGGTCGCTTCGAGCAGGCGGGGAACGGCACCCTGTTCCTCGACGAGATCGCGGACATGAGCCTCGCGCTGCAGGCGAAGATCCTGCGCGCGGTGCAGGAGCGCGAGATCGAGCGGGTGGGAGGCAGCGAGACGATCCCCGTCGACGTGCGCCTCATCGCGGCCACGAACCGCGATCTCAAGGAGGCGATCAAGCAGGGGCGGTTCCGCGAAGACCTGTACTATCGCCTGGCGGTCGTCACGATCCGGCTCCCCACCCTGGTGGAGCGGGGAGACGACCTGGTGCTCCTCACCGCCTACTATGTCCGCCTGTTCGCCCAACGGTACGGCAAGAAGATCCAGGCGATCTCGGACCGCGCGCTCGGGCTGCTGCGCGCCCACGCCTGGGTTGGCAACGTGCGCGAGCTGCGCAACGTGATCGAGCGGGCCGTGATCGTGGCGACCGACGAGACGCTGCGGGCGGAGCACCTGCCGGACGAGCTTCGGGGCGAGGAGGCCACGCTCGCCGACCGGCCGCAGGGCGGTCTCCTGACGTTGGCGGAGGCGGAGGCGCGGCACATCGCCCGAGTGCTGGCACACACCAACGGGCAGATCGGCGCGGCCGCGGAGATCCTCGGGATCCACCGCAACACCCTGACGCGGAAGATGAAGGAGTACGGGTTGTGACCGGACCTCCGCCCGTGCGCGTCGAGAAGGCGCTCGCGCTGATGCCCGAGCTCGAGGCGCTCGCGCCCCTGCGCGCGCTCCTGGTCTCCATCGCGCGGCCGGACGAGGCCACGGTGTGGTCGAGCTCGGGTCCGTATCTCACGCTGGGAAAACGGGGCGTCCACCCCGACGAGCTGCGACGCCGGATGCCGCAGGCGTTCCACCGCATCACGGAGCACCTGCAAGTGCTCTTCAAGGCCTATGTAGAGGCGCTCGAATGCCAGCAGCGCGCCGACGCGCCGGGCGTGGTCGCGGCGCTGGTGCGCGCCGGCCGACTCGAGGAAGAGGTGGGCCGGCACACCCAGGCGCGGACCTGGTACGAAGTGGCGCTCCGCGTCGCGGAAGCGCTGCAGGACCGCCGTCCCGAGGTGGAGGTGCTGCGGGCGCTGGGCTACGTGTGTGTCGCCTTGGGCGAGTACGCGGCGAGCGCGCGTCATTTCCAGCGCTCGCTCGCGCTCGCCGAGGCCGAGTTCGATCAGGCGGGGGCGACCGCGGCGTCCGAGGGGCTGGGAGACGTGGCGGTCGCGCAGGGACAATGGGGCGGCGCCCAGGCGTGGTACAGCCGCGGGCTGCGACTCGCCGAGGCCGCGAGCGACGCGCCGCACGCCGGCAGGCTGGAGCGGCAGCTGGGCGTGCTGGCGCGGAAACAACGCGACCTCGCCGCCGCCGGGGAGTTCTTGCGACGTGCGCGAGAGCGCTTCGAGGCCGCCGGCCCGCCGGACGAGATGGCGCGCGTGCTGAACGAGCAGGGGCGGCTGGACGCCCAGCTGGGGCGTTACACCGCCGCGTCCGCCGCGTACCGAGAAGCGCTGGCCTGGGCCCAACGGGCGCCGCGGGACGCGCGCCTCGAGCTGTCGATCCGCTTGAACCTGGCGGAGCTGGACCTCGAGGCGGGCCGGCTCCTGGAAGCGGAGGCGGAGCTACGTCGCGCCGAGCAGGTGGCCATCGGCGGCCACGTGCTCCGCCCTCTGGCGCAGATCTATACCCTGATGGGCCGGCTGCGCGGCGCCCAGGGGGACGAGACCGGGTTCGTCTTTTTCGAGCAGGCGATCGAGCTCGCCAAAGCCGTGGAGCGCTCCGTCGCCACCGAAGCGCAGGTGTATCACGCCTACGGCTTGTTCCGCAGCCGGCTCGGGCAGCAGGACGAAGCCCGCGCCTACCTCGAGCGCGCCCGGGAGCTCTTCGACTCGCTCGGGGAAGCGGTCGAGCGCGAGCGCGTTGAGGCGGAGCTCCGCGCGCTGTCCGCCTGACCGCCGGCTAGTTGTTGGTCAACGGGTTCTTCCGCCGGGTGGTGTCGGGCTTGGCAGTCGTCTTCTTTTTCTGCGTGGATGTGGCGGGCGTTGCGGTGCTCTTGGACCGCGTCGCTGCAGGCTTGGCCGAATGCTTGCCGCCACCGCACGCGGCGAGACCGATCAACACCGCGGCCGCGGCCGCTAGGACGGTTCTCGACATGGCACCCTCCGAGAGACGGGGTTCGGTTCCAATATAAAGACCGAGGCGCCTGCCGGGGGGTGCTACCCCCGGTCCCGCGTCAGCGGTCGGGTCAGGCACGTCGGCCCGCCGCCCCCCTTGAGACAAATCTCCCGCCCTGCGAACTCACGCACCGTCACGCCGGCGCGCTCGAGCCGGGCGCGCGTCGCCCGATTGCCGGCGACCATCAGCACCTCGCGCGGCGCCACCGCGAGCACGTTGCATCCCAGCGTTGCGAACTCGGGCTCCGCCACCTCGACGAGCTCGATGCCGCGGGAGAGCAGCGCTTCGCGAAACGGCACCGGCATGAGCGGTGCGTAGACTAGGAACAGGTCGCGGTCGACCGGGCTCACGATCGACATGAGGTGGAAGACGTCCTCCGGACCGCGCCAGTGGGGCAGCGGCACCACGACGACCTCGTCCACGCAGCCCTCCACGAGCTCACGCAACTGGCGGATCCCGGCATCGTTGGTCCTGTAGCCCCGACCCACGGCCAGGGTGCGCTCGTCGATCCAGCAGACGTCCCCGCCTTCCACGGTCCCGTCGCCGGTGATGCGGCCCCGGATCGGGATCCCGGCGGCGCGGAAGGCGGCCTCCTGCGCGGCGGGCTCGGTGCGCCGCTGCGGCTTACCCATGTTGCAGAGGATAACCCCCCGATCGCAGACGATGGACACATCCCGCGCATACAGGGAATCGAGACCCACCGTGTGGTCGGGCGGGAGGCGTAGCGTGTCGACGCCCGCGGCCTCGAGCAGCGCGAGGAAGTGCTCGTACTCGGCCCACGCGGCCGTGACGTCCGGGCGGGCGAGATAGCGCAGGTCGCGCCACTGGCGATCCACGGCCGCCGCGTCGCCGAACGCGTCGCGCGCGTGCTTCACCGCGACCCGGCGGAGCTTCCCGACGTCCGACTGTCCTCCGATTATCTGCTGCATCGCTGGCCGTGAGTCCCGAGTGGCAGCAAGTTTAGCCCCGTTCCCCCAGCCTGTCATTTCCACGAGGAGACCGCCATGAGCGATGGGACGATGGACCGCCGCGCGTTTCTCGAGCATGCCACAGTGGGCTGCGTGGTGTTGGCCGCGCCCCGGCGGCTCCCCGGGTTTGCGCCCGGGGTCAGTGGGCCCACCGGGCAGCTTGCCGCGCCGTTCGAGCTCGAGGAGGTCACCATTGCCGCGCTGCAGGCGGGCCTCGAGTCGGGCAAGTACACCGCGCGCTCGCTCGTGACCGCCTATCTCCAGCGGATCGATGAGCTGGACCGCAAGGGACCGACCTTGCGCGCGGTGCTCGAAGCGAACCCCGACGCGCTCGCGCAGGCCGCCGCGCTCGATGCCGAGCGTAAGGCCAAGGGCCCGCGCGGGCCGCTCCACGGCATCCCGGTGCTCGTGAAGGACAACGTCGCGACGCGGGATCGAATGCAGAGCACGGCCGGGTCGCTCGCGCTCTCGGGCGTGACGCCCCCGCGCGACGCCTTTCTGGTCGAGCGACTGCGGGCCGCGGGCGCCGTGCTGCTGGGCAAGGCGAATCTCTCCGAGTGGGCGAACTTCCGCTCGACGCGGTCGTCGAGCGGCTGGAGCGGGCGAGGGGGGCAGTGCCGCAACCCGTATGCTCTCGATCGCACGCCGTCGGGGTCGAGCTCCGGCTCGGGCGTGGCCGTGGCCGCCAATCTCTGTGCCGTGGCGATCGGAACCGAGACCGACGGCTCGATTGTCTCGCCGTCCACGTGCTGCGGCATCGTGGGGATCAAGCCGACGCTCGGTCTGGTGAGCCGGTCCGGGGTCATCCCGATCGCCCACAGTCAGGACACCGCCGGTCCGATGGCGCGCACGGTGACGGATGCCGCGATCCTGTTAGGTACACTGACGGGGGTCGACGCGCGCGACGAGGCGACCGCCGCGAGCACCGGGCGATCACGGACGGAGTACACCAGCGTCCTCGACCCCGCGGGCTTGAAGGGAGCGCGCCTCGGCGTGTGCCGCTCCCGGTTCATGGGCTACAGCCCGGCCACGGACGCCCTCATGGAGGGCGCGATCGATGCCCTGAAACGCATGGGCGCCGTGATCGTCGATCCCGCGGACATCACCACCGCGGGCCAGTTCGACGACTCCGAATTCGCGGTGCTCCTGTACGAGTTCAAGGCCGACCTGAACAAGTATCTGGGCGAGTGGGCTCCCGCCGCCGGCGCCAAGACGCTCGAGGACTTGATCGCGTTCAACGAGCGCACGAAAGAGAAGGAGATGCCGTACTTCGGGCAGGAGATCTTCATTCAGGCGCAGGCCAAGGGGCCGCTCACCGACCAGGACTATCTGCGCGCGCTCGACAAGAATCACCTGCTCGCGCGCACTCAAGGAATCGACACGGTGATGGCCGGTCACCAGCTCGACGCGCTGATCGCGCCCACGGGCGGACCGGCAGCGCTGATCGACCTGGTGAACGGCGATCCGGGAGGGGGTGGGAGCTTTTCGAGCCCCGCCGCGGTCGCGGGCTACCCCCACGTCACCGTTCCCATGGGGCACGTGCGCGGGCTACCGGTCGGACTCTCGTTTGTCGGGCGGCCGTGGACCGAGGCGGCACTGATCAAGTACGCGTTCGCGTACGAGCAGGCGACCAAGGCGCGACGGCCTCCGCGCTTCGCGCCCTCGGCGGACCTATCGGGCGGGTGAGGGGGCTCGCTGGGATCACGCGCCGAGGCGCTGCACCTCGCGGTGACGGAAGCAGGTGACGAGGTGGTCGTTCACCATCCCCACAGCCTGCATGAAGGCATAGCAGATGGTCGGCCCGACAAAGCGGAAGCCACGCTCGACGAGCGCCGCGCTCATCGCGTCCGACTCACGAGACCGGGCGGGGAGATCCCGCAAGGTGCGCCGACGGTATTGCTTCGGCGTCCCACCCACGAAGCCCCAGAGAAAGTCGCCGAACGAGCCGTTGCTTTGCTGGAAGTCGAGGAAGGCCCGGGCGTTGCCGATCGCGGCATTCACTTTCTGGCGATTGCGGACGATCCCCGGATCCTTCAGAAGTTGCGCGATCTTCTTGCGATCGTAGCGGGCCATACGCTCGGGGTTGAACCGGTCGAACGCCTCGAGGAAACGGGCGCGCTTGTGCAAGATGACGCGCCAGGAGAGCCCGGCCTGGAAGCCATCGAGCACGAGCTTCGCGAACAGGTCCCGGTCGCCGTGGAGCGGTACGCCCCACTCCTCGTCGTGATACGCGAGCATCAGCGGGTCGTCGCCGCCCGCCCAGCAGCGCCTGATCACGGTACCATCCTGCACGGGATCCTCGGAAAAAAGGCGAGAGGAATTGTGCATCGCGCACCGCCGCGCGGCCAGCCCGGCGCTACATTGCACCGATGCGCTACCTCCGGGTGGTCGAGGAGCAGGGCCGCTACGTCGCCTCGCTGCCAGAAATGGCCCAGCCAACGCCCGCCCGCGGCGAAGTGCTCATCCGGGTCACGGCATCCGGGGTGAACCGCGCCGACTTGAGCCAGATCGCCGGGCGCTACCCACCCCCGCCGGGTGAGTCCGAGATTCTGGGGCTCGAGGTGTCGGGCACGC
>Ga0209239_1002781_pt1 | contig 10357 bp, 11 predicted proteins | sample GraSoi013_2_20cm_FD_185824 | JGI IMG/M metagenome (GOLD analysis project Ga0209239, IMG submission 185824) | Grasslands soil microbial communities from the Angelo Coastal Reserve, California, USA - Sample 10_02_2013_2_20cm (SPAdes) (version 2) | ecosystem: Environmental > Terrestrial > Soil >...
CGCCGCGCTGGTGCCGCCGTACACCGCCCAGCCGGAGCCGCCGTAGGAGTGGTAGACCGCCACGCCGGTACCCGGGTCGGCGACCGCGGACACGTCCGACTCGGCGCGCTTGGCGCAGCCGGTCGCCACGGTCTGCCAGGACGGCTTGGCGTCGTAGGCGGAGCAGCCGGAGCCCGCGCCACTCCAGGCGCTCTCGGTGAAGCCGCGCGCGTTGGCGGCCCGCGACAGCGAGGTACCCCCGACCGCGGTGACGTACCGCGACGTCGCCGGGTACGCGGCGCCGGTACCGTTGTCGCCGGTACTCGCCGTGATCGCCACGCCCGGGTGGTTGAAGTGCGCGTCGGCGCCCGACGTCTGGCCGGAGAACTCGTCGCCGCCCCAGCTGTTGGAGACGAACTTCGCACCCATGGTGACCGCGCGGTCCTCGGCGACGAACAGGTCGGAGTCGTAGGCGGAGTTCGCCTCGACCAGCAGGATCCCGCAGTTCGGGCAGATCGCCGAGACCATGTCCAGGTCCAGCGAGATCTCGCCGGCCCAGCCCTGGTCGGCGGTGGGCAGCGGGCTCGCGGCGCCGTTCTGGTTGACCTTGCGGAAGCAGCCGTTGGCGGTGGTACAGGCGGGCAGGCCGAACTGGGCGCGGTAGGTGGCGAGGTCGGACTCGGCCTTCGGGTTGTCGTAGGCGTCCACGATCGCGACCGTGGCGCCGGTACCGCCGTCGGCGCCCAGCTTGTACGCCGAGCGCAGGTCCGTCGGCCCGTACCCGGACGGCGTCGCCATCGCGCTCATCGTGCCCGCGGCCGGTGCGTTGGTACGCCGCAGCGCGAAGCACGACATGAGACCCGGCCGGGCCGTACCGGTGCAGGAGCGGCTCACCGTCGGAGCGGCCGGAGTCGGGGCGGCCGGGGTCGCCTGCGCCATGGCCGGCGATGCGGTGAAGCCGACCGCGGACAGCGCCGCCACCGTACCAAGCAGGGACAGCGCGAGGGCCCGGATCCGCATGCATCCTCCAAGGTGCCTGGTCGAACCTGCCCCATCGACCCCGGCACGGCGGACCTGAGCCTTAGCCTTGCGGGCATGGGCCGGTGCAACCTGTTGGCAACCGTGTGCGCGCTGGCGCTGCTCGGGCCGGCGGCATGCGGTACCTCCGGCGGTGTGGGACGGGGCGTGGCCCGCACCGGGCCGACCGCCTCGGCCCCGGCGGCCGCGACCGTGCCGGCGGCGAGCACGCCGGCCAGCTCGCCCGCCCCGACCCGGTCGGCGCGGCGGGAGAGCGGCTGGACCGCGACGGTCTACTACACCGCCGTGCAGCGCTTCCACACCGGACCCGCGACCCGGGTGACCGGCTGCCCGGTGCTGGACTGCCGGCGCGGCGGTGCCGACCTGGGCAGCTACCCGGGCGACTTCGTCAAGGCGGTACGCGACGAGGGCACCGGGCGCACCACCGCCGGCCGCTACCTCAACTGGTCCTCGGACGTGGGCTTCTGGCTCGACGACGCGCCGCGCAACGGCCACGGCGGGGCGTTGGTGCCGTTCACCTCGGCGGCGGCCGACGCGGACGTCCTGGCGGCCGGCGCGCCGCCGACTGGCGCATCGACGACGAGTTCACGCCGGGGCTCGGCGGGGCACGGCACGTCGATCTCTACATCGGCGAGGAGACCGGGCCGGGCTTCACCAACAGCCCCTGGTACACGACGCTGCACGGTGCGACGGTCGAGCTCTCCTGAGCCCTTACCGGCCCGGATCCCCATTCATCCCTGCTTCGGCCACCGTGTCCGGCTGGAAACTCCGATGTCCGAGGGGGCCAACGCCAAAATGGGGTCCAGGACACGGTAACTAGCCGAAATCGCTCAACTGCGGGGCGTAAGCAATCGATAGTGAAACCGTGGGATCACGAGACACCTCAGGGCGTCGGCTCGCGTCCGGCGTGAGCCTGGCAGCGGCGGCCTGCTGGGCCAGCCCCGCCTCGCCTGGGTCGCCGGCACGCTGGTACTTGCGTCGCTGGGCGTCTGGTGGCTCACCGCGCTGCGGCACGAGGTACCCCCACCGGCCCCCGAGACCGTGGCCCCCGTCGAGACGCCGGTGGAGGTCCCAGCCGCCGACGACACCGCGCACCAGTTCATCGAGGCCGTCGCCCAGCTCGAAGAGGTGCTCGACGAACTGCGCGAGCGCGCCGCCGACGCCGGGCTGGACGGGCACTTCACCGAGTGCGTGAACCGGCTGGGCGACACCCTCGGGATGATGACCACGTTCGCCGGCAGCATCACCGACTCCCTGGTCCGCCTGGACATCCTGCGTTCGGTGATGTTCCAGATCCTCGGCCAGATCTCCGAGCTGGGCGACATCTCCGACCGGATCTCCGCGATGGTCGACGTGATCCGCAAGATCGCTTCGCAGACCAACCTGCTCGCGCTCAACGCCACCATCGAGGCGGCCCGGGCCGGTGACGCGGGACGCAGCTTCGCCGTCGTCGCCGGTGAGGTACGCAAGCTCGCCGAGGACTCCCGGGCGGCCACCGAGTCGATCGACCAGATCGTCACCGAGGTACGCGAGCTGTCCGAAGCGACCATCGAGGTCGCCAACTCCGCCAGCGAAGAGGTCGAGTTCGCCAAGTCCCAGGTGACCGGCCTGGACGAGGGGATCGCCGCGGTACTGGGCGACCTGCAGCAGGCGCAGTACGCGGTCGACGCCGCCCGTACCGCCACGAGTGACCTCACCCAGGCGGTTGCCGCCTCGCCCCGAGCCGCGCTCGCGGAGACAGGGAGACTCTCGTGACCGATACCGAAAGGGCCAAGATCGTCATCATCGGCGGTGGCCCGGCCGGTTACACCTCCGGCGGTCAGATCGTCCGCTCGGGCGAGGTCTACAACTTCCCCGGGTACCCCGAGGGCATCTCCGGCAGCGACCTGGCCGACCGGATGCGCGAGCAGGCCATCAAGTTCGGCGCCAACGTGGTCACCGACGAGGTCGACTCGGTGCAACTGTCCGGCTCGCCGTTCACCGTCGTGACGATGGAGAAGACGTACCACGCCGACGCGATCATCGTCGCCACCGGTGCCCAGTCGCGCCGCCTGGGGCTGCCCTCCGAGGACGAGTACGACGGCCGCGGCGTGTGCTACTGCGCGATCTGCGACGGTCCGCTCTTCGCCGGGCAGAAGGTGGCCGTGGTCGGCGGGGGCGACGCCGCCGTCGAGGAGGCCCTCGCGCTGACCCGGATCACGTCCAGCGTGACGCTGATCCACCGGCGTACCGAGTTCCGCGCCAACGCCGCCCTGCGCGCCACGCTCGCGGACAGCGCGATCCAGGTACTCACCCCGTACGTGGTCGACGAGGTGCTCGGCGGCGACATGGGCGTCACCGGGATCCGGGTACGCCACATCGACGACGCAACCACCCGGGAACTCGACGTGGACGGGTTCTTCGTCGCCATCGGGCACGAGCCGTCCAGCGGCCTCTTCGACGCGTACCTCAAGACCGACTCGCACGGCTTCCTGGTGACCGAGTCGGGTACCACGGCGACCAACGTACCGGGCGTGTTCGCCGCCGGTGACGTCGCCGACCCGCGCTACCGGCAGGCGATCACCGCCGCCGCCACGGGATGTTCCGCAGCCATCGACGCCGAGCGCTGGCTGCTCGCGCGCCGGATAGAACCGCCGTCCACAGTGGATGCGCCGGATGCCGGGGAGGGGTGAGTCGCACATCAGATTCGTACCCGATTCGTATTGCAGTACGAGCTAGCAAGGAGATCCGAATGTTGCTAGGCAAGCAAGCACCCGACTTCCGGATGACCACCACCAAGGACCTGGACACCCTCGACCACGAGGCGACCCTGGCCGGGTACAAGGGCAAGTGGCTGGTGCTCTTCTTCTACCCGGCCGACTTCACCTTCGTCTGTCCGACCGAGGTACTCGCCTTCAACGCCGCCGTACCGGCCTTGAACCAGCTCGAAGCCGAGCTGCTCGGAGTCAGTACCGACGGGGTGTTCTCGCACGTGGCGTGGATGGAGTTCCACATCGGCAAGCTCGACTTCCCGCTGGCCAGCGACCGTACCCAGACGGTGTCGCAGGCGTACGGAGTGCTCGACGAGAACGGCCAGTCCGCTCGTGGCGTCTACATCATCGACCCCGAGGGCTACGTCCGCTACGAGGTCATCCACGACGACCGGGTCGGCCGTTCCGTCGACGAGGTGCTGCGCGTCCTCAAGGCGCTCAAGACGCCCGGCCGTACCTTCGCGCAGTTCGACCCGACCCGCGCGCTCTCCTGCTGACCCGCGCCGGATCTGGCACAACGAAAGGAATCGACATGAGCAACGTCGTCCTGTACTCGGCCACCGGATGCCCGCTGTGCGCGAAGTACAAGACCCTCCTGGCCGAGAAGGGGGTCCGGTACCAGGAGAAGAACACCACCGAGCAGCCCGCGCTGTTGGACGAGCTGATCAAGAAGGGCATCCGCATGGTGCCGACCGTGTTCGTCGGGGACAAGTACGTCGCCGGCTTCCGGCCCACCAGCCTGCTCGAGATCCTGCCTTCCTAACTCACTTCGCACCCGACACCCAGAGGTTGCAACATGCGTAAATATGCCACCGAGTTCATCGGTACCTTCTTCCTCGTCTTTACGATCTGCGTGAGTGTGCAGTCCGGCCCGGCGCTGGCCCCGCTGGCCATCGGCGTGGTACTGGCGGCCATGGTGTTCGCCGGCGGGCACATCTCCGGTGCGCACTACAACCCGGCCGTGACCGTGGCGGTGTGGATCCGCGGTCGCCTCGCCGCCCGCGAGGTCGGGCCGTACATCGCGGCGCAGGTCGCCGGCGCGGTCGTCGCGGCGGGCATCGTGCGGACCGTGCTCGGCCTGCACCCGGCGGCCGCCTTCCAGGTCACCGGGCGGCACCTGGTCGCGGCGTTCGCGGCCGAACTGCTGGTGACGTTCGCCCTGGCGTACGTCGTGCTGAACGTGGCGACCAGCAAGGACCACCCGAACAACTCCTTCTACGGCCTGGCGATCGGGTTCACCGTGATGTCCGGCGCGGTCGGGGTCGGCGGGATCTCCGGCGGCGTCTTCAACCCGGCGGTCGCCTTCGGCGTGTCGACGGCCGGCATGGTGTCCTGGTCGATGCTGTGGGTCTACCTCGTGGCCAACCTTGCCGCCGGCGCGCTGGCCGGCGTCGCGTTCCGGGCGCTCAACCCGGCCGACCTGGAGGTGCCCCAGCCGGTCGAGGAGCTGGAGGGCGAGACCGCCAGCCGCTCGCTGCCGATGTCCGGGTTCAAGAAGACCCGGACCGCCTGACCACCCGCCCGGTCTCGGCTGGGCGGGCCAGGAGACCGCCGGGTGGTCACGGGAGGGCCGGCCCCCTCCCCGATCACCCGGCGGTTTGCCGGTCCCGTTACCGCGCCCACGGCGGGGTCGGCCCTCGCGGCGAAGCCGGCGCCGATCGCGACGAACGCCCGCGCCGGCCGGTCGCCGGGGTTCACCAACAAGATCGGACTGCCCGCTGGTACGACGACCGCGTCGCCCGGGCCGAGCCGCTCCCCGCCGGGGGTCATCCGGAGGGCGCCCTCGGTCACCATGAAGATCTCGTCGCGGTCCAGCGTGTGCGGCTCCGGCGAGACGAACCCGGGGGCCACGATGATCTGCCAGGTGCATACGTCGGTACTGCCCCGGCTGGGCGCGGCGAGCCCGGTGAACTCGACACCGGGCAGCTCGAACCGGGGCGCCTCGGTAGCGCGGATGACGGTCACGGATCCTCCTGATAGACAAGCTCGCTTGTTCAAGTTGGCTTGTCTATCATGGCGGTATGACGACCGACGGGCAACCCCTCGACCTCGGTATCCTGCTGGCGCTGGGCTACCAGGAGTTCGTCCGCGCGCTGCGGGACTCGTTGGCCGCCAAGGGCTTCGACGACCTGGGCCGGTCCGACGGGTACGTGCTGCGGGCGCTGTCGGGCAATCCGATGACGACCAGCGAGCTGGCCGGGCGGCTGGAGATCAGCAAGCAGGGCGCCGGGCAGATCGTCGAGGACATGGAAACGCGCGGGTACCTGCAACGGCTCCCCGACCCCGACGACGGGCGCAGCCGGCTGGTACGGCTGTCCCCGCGCGGGCGCCAGGCGCTGGCCGCCGCGCGCCGGTTCCACCAGGCGTACGAGCGCCGCCTGGTCCGCGCGCATGGCGGCGAAGCCGTAGCGGCGCTGCGAGCCGTGCTGGTCGGCATGGCAGGTGAGCGGAACGCCCTCGATCCCCGGCTGCGCGTGCTGCACTGGTGATTGCTCAACACTGGCGCGGTACCGCCGATATGAGCGGTGGTACCTGTGAAAGGAGTGACCTGTGCGCCTGTTCGGCCGCCGGCCCACCGACCCTGCCCTGCCCGCCGAAGTCACCAGAAACGGCCTGGCCGAGGTACTCGGCCACCTGCCCGCCAGCCTGCTCGTCACCGACGCGCAGGGCACCATCGTGTACCGCAACGCCGCCGCGACCGCGGTCGCCGCAACGGTTGCCGGCCGGCTGGGCGAGTCGATCCTCGAACAGCTGCGCGACGGGCTGCGCCGGACCATCCGCGAGGCACGGACGTTCCCACACAGCGCCTCGATGCGCGTACACGCCGACGGGAAGCAGGCGTTCGCGGAGGTCACCGTCACCCGGCTCGGCGAGGGGTACCTGGCCACCTGGCGCGACGTCACCGAAGACACCGAACGTGCGGCGGTCATGGCCGAAGTGGCCACCGATCTGACCGCGGCCGCCCGGTCCTTCGACACGCTGATCACCGCGCTGTCCGGCGACGCCGACGAGGTGTCGACCCGGGCGCAGGTGGTGGCGGGCGGCGCGGACCAGCTCACCGCGAGCATCCAGGACATCTCGCGCAGCACGTCGACCGCGGCCGGCAACACCGGTACGGCCGTGCACGCGGCCGCCACCGCGAGCGAGCGGATCACCAAGCTCAGCGAGTCGAGCGTACAGATCGGCATGGTGGGCAAGCTGATCAACGCGATCGCCGAGCAGACCAACCTGCTCGCGCTCAACGCCACCATCGAGGCGGCCCGGGCCGGCGAGCTGGGCAAGGGGTTCGCGGTCGTCGCCGGTGAGGTGAAGGACCTGGCCCGGCGGACCAGCGAGGCGACCGGCCAGATCGCGCAGATGATCGACGCGATCCAGTCCGACAGCGTCGGCGCGGCCACCACGATCGAGGAGATCGTCACGCTGATCGGCCAGATCGAGAGCGAACAGACCACGATCGCCAGCGCCGTCGAGGAGCAGAGCGCGACGGCCATGGAGATGAGCGGCAACGTGTCCGCCGTGGCCCAGGCCGCGCAGTCCTCCGCGCAGGCGGTCGGCCAGCTGCGCGACGCGGTGCAGGCGGTGTCGGCCAAGGCGCAGCGCCTGCGCGATCTGCTGTAGCGCTGCGCCTTCCGGCCGCAGCCGCGGCTCCGGCCGGTGGTGGCCGGGGCGCAGCTCCGCCCGACCGGGGCGCGGCTCGGGCCCGGGGCGCAGCTCCGGCCGGCGGTAGCCGGGGCGCGGCTCGGGCCGGCAGTCCGGCCGGGGCGCGGCTCGGGCCGGCGGTAGCCGGGGCGCGGCTCGGGCCGGCAGTCCGGCCGGGGCGCCGCTCCGGCCGGCGGTGGCCGGACGCGGCTCCGCCCTACTGGGGCGCAGCTCCGGCCGGCGGTCCGGCCGGCGGTGATCGGCGTTTGGGTACTGATCCCGTAGTCCAGCTAAGGAATCTGTCCCGAAATCGCGATCACTGGACGTCCGCGGCCCGGGAGCGCGGCGCGGCCCGGGGAGCGCGGCCCAAGTCGGGAGCGCGGCCCGGCCCAGGAGCGCGGCCCGGCCCAGGAGCGCGGCCCGGGTCCGGAGCGCGGCGCGGGTCGGGAGCAGGTCGGGTGCGGGGCGGTTGGAAACGCCTCCCGCGCATAGCTATCCGGGGCGGGCCATGTCAGCCTCGAAGCAGGGGACGACTTGGTGGCGTGGACAACGCCGGCAGGTACGCGCCCTCATCCCCCGGAGGACGGTAATGGCTACCCGGTTGCTCGTCGTGGACGAGCATGTACTGATCCGGATGGGGCTGGCGCGCGCCGTCGCGTACTTCCCGGACATCGAGCTGGTCGGCGAGGCCGGAAGCGGTGCCGAGGCACTACGGGTCAGTGCCGGGCAGCGGCCGACCGTGGTGACCCTCCCGCTGCTGCTGCCCGACGGGGACGGGATCGCGCTGGCCCGCCAGCTGCGGGCACAGTATCCGGATCTCGGGGTGGTGCTGCTCAGCGTCGTGGACGAGGACGCCGTACTGTTCCGGGCGCTGGATGCCGGGCTGTCCGCGTACCTGACGAAGTCGGCGAGCGTGGAGGCCGTACTCGCGGCGATCCGGCATGCCAGCGCCGCGCCGCACGCCTTCACCTCCCCCGGGTTGTCCGCCGCCCTGCGCGCCCGTCGGCAGAGCGGCGGCCTGCTCAGCCACCGCGAGCGCGAGGTGCTCGGTCTGATGCGTGACGGCACCAGCCTGCCGTCGATCGCGGTACGGCTGGGGGTACGGGAGTCGACGGTGAAGACCTACGTCGCCCGGATCTACGAGAAGCTCAACGTCAACAACCGGACCCAGGCGTTGATGGCCGCGTTGAACCAGGGCCTGTTGGCGACGGGCGTGGACGCCGAAGCCGCCTGAGCCGCCTGGCAGCATCCGCCCGGCAGCATCCGCCCGCTCAGTGCGCGAAGGCGTGGACGATGTTGATCACGCCGGGGCCGAGGATCACCACGAAGAGCGCCGGGAACAGGCAGAACAGCGTCGGAAACAGGATCTTGATGGGTACCTTCTGGGCCTGCTCCTCAGCCCGTTGACGGCGCCGTAGTCGCATCTCCCGGGCCTGCTCGCGCAGCACCTGGCCGACCGGTACCCCCAGGTCGCTGGCGTGTACGACGGCCGAGGCGAACCCGCGCAGCTCCGGTACCGACGTCCGGCTCGCCATCGCCCGCAGCGCCTCGCTGCGGGACTTGCCGATCCGCATCTCCTGCAGGACCCGGGCCGCCTCGCCGGCCATCGGCCCCTTGGCGTTGCGCGCCACCTGGGCCAGCGCGGCGTCGAAGCCCTGGCCGGCCTCGACGCAGATGGTGAGCGTGTCCAGTACGTCGGGCAGCGACAGCCGGAGCTGGTCCTGCCGCTTGACGCCGGTGTTGTACAGCGCCACGTCCGGCCCGAAGAAGCCGACCAGGGCACCGCCGAGCGCGCCGACGGCGATGTTGCCGGTACCGCCCATGCACAGGCCGAGCAGCAGCCCGCCGAGCGCGGCGGCGCCCAGTCCCACGCCCTTCGCGGCGACGACCCGCTCGACCGGCCAGGCCGGTGGGTTGCCGGCCCGGTCCAGTTGACGCTGGAGCCGGGCCAGCGCGCCGCTCGGGGTCAGCGCCGCGCCCAGGCTGCCCAGCCGGCGGGCCAGCGGCTGGCCGACCCGGATGCCGAAGGACGCACGGCCACCGGGCACGTTGCGGTCCACGTACCCCTGGTGGATCGTCGCGAGGGTACGGGTGACCGCCGCGCGATCGGGGTCGCGCAGCAGCATGGCGAGCACTGCGAAGATCGGTGCGAGCCCGGCGGCGCCGAGCGCGACGAGCAGCGTGGCGGGATGGTGCACGTCAGACCTCCACCCGGATCACGCGGGACATCCAGAAGATCCCCACGCCCATCATCAGTACGGCGCTGGCCAGCATCGTGATGCCGATCGGCGTGGTGTACAGCGGCCGCAGGTACTCCCGGCGCGAGGTGAACATGAAGGCGGCCAGCAGGATGGGCATGCCGGCCAGTACCCACGCCGAAAGCCGCCCTTCGGCGGACAGTGCGCGGACGTGCCGGCGCAACCGGCCGCGCTCGCGCATCGTCTCGACCGCGGTTTCGAGTACCTCGGACAGCGCGCCGCCCACCTCGCGCTGTACCCGGATCGCCATCACCAGCCAGGCGAGGTCGGTACTGGCATTGCGTTCGGCGACCCGCAGCAGGGCCTCCTCCAGCTCGCCACCGAGCCGGATCTCGGCCAGCGCCCGGCCGAACTCACCGGCCACCGCCTCCTCCCCCTCCTGCGCGAGCGCGGCGATGGCCTGTGGGAAGGAGAAGCCGGACCGCAGCGCGCTGACCACGAGCTGCAGCGCCTCGGGGAGCTGGTCGCCGAAGCGGCGGGCGCGGCGGGCGGCGCGCAGGCGGCGGTACCCGCTGGTGCCGAACCAGCCGATGACGGCGCCGAGTACCAGGCCAGGCAGCAGCGGCAGGGCCAGCGCGCCCAGGATGCCGGTGAGCACCGCGACACCCAGGCGCAGCAGGAGCCATTCGGCCGGGCGCAGGTCGATGCCGGCCCGGTCGAGGTCGGCCTCGATGCGTCCGGCGCTGCCCCGCC
>Ga0209239_1002786_pt1 | contig 10350 bp, 8 predicted proteins | sample GraSoi013_2_20cm_FD_185824 | JGI IMG/M metagenome (GOLD analysis project Ga0209239, IMG submission 185824) | Grasslands soil microbial communities from the Angelo Coastal Reserve, California, USA - Sample 10_02_2013_2_20cm (SPAdes) (version 2) | ecosystem: Environmental > Terrestrial > Soil >...
CGACGCCGTATTTGCGTGTTGCCTCAAGTGCCGCCTCGCGCAGCTTGGGATGCGTGGTCAGGCCCAGATAATTGTTCGAAGCGAGGTTGATGACTTTTTTGCCGTCGAACGTGCAGATAGATGCTTGCTCGTCTTCGAGCACGCGCAGCCGGAAATGGGTGCCTTTGGCCTTAAGATCATTCAACTGATCGGTGAGGTAAGAAAGAGGATTGGCGCGGGCAGTTTGGGTTGGCATAGCACAGCTAGTTTAATACCGGGGAAGGATGTAGAAGGGACGCGCTGTCTGAGGTAAAGAACTCCATCAGAAGTCCGCTAAGAGATTGGTGCGGATCCGGCTGCTCATTATCAGGGGCATGGCTTCAGTCGTGCCGAGAAGGTTGGAGAAGATGGCTTCATCCACTGGGAATACTGCGCCGGATCGGCGCGATATCTGAACTTCGCGTCTGGGCGGCATGCCTGAAGGCATGCCCTGATACAAATCCGATTATCTTCGACCACGGACGGTAGCATTGGCAGGGTTCGTGAGACATAGGTCACCACGACGGGTGCACAAACAGCCACCTGCCAGGGCCGGCTGGTTCGAAGCGATGCTGCGACGTGATCAAACGCGAGCCGCCTACTTAATTTCCAGCGGCTGCTCCAGCTTGAAGCTGAGTGCGGACTCGGCGGGCAGCACGATGTTTTTGTTGCCGGTGAAGGCTGATCCGGCGCCTCCCGCCCCTGCGCCTGCGATTGCGCCGATAGCTGCACCCTTGCCGCCGCCGGCCAGACCGCCGATCAGCGCACCCACGCCTGCGCCGCCTCCCGTTATCACTGCCGTGCGTTTTCCTTTCCCTTTTTCGGTGCGGACGAGCGAGGAAGTTTCCACAGGCTCATCTTTGCCATTTATGTTGATCGAGGTGAGCTTCAGTTGCAGCGAGGCGCCGCCCTTGAAGCGACCGAGTGGTTTCGCGTCAACGACGGTTCCGGTCGCGGTTGCGCCAGAGGGAATAACGGTTTTGCCCGCAACCTCGACAGGAGTGGCTACAGTTGCGGAGAAGCTTTGCCCGGGCTCGCTGATCTTCGATCCTACGGACTGCCCCAGTCGCACCGTGATTATCGTGCCGGCTGGGATAACCACAGACTTCGCCGGCTCAGGTTTTGTTTTTGCGTTCTTCTCTGCGTTCTCGGGGGCGGCGTTATCGCCGGTTGTATTCGAAGCAGATTCCGGCGATTTATTGCAGCCGGTCAAGGCAAATGACAAATAGAGAATCAGGGTGAGTGTCACCAAACGCGAGCGCATGATTTCCTCCGTTTGGGAAGGTTTATCAGAAAGCAGAGGAGGGCGCAATCTGTAAGAAGTGCGCGTGGGTTCCTAATCAGGCGCTGTTGTCGTTTCCCGAGGTTGTCTCGGGACCGGCTGCGGCGGCGGCAGCTTCTGGTTTTCTCTCGGACGCCTCCAGATCTTGCAGCGTTGGAGTGGCGGTCTGGTTGGGAGCCTCGGACGTGGTGCCTGTTGCGGTCGAGTCTGCGGATTTCTTTTCCAAGAACCTCGCTGCATTCAATAGTGGACGGCCCAAGGAAGAGTTATATCCAGTCCAGCCGCCATCGGACTCCGCGTCGCGTTCGAACTGGGCTCGCATGGCTTCCATTTTGGAGTCGAGGTCGTCGAGGTAATGCAGCATGAGCGCCTCGGGAAACATTGGTAGCTTGGGAGAACCGAATTCGTATTGCCCGTGATGGCTGATGATCAGGTGCTCAACTAATGTCTTGAGGTCATCAGGAAAATCAGGAAGCCGGGCAAGCTTGGCTTGCAGCATTTCCAGCTCAATGATCATGTGCCCGAGCAACTGGCCGCGCGTGGTGTAAGAAAAAGAGCGGTGATACGCAAGCTCGTGAATTTTGCCAATATCGTGCAGAAAGGCCCCGGTGAGCAGCAGGTCGCGGTTGACTTGGGGATAATTGCGGCAGACGACATCACAGGAGCGGAAGAGAGAGACAACGTGGTCGAGGAGTCCGCCGATGTAAGCATGATGCAGACTCTTGGCAGCAGGGGCATTGCGGTAGGCCTCGGCGATTTCGGGATCGGCCATGAATAGCTCGATCAGCGCCCTGAGATGTTGGTTCTGGAAAGTTGCCACAAAGCCTGTAAGCGTTTTCCAGAGTTCGCCGATGTCCTTGGTGGTTTTTGGAAGATAATCCGCGAAATCGACTTCTGAATCGCCCAGCAGGCGGACTTTGTGAATGGTTATCTGGAAGCGATTCTTGTATTTATTAAGCAGGCCCTTGATCTTGATGAAGTCATCTTGATCGAAAACGTCAATGGCATCTTCGACGTTATCCCACATTTTGGCTTCGACGTGCCCGCTGCGATCGCCGAGCGTCAGCGCGAGATAGGGCTCTCCCGTTTTCTTGGGCTTTACCTGCTTGGAGACGACAACGAAGCTGGAGATGATTACTTTGTTTTCGTGCTGGGCGCAATCGCAGATGAAGAAATCTTTCATGACAGTTTGGCGGTGCTATTCAACCACAGAGGGCACAGAGGATCACAGGGGTCTACCCGTGATTGATCCGCCGGTTAGCGTGACCACGCCCAGCTTAAACTAGATCACGCCCAACTTTTTCTTCTTTTTTTTGAGTTCCTTCGCATTCGGAGCTTTGGCGGCGGTTTCAATTGGCTTGGTCTGGTTGGCACTGGCGCCGGTATCGACGTAGCCAGGCTTGATGTCGATAAAGGCTTCCTCGCGCAGCTTGGTCAGATAGGCGCGCAGGGCTGGTTGCAGCTTCTGCATGTAGATGGCATCCTGCACGCGTGGTTCGATCTGGCTGAACGGAGGTATGCCGGCCTGCTGGTGCTCGGCCACTTTCAGAATTACGAAACCCTGCTTGGTGCGGATGACGTCGGAAACATCGCCGGCTTTCATGGCAAAAGTCTTATCTTCAAGTTCTTTGGCCAGCGCGCCGCGATTGAAGTATCCGAGATCGCCGCCTTGAGCGGCGCTGGGGCCGTCAGAATATTTCTTGGCAATGTCCTCAAACTTGGCGCCTTTGCGAATCTGTGCGAGCAGGTCGTCGGCTTTGGTCTGCGCTGCGGCAATCCGCTGCTCTTCAGTGGAGGTATCGTTGGCGTTCTTTTTCTCTGTAGAAACAAGAATTTCGCTTAACTTAATCCGTTCCGGCTGCTCCATGTCGCTTTTGTGCTGATCATAAAATTGCTGTTCTTCTTCTTTGCTGATGGACATCTTTGATCCGACTTCCTTGCCAATCACCTGCTGGGTGATGATCTGGTTGCGCATGTTCTGCTTGAAATCCTCAAATGAGACTCCCTGGCCGGTCGCGGCCTTTTCCAGATCCTCCATTGTGTCCAGGTTCATCTCTTTGCGCATCTCGTCGAGCTTCTTAACGAGTTCGGTGTCGCCGGTGATGCCCAGATCCTTGCCTTTCTCGATCAAAAGTTGCTGATCGATCAGGTCGCGCAACACGTCTTTATCCTTTTCAGCGACAATCTTGTCGGCGTGAGTAGGATCCTGTTGCTGCGCTTCCTGGCGCAACTGCTCCTTGCTGCGCTGGAACTCCGTGCGCGTGACGATCTGGTTGTTGACGCGGGCGATAATCTCCTCGATGACCGTGTCTGCCGAAGTGGGCAGGATCGCGAGGCACAGAAGAAGGAAGCAGGGGATGAGTTTTCGCATAGGTTTAGAGTCACAATTCCAAAAGGATAACTTGCATAGATTGTAACTCTTGAAGCGGTGTGATGGGCGGTGGTTGGCGTGGCCACGGATCAATCCCAGGGCGGACGAGGCGTCCGCCCCTACGCAAGCGCTCCTGCTATGATTCGATTTTTATTCGGGTTGGGGATGAAATCCTACAATTGGGGGTGGATCGGATGAGATTGTGCGGATACTTTGTTGTCGTACTTATAGGGGTACTCGTGAGCATTCCGGTTACAGCACAAAGGTCTAAGGCGCGGAAAAGCCGAGCAGCGGCGCCAGGGCAGGCAGAGCTCGAAAAGATGACTACCCGCTTTGCGCCGACGCAGTTGCGGGTTGACATCTCGAGGCTCTCTGCCGGGGACCGGCAGGCGCTGGCAAAAATCATTGAGGCGGCGCGGATTTTGAATGACATCTTCATGAAGCAATATTGGAGTGGCGACACCGCGCTGTACGCGCGTCTGCAAAAGGATAGTTCAGCGCTGGGCAAGGCGCGGCTGCATTATTTCTGGATCAACAAAGGCCCCTGGTCGGCGCTGGACGAATTCAAGGCATTTGTGCCTGGTGTTCCGGCGAGGAAACCGGAAGGGGCGAATTTCTATCCGGTGGATATGACAAAACAACAATTTGAGAGCTGGCTGGCATCGCTGACGCCCGAGCAGCAGGCGGCCGCCAAAGGCTTCTTCACGGTCATCCGCTGGAACTCGGGGAATGGTTCTTCGGCGCAGCGCGAACTCACAGCGATCCCCTACAACCAGGAGTACAAGGATGATCTCACGCGCGCTGCGGGGCTGCTGAAAGAGGCGGCTGACCTCACGGAGAATGCATCGCTGAAGAAATTCCTTAGCTCACGCGCCGATGCATTCCTCTCCAACGATTACTACGACAGCGATATCGCTTGGATGGATCTGGACGCGCCGCCGGATGTCACTATTGGACCGTACGAAGTCTATAACGACGAACTGTTCAACTATAAGGCAGCCTTTGAGGCATTCATCAACCTTCGTGACGATGCCGAAACCAAGAAATTCTCCGTGCTTGCTAATCATTTGCAGGAGATCGAAAACAATTTGCCGATCGATCCACAGTACCGCAATCCCAAGCTGGGAGCGGCCGCACCGACGGTGGTAGTAGACGAGATTTTCAGTTCGGGCGATGGCGATCACGGAGTCGCCACGGCTGCCTACAATCTGCCGAACGATGATCGGGTAGTGCAGCAAAAGGGAAGCAAACGCGTGATGCTGCGCAACATTCAGGAAGCGAAGTTCCGTACCGTTCTGCTCCCGATTGCGCGGAGGACACTTTCGAAGCATGCGATGGTGGATGTTAACTTCGAATCGTTCTTTACCCACATCGTGGCGCACGAGCTGATGCATGGGCTGGGGCCGCATCAGATCAAAGTGCAGGGGCGCGACACAACGCCACGCGAGGAACTGAAGGAACTCTACAGTGGGATCGAGGAGGCGAAGGCTGACGTCACTGGACTGTTTGCGCTCGACTACATGATGGAACATGCCAAAGAGATGGGTCTCACCAGAGTGTTACCGTCAGATGAAGCGGCGCAGCGACAGCTCTACACGACCTATTTGGCTTCAATGTTCCGCAGCCTGCGATTCGGTCTTACCGATGCCCATGGCAAGGGAATGGCGATTCAGTTCAATTATCTGCTGGATAAAGACGCGTTTACCCAAAATCCGGATGGAACATTTGCGGTGAATGTGGAGAAGTTCAAGCAGGGGGTGCGCGAGCTTGATCATGATCTGCTCACGATCGAAGCCGAAGGCGACTATGCCGGCGCTAAGAAATTGCAGGACGAACTCGGCGTCGTGAGGCCTGTGCTGCGGAGCGCGCTGGATAATTTGCAAGGAATTCCGACGGATATCGAGCCGATTTTTGTGACAGCGGATGAACTCGTCCCAGCGCATCAGGAGCAGCCGGCTGTTGCCCGGAAATCAAGAAGAAAGCGGAGGTAGATGTGCAGGCGCATCCCCAAGTCGTTATGACGGTTAAGCCTGGCCCTAGCTTGCAGTGGCGACCTTGGCCGCGGCAGCCCGTACCAGAGCGAGCGCGCTTACGTCATTATGAATGGGCCGCGCACACATGAATTGCTGCACCTGATCGAGAATAGCTGCGCAGACCTCTTGCGCGCTTCTGCCCGGAGCTAAGAGGATCTGTTTGGCGCGCTCCAGTCCGAATTCCTCGTTATTGCACTTTCCTTCAACTACTCCTCGCGAGATCAGCAGCAAGGCGGCATCGGACGGTAACGCGACGGTTGGAGCATCATGCGTAGCATGAGAAAACAGCCCCAGTGGCAGGCCGGTGGCTGGCAACTCGGTGATGCCATTTCCATCCCGCAGTAATCCAGGCGTGTGGCCGGCGTTGAAGTAGCAAATCGTTCCGACCGCTTCGTTGTAGCAGGCGGCGAAGGCGGGACAGGCATGAACGGCCACTTCCGCCCCAAGAATGGAACGATTCAGGTGGACCGCGATTTGAGTCATCGCTTCCGCCTCATTAACCTCCTCGACTGCGAAAAGTTCGGAGGACAGAGTGCGGAAGACCTGTTGGGCCGCAGAAATCACGCTGCGCGCCTGGTCAACGCGGCCGGCAACATCCAGCAAACCGAAGATGATCCGGCTCGGACTGATGCGAAAGAAATCATGAAAGTCGCCGCCCTGCCGTTGGCTGTAATACAGAGCGGCAAGTTCGGCTCCGTCGATTACGGGGATGTTCGATTGCAGCAGCTGAGTAGGTACCGAAACGGCCGCGCGCTTCCGCTGGAATAGTGCGTGCATCACAGTGCAGAGGACGGTACCACGAAAAAAGTACCGCAGCAACGGCACAGAGGTAGGAGCCTGCGAGCCGCCGTCCCAAGTGTGAGCGATGTCACGCCAGATCAAAAAGCAAAATTTCTGAGTCTTCCTTGCCGTTGATTTCGACTTTAAGCTCTTCGCTGATCGCGGCACCATCGCCCTGTTGTAAGGGCTTGCCGTTCAGTTCGACCGTGCCCTTAGCAACTTGCAGCCAGCCGTAGCGATCATTCGGTAGTTCATGCTGCACGTGCTCCCCAGGCTTAAGCAGAGAGACGTAAAGCTTGGCATCTTGATGGATGGTGACCGAGTCGTCTTTTCCATCCGGGCTGGCGATCAATCGCAGCTTGCCCCGCTTCTCTTCTGCAGGAAACTCCTTCTGCTCATAGCCAGGCTCGATGCCGCGGTGCTCGGGCAGAATCCAAATCTGGAGCAGATGGGCCGGATCAGACTTGGAGGGATTCGCCTCACTGTGGCGAACCCCGGTGCCCGCGCTCATACGCTGTCCATCACCGGGACGAATTATCGAGCCGTTTCCCATGCTGTCCTTGTGTTCGAGAGAGCCTTCAAGCAGATAGGTGATGATCTCCATATCGCGATGAGGATGCGTGGGAAAACCATGGCCGGGCTGCACCCAATCTTCGTTGATGACTCGAAGGGAGCGGAATCCCATGTAGTGCGGATCGTAATACTGATCGAATGAAAAACTGTGGCGGGTGTTTAGCCAGCCGTGGTCGCCTCCACCCCGTTCGTCGCTGCGGCGAATCGTGATCATAAAAAATCCTTGTTATAACGACTAACTCGCTTGAGTTAGATGTCGGGAGGATGACAAACGATTCGCCGGGCCTGAGTAGGTGCAGAAATCAGGCACTCCTGCCGATATCTCAATCATGAGATTGAGGAGCGCCAGACGGCGACGGCTGCTAGTAGTTCTGGCCTGTCTCTGGCTGGCTGGTTGCGCTGGAGGCTTTCCCAGCGGACTTCCGACTGGCTTTATAAACAAGACGCAGCACTCGGATGCGGAATTGTGGGCGATCTGGAAAACGGCGCAGCAGGAGCTGGCGCAGGAAGTAGATCTCAACCCACTGCAGCAGTCTCTTTACGACGCGCCGGCGGATATTCATCCGGGCGACCCTAGGGCCCTAAGCGCAATGCCGCATCAACTATTAGTAGCAGCCCAGCCGGACGTCGCCTCGACTGTGCTGTTTGGCGTGACGGGCGTGCAGAGGCCCGATCCTACCGGGCTCATCGCATGTCCTGCGCCCTGCAATGTGCGGTTCGCAGCCGCCTATTCACTGTATCCACGGCAGATCACGAAGTATGCCGCTTCCTGGGAGTTCCAGAGCGACAATTTCTCCAGCATTCTCAAATATGAGTTCGAGAACCAGATTCTGGCTGAGTTGGGATACAGCTTGAGATGGCGCTAGAGAAGGTCCGTGCAAGCCCTTCAGCAATGACCTCGTCTAGTCGAAACCGCCGCAGCGACGGAGCCGACGCCCAAACCCCGTGGGCCGAATATCCTGAAAACCTGCTCCTTGATATTCTTAAAGCTCAATGGCTAGCGATAAGAGAGTAATAGAGAAGTCGAATTCCGTGGTCGATGGTGGCGTGACCGTACCTGAAACGCGTGCTTCGAACTTCATTCGCGACATCATTATCGAAGATTTGAAGACGAATAAGTATGGCGGCCGGGTGCAAACACGTTTCCCTCCTGAGCCAAACGGATATCTGCACATTGGACACGCCAAGGCAATCTGCCTGGACTTCGGTCTGGCTGACGAATTTGGCGGACACACTAACCTGCGTTTCGACGACACGAATCCGCAAAAAGAAGAGACCGAGTACGTCGACTCGATCATGGAAGATGTGAAGTGGCTCGGCTTTCACTGGGATGGACTGTTCTACGCCTCCGACTATTTCCAGCAGTTGTATGAATGGGCCGTGCAGCTCGTAAAAGCCGGAAAAGCGTATGTGGATGATCTAAGCGCGGATGGGATTCGCGAGTACCGCGGCACGCTCACCCAGCCCGGCAAAGATAGCCCTTACCGCAACCGCTCGGTAGAAGAGAACATGAATCTCTTCGAGCGCATGCGGGCGGGCGAGTTCCCTGATGGCTCGCGAGTTCTGCGGGCGAAGATTGATATGGCTTCGCCAAATTTGAACATGCGCGATCCCGTGATGTACCGCATCCTGCACGCCGAGCATCATCGGACGGGCGACAAGTGGTGCATCTACCCGATGTACGACTATGCGCACGGGCAGTCTGATTCGCTCGAAAAAGTTACGCACTCCATGTGTACGCTCGAGTTCGAAGACCATCGGCCGCTCTATAACTGGTTCATTCAGCAATTGGAGATTTTTCCGTCGCAGCAGATTGAGTTCGACCGCCTGAATCTGACCTATACGTTACTGAGCAAGCGAAAACTACTGCAGTTGGTGCAGGAAGGACATGTGACCGGCTGGGACGACCCTCGCATGCCGACGCTGGTTGGTATCCGTCGGCGCGGATATACGCCTGAGGCGATTCGCAACTTTTGCAATTCGATCGGCGTATCCAAAACCAACGGCGTGATCGAACTCGCGATGCTCGAACATTTCGTTCGCGAAGACCTGAACAAGCGCGCGCCGCGGGTCATGGCAGTGCTGCGCCCATTGAAGGTTGTTATCGACAATTACCCGGAGAATCAAGTCGAAGAAATGGACTCGGTGAACAATCCCGAAGACCCGACCGCAGGCACGCGGAAAGTGCCGTTCTCGCGCGTGCTGTACATCGAGCAGGACGATTTCCGGGAGATTCCGCCCAAGCAGTATTACCGCCTGTCGCCAGGGCGCGAGGTCCGGTTGCGGTATGGCTACTTCGTCACCTGCACGGATGTAGTGAAGAATGAGAAGGGCGAAGTGATCGAGGTTCATTGCACTTATGACCCCGCAACGCGAGGTGGAAATTCTCCTCCCGATGGGCGTAAGGTCAAATCGACCATTCATTGGGTTTCCGCGGCACACGCCATAAACGCCGAAGTTCGGCTCTATGAAACGCTCTTTACGCGGGAAGATCCGAACCAAACCGAAGAAGGACAGGATTTCACCGCGAGCCTAAACCCGCGATCGCTGGAAGTGGTCCGGGATGCCAAGCTCGAGCCTTCATTAGCGAATGCCGCGGTGGGGGGACGATATCAGTTCGAACGGCTGGGATACTTCTGCGTAGACCCGGACTCCAAGCCCGGCAGCCTGGTCTTCAATCGCACGGTAGCGCTGAAAGATGCTTGGGCCAAAGTAGAGAGAAGGCAAGGCGGGAAAACCTAATCCGGCTCTAAAATGTCCAGAGCTGCTTGCAAGACCCGGAGGGTGGCTGACTCCTATTGCTTGCACCGCCTGTCCATATTTGTTGCTGATAGCTCATAGTTACCCGTGTACGTGCGGGCTTTGCGCGGGATTCCTGCGGTGTGGCGGCGGACCTTTGACGACCTTGACTTCAAACTCAACCGGCAATTTCTTCGGCGGATAGCAGGCGGCGTTATCGCACGCCTGGTACTTCAATTCTCCGTGCAGCATGTACTTGCCCGGCACAACACCTGCAAGCGGGCGCACGACTACGCCTACCGAAAACTCTGTGCTGTAAACGCTCAGCTTTTCATCCGGCGCAAACGGAAAGCTGGCCTCCTGGCCGGGAGGGTAGGTGATTTTCCCGATCACAATATCCGTCGGCGCATTGATTTTGAGCGCCGTAGGAATAAGAAATTCGGAGTTAGGTTTGTTGGAGTTGACGTGAAAGCCGGGGCTGATGTGAAAGCGGAGGCCGATATCGGAAGGCTTGCCGCGGGTTACGGTGGTGATCGGCGCGGGTGACATGGTGA
>Ga0209239_1002787_pt1 | contig 10342 bp, 9 predicted proteins | sample GraSoi013_2_20cm_FD_185824 | JGI IMG/M metagenome (GOLD analysis project Ga0209239, IMG submission 185824) | Grasslands soil microbial communities from the Angelo Coastal Reserve, California, USA - Sample 10_02_2013_2_20cm (SPAdes) (version 2) | ecosystem: Environmental > Terrestrial > Soil >...
GATGAACAGCGCCGTAGGTAAGCCGGTGAGTTCGGTCGGAATCCGCAGCAGCCACCCGCCTATGGCTATCAGCGTGAGCAGGAGCACGGCGAGAATCGGCAGGAGTGTGGCCGTTGCCAAAGCGAGAACAATCGCGAGGAGATCGATAATCAACACGAGCGGCCAAATAACAATTGAAAGCCCGGCGAGTTGAAAAATCGGCATTAACACCAGGAGGAGTGACAAGCCCGGAAATGCATGACTCCACCATGGAATCTGGACACTTCGCAGACGTTGCAGCGCGAGTGGTGTCGCGGAATGAAACAGCGCGAAGACAAAGTAAAATGTCAGAGCGGTATAAAGATGCGTTGTTGTGAGATCATAGTTTGTCCACACAGCGAGAAGAGTGAACGCCGCCAGCCCCGCAACTGCATTAAGAATTATCAGCCTGCTTTCGAGCAACGTGAGCGCGAGCATCCCAAGATCTACAATGAACAGGTAGCTGAACAAAAGCGCCGGCCGTTGCGCGATCGGTTCAAACGAGAGCAGATAGAACGCCGAGCACATCGCCACCGCTCCAAGCCCGATCCCGCAGGCGAAAAGTTCAGGGCTCGTTTTCCGCGTACGTTTTGACCACGCCGCTGCTGCGAAAAACAGCACCTGAAATCCGGCAAATACCGCCATGACAACCAGCACTTTGTTTCCAGCGAAATATTTTTCGGGAATAAAGAACGTCCCGACCCAGGCGAATTGCATCAGTGCAGTTCCCACGGCGCCGAGAGTCGGAAGCACATTCCAGCCTTGTCGTTGCGAAAGCGCGAGCAGACCGATATCGAGCAACGCGATGTAGACGAAAAGTCCGAGCGGGTGATCCTGACCGGTCGAAAGCAACACCGGCGTTAGAAAACCACCCGCGATGCCGAGCACAGCGACCACGATCGCATTCAACCGGACGGCGAGCAGGAACGCGACGGCCGTGATCAGCGTCATCAGCAAAAAGGTTGGAATGAGACCGAAGAACGCGAAATGGTAATAGGATCGACACGCAAACGTCACCGCATAGAGCACAAGAATTCCAGTCGCGCACAGCGTCTGCGCAGTGACGGCGTTTTCTTTCCGTTTCAGAAGCAGACCGCCGATGAGAAGGCTCACGCCGATGGTGAATCCAATGGCAACCCGCAGCTCCGGCGGGATGAGATTGTGCTCGAAAGAATATTTCACGAAGAACGCCACGCCGAGGAAAAGCGCGAGCCCGCCGATCCACGCGAATAGTTTCGCGCCCATGAATTGCTCCCAGTTAATCGGCGGTCTGGCTGGCGCTGAGATTTGGGGCACGCTTGGTTTGATGAACCGTTCCGGAATTGGCGGCGGCATTGATTCTTTCTCTTGCTCAATCGGAGCAGCTGTTGTGATTGGAGCCGGCGGCGGGACCCCGAAAGCTTTCGGGGCTGCTACAGCCGCCTCCGGTTGCGGGCCTTGAGTGGTGTGCCGCCCCAAAGTGCGCATTTCGTTTTCAAGTGATGACAATCGCGTAGCTAAGTCATCAAGGCCGCGCTTTGTGCTGTTTGCTTTTGCGAGCGCGACAAATGGCAGGACGAGAATCGCAATCAACAGACCGACGATGAACAGGATCAGGAGTTCCATTTGTTTGTGAGATTTAGCCGAATATTCGGCTCTGCTGGAGAGGATAACTGCTTTCCTCAGCGGATGTTAATTGATAAAAATTGCGGATTTCATCGACGCTTTCGATCATGAACATTCATCACCTCGAGTTGTTCTATTTCGTCGCGAAACACGGCGGTATCGCGGCGGCAGTGCGCAACATCCCTTATGGCATCCAGCAACCTGCAGTAAGCGGCCAGATCGCGAAGCTCGAGGAGTCGCTTGGCACCAAGCTGTTTCAGCGACGACCATTCGCGCTTTCGCCTGCAGGCTTGGAACTATTCGAGTTTATCAAACCATTTTTCGACAACGTTGAGATCGTCGCTGAAAAGCTACGGCAGAACAAATCGCCGCAATTGCGCATTGCCGCGCCATCGATCGTGTTGCACGACTATATCCCGGAGCTGCTGCAGAAGCTTCGAACTAAGTTTCCCGAATTTCGCCTTTACTTGCACGAAGCAGCGCGCGCCGAAGCCGAGAGGCTACTTCTGGTCCGAGATGTCGATCTAGCCATCACTCTCGTCGAGAAAAAATCGCGCGCCGGGATTCAGGTTCGACCGTTACTTAAACTGCCGTTGCTTCTACTCGTCCGGAAAAATTCCCGGCTCGCTCGCGCGGAAGAGCTGTGGAAACGCGATAAGATTGAGGAAACGCTAATTAGTTTGCCACGAACAGACCCCATTCACGCTTCCTTTCAGCGCGGTCTTGAGCGGCTCGGAGTGGAATGGTTTTGTGGTATCGAGGTCAATTCGGCTCGCTTGATCGAGCGTTACGTCGCGAGCGGTTATGGAATCGGTTTGGCAGTGGCGGTCCCAGGCTTCAAGCCAGCCAAAGGCGTGCGCGTTTTGGAGTTGCCAGATTTTCCGTCCGTCGTCGTGGGCGCATCGTGGTCGGGCAAGCTCTCGAATATTTCGAGACACTTGCTTGCTGAACTGGAAACCGAAGCGCAAGCGCAGATGCGCCGAATGAAAAGGCGGGAGTGCTAAACCGAAGTCAAATTGGTTCCCGCCGCGGTACGCTAATCGGCCTCAACTTTGAGCATCGATTTAATCTGCTCGCGCAATTCCGGCGTCTCTTCGTGTCCATGCGCGGAGACGGCATGCTGCACCGCTGCGACAAGGACTTCTTGTTCGGTACCGGAAATTTTGAGCGAGCAATTCTTCTCACTCGGATAATCTCTGCAATCGATCGATTTTCTTTGAGCTGCCATTGTGACCTCCGATTTAATTAACTCTTTTTTAATTCGGCTAAATCTTTCAGGACTTGCTCGCTGTGCTCGGCGGGTTTCACCCCAGTGTATACCTTGGCGATTTCGCCTTTCGGATTAATGATGAACGTGTTCCGCGCAGCAAGTTTGCTCCCTTTGTAATCCATGATCGACCCGTATTCGGTCGACACTTTCGCGTCGGGATCGGCCAGCAATTTGAAATTGAGTCCTTCCTTGGCGCAAAAATCTTTGTGAGACTGCGCGGTGTCCACGCTTACGCCGAGAATCACTGCGTCCGTCTGCTCATATTTCATCGAGTCGCGCTGGAAATTGCGCGCTTCCAATGTGCACCCACTGGTGAAATCCTTTGGATAAAAATAAAGCACCACCCATTTGCCGCGATAATCTTTCAGATTCACCTGCGAACCGTCGCCGGTGGCTAAACTAAAATCCGGCGCGGGTTTACCGACTTCGGGTTGCGTTTGCGTTGCTGCCATCAACCCGAACGTGCCAAGACCGATAAGTGCTGACAAGATCATGTTTTTCATACTCATCTTCCAGTTTTCGAGCGCAAAGGCAGGTAGTCAAGAAACGATGCCGGAAAGCTTTTCGGTTCGAATCAAAAACCCGGCGCCTGGGAAGGCGTGACTCGTTGAAAAGAAAGGCTTGCGTGCGATTGCGCATTTGGGGCAAAACTGTGCCGCATGGCTCAAATGGTCGCATCGCCACATGCGGAAGTGAAACCGATGCGGCTGATTCTCGGCTTGATTGCCTGCATCGGGCTTGTTCTTACATTTTTCACCCTGTTATTCGGGTTCGCGACAATTCCGGCAAACTCCGTTGGGGTGAAAACGCGCTTCGGCGCTTACCACGATATCGTCAATCCCGGACTTGCCTATGCCATTCCCTATATCGAGGAAATTCACGTTGTGCCGACGCAGCGTTTGTTGAAGCTCGAGTTCGGTTTTTCTACGCCGATCGCCACGAATATTTACCAGGGCGATCCGGAACCCGGGGAAACAGAAACGATGATCACGGGCGATCTCAACACCGCTCTCGTCCCATGGGTGGTGCAGTACCGCGTTACTGATCCAAAGATGTATTTGTTCGGTGCGCGCGAACCGGAAAAAACTCTCCGTGATCTTTCCGAAAGCGTTATGCGGGAAGTCATCGGCGATCGCACGGTGGACGAAGTTCTCACGATTGGCCGACATGACATTGAGACGTCAACTTTGAAACGTTTGGCCGACCTCTGTTCGCAGTACGGCCTGGGAATTCAGATCCAACAAGTACAACTGGCCACGGTGCGTCCGCCGCCGGCCGTGCAGGCTGCGTTCAACGAGGTCAACCAGGCGCAACAGGAAAAGCAGACTGCGATTAATCAGGCCTGGTCGGTCTACAACGATGCCGTGCCGAACGCACGCGGCCAGGCAAAAGAGCGCGAGAAACAGGCCGAAGCGTACGCGTTCCGCCGCGTGAATGAGGCAAAGGGCGAGGCACAAAAGTTTTCGTTGTTGCTCGCCGAGTACCGGAAAGCGCCGGAAGTCACGCGGCGGCGTCTTTATCTCGAAGCGATGCAGGCGATCCTCCCCAGTTTGCAAAAGAAAATCATCGTCGATGACAGCTTGAAGAACATTCTCCAGACGTTGCCGCTTCTCCCGGCGGATCAAACCCGGACGTCTCCATGAAGGTTATCGATGTCACTCCGCGACCCGCCGCTGTCTCGGCCCTGGTGCGCTTTTTACAGAGCCCGTTGATGTCGATCCTCGGGATTCTTTTCATTTTGACTGCGCTCAAATGGGGAACGCTACTGTTCGTTGTTCATCAATACGAAAACGTCATCATCACGCGTTTTGGCAAAATCGTTCGCACCGTCACGAACCCCGGATTGAAGATCAAGCTGCCGGTGATCGACAAGGTGCACCGCTTCGATAAGCGCATCTTGGCCTGGGACGGGCCACCGACTGAATGCCCGACCAAGGATAAGCTCTACATCATTGTCGATTGCTTCGCCCGGTGGCGGATCAGCGATCCATTCCTCTACTACAATCGGTTAAATGACGAGCGCAGCGCGCTTTCGCGCCTCGATGACATCCTCGGCAGCGAGACCCGCACCGCCGTCGCCACGCATGATCTTGTGGAAATCATTCGGGTAACAAAAGGGCGAAAGCCGTTACGGGACGAGGAGCTGGAAAAAAGCGGCACGCTTCTGCCCAGCACAATTCCCGACATTGAATTCGGGCGCGGCGAAATTGAGAAACAGATTACGGAACGCACCCGGCAAAAAATCGCCGATTTCGGAATCGAATTGCTCGACGAACGTTTCAAGCGCAGCAAATACAATCCAGCGGTTGCGGAAAAGATTATTGAGCGCATGTCGAGCGAGCGACATCAAATCGCTGCGCGGTTCCGTTCCGAGGGACGCGGTGAGGCGGCGAACATCAGCGGTCAAAAGGAAAGCGACGTCGCCTCGATCAGTTCCACCGCAACGAAGAACGCGCTCGAGATTGAAGGGAAAGCCGACGCCGAAGCGGCTTCAATCTATGCCGCCGCATTCAATCCACCTGATGCGCAAGAGCTTTATTCGTTTCTTCGCAGCCTCGATGTGATGCGCGCTGCGTTTGAGAAAGACACGACCGCTGTAATCTCCACCAACAGCGATCTCGGCCGATTGCTGAAGTCAATGGCTGAAGCATCTGCTCCACCAAAAACGCCACATTGATCCCACGCATCTGGACAATCGGACATTCAACACGTCCGATCGAGGATTTCATTGCGGCACTGGATAGACACGGAATCAGGTTGCTTGTCGATGTGCGGACCTTTCCGGGGTCGAAGCGTTATCCGCAATTCAATAAGGAAGCACTCGCGGAATCGCTGAACGCGCCGCGAATACGCTATCAACATCTCCCTGAGCTGGGCGGAAGACGAAAACCGAAGCCTGACTCACGCAACACCGCCTGGCGCAATGCATCATTTCGCGGCTACGCCGATTACATGGAGACAGAGGAGTTCCGCAAAGGGATCGAGCGGCTTCTCGATCTTGCGAACGAAGTTGGTGAGACCGCGATCATGTGTGCGGAAGCGGTGTGGTGGCGGTGTCATCGTTCGTTGATCTCAGATTATCTGAAGGTGCGCGGTATGGAGGTGATGCACATTCTCGATGCAAACAAGGCTGAGCCGCATCCATTCACGTCCGCGGCGCGCATCATCAACGGCACGCTAAGTTACGCGAACGAGGAAGATCGTTTGATTTAATCGGAATCGGACGCGGTTGATCCATCCCTGGCTAAACGCCGGTGCGGTTCACGCCAATCGCGGTGTGCAATGTAAGCCGGCACCGGTGGCAAAACTTTCTCCCGCTCCATCATTCGTTCAGCCAACCAGTGAAACCACTCGTTGCCTGTCTCCCGGTTCAGGGTGCGACGCCATTCCTCTGAATAAACCTTAAGTTTCTGCCACGAAAGAAGGATCGGGCCGCTAAAAAAATCATCGACCATCTCGAGTGTGACTTCGCGACGAAAAACCAACACGCCAAGGCTTTCCCAAGTGAGCGAAACCAGATAAACCGCGTCTTCGCCGTCAGGTCCAAGCACTTCGCGGATTTTCTGTGTGTCCGCCCCATCCGGCAATGACAGCACGCGCCGAAGTGCACTGGTAAAGGCCGGGCTTTGGAACGATCTCACCAGCTCGAGCATGGCTTCCCTTCGTCTCCGTTGACGGTAATAACGGATTTGCGCGGCAGCGAAAATAAGGGCACCCGTCACGGCAAACGCGTTAATTAGATTTGCCAGAGTCGAGAGGTCCATTTCAACGAGGATCGGTTACGCGCCCAAGAAAGAGGCAGACACCGCTCGGGATGTGCTGAATTGCATACAGGAATGGCCGATCGACTTTCACTTCGATCGGCGGTGGGGGAGGCGATCTTAGAGCCGTCCCTGCCAGCATTGCCACTGCGGTTGCGGCCGCAGCCTCAGTTCCCTTTTCATCTACCGCGATAAAAGTCTTGTGAAAGATCTGCGAAATGTAGAGGTAGTCCGTCGGGGTGCGTGGCGCAATCTTGTCGAAATTCGCGCTGCCCTTTGGTTGATCGAATGCAGTCTTCATTCCGAGCGCTTCGAACTTCTCGGCCAACGTAATTGTTGGCGACTGGAGTTTGAATTTTGGGAGATGCAGATCGACGTCGCGTTTTTCGAGGTTTGCGCACCCGGCCAGCATGTCGGCTGTCAGCTTTGATTCGAGCGCATGCAGGCCGTTGACGTCGTCCGGAAGAAGAACCAGGAACTGGAGGTTGTCGCCGGCGTAGGGAAGACTCACGGCGGTAAATCCTTCGCGCTTTGCGTAGCCGAAGCGCTTATCGGTCTTTCGCATCATTGGAACATCTGCAGGTGCGTTGCCGTGCACCAGGAATGTCTCTGACTGTGTTGCATTCTCAGAGAAGTCGTTAGCCCATGGTGCCTTTAAATACAGCGCGTTCGTCAGGACAAGACGCGTTGTCTTGTCGAGCGCGCCTCCGGGAATCAGATCGCGAATTCGATCATGCGTCTGGTCTGCGACCCATTTGTTGATGTGCTGCGTAGCGGCTGCAGGATTGGCAATGAAATCGAGAGGTTCAAATGCCCCGCCGAAATTTTGTTTCACCAATGAAAGGAAAGCCTCGCGAAACGCATAGCCCTTTTGCGCAAAGAGGCGATTGGCGATGTTCAATGTGATCGGTTCACTCGGACCACCAAATTTCTTAGATTGTTTTACGAGCTCAGCTGTCTTCGTGCTCATCTGTTCCAGCGAATGCTGAAGCACGGCGAACGAGGCGGGCACGGTGCTATCGTTTGTGAGATGCAGAACACGCGCCATCTCCGTGCGTGTCTCGCCGTCGGCGCCGGCGAACGTCATGGCGAGAGCGCTTTCAATCGAGTACGGTGAGATGCAAAGGTTCTCATCTCCTGTTGCGAGCTGACGGTGAAGATCGACCGCGAGCTCGTTTGTCGCTTTTGCTGCCAGCTCAAAGTTTGTCGCACCATGCGCCATCGCAACGAGTAACGCGCCGAATACGTGCAAGATCAAAAACCGTTTCATTTGGATGATGAAACACCGGAATTGAAAGCCTTGCGACGGGAAAGATTTTCCTCTCCCCGGGATCGTTTGCGCAGCCGCAGATTATCCGCCTCTCCCCTTCAAAAAGGGGAGAGGATCAAGGTGAGGGGATCCGAGTTGCAGATGCCAACCCTTACCCTAACCCTCACCCTTGGGAAGGGAGAGGCGAACACAGCTGCCGATTGCGGATATTGATCAGCGCTGATTTAGTGCGTGACCTGGAAAAAGCATGGCCGCAAACCGCAAACCGAACTTAATTCTTTTTCTGCCTGACCAGCAGAGAGCGGATACGCTCGCGTGCTACGGAGGGGTCAAAGTTCACGCGCCAAACCTTAACAAGCTTGCCTCTGAATCCGTGGTATTCGAGCGAACCTACGTCACTCATCCGGTTTGCACGCCTTCGCGTTCGTCACTGATGACAGGCACCTGGCCGCACATCAACGGATGCACGCGGAACAGCGTGCCGCTCGATCGACGGTTTCGCGTTTTTCCTGAGCTAATGGAAGACAAGGACTATCACACCGCATACATGGGGAAGTGGCATCTCGGCGAGGAAGGACCGGCAGGACGTGGATTTCAACAATGCATTTCCACTGATGATCACGGCGACTACACAAATTTCCTCGCTTCAAAGGGCACCATGCCGGACAAACCAAATGGACGATTCTCAGAATTAGTTATTAGCAATCTGCCCGTCGATCTGTCACGGCCAAGGTTTCTCGAGAAACGCGCCTGCGAATTCATCGAAAAACATCATCGCGATCCTTTCATCCTCGTGGTTGGTTTTGTAGAACCGCACTCACCGTACAACGGTCCGCTCAACAATGAGCATCCGCTGGATGATGTGGACCTCGATGTGACGGCGACGCTTCCTGAAAGCGAACATATTCCGCTGCGTTATCGTTTGATGCGAGAATGGCAGCAAGCCGAAGCGATTTTGGACCGGGAGCGCTTGCCCACTCAATTATTCTTTGGGATCACGCCGGAAGAATATCGCAGCATCAAACAACGCTACCTCGGGCTCGTTACGCTGGTTGATCAAAGCATCGGCGCCATCCTCGCCTGCCTTGAGCGATTCGGTTTGGCTGAGAACACGATTATCGTGCACACGAGCGACCACGGCGACAGCCTGGGCGCGCATCATCTCTTTGGGAAAGAAACAATGTTCGAAGAGGCCGCGCGCGTTCCGTTCTTGATCTGGCTGCCAGGTCAAACACGGAGCAAAACCATTCAGCAACCAGTCAGTCACATCGATTTTGTACCGACACTGCTCGATCTCCTCGGCCAGCCGAATCATCCACAGTGCGCCGGCAAAAGTTTGCTGCCGGTAATCAACGAAGATGCAGCGGCAGGTAACGTATTTCTGGAGTGGGCTCCAAACCGCACGAAAATAAAAAAGGGAACACGATTGGCTCGGCGACGGATGGTCAAGCGTGCGGTAGAGGAATCCACGCGGACACTCGTTTCTCCCGACGGGTGGAAGCTTTGTTTACGCGACAAGGATTCAAACGAGCTATACAACCTAAAGAACGATCCGTTTGAGACAGGCAATTTGTACTCTGATCGACAATATGCCTCAGTAATTTCTCGGCTTGCCGGTGAGGTTCGCCGCTGGCAGAAATCCACAAACGACAAGGTCAGACTGTAGCGACGGCGCTGTGTCGCTGTGTCAATATCAAATACGATGCATTATACGGAAAGTTCGAATTTCTACAGAAGGCAATAAAGATTCTCGTTTAACTTGGGGTCACAGCCACTTTATTGCCTTGGTTTGCTTCTCTTAGCCTGTTTCGCTAACCGATGATTACTGGCCGCGGCTGGTAGGATCCACGCCGGCAAAAGTAAGGAAGTCGATCATGCGAAAACTTTGCGGCATTCCGTCGTGGGTTGGCAGCGTTGGTAACCAATCGGGTTGCACGCTCAGATAAGAGTCAGTGTCTAGCTGGAGTAAGCCGATGAATACTTCGGCAACAACGCGCGCGCCCATAGGGCCAAGGCGTAGGCCGTCCTCCCTTAGCTCAGCTTCTTTTAAGATGTAATAGAAAAGCGGAGTCGATTGGACAAACGAAGCACGGATCGTCTGCAGCTCCGCTAGATCCGCGCTGCTGAGCGGTGGGATGCCCATTGCACTTGCGATATGCTGACCGGAGGGGAGCATCCATGTCACGCATCTTAATAAATTGCGCTGCATCAGCGAGATTGGCGGCGTTCCAGCGGGTATCGTCTCCAGTGGAAGCTGGAAGAGCGGTGTCGAAACCTTTGTATCGATTCTTTTGTTGGGCCGCACATCGCCGCTGTAAGCGCCGCCGAAATCGAAGAAGGTTTGCCAGCCGATAAAGCGCCTCGGAGCTCTGGTGAAGCCGCGCAAGTCCACTGGGTCGAGGCTACCTTGCTCTGCCG
>Ga0209239_1002788_pt1 | contig 10341 bp, 9 predicted proteins | sample GraSoi013_2_20cm_FD_185824 | JGI IMG/M metagenome (GOLD analysis project Ga0209239, IMG submission 185824) | Grasslands soil microbial communities from the Angelo Coastal Reserve, California, USA - Sample 10_02_2013_2_20cm (SPAdes) (version 2) | ecosystem: Environmental > Terrestrial > Soil >...
GGGCCTCGTGTCGTGACCGTTCGGGAATAACCGAGGTCGAACGGCCGTTCCACCCATTTCGACCTCTCAGGCGTATACCACGGTGACCCTCAATTCAGCGCGCGTTCGCCGCGAGCAGGAGGACACTGTATGCGCCCACGAATCGGTCTTTCCGTCATGCCGCTGGAGACGCGACACGAAGCGATCATCGGTCTCGCCGCCGAGGGTGATCGCCTCGGCTACGACGGCTTCTTCCTGCCGGAGACGTGGGCGTACGACATCACCGTGTTGCTCGCCGAGGCGGCGGCGCGCACCAGGCGAATCACGCTGGGGACGGGCATCGTCGGCATCTGGAACCGCAGCGCAGCGACCATGGCGATGGCCGCGGCAACGCTGCACGCGGCGTCGGGAGGGCGCTTCGCGCTCGGTCTCGGCGCCAGCACGCCGCAGCTCGCGGAAGGCCTGCACGACACGTCGTTCGAGCCGCCGCTGCCGCGCATGCGCCGGACGGTCACGCAGATCCGTGCGCTCCTTCGCGGCGAGCGCATTCCCCTCGCGGTGACGACGACCGCCCGCGCGCTCAAGCTCAACGTCCCGCCGGCACCCGAGCTGCCCATCCACATCGCCGCGCTCGGCGATGCGATGACGCGGCTCGCGGGCGAGCTGGCCGACGCATGGGCGCCCTTCCTCTATCCGTGGTCGCAGCTCCGCGTCGGCGTCGAACGGCTCCGCGAGGGCGCGACGCGGGGTGGCCATCCGGATCGCCTTCCAGAGGTTCATCCCACGGTGCCGGCGGTGGTGGCCGACACCGACGCCAGGGCGCGTGAGGGGGCCGCGTGGTTCGTCGCCTTCTACGTGACGACGATGGGGACGATCTACCGCGACTCGCTCACGCGACAGGGCTACGGCAAGGCCGTGGAGGCGGTGCTCGCCGCCAATGCGCCGAAGTTCACGGGCGTGGTCCCGGCCGACGCGGAAGAATTACTCGAGCAGCTGATCGTCTACGGCACCCCGCCCGAGGCGCGGCGGAGACTCGGCCGCTGGCACGAGGCCGGCGCCGACTTCCCGGTGTTGCTCCTCCGCCCGAACCTCACGCCCGAAGAGCGCGCGCTGACGCTCGAGGCCTTCCGCCCGATGCTCCGACACGGAGCCTGAGCGGTCGCGTCGTCACACGCCGGCGAACACGTCGGCCCACTCCTCCAGCATCTCGGGATGGCCGTGTCGGATGTGGATGGAGAAGTGGTTGTAGCCGGCCGCGCGCAGCTCGCGGATGCGGTCCTGGAGCTCGGGCCTGGTCGCCGTGAAGGTGAGCATGCGGATCAAATCCGCGGTGCAGACCTCGTGCTCTTCCGGCCGCAGGAACATCAGATGCCCGCGGTGATTGGTGAGATAGCGCGCGTCGGCGGGCTCGTATTTGCGGTACATCTCGCGGTAGCGCTCGAGCAGCGGCTTCAACTGCGGCGGCACGCTCCGCCCCATGTTCCCGAACTGCTCGACCTCGACGAGATTGTGGAGCGCGATCGTCGCGTGCGGCCCGGCCTGGGCTTTGGCCCGCGGGCTGTCGAAGGCCTCGCCGTCTTTCAGCACGGCGCCACCGGTGAACGCCGTGGCCACGCGGGAAGCCGGATCGACGCCGGCCGCGCGCCAGGCCGCCTGCATGTCGCCGACGGCCGCCTTGGCCGGCTCCATGCCGCCGGTCGCATAGAGCCATCCGGCGCCGAGCCGGGCCGTGAGCTGGCGGCCGCGAGGCCCCAGCGCGGAGAGGTGGAGCGGGATCGGATCCTGGACGTTGAAGACGCCGAGCTCCGGATTGAGGAAGCGGATCTTCCGGCGCTGGCCCTCGAACGTCCACTCCAACGTGTCGCCGGCCAACAGCCGCTGCACGATGCGGATGTATTCCTCCATGTCGCCGAGCTTCACCGGCCCGAGGCCCATGGCCCGGCGCGCCGTGAACCCGGTGGAGATGCCGAAGTCGATGCGGCCGGGGGCCAGCGCGTTCAACGAGGCCAGCGCGCTGGCCGCGACCGGCGCGATGCGATTGGAGGGAATCAGCACGCCCGTGGCCAGACGGATCTTCGACGTCTGCACGGCCGCCGCCCCCATGGCCACGAACACGTCGGCGTTGAGCATCTGCGTGTCGTAGAACCACGCGCGCGCGTAGCCGAGCTCTTCCGCGCGCTTGACGATCTTGAAGGAGTCGGCCGCCGTTGCCAGGTTGATCCCGAAGTCCATCGTTGTACGCCCTCCTCCGCCACACGCTCCTCGAAACGGTGAGGCGCCCGGGACTGTAGGGCGTCGGACGAGAAGGGTCAAGGCGTCGGTCTGGAGAAGAATCGATCGCTGACGGACAATGCGAGAGCCATGGCAGCGTCTCTCGACGTCATCGTCATCGGGGCCGGCATATCCGGCATGTACCAGCTCCACCGGCTGCGCGGGCTGGGCCTGCGCGTGCGGGTGTTCGAGGCCGGCGACGGCGTCGGTGGCACCTGGTACTGGAACCGCTACCCCGGGGCCAGGTTCGACTCCGAGTCGTGGACCTATGGCTACTCGTTCTCCGACGAGATCCTGCGCGAGTGGGAGTGGAGCGAGCACTTCGCGGCCCAGCCGGAGACGCTGCGTTACTGCAACTTCGTGGCGGACAAGCTCGACCTGCGCCGCGACATCGAGTTCGGCTGCCGGATCAAGGCCGCGGTCTACGATGAGGCCGCCGGCGAGTGGGAGATCGAACGCGAGGACGGAAGGCGGGCGCGGGCCCGGTTCCTGATCACCGCGATCGGGCCGCTGTCGGCGCCGACGATGCCGACGATCCCGGGCGTCGAGAGTTTTCGCGGGGAGGCCTATCACACCGGCATGTGGCCGCACGAGCCGGTGAGCTTCGCGGGCAAGCGTGTCGCGGTGATCGGCACCGGGGCGACCGCGGTGCAGGCGATCACCGAGATCGCCAAGACGGTCGGCCACCTCACGGTGTTCCAGCGCACCCCGAACTGGTGCGCGCCGCTCCACAACAGCCCGATCGACGCGGCCACCCAGGCGCGCATCAAGGCCACGTACGCGGACATCTTCGCCCGCTGCCGCGAATCGTTCGGCTGCTTCATCCACGACGCCGATCCGCGCAAGGCTCTCGAGGTGAGCCCCGAGGAGCGCGAGGCGTTCTTCGAGAAGCTCTATCGCGAGCCCGGCTTCGGCATCTGGATGGGCAATTTTCGCGACGTGCTGATCAATCAGGAGGCCAACGCCACCATCACCGAGTTCATGCGCCGGAAGATTCGCGAGCGCGTGAAGGACCCGGCCGTCGCCGAGAAGCTGATCCCGACCAACCACGGCTTCGGCACGCGCCGGGTGCCGCTCGAGAGCGGCTACTACGAGGGGTACAACCAGCCGAACGTGCGCCTCGTCCACATCCGGGAGACACCGATCGAGCGGATCACGCCCGCCGGTGTCAGAACGAGCGACGCGGAGTACGCGGCGGACATGATCATCTACGCCACCGGCTTCGATGCCATCACCGGGGCGTTCGACCGCATCGACATCCGCGGGCGGCGCGGTCAGCGGCTGCGTGAGAAGTGGGCGCAAGGCCCACGCACCTACCTGGGGCTGCAGATCGAGGGCTTCCCGAATCTCCTGACGCTGGTCGGGCCGCACAACGCGGCCACCTTCTGCAACATCCCGCGCTGCATCGAGCAGAACGTGGACTGGGTGACGGCGCTCATCGTCTACATGCGCGACCGGGGCCACACCCGCGTGGAGCCGACCCCGGAAGCGGAGCGCGACTGGGTCCAGCACGTGCACGACACCGGCCGGCGCATGCTCTTCACCCAGGTCGACTCGTGGATGATGGGCATCAACTCCAACGTGGCGGGCAAGGACAAGCGCACGTTCATCGTCTACGCGGGCGGCGCGCCGAAGTACCGAGAGAAGTGCGACGAGGTCGCCGCCGCGGGCTATGCCGGCTTCGCGTTCCGGTAGCGTCCTGCCGCGCGGGATGAGCATGGGGCCGTGAACCTGCCCTTCTCTCCGCCGCTCGCGCCGATGCTGTCGAAGGCCGCGGACGCCTTGCCGGACGGCGACGGCTGGCAGTTCGAGCCCAAGTGGGACGGGTTTCGCACGCTGGTGTTTCGCGACGGCGATGAGATCGTGTTGCAGAGCCGTGACGAGAAGCCGATGAACCGTTACTTCCCCGAGCTCCTCGCCCCCCTGGCCGAGAGGCTCCCCGAGCGCTGCGTCGTCGACGGCGAGATCGTCATCGCCGGTGCCGGCGGGCTCGATTTCGAGGCGCTACTCCTTCGCATCCATCCGGCCGCCTCGCGGGTGAAGCTCCTGGCCGCCGAATCGCCGGCATCGTTCGTGGCCTGGGACCTGCTCGCCCTGGGCGATGAGGACCTGCGCGAAGCGCCGCTGGCGGCGCGGCGCGAGCGCCTCGAGCAGGTACTGGCCGACACGGCCCCGCCGGTCCACCTGTCGCCGGCCACGCGCGAGCGCACACTCGCCGAGGACTGGTTCCGCCGCTTCGAGGGCGCCGGGCTCGACGGTGTCATGGCCAAGCGTCTCGACGCCCCCTACCGCGCCGGCGAGCGCACGATGATCAAGGTCAAGCACGCGCGCACGGCCGACTGCGTGGTCGCCGGCTTCCGCTGGCACAAGAACGGCGTGGGCACGATGGTCGGCTCGCTCCTGCTCGGCCTCTACGACGGGGCGGGCACGCTGCACCACGTCGGCGTCACCGCGGCGTTCACCAACGCCGTGCGCAAGCAGCTCGTCGCCGACCTGGCGCCTCTTCGAAGGAACGCGCTCGACGATCATCCCTGGCGTGACTGGGCCGAAGCCGAGGAGGAAGCGAACGCGAAAGGGCAACGCCTGCCCGGCGCGACCAGCCGTTGGAACCGCGGCAAGGACCTGAGCTGGGAGCCGCTCCGGCCCGAACGCGTCTGCGAGGTCGCCTACGATCACATGCAGGGGACTCGGTTCCGTCACGCCGCGCACTTCGTTCGCTGGCGTCCCGACAAGCGGCCAGAAGACTGCCGTTACGACCAGCTCGAGGTCGCGCCGGCCTATGAGCTCGAGCGTGTCTTCGGTACGCGCGATGGGCGCCGGCCGGATCCCGAGTCGCGCCAGGGGTCGTAGTCGGGATCGGGCGGTTCCTCGGTCGGGCGTTCGCCCTCGGGAACGTGACGCAGGTTGACTCGGATGCGCGTCCACGTGCTCGAGCGACCACGCATCGTGTCGATGAGGACGTCATCCACGTGCAGTCGATCGGCGGCCTCCGGATGCCGCGCCTTCCACCGTTCGAGGCCGGCGAGCGCGTCCGTCCGATGCTCTGCCTTGGCGATGGTGACGAGCGGGTGTGTCGACTGGCGGCGGCCACGGCCCGTCTCGGCGTCGGTCGCGGCGCGCTTTCGTCTCGACGGCGCGACACGCGGCGGCTCGTCACCGTGCTTCTTGTAGTGCGGCGGCCAGGGCGCGTCACCGAGACCGGCCGCTTCCTGCGCGGCGGACAGCGCGAGGAGTCGATCGAGCGAGCCCGCAGCTCCGTCGATTCCCGCCGCTGCGTCGCCGCGCTCGGCCATGCGCGTCGGTGCCGTGACCAGCGTGAACGCCGCCGGATCGCAGTCGGCGACCTCGTCCCACGTGAGCGGCATCGAGACGCGCGCGTCGGGTGTCGGGCGCACCGACCACGCGGAGGCCACCGTCCGGTCTTTGGCGTTCTGGTTGTAGTCGAGAAAGACGCCGTGCCGTTCCTCTTTCCACCACTTGCTGGTCGCCTGCTCGGGCGCGCGCCGCTCGACTTCACGCGCGAGGGCGAGCGCCGCGCGCCGGACTTGATCAAAGCTCCAGCGCCGCTCGATTCGCACGTTGACGTGCATGCCGCGTGAGCCCGATGTCTTGGGCCAGCCGCGCAGGCCATGGTCGTCGAGCACGTCACGGACGACGAGGGCCACACGTCGCACGTCGTCCCAGCTCACGCCGGCGCCCGGGTCGAGATCGACGCGCAGCTCGTCGGGATGCTCGAGGTCGTCGGCGCGGACCGGGTGCGGGTTCAGGTCGATGCACCCGAGGTTGACGATCCACAGGAGCTGCGCCGCGTCGCGGACCACGATCTCGCGCGCCGTCCGGCCCGACGGAAACCGCAGTTCCACCGTCTCGACCCACTCGGGGTGTTGCGCCGGCGCGCGCTTCTGGAAGAACGGCTCGCCCTCCGCGCCGTCGACGTAGCGCTTGAGCACGATCGGCCGCCCGGCGATACCCCGGAGCGCCCCGTCGGCGACGGCCGCGTAGTACCTGGCCAGGTCCAGCTTCGTATGACCGGAATGCGGAAAGAACACCTTGTCAGGGTTGGTGATCACCACCTCCCGGCCGGTGACTTCCAGAGCGACCTGGCGCGCGCTCGCCATGGCCAACAGTGTGAATCGTCGCGGCTAGGAGCTGCGGGGCGGCCACGTGATCCCGAGCGCGTCGATGCGTCGCAAGCGATCCTGACCGAGCGCCGTGTCGTAGACGTCAGCGAGCGCTTCCGGCGTCCACCCCTCGCGGCTCGTGATCGCGCGGATCGGCGCCGGGTGCGACCAGAGCGACACCTGGTTGCCGCGAACGTGCAGGATCTGCCCGGTGACGTGGGCTGCGCGATCGCTCGCGAGAAATGCCACGACCGGAGCGATCGCTTCGGGCGGTGCCGCCGCCTGCGCCCGGCGGCCATCCGGGAGCCGCTCCGTCATCCGCGTCTCGGCGGTTGGCGAGATGCAGTTCACGGTCACGCCGTACTTCGCCATCGCGAGTGCCGTCGAGCGCGTCAGGCCCACGATACCTTCCTTGGCCGCCGAGTAGTTCGGCTGGCCGGGGCTGCCCTCGAGCCCGGCGGTGGACGTGAAGGTGACGATCCGACCATAGCGCCGCTCGCGCATGTGCTTCGTCGCCGGACGCATCACCGTGAAGTGGCCCTTCAGGTGGACGGCGACGACGGAGTCCCATTCTTCCTCGGTCATGTTGAAGATCATCCGCTCTTTCAGGATTCCGGCGCAGCAGACGACGATGTGGAGATCGCCGAACGTGTTCAGCGCGGCGTCGACCATCGCCTGCCCTCCGGCCATGGTCGCGACGCTGTCGGCGTTCGCGACAGCCCGGCCGCCGCCCGCCTCGATCTCCTTGACGACCCCCAGGGCGCGCTCGCTCGACGGGTCACGTCCGTCGACCGTCACGCCGTAGTCGTTGACCACGACGCTGGCGCCCGCCGCGGCCAGCCCCAGCGCAACTCCACGACCGATCCCGCTTCCCGCCCCCGTCACGACCGCGACCTTCCCGTCCAGGAGACCCATGGCTCTCGCCTCCGCGATGGTTTCTGCCGAGAGACTATTCGATTTCGATGCCGGGCGCGCAGCGAGGGGTCCGGCTTGACAGGCGTTTGAAACTAATGTTTCCTATCGAAACAATAGAAGCATCGGAGGCAGAGGACATGCGCTACCAGCTCACACCGATCTTCACCCGGCCATGGCTGCTGAATGGCCTGTCGCTGCGGCTCATCGAGAGCCACTACGAGAATCACTACGGTGGGGCTCTCCGGCGCCTCAACGCCATCACGGAGCAGCTCGAGTCACTCGACGTTGCCAAGGCTCCGGCCTATGTCGTGAACAGCCTGAAGCGCGAACAGCTCATTGCGCTCAACTCCACGCTGCTCCACGAGCTCTACTTCGCCAGCCTGGCCTTCGGAGACGGGAAGCCGACCGACGGACTCGCCGGAGCCTCAGCCGCGACTTCGGGTCCGTGGACCGCTGGCGCAGTGAGTTCGTCGCCATGGCGAGCGGATTTGCCGGCGGCTCAGGTTGGGTCTTGCTCGTCTACGTGCCGCGCGATCGCCGGCTCATCAATCAGTCAGCCGGCGATCATGGCCAGACCGTGGCCGGCGGTGTTCCTATCCTGGCTCTGGACATGTACGAACACGCCTACCACATCGACTTCGGCGCAAACGCGAAGGCCTACATCGAAACGTTCCAGCGCAACATCGACTGGCCGTCGGTCGAGGTCCGGTATGAAGACGCGTTGCAGGTGGCGCCCCCGCGCCCGCTCGTGCAGAAGGAGTTCGGCGATCTGCCCGGGGTCGGAGTCGAAGAAGTGAAAGCCATGCTGGACGCCGGCAAGCCCGTCCAGATCATCGACGCTCGCCCGCGATCCTACATCTCGCGGCAGCAGGACATCATGGACGGCGCTGTCTGGCGCGACCCGGAGCACGTCCAGGAGTGGGTCGGTGAGCTCTCGAAATCGGATCCGGTCATCGTGTTCTGCGCGTACGGGTTCCACGTCGGGTGCAAGACCGCCATCGCGCTGCGCGAGGCCGGCTTCGACGCGAAGTACATGAAAGGTGGTCACTCGGCCTGGAAGGCGATTGGAGGTCCGATCAAGCTGCACTCGTAACGACGGAGTTTCAGCTCAACGCAGGGAACTCGACGACACGACCTCGCGCAACCGTTTTTCGAGATGCCGTCGCTCCGCGTCGTTGTTCACCAGCGCCAGCGCCCCGCGGTACGACTGCGCAGCCTCGGCGTGGCGGCCAAGGCGGCGCAGCAGCTCGGCCCGCGCGACGGGCAACAGGTGATAGCCGGCCAGCTCGCCACGGCGCTCGAGATCATCGACGAGCGCGAGGCCGCGCTCGATTCCGCTCGACATCGCGACCGCGACTGCGCGGTTGAGCTCAGGCGTCGAGTGCACACGCGCCAGGACGCCGTAGAGCGCGGCGATTTGCGTCCAATCGGTCTCGACGGCCGTGGGAGCCTGCGCGTGGATCGCCGCAATCGCGGCCTGGAGTGCATACGCGCCCGGCGGCCGGCCGCCATCGTGCAGCGAGGCCTCGACCAGCGCCGCACCCTCGTCGATCTGTGCGCGGTCCCAGCGCGTTCGGTCCTGCTCCTCGAGCAGCACGATCTCGCCGGCCCCATCGAGGCGGCTCTCGCGTCGCGAGTCGTGCAGCAGCATGAGCGCGAGCAGTCCCTTCGCCTCGGCGTGAGCCGGCAGCAACTCGACCAGCATGCGCCCGAGCCGGATCGCCTGCTCACACAGATCGTGCCGCACCAGCCGATCGCCGAAGCTGGCGGCGTAGCCCTCGTTGAACACCAGGTAGACGACCATCAACACCGCCTCGAGTCGCCCGGTCAGCGCGTCGTCGGGCGGCACCTCGTACGGAATCCGGGCGACGCGAATCTTGGCCTTGGCCCGCACAAGCCGCTGCGCCATGGTCGACGCGGGCACCAGGAAGGCTCGCGCGATCTCCTCCGTCGACAGGCCCCCGAGCGTGCGCAGCGTGAGCGCCACCTGCGCCTCCGTCGCGAGCGCCGGGTGGCAGCACGTGAAGATCAGGCGCAGCCTGTCCTCCGGCACGGGCGCCTCCTCCTCCGCAGTCGACAGCTCGATGTGCCGTGCAATCTCCGCCTCTTTCCGAGCGAGACGCGTGCGCCGGCGAAGACGGTCGATGGCCTTGTGCCGCGCGGTCCCGATCAGCCAGGCCACCGGGTTCGCCGGGAGGCCCGCCGCCGGCCATCGCTCGAGCGCTGCCGCGAACGCTTCCTGCAGCGCGTCCTCGGCGACGTCGAAGTCTCCGAGCACGCGGATCAGCGTGGCCAGGATCCGGCCGTACTCCGTGCGGAAGATCTCGTCGATGCGCATCGTCGCCCGATGGGCAGGCTACCCCACCGGGCGACTGCGCGCACGGCATCGGCTATTTCGAGAAGTCGATCTCCATGATGGGCCGAACCTCGATCGAGCCGCCCACCCGCACCGACGGGATCCGCGCCGCGATGGCGATGGCCTCGTCGAGGTTCTTCGCCTCCACGATGAAGTAGCCGCCGAGCTGCTCCTTCGTCTCGGCGAACGGGCCGTCCGTCGTGATCGTCTTACCGTTCTTGCCCCGCACGGTGGTCGCCGTGCTGGTCGGCTGCAGCGGATCGCCCGCCAGGAAGGCACCCTTCTTACGGATGTCGTCGATGAACTCGCCGTACTCCTGGTGGATGGCGCCCCGCTCCGGCTTGGACATCTTGGCCACCTTGGTCTCCTCGTCGTAGATCAGCAGCATGTAGCGCATGGTCGCCTCTCCTTTCACCCTCTAGTCGAACGAGGGCGCTCCAATCGACACCAGCTTCGGCGACTCCATGCCTGGGCTCAACCGGGGGGTGGCGGGCCCCAAAGCTGACGGACCTTTATGCGCGACGAAGGTACCGAGGAGAGTAGGCCACGACGTCGGTGATCGGATCCGTGATCAGCTTCACGAACCAGACCATCGCGAGGCGAGCACCATGCGTCCACACGAGGTACGCGACGCGGCCGCCGACGACCACGAGGGTCCACAGAAACCACTCCACCGCGACGGCGGCCCCGATCGATCGC
>Ga0209239_1002792_pt1 | contig 10330 bp, 8 predicted proteins | sample GraSoi013_2_20cm_FD_185824 | JGI IMG/M metagenome (GOLD analysis project Ga0209239, IMG submission 185824) | Grasslands soil microbial communities from the Angelo Coastal Reserve, California, USA - Sample 10_02_2013_2_20cm (SPAdes) (version 2) | ecosystem: Environmental > Terrestrial > Soil >...
GATCGAGGATCGCCGCGAACACCTCAGCGCCACCAATCATGCGCGCAATGCCGAATGCGAGCTGGAGATCGCCTGCGACGCGGATGGCACGATCCGGGCGCTGCGCGGTCACGCCTGGACCGATCAGGGCGCCTACATCCGCACCAACGGCCCGACCGCCGCGCGCAATCTCGCGCAAGTGCTCACTGGCCCCTATCGCATCCCCCATGTCCGCATCGACGTCTCGCTGATGATGACCAACAAGACGCCGGCGGGAACCTACCGCGGGCCGGGGCGCTACGAAGCCGACTTCTTTCGTGAGCGGCTGTTCGACATCGCCGCGGCCGAGCTCGGCCTCGATCGGGTCGAGTTCCGCAGGCGCAACCTGCTGGCGGAGGCCGAGATGCCGTACCGGCTCGCCACCGTCGAACCGCTCGCGATTGAGACCGAAACCGATAGCGGCGATTACGGAAGCACGCTCGCGCGCTGCCTTGCGGAGATCGATTGGAGCGCGAAGGCGCCGATGCAGGGCAAGCTGATCGGCGGGCGTTACTACGGCACCGGCATCGGCTGCTACCTCGAGGGCGGCGCGTCCGGCCCCAAGGAGAGCGCGCGCCTCGTGCTCGAATCGCAAGGCAAGGTCTCGGTCTATGTCGGTTCTTCATCCATCGGCCAGGGCCTCGAAACGGTCTGCGCCCAGATCGCGGCGGATGCTCTGGAAGTGCCGATGGCCGACATCACGCACGTGTTCCACGGCTCGACCGATCACGTGATCGACGGCTACGGCTCCTACAGCTCGCGCGCGGTGGTGATGGGCGGCAACGCCATCGTCGTGGCGGCGGCAAAGCTGCGCGATGCGATCCGTGCGGCGGCGGCCGAGCGATGGGGCTGCGCGGAAAAAGACGTCGAGATCGACGCGGGGGCCGTGCTCGGTCCCGACCGGCAATCGCTTCCGCTTGCCGCCTTTGCCGGAACTTCGGCGGAAGCCTCCTATGCCAGCAACAAGCGAACCTATAGCTACGGCGCGCACGCCGCCCACGTCGCCGTCGATCCCAAGACCGGGCACGTGGAACTTCTCGACTATGTCGCGGTCGAAGACGCCGGCCGCATCATCAACCCGCTGACCCTGCACGGGCAGGTCGTGGGCGCCATCGTGCAAGGTCTCGGCGGCGCGTTCCTCGAACATTTCATCTACGATGAAGACGGACAATTGCTCACGGGCTCGCTCGCCGACTATCTCCTGCCGACGGCAAGCGATTTTCCGCACATCCGGGCGATTGCGCTCGAAGAGAAGCCCTCGCCCAACAATCCGCTCGGCGCCAAGGGCGCGGGCGAGGGTGGCATCATTCCGGTCGGCGGCGTCATCGCCAACGCAGTCGCCGCCGCGCTCGGGTCGCTCGGGGTCGAGCCGCGCGAGCTTCCGCTGTCGCCGCCGCGGGTGTGGGAGCTTATCCACCAACGAACTGCCGCGCGTTGATTTGCTTGCTCAGAGCTGGATTCCCGTCGCGCCAGCGCGGCTGAGGCCCAACGCCAAGATGCGCTGGATCAGATCGGGATAGTCGAGGCCGTCGTGCTTGGCCGCCGAGGCGAACTCCTCGCTGCGGGCAATCTCGGCATTGGGGTTGGCTTCGATGTAATAGGGAATGCCATCGGCGGAGAGGCGGAAATCGATGCGCGCATAGCCGTCGAGGTCGAGCGTGCGATAGATGCGCTTCGCTGCGCGCTTGATCGCTTCAACGAGCTGCGGCGAGAGGTCCTTGGCCGGGCCCACCTCGATGTTGTGGCGCTGCTGGTATTGCAGATCGTGCTTGACCTTTTCAGTGGCGATGAGCCGCGCGCCTTGCGGCATGGTGCCGAACTCGAGCTCCCAGATCGGGAACACGCGAAGCCGCTCATTGCCCAACACTCCAACATAGAGCTCGCGACCCTCGATATATTGCTCGGCGATGGCCGCGGTGCCGATGCTTTCGTGGATGAAGCTCACGCGCTCGGTGAGCTTTTCATCGCTGTCCACTACGGACGCCTGCGAGATGCCCCACGAGGCATCCTCGTTCAGGCTCTTTACGATGAGCGGGAAGGCGAGGCGCGGCGGGCGGCGGATTTTTCGCCGCAGCGGGAACACGGCAAAAGCCGGTAACGGAATGCGGTGGTAGATCAGAAGCTTCTTCGACAAATCCTTGCCGCGCGCGAGCACGAGTCCGCGCGGATTGCAGCCGGTGTAGGGCATCCGCAACAACTCGAGATAGCTCGCGACGTTCTGATCGTAGACGGCCTCGCCGTGAAACTGTTCCAGCAGATTGAAGACCACATCCGGCTTCCAACTCTCGATTTCGTCGCGGATCGGCTTGAGCTCGTTCTCCACGCCGAGCGGCCGCACTTCGTGACCCGCCTCACGCAGCGTGCTCGCGACGTCGTATTCGGTCTTCCACTCGTTGATTTCCTGTTCGGTATGCCCCTTGAGCGAATCCGGAGGCACCAGTTCCGGATGCACGAGCACCAGAACGCGAAGGCGCTTCATAACGCCAGCCATTGTCGCCGCGACGGACTGTAAAGCGAGTGCACCGTCTTTGCCGTCAACAAGACGATGAATTCCATTCTCAGCTGTCGCTCGGAACCGACCGCACGAAGCTTCAGCTCGCGGCAGCGGCCGATCATATCATCGAAAACAGAGTCCAGCGTCAGCTCATATTCGCCCGTCCACTTCGAAACGAGTTGTCTAATCTTGGCGCGGTTGCGCCGTAGAAATGCGGAGGCCGTCGGCGAGCGGCGATGTCTCGGATCGGCGGAGAAGATGCGTCGAAGATCGCGATCGTAGATCTTCGGATAGTCGATTGCATGGTGCGCCTGTTTCTTTTCATAGTGCTCGGCCAGGGTCTGCGTCAGCTGGCTCAGCGGCTCGACCCGCAGCCGGCGCGTGACGAGCGGCTTCTGTCCGGCGATCTCAGCCATCAGCTCGTCGACATATTGCAGTTTCTTCAGCGCGGGCCATCGGGCATAGCGCCTGCGCCAGTTCGAGCGGGGCGTCAGCCACACCGCAAAGGTCTCGGCGAAATCCTCGTCCGGGTGGCTCTGTGCGTACCACAGCGGCAGATGATTGACGTAGCGGCGACTGGCCGGATTTGGCCGGTAATATCGTGGGTAGCGCCTCGACGACGGGCCGAACAGCTCTCGCCAGCGGCGCCGGCGGTGCAACTGATAGGCCACCTGCACTACATGGCCGGCTTCGTGGCGGAGAATGCGCATACAATCCGCCACCGTCCCCCCTTCGACGTCGATCATCCTTTTGCGCTCGAGCCGCATCAGGCGGGGATGGGTGAGATAGAAAGGAATCGCAATGCCGGGGGTATCGTCGGGGCTGAACCATTCGTTCGATATCCAGGCGTGCGGCCTGATCCGAAGCCCGCGCTCCGCGAGCTCGTCGTGGAGGTCTTTCAGGCACCGCTCGAGCCAGGTACCGGCGATGGTGACCTTGAGGTCCTTGAAGCGTAGCTTCAAGAGCTCACTGTCCGGCAATGAGTTCCAGGCAAACCTACGCGGCATGGCGCTTCGAAACCCCAGAAAGCGTCGTCATTTTCGATGGTGCCGATGATGACTGACGACCATATGCGATCGCCAAAGCTATACCATCAACGCGGGCGGCGTGACCGGGTTCGCAGGATCTCCCGGTCACGTTGACCCATCCGCGGCTGCGATGGTAGGTACCACTCGCGTCGTTGCGTGCCGAAGGATGCGCCTGGATCATGAAATTGCCGCCCTTCGACTATGCATGCCCGACGACGCTCCCCGAAGCCGTTCAACTCTTAGCCACGAGTAACGGCGACGCCAAGGCGATCGCTGGCGGCCAAAGCCTCGTCCCGATGCTTGCGTTCCGCCTTGCCCAGCCCTCTCTGCTCGTTGACCTTCGCAAACTTCCCGATCTGCGCGGGATCAGGATTTCGGCGAAAGGCGTGACGCTTGGCGCCATGGTGCGCTGGCGTGACATCGAAGACGACGAACGGCTCGATACCGCGCATCCGCTGCTCAAGGCCGCGATCGCACACGTTGCGCATTATCAGGTCCGCAATCGCGGCACGGTGGGCGGCAGCCTCGCCCATGCCGATCCGGCCGCCGAAATGCCGGGAATCGCCATGACCTGCGACGCTGAGATCGCCGTGGTCGGAAAATCCGGCGCGCACGTCATCCAAGCCGCCGACTTCTTCCAGGGGGCGCTCACGACCGCGCTGACGCCGGACGAGATCATCGTCGAAATCCGCCTGCCCGCCTGGCCGGCGGGCCGGCGCTGGGGATTTGAGGAATTCGCCCGCCGCCGCGGCGACTTCGCGATGGCGGCGGCCGCGGTTTTCTACGACCAGGACGCGAACGGCAAAGCGCACAATGCTCATGTCGGCGTGATCGGCGCGGCCGACCCCGCCGTGGAAGACGTCCTCAACGGGCGAGCCATCGACGCGGCGATCATCGCCAAAGCCGAGGCTGCCACCTCCGCCGCCGTCGATCCGCAGGACGATATTCACGCCAGCGCCGCCTACCGTCGCGCGCTCGTCGGAACGCTGGTCGAGCGCGCGCTCAAGCGCGCGGCCGCTTAAGCTTCATCCCGCCGGTTCCCTTATGTCAGTTCGATTTCGCGTCAACGGGCAAGAGGTCGAGGTCGAAGTGGAGCCGCGGCTCACGCTGGCGGATTGCCTGCGTCATCATCTGCGGCTGACCGGGACCCATGTGGGCTGCGAGCACGGCGTGTGCGGCGCCTGCACCGTCATCGTCGACGGCGCGGCCGTGCGCTCGTGCCTGATGCTCGCGGTGCAGGCCGAGGGCGCGGAGGTCGTCACCGTCGAAGGGCTCTCCAATGATGCCGACCTCACGCCGCTGCAAAAAGCCTTCCGCAGGCACCATGCGCTGCAATGCGGCTTCTGCACGCCGGGCATGATCACGACCGCGCACGCGCTATTGAGTGAGGAGCCTGATTGCGACGCCGCGCGGGTCCGCGAGGTGCTCTCGGGCAATCTCTGCCGCTGCACCGGCTATATCCCTATCGTCGAGGCCGTGCTCGACGCGCGCGCCGCCTATCAACCGAAGGGGCGGGATCGCAGCGGGGATTGCGCATGAGAACGGTCAACTCGCTCATCGGCAGCCCGATCGAACGGCTCGAGGATCTGCGCTTTCTGCGCGGGCGCGGACAATACGTTGACGATCTCGCGCGCAAGGACATGCTGCACGCGGCGATCCTGCGCAGCTCCGTCGCCCATGGCCGCATCCGCTCGATCGCCGTCGCGGCCGCGCGCGCGTTGCCGGGCGTACACAGCGTGATCACGGCCAAGGATATCGGCAACCGCGTGCCGCGCGTCCCCATGCGGCTGCAGCCGTTGCCGGATTTCGAGCCGTTCGGACAGCCGGTGATCGCAGAGACCAAGGTGCGCTACGTGGGCGAGGCCATCGCGGTCGTGCTCGCCGAGACCGCGGCCATTGCCGAGGACGCGCTCGGCCTGATCGAGGTCGAGATCGAGCCGCTGCCGGCGGTCGCCGACCGCCGCGCGTCGGCGCAAGACGCATCACTTTTGTTCGAGGACAAGGGCACCAATCTCGCGATCAAGTTCCGCGCCGTGCGCGGCGACGCTGCCGCGGCGTTCGCCGACGCGCCTTACGTCAGGCGCGAGAGTTTCCGCACCCAGCGACACATGGCACTACCCTTGGAGCCGCGCGGCCTGCTCGCGGAATGGGACGCGGCGCGCGGGCGTCTCACCCTTTCCGGCGGCGCCAAGGTCTTGTTCTTCAATCGCCGCACCTTGGCGAAACAGATGGGGCTGCCCGAAAGCGCCATCGAGATCGTGGAGAACGATGTCGGCGGCGGCTTTGGCGCGCGCGGCGAGTTCTATCCGGAGGATTTTCTCATTCCATTCGCGGCGCGCCACACCGGCCGGCCGGTGAAATGGACGGAAGACCGGCGCGAGCACTTGATGTGCGTGAACCACGCGCGCGAAGCGGAATGCGACGTGGAGATCGCCTGCAAGCGCGACGGCACGATCCTAGCCCTGCGTGGTCATGCCTACGTGGACGTCGGCGCCTATATGCGCACCAACGGGGCGGTCGGCGCCCGCAACGTCGCGCAGTTCATGTCGGGGCCATATCGCATTCCCCACATCGACGTCGACGTCGCGCTGCAACTCACCAACAAGACGCCAGTCGGCACTTATCGCGGGCCCGGCCGTTTCGAGACCGATTTCTTCCGCGAGCGCTTGCTCGACATGGTGGCGCAAGATCTCGGGCTCGACCGCGTCGAGTTCCGCCGCCGCAATCTCGTGTCGCAGCGGGAGATGCCGTATCAGATCGCCACCATCACGCCCTTCGAGAGCAAGGACGAATTCGACAGCGGCGACTACCAAACCACGCTCGACCGCTGTCTCGACGAGATCAAGTGGACGGAAAAGTCGAAGCTCGCGGGCAAGCTGATCGACGGGCGCTACCACGGCCTTGCACTGGGCTGCTTCATCGAGGGCGGCGCCGCCGGGCCGAAGGAGAGCGCCCGCATCGTGCTCGAGCCGGATGGACTTTACTCGGTCTACGTCGGGTCGTCCGCGATCGGCCAGGGGTTGGAGACGGCGTTCGCGCAGATCGCCGCCGACGCGCTCGAAGTGACCATCGATCGCATCCGCGGCGTCTTTCACGGCAGCACCTCTTACGTCGCAGACGGCTACGGCGCCTACCACTCGCGTTCGGTGGTGATGGGCGGCTCGGCGATGCTCGATGCGGCGAAGAATCTGCGCGAAGCGATCCGCGCGCAGGCGGCGCAGCGCCTGGGCTGCCAGCCGTCCGAGGTCGAAATCGTCGAAGGCAGCAAGGCGGTCGGGCCCGGCGGTAAATCCATCGCCTTGAACGGGCTTTCGAGCGAAGGCATTTCGGCCGAGGGCGCCTTCCTCAACAAGAAGCACACTTACACCTACGGCACCCATGCCGCCCACGTGGCGGTCGATGCCAAGCTCGGCCACGTGGAGCTCGTCGACTACGTCGTGGTCGAGGATTGCGGGCGCATCATCAATCCCCTGACGGTGCACGGGCAGGCGATCGGCTCGGTGGTGCAAGGGCTCGGCGGCGCCATGATGGAGCATCTCGTCTACGACCAGGAAGGCCAGCTGCTGACCGGCTCGCTTGCCGATTATCTAATCCCCACCGCCAGCGACTTCCCCAACATCCGCGCCATTGTCATGGGAGATCACCCCTCGCCGATCAATCCGTTGGGCGCAAAGGGCGCCGGCGAGGGCGGCATCATCGCCGCCGGCGGCGTGATGGCCAATGCCGTGGCAAATGCGCTGAGCGCGTTCGGCGCGCAACCGCGCGAGCTTCCGCTCACGCCGACGCGCGTCTGGGAGCTCGCGCAGGCGCCACGCAAGTGACGCCGCGTTCTGATCCAGTCCGTGGCGGCCGGCCCGCTTCATTGACGCGTCGCGCCACGAAAGCATAAATTCGACGTAGTATTTCCGCCGTTTCAATAGGAGCGACCCATGAGCGTTGCACGGCATCAGCGTCCGCCGGAACTGGTCGATGTTCCCCTCGAGGACATCATGCAGAAATATGTCGGGCGCTTCCGCGAGAAGAAGCCGGACTGGGCGGCGTTCGAGGACGCCAAGATCGAAGGCTACAAGCGCGCGCAACACCGCTTCATCGGGGCGGGCGGTTCCGGCAAGCACGGCGATCCGAGCGTCATCCCGGCGAAGAACTTCACCCTGTCGATCATGTATGTGGAGCCGGGACAGGGCAACGCCGCCCACACCCACGAGGTCGAAGAGTGCTTTTTCGTGTTGCAGGGCTACCTCGACGTCTTCGTCGAGGACGAGAGCGGCAAGCGCCTCACCACCCGCCTCGGGCCGTGGGAATGCATCTCATGCCCCGCCGGCGTCATCCACGGCTATCAGAACGACAGCCTGGAGCCGGCCTACTTTCAGGTCATGCTCGGACGCGGCAAGCCCGAGACCATGGGTTATGCCGACGAGGACCTCTACACGCGCCGCGATGCCCATCTCAAGGCGGTCTGAGGCGCGCCAACGCGCAACACGCTGTCCGTCATTTCCCTAAGTGACAGTGCGCGCGCGGTGGCGGCCGATGATGCGCTGTTACTCCGCCGCCTCCCGTCGCGCGCCCTGCGGGGAACGATCGCGGAAATGCGGCAGTACCTCCTCGGCGATCGCCGTCATGTTCGCGCGCGTCATGTCGTCGGGCAGCGTGCCGAACTGGGTCTTGGTCAGCGAGGTGTTGAAGCCCGCCAGATCCTGATATTCGGCGAGTTTTTCGCGCACGGTGTTGGGGCTTCCCACGATCACGACGCCCGCCTTGATGACATCCTCGATCGACTGCGGCTTGCCCGTGACCTTGGCCGCGCGCACCCGCTTCATGGACGCGGGATCGGTATAGCCCGGCGGCAGCAGCATCTCGGTCGGCATTTTCAGGAAATAGTTCATGAGCGCTTCCAGGTGCGGCCGCGCCTCCCGCACCGCCGTTTCGTCGGTCTCGGCCACGTAGATCGTGTTCGACCAGGCGAGTTGGTCGGGCGAGGCCTTGTAGCCCGCCTTGTCGGCCTCGTCGCGATAGAGCTGGAAGAAGCGCGCCACCGCCGCGATCGGGCTTAGCGTCTGACAATAGGTGTAGCGCATGCGCGCGGCCCAGCGGATGGTCGACCCGGAGCCTTGCGAGGGTATCCAGATCGGCGGATGCGGGTTCTGGTACGGGCGCGGCCAGGGATTGACGTATTTGAACTGATAGTGCTTGCCGACGTAGGAGAACGGCCCCGGCTCGGTCCATGCCCGCACGATGAGATCGTGGGCTTCGGCGAAACGCTCCTGCGAATAGGCCGGATTGATGCCCATGGCGTGATATTCGGCGCCGATGCCGCGCACGAAACCCGCGATCAGCCGCCCGCGCGTGAGATTGTCGAGGATAGCGTATTCTTCCGCCACCATCAGCGGATTGTTGAGGAGCGGCAGCGCGCGGCGAGAATGGCGAGCTTGGCGCGTTTGACGCTGCGCGCCAGCGCCCCGGCGAGAACGCCGGGTATAGGCATCATGCCGTAGGCGGTCTGGTGATGCTCATTGAGGCAGACGCCGTCGAAGCCGAGCTTGTCGGCAAACTCCATCTGATCGAGATAGTCGTGATAGAGTTCGGCGCCCTTTTGCGGATCGTAATGGCGGTTCGAGAACGTCATCCAGGCCGAGCCGTTCTTTGCGATCGCATCGAGGTCGGCGTGCCGGTAAGGCATGAGATGGAAATTGAAGAACTTCATGCTGCGATCCTCATGGCGCCGATGAAGGCTTCGAGTTCGGCGGCAAAGGCGTCGCCCTTCTCCACGTGCGGCAGGTGCCCGCAGTCCGCGATGATGACGGCCTTCGCCCCCGGGATCAGCCCTTGAAACGCGAATGCATAGTCCTTCGGAAAGATCCGATCGCGATCCCCCCAGATCAGCAGCGTCGGCACTTTGATTCGATGCAGCCACTTGCGCAGATGGGGATCGTGGTTGCGCGGTTGCCACGACAGCTTAGCGGTCATCATCCGGTTCTTGAGCGCGGCATCTTCAAGCTCCGGCCGCTGCGAGCCCGCGATCACCGCCTCGGCAAGCTCTTGATCGTGGAACAGGTCGCGGATGCGCTGCTCCTCGTTGCTCAGGAAGGTGTCCACCTGCGCCACGTCGTTGAGATGGATTCCGGCGGCTCCGACGAGCGTGAGCGAGGCCAGGCGGGTTGCATTGCGCACCGCCGTCTCCGCGGCGATCCAGCCGCCCAGCGAACTCCCGATGAGATGGACGCCGGAGAGCTCGAGCTGGTCGAGGAAGTCGAGATAGAAGTTGGCCAGATCGCCGACGGTATCGAGCCATGGCGGCGTGTCGGAGGCGCCGAAGCCAGGATGCTCGGGAGCGATCACATGGAATTTTTTTGCCAGCCGCGCCATGCACGGAAGCCAGATTCCCATGCCGCCGCCGCCATGGAGAAAGAGCAGCGGTGGCCCAGCCCCGCCGCGCATGAGGCGGATGCGGCAATCACGGATCGCAATGGTCGAGGTTGAGTGATCGGCCATTTGTCCCCGGTCTCTCACTCCCTGCGGGTCAGCGCCGGGGTGCGGTGATTATACCCCCTCGAATATCGAGGACACATACACTAATCTGCTCCCGGATCGATTGCGACCGCCGTTCCGCGCCCGCGCTGCCGTCGAGGCGCGGCTGCATGCGTCGAAAGGAACCAGATGTACGCGCCAACCGGAGTAAAGACGAGCACGGATTATCCCATCCCCGACACCATGAAGGCATGGGTGCTCGGCGATCCCGGCGAGCTGTTGTTCCGAGACAAGCGAGTACCGGTGCCGAAGAAGGCCGAGGTGC
>Ga0209239_1002793_pt1 | contig 10330 bp, 6 predicted proteins | sample GraSoi013_2_20cm_FD_185824 | JGI IMG/M metagenome (GOLD analysis project Ga0209239, IMG submission 185824) | Grasslands soil microbial communities from the Angelo Coastal Reserve, California, USA - Sample 10_02_2013_2_20cm (SPAdes) (version 2) | ecosystem: Environmental > Terrestrial > Soil >...
AAGGACCAATACACGCGTCGCATCCGGTCGATGTAAACGAGGGTGAAGAGAAGCAGGAACAGGGAGGTTACGATGGCGCTCGACAGGCTCATCAAGCCGGTGAATCGAGCGAATCCTTCGTCGTTCGCGTTCGCGGTAAAGAAGAGCCAGTCCCAAGTCGCATACAGTCCTGCGAAGATGCAGGCGAACAGGAAGAACGTCTCCGTCCAAGTGTGGATGCGGTCGCGGTACACTTGAAGCCCGGCGAGGACGAACCAGACGGCTGCTGAAGTCAGGGGCAGTACGCGCAGCAGGTCGTAGATGTCCATCGGTTCACGTAGGCCACAACAGGGTACGAAGACCGTTGGGGAGCGATTTCAATATGAGGTAGGCTATATATAAACCGGGGTTTTCGCCCGCAAAGCACAGTCCTTCGGTGAAATCGGAACATCGTCAGGGGAATCTATTTTTGTCCCGGGGACGTTTTCGCCGTTGTGGTTGAGAGGGCTCGGATCGCGGGCGCGGGTCTTGCGGGCTTGACTGCCGCATACGTCCTCTCCAAGGCCGGCCGGCCCGTGGATGTATACGAACGGAAATCCCGCTTGCTCCCGAGCTCAGGACCGCACACGGAGGGGATTCGGAACTACCGCGAGCGGGACGTCCTCGATGAGTTGCGGTCCTTCGGCTTCGACATTCCGCCCTTCAGCACCGTGAATCGCACGGTCCGCTGCTCGCCCCATGCTAGGAACGTGATCCATGGGCCCGCTCACTACCTCTTCATGCGGGGTCGAGAAGAGCACACCGTGGATCAGATCCTGTTCCGACGCGCGAAGTCGGCGGGAGTTCGCTTTCACTTCGGCACGGAGATCGATCCGACAGACGCCGACATCGCCGCGACCGGGCCCCCTCGCGATGGGTACAACATCCTTGGCGCTGGTTATTCGATCAGCGAAGACGGGAGTCGATTGGACCGAGACGTCGCATACGCTCTCTTCGACAACGACGTGGCGCCGGGGGGATACTTCGCGATCACGCCCGGGATCGGATTCCACTCTCTGTACAGCGTTTCGTGGAGCGAGCTCGATTTCGACCGGCTCCTCGCTCTTACCGAGATGGCGTTCGAGTTGCCGTGGATCCAAGACATTGTGGGCTCCGGCCAGCGCGTCGGCCGCATCATGGGCCGCGCATACTTCTCCCCAGATCCAATCGCCGGATGCCTCCGCGACGGCACGATGCTCGCAGGCGAAGCCGGAGGATTCCAAGATGCCGTCGCCGGTTTCGGGTTCCGGTATTCCGTGATCACCGGGGCCCTCGCGGCCCAGTCGATCTTGGAAGGCTCGGACTATCGCTCTCGATTGCACGAAGTCTTCGGGCTGGAATTCCAGCAAGCGGCCGCGATGCGCGAGAAGATGAGCCATGCGACGAACGAAGACTACGATCGGATGATCGGCGCCCTCGGTCCGGAAATCACGCTGCGCGAGTATATGACGCGCCGGGAGGCTCGCGGATTTTGAACCTTCGTCGCGGACGGTCCGAGGGGTTCCCGCCATGAAACCGTTTGTCCTCTTTGATCTCGGCGAGACCCTTGTGGACTTGAGAGAACTTCTCGTCTCCCTCGGCGCAAACGTCGCGGGGAAGTATCCCGCGTTGCGCCCCGACGCCGCCGAGATCGTGCGACGCTGGATCGTCGAAGGCTCTCGCGCGATGCCGCGTGATGCCGGACAAGTCTTCGTACCCGAGTTCGAGGTCGCCTCCGGAGTCATGGGGCAACTGTTGCGGGAGCGAAAGGTCCGCGTGACGGACGCCGAGGCGGGAACGATTCTGCGGGAAGGATGGGACGATTTCGAAACGCGCGTCCGCTTCGTCGGCGGCGTGACGGAGGAGTGGCTCAAGGAAATCCGAAGTCTTTCCGCGGGGTTGGGGATCGTCACAGACGGGGACCGGGAGAACGTCGATCGGCTGCTCCGACGGCTGCCGCTCGCTCCGTACTTCGACGTCATTGTGACGTCGGAAGATGTCGAGTCCTACAAGCCGAACGCGCCCATCTATCAGAAAGCGCTTGAGTCCTTGGGCGCCCCCGCGGAGCGCACCCTCTTCGTCTCCGATTCGGCGCAAGACCTACGCGGGGCCGCCGCCTTGGGAATGGCGACATGTCTTTTCGGCCGGCCGCTCATCGACACCTCGAGCGATCTTCCCGAAGGAAGTCTCCACCTAGCAGACCCGCGCGGACTGGCCGCCATCTTGGAGCAATTCGCGGCGACCGGGCGGTTCCCACAGGCCGATGCCGCCTAGCTCGATCCTTTGGCTCTCTTGAGTTGAGCCCGGTACATTTCCAACAGTTCCTTCACGGTGGTCGCATCCTCGGCCCCTTTGTCGTCCCGCCACTTTCCCGTGAACCGGGGGAAGCGGATGGCGAGTCCCGCCCCCGGTCGGATCGTGTCCGACGCCGCCGTGTGGACCGGGCTGACCGTCAGCTCCGCCCCGCGGACCTCTAGGACCTCTTCGGGATCGAACCAGACGTCCGCCTCAAGCTTGGAGTCGACGCGAGCCGGTCGACGTTCCCGTTTCAGGGCTTTCAATTTCTCCGGCAGCTTCCGCAGGGTCTCATCATCGAAGCCCGTCCCCAGCTTGCAGGTCGTCCGAAAGACATCTGCCTTTTCGTCGTATGCGGCCATCAGGAGGGCGCCGTACCCCCCCGCGCGTTTTCCGCGGCCCGCGAATGCTCCTACGACGACCAGGTCGATCGTGTCGCTCATCTCGGCGCTGTATTCTTTCTTGAATTTGATCCACTGGAAACCTCGCGCCCCGGCGTCGTACGTCGACTCAAGGGACTTCGCCATGAGGCCCTCGCATCCCGCCTGGAGCGCTTCGTCGAAGAATCCCTCAGCCTCCTTCGCGGAGTCCGTGATTCGTACAGTCGCGAGGCGGATTCCGTCCGTCGGCCGCAAGAACGACTCGAGGGACTTTCGCCGCTCGCGGTAAGGCCGTGGGGTGAGGTCCTCGTCTCGCTCGAGAAGGCAGTCGAACGCGAAGAGGCTGACGGGGAACTCCTTGGCCATCCTCTCCACATCGGTCTTACGCCCGCGTCGCCGGCTCACCTCCTGGAACGGGAGGAATTCGCCTGTGTTCGGTTCGACGGGGACGGCCTCGCCTTCGATGATCGCATTGCGGTCTTTGACCGCGGACCGGAGGCCCTCCACGATCTCGGGAAACTGGCCTGTGATGTTCTCCAGGTGCCGGGAGAACAGCTCGATCCGCTTCGGCGTGATATGGGCTTGGACCCGCAGGCCGTCGTACTTGTACTCGAGGGCACACTTCCCGAGCCGCTGCAGAATTTCCTCGAGAGTTTCGAGCCGTTCCGCGAGCATCGCACGGATGGGCCGGAAGAGCTGTAGGCGCACGGATTCGAGGCCGCTGAGGCCTTTGGACGCCAGGACCCGGGCGACCTCTCCGAGGTCCGACGACACATTGTAGGCGCGCTCGACGCGATCACGGTCCGTCTTCGTGGCGAAGGTCGCCGCGAGGGCGTCGACAATCGTCATATCCGCGACTCCGAGCCGCATCTTCCCCACGACCATCCGCACGATGTACTTCGCCTCCCGCGGGCTCGCGCTGCTCAACAGGTCCGAGAGGAGGTGGATCTTTCGATCCTGGCTCCCCTCTCCGCCCTCTCTCGCGATCGCGTCGAGGTTCGCGTAGACCTTGGCGACCGTCAGGGGTGTCGACTCTAGCGGTCTCAGCCGCCGGCTGGCGATGACTTGTTCCGCGACGAGTCCCAGATCGCCCTTCTCTTTCCACAACACCTCCACGCGGTCTTCTTCGAGGCCGGTCGCGTGGGCGAGGACACGGATGACCATTTTTTCCGCGAGTCCCAGCTCGATTCCCATGTAGTCGGGATGGATCCGACCCTGGGTGAGGTACACCACCTTGTCCAGGTCCTCGGCCGGCGTTTCGCGCAAGAGATCGACGAGTTGGGCTGTCATCTCGAGGCGTTTGGTCGTCGCCTCGATGCGCTCATAGGCCTCGACGATGCGCGAGAACTGCATTCCCGTGCGAAAGCCGAAGACGACACTTAAGGATTCGGAGAAGGTCCGCAATCGCGGACTCAGCGGAGCCGTTTCAACGTCGAGTCGACGATCGCCGCGCACTGCCCCAGGTACGCGACGGGATCGAATGCGGCGTCCATCTCAGTCTTGGACAAGTGTTTGGAAACCCGAGGTTCTTCGAGCAGCGAATCGCGCAAAGAGAGTCCCTTCGCGCGGGCAGCGTGGGCCGTTTCGCGCACGAGTTTGTGGGCCTCCTGTCGTCCGAGTCCCTTCGCGACGAGCGCCATCATCACGGCCTCCGCCATGACCTGTCCCTTCGTCGCCTCCAAGTTCGCTTGCATCCGATCCGGAAACACGCGAAGGGTCCGGAAGATCTCCGTCGTGCGTGCGAGCATCTCGTCGATCAGGACGCACGCGTGTGGGATCAGAATTCGTTCGGCCGCGCTGTTCGTCAGATCCCGTTCGTGCCACAGTGGCACGTTCTCGAGGGCCGGGGTCACGAGCGACCGCACGATGCGCGCGAGGGAGCAGACATTCTCCGAGGCGATCGGGTTTTCCTTATTCGCCATCGTCGAGCTTCCGACCTGGGCCTTTGCCTCGAAGGCCTCCGCGACCTCCGCGATTTCCGTACGCTGGAGGTTCCGGACCTCCGTGCAGAACTTTTCGAGGGAGGCGGCGAGGTTGGCGACCACCGCGATGAATTCCGCATGCCGGTCCCGGCCGACAACTTGGGTCGCGGCCTCTTCGACTCCGATTCCAAGGTCGGCGATCACTGAGGACTGGATCTCGGAAGCGCGAGGACCGAATGCGGCCCCCGTTCCGACGGCCCCGGACATCTTGCCGACCACGATGCGTGGCGTGGCCTGCCGGAGCCGTTCGCGTTGGCGCGCGACATCGGACGCAAAGACCGCCATCTTGAGTCCGAACGTGATTGGCACTGCGGCCTGACCGTGCGTCCGTCCGAGCATGATCGTTTTCTTGTGCTTCGCCGCGAGCTCCGATAATGCTTCGATGAGATTGCCGAGCCCCTCGTCGATGACCTGAATCGCGCTCCTCAATTGAAGCGCGGTCGCGCTGTCTTGAATGTCGTTGCTCGTCGCGCCGAGATGGACGAACTTGCCTGCGTCTCCGGTGCACGCCTCCGTGAGGGCGAGGACGACCGCCATCAGATCGTGCCGCGTCTCCCGTTCGAGCTCCTCGACCCGTTTCACGGTCACATATTTCGTCGTCGCCTTCTTCGTGATCTCGGCGGCGGCCTCCCGCGGGACGAGCCCGACCTTGGCTTCCGCGCGGGCCAGAGCGGCCTCAACATCCAGGAGACGTTGGAGGCGGGCCTCCTCCTCGAAGATCCCTTTCATCTCCGGGCGGCCGTATCGAAAGTCGATCGGACAGAGGAGAGACATGCCCCTCGGCGACGGCAAGGTCCCCGGCTATTAAGGAGCTTTTGGCGACGTCCCTTTCGTGGGGGCCTTGGTTTCCCTGATGGAGCCTGCGTCCGAGGCTCTCGCCAACGTGATCGTGAATGTGGATCCTCGGCCCGGCTCGGAGGCAACTTGGATCGAGCCCTCATGGCCTTCGACGACCTGCTTCGTGAAGACGAGTCCGAGGCCGAGTCCTTCCGACCGCGGCTTCGTCGTGACGAACGGCTGGAACAGGCGGGCCCGCATCTCGGCGTCGATGCCCGATCCAGTGTCGAGGACCGCCATCGTAATGTGATTGTTCTCCGATCGAAGGCGGACCGTCACCGACCCGGAGCCGGTCGCCTGGAAGGCGTTCTTGAGGAGGTTCACCAGAGCCTGTTGCATCCGAAGAGGGTCGACGGGGACAATAAGTGGATCGGGCGGGAGCTCTTTCACGAGCCGGACGTCGGGCCTTCGAAACGCGACCGACTGTTCAATGGCAGCCTCGACGACACCGCGCAGATCGACCGGGATCCGCGTCACCTCCTGGGAGCGGGTGAGGGAGAGGAGTTCCGAAACGATGTTCGCAGCGGTCCGTCGTTGCGCGTCGATCTTCGTGAGTTTCTCCAGGACGGCCGAATCGGTCACCCCGCGGGCGATGTTCGCGGACAGCAGGGAGATGTTCGTGAGGGGCGTGTTGATCTCGTGGGCGACGAACGCGGCGACTTGGCCCATGGAAGCTCGGCGCTCGCTCTCGAGGAGCCGCCGTTGATTTTCCTTCTCCGGGGTCACGTCGCGGGCGATGACCTGCACGTACGGGTCGGTCCCTTCTTCCCGGATCACCCGAGAGCGGACATGGAGGAATCGCCGGTCCGCGCCGGCGGGCTCCAGATGGATCTCGAACGGTTCCACGATGGGCCGGTCGTGGAGCAGGTCGCGAAGGTACTGGCGGGCGCTCTCGAGCTCCCGCGGGGGCAGCAGTTCGCCGAGGTTGATGCCACGTAGGGCCGCATGATCTTTGACGCCGACCAGAGCGGCGCCGGCGGGGTTCACTTCGAGGATCGTGCCCCGACGGTCAATCAGGTACATCGCGTCCGCACCGACCTCGAACAGCTGGCGGAACCGGGCTTCCGATCGGCGGACGAGCTGCTCCGATCTCTTCTTGTCCGTGATGTCCCGCGCGATTGTCGATCCTCCGACCAGACGGCCGGCGGCGTCCCGGAGGGGCGAGACCGACACGGAGACCACGATCTTGTGTCCGTCCTTCCGTTGCCGGACGGTCTCCAACGGCTCGATCTTCTCGCCGTTCCGGAGCCGTGCCATGATCCGCTCGAACTCCTTCAACCGATCCTCCGGCACGAGCATCTCGACCGGTTTGCCGATCGCTTCCGCGGCCGTGTATCCGTACATGTGTTCCGCGCCCGCGTTCCAGGTCATGATCTCCCCTGTGAGGCTCTTGGCGATGACCGCGTCCTCGGAACTCTGGACGATCGCGGCGAGCTGGGACTGCGCCTCCCGTGCCCCGACGAACTCGGTGATGTCCACGAGGGTCGTGATGATCGTCGGCTGGTCTCGGAGGTCGAGGTATTCAATCGACATGAGCGCACGTCGGAGCTGGCCTGTCTTCGTGCGGATTTGGACCTCCGCGTCCCGGATTGACCCGCGTTCCTTGAGGCGCTCCCCGAGCACCCGTCGTTGCTGTTGATCCACCCACATCTCGAGCTCGAGGGAGGACCGCCCGACAACCTCGTCCCGATCGTACTGGAACATCCGGAGGAATTGGAGGTTCGCTTCCACGAATCGTCCGTCGTGGAGGGAGCTGATCGCCATCGGCACGGGACTCGCGTGGAAGGCCTTCTGGAACGCCTCGACCGAGGCGCGACGGGAAGCCTCGACCTTGTCCCGTTCGAAGATCTGACCGATCCGACCTCCGATGTCGGCCAGCAGGTCCAAGAGGGGTTCGTCCGGTTCGCGGATCGTGTGGCTGAACAGGACGCCGACGGCTTCGACCCCGGAACGGGCGCGGATCGGGAAACCGACAGCGCTGCGAAGGCCCAGTCGTTCGGAGTATTCGGACCACCCGTGTTCGGCCTCCTCGCGAAGGTCGCGGATCCAGACCGGGCCGTCGCGCTGCCACACGCGGCCCACGAGGCCGACGCCCGGCCGGATCGTGACACCCGTCGTCGCGAGTTCGAGGCCGTGCACATCTCGTAGGCCCGGTGCATGCCACATTCCGTCGAGTCGCAGCACCGAGGCGGCCGGATCGTAGAGCCAGACCTCCCCGAGGGCCCACTCCTCCGCTTGGCAGATCGCGGCAATCGCTTGGGGCGCCGCCTCGACAAAGGACTTCGCATCGATCAGGACGCGGGTGACCGCGATCTCCGTGGCCCGATGCCGGTCCGCACGCAGTCGCTCCGTCACGTCGTTCGAGAGTGACAGCCGGGCGCGCCGGGTGAGGATCGTGACCTCGGTCGAGAGGACCTCCACGTCGAAGAGCGTCCCGTCTTTCTTCTTGTGCCGCCAGATTCCGATCATCCGGTCGTTGGGCGTCAGCGTCCGCAGAGCCTCTCGGAGGCGGGGAATATCTTCCCGCGGCCCGACGTCCTCCAGCGTCATCGCGAGGAACTCGGACCGCGAGTAGCCGTACTTCTGGACCGCGGCATCGTTCACGTCGAGGAATCGAAGGGTCTCGAGGTCGAAGACCCACATGGAGAGCGGGTTCTTCTCAAAGAGGAGTCGATAGGACTCCGTTTCCGCTGTGGAGCTTCCCTGCTTCCGCCTTTGTTCCGTTTTGCGCGGCCCCCGCGACGGCGAACTCGCCTTCGCTCGGTGGGCGAGTGGGCACGGCTGTCCTCGTCGCCGTACGCGATTTCTTATGCGGGAGTTGTGGCTTAAAGATTTCCCGCGAGATGTTCAATCTTGGTTACGTCCTAACCTTGCTGTACACCGTGCTCCCGCGGCGCAGAATCCTCATGGCGACGGGGTTCCGCGGATCACGTCCTGCCCGCCCAGGAACGGCCGTAACACCCGCGGCACGGTCACGCTCCCGTCCGCGTTCTGGTAATTTTCCAGGACGGCAACGAGACCTCGGGATGTCGCCATCGCAGACGAGTTCAGTGTGTGCGGGAAGAATTTGTCGCCGCCGACTTTCCCGGCGCGCGTGTTCAAGCGGCGGACCTGATAGTCCGTGCAGTTGCTGCAGCTGATTACCTCGCGATAGGCCTGCTGGCGAGGAAACCATGCCTCGATGTCGTACTTCTTCGCCGCGACCGTCCCGATGTCTCCGGTGCAGACATTCACGACGCGGTACGGAATCTCGAGCGCGCGGTAGATCGCCTCGCCGTTCGCGCGCAATTTCTCGTGCCAGGTCCAGCTGTCTTCCGGCCGGCAGAACACGAACTGCTCGACCTTGTTGAATTGGTGCATCCGGAACAGGCCTTTCGTGTCGACGCCGTGGGCACCGATCTCGCGGCGGAACTGGGTCGCGAGTCCCGTTAGGGTGAGAGGCAGCCGGCCGACGTCGATGACCTCATCCATGAACATCGCTCCCATCGGGTGCTCCGACGTCGCGATCAGGTAGAGGTCCTCGCCCTCGATCTTGTACATCACGTTCTCGAAATCGGTGAGGTCGACGACGCCCTCGTACGCCGCGCGGCGCATCAGGAACGGCGGGAAGACCGCGGTGAAGCCCTGTTTCACCATGTAGTCCAGGGCGAAAGAGAGCAACGCCTGGTCTAGTCGGACGAGGTCTCCGAGCAAGTACACGAATCCGGCGCCCGCGATCTTGCGGGCTCGTTCGAAGTCGGCTAGCCGGAGGGCCTCGAGCAGCTCGCCGTGAGGCCGAAGTTCGAAGTCGACCGTCCGCGGCGTCCCCCACCGAGCGACCTCCACGTTCTCCGTGTCGTCCTTCCCCACCGGTACGCTCTCGTGGAGAAGATTCGGCAGCCGCAGGAGTCCGTCTCGGACTTTCCCCGCGAGTTCGTCGATCTGGCCGTCCAGGGCGGCGATCTTTTTCGGCAGGGCGGTGGCTTCCTTCCGCAGTTTATCGGTGTTCTTCCCCGCCTTCTTGGCCTCGGCAATGTCCTTCGTGATCTCGTTCCGACGACGCTTCAGGGCGTCCCCTTCCGCGAGAGCCTTCCGCCACTCCTTGTCCCACTGAATCAGGGAGTCGAGGACTTTCTCCTTGTCCGGCGCGTGGCGCTTGGCCAAATCCTTGCGGATGACCTCCGGGTTCTCCCGGATGAGCCGGATGTCGAGCATGCCGCGACACGATGTGAGGGAGCCTATTTGTAGGTTATTCGACAGGAGAAATCGAAGGCGTCATGCGAGAGCCGTTCGTGGCCTTCACACGATGTCGTCGATGATCTCGCGGATCTCTCGGCCCCGGGCCTGCATCGCGAGCTTCACCAGACCGAGGTTCTCGTCCGCGGGCAGGACGCAGGTGAGCGTGAGTCCGTTGCCGAGAAGTTGAACGAGGACCCGCCAGCCTCCCGCCTCGATCAGGATGTCTTCCGGCTCGGGGAGGTTCAGGCTCGAGGTGACCTTCGTCGCGGCGGACAGGGCCAGGGTCGCCATCGCGGTCGTCGTCATTGACGCGGGGTCTCGGAAGGTCGAGACGATCGGAAGCCCGCTCCGGTCCCCGACGACCAACGCGCGGACTCCGCCGATCTCGCTTGCGAGGGATTCGAGGACATGAACGAGCGCCTCATCCGAGGAACGCATGCGCGCATGGACCGGCACGTCCACAGTGAAGCTCTCCATTCGCTTCAGTGCCACCTGTTCTTGCCGCATCATTGAGAGTGGGTTCTTTCCCAGGGAGATAAAGGGCCTAGACAAGTCCGCTTGACCGGCGGCGAATCGCGACACGGCGTCCCGTTGGAGGTCGGAGCTCGCCAGGCGGATGAT
>Ga0209239_1002794_pt1 | contig 10329 bp, 8 predicted proteins | sample GraSoi013_2_20cm_FD_185824 | JGI IMG/M metagenome (GOLD analysis project Ga0209239, IMG submission 185824) | Grasslands soil microbial communities from the Angelo Coastal Reserve, California, USA - Sample 10_02_2013_2_20cm (SPAdes) (version 2) | ecosystem: Environmental > Terrestrial > Soil >...
TTTTGCAGCCCAAACCCGTACTACCGCGGGCCCGAGGCCGCTCCCCCCAGGGGCAAGCGGAAGCGATATTATTATTGATCTCTCGATGCACAAATCTCTGCTCATTGCTTCGCATGCCCTCATCCGTTTCCAACCCTCCTGTCACCCGCGGCTTGACCACGCAAGTCGGATTTATCCGACTTGCGTTTCTAAGATGCCCGAAATCGGGTCAACCCGATTTCGGGTGGTCCATCTTCTTCGCAAAAACTTTTTGCGAAGGGGATGGATTGCATCGCAACTCGGGCCTGCCCGAGTTGCGCATTCTTATGCGCCGCAAGTCGGGTATACGCGACTTGCGGTGTCAAGCCCGGCAATGACGACTGCGGTCATACGATGCCAGAGATGACAGCGTCGCATCGCGTGCCGGACCTCGGACAGATGCTACGCGAGGCCGTGACGCTGCAGCAGCAGGGGCGGCTGCGTGAGGCGGAGAAGATCTACACGCGTGTGCTCAAGGCCGTCCCCGATCAATTCGACGCCCTCAATCTCCTCGGTACCGTCAAAGCGCAGCGCGGACAGGCCGGAGAAGCCTACCGGCTCATCACCGCGGCGCTCAAAGTAAATCCTCACGCGGCCGACGCCTGGGTCAATCTCGGGATCGTGCTGCACGCGCTCAAGCGGGACCAGGAGGCGCTCGAGAGTTTCGACAAAGCTCTGGCATTGAAGCCCGGCGACGCCGACGCGCTGCTCCACCGCGGCAACGCGCTGCTGGCGCTGGGGCGTGCGCAGGACGCGCTTGCGGCCTTCGACGAGGTGTTGGCGTTGATCCCTCGCCATGCGCAAGCGAGACTCAATCGCGGTCTCGCCCTGGCCGCCCTCGGACGTCATCAGGAGGCGGTTGCCGACTTCGAGGCGGCATTGGCGATCTCGCCCGCCAACCCGGCGGCGCACTACAACTACGGGATAAGCCTATTCGCTCTGGGTCGTTACGCCGAGGCGGTGGCGGCCTACGATCGCGCCCTGTCAATAGCGTCCGATCACGTCAAGGCGTGGAACAATCGCGGGCTCGCGCTGCAGGCGCTCAACCGCTTCGATGACGCATTGACGAGCTATTCCAAGGCGCTCGAATTACAGAAGGACTACGCCGACGCGCATTTCAACCAGGCGTTGGCGTTGTTGACGGTCGGGGACTTTCGGCGCGGCTTTGAGGAATACGAATGGAGATGGCGGCGAACGGGCATGCCGGCGCAGGGCCGCGGCCGTCCGCTCTGGCTCGGAGAATATCCGCTGCGGGGACGGACGATTCTGCTGCACGCCGAGCAAGGATTGGGCGATACGATCCAGTTCGCGCGCTACTTTCGGCTGCTGGCGAGGACTGGCGCCAAGATCGTGCTGGAGGTGCAGCCGCAGCTCAAGGCGCTGCTGGGCCAGATCGCAGACGTGGCGTGCGTGGTTGCGCGCGGCGAGCCGCTGCCCGCCTTCGATGTCCACTGTCCTTTGGGGAGCCTTCCCCTGGCGCTCAAGACCGAGCCCGCGACTATCCCGGCCGAGGTCCCATACCTGAGGGCAGATGACACGCACATTGCCAAGTGGTCTCCGCGCCTCGAGGCGCTCGGCCGCCCCCGGGTCGCGGTTGCTTGGTCCGGAAACGCGCAGCACATGAACGATCGCAATCGGTCGATCCAGCTGTCCGATCTCGCTGCGCTCTGGTCGGTAGGCTCGGTGCGCTTCCTCGCCGTTCAGCGCGACTTACGCAGCGGAGATGCCGAATTGCTCGCCGCCGAACCGCGCGTGACGCAGATCGGCACGGAGCTCGACGATTTCGCCGATACAGCCGCCGTGCTTGCCCTCGTCGATCTCGTGATTACCGTCGATACGTCGGTCGCGCATCTTGCAGGCGCCATGGGGCGGCCGGTCTGGATCCTCGTGCCCTTCTCGCCCGACTGGCGCTGGACGCTGTCGGGCGATAGCAGCCGGTGGTATGCCGAGGCCCGCTTGTTCCGGCAGCCTTCGCTCGGCGATTGGGACAGCGTCATCGAGCGCCTGCGTAGCGAGCTCCAAGGAATATTTTCGCCAGTTCCGGGTTAGACCACCTGTGATACACGCTTCTCGGCTGGCCTCGCCGGCAACAGGCGCCATAGTTTCCCGGCGCGGATAGGAACGATGGAGAATTCCATGGTCATCGCCAGCAATAAGATGACATCTGTCATGCTTGGAGTGTTTGTGTGCGCTCTCGGCGTCTCCGTCTCTTCGCCTGCCGATGCTCGGAAGGCGAACAGGCAACCCACGTATGTGAATGGGGGATACCCGAACCCGACGCCGAGCATAACGGTCATGCCGCGCAATACGCCGAAAGCTAATATTGTGTGTTGGACCCCCTGCGGGCAGCCCGGAGCGATCGTTATGGGCGCAGACCCCGATCCATCTGTCCGGGCATATTTGCTTCGCGATGCCAGTGGCTACTTCGGCGGCGGCGGACGATAAAGGCGCACTCGGCGATCGAATAACCGATCCAGATCTCACCGAGCGGCAAGCCAGGCCGCATCCGGCTACGCTCCACTCCGGCTAGCGGCGTGGTTCAGTTCGCCTGAGCTGTACGCGCGCGCACTGCATCGGCAATACGAGCAAAAACACCGGGCCAATCGCCTGCGCGCGACTGTCGGAACAGCCGCGTCGCGGGATACCACGGACTGTCGTCGCGATCGAGCAGCCAACGCCATTCCGGCACGTGCATTAGCGCGACGAATGTCGGGCGGCCCAGCGCGCCCGCGAGATGGGCGATCGCGTTGCAGGGAGTCACAATCAGATCGAGATTCATCATCACGGCGGCAGTGTCGAGAAACGCGCCGCCCCCCGCATCGAAGCTGTCGCCCAACGTCTCTAGGCGCTCGCCGAACCCGACCGCCTGGATTTCCTCGACGCCCCGTCCCTTTTGCAGCGAGATGAGACGCACGCCCGCAATGTCGCTCAGCGCAGCGAATTCGCGCAGCGGGGCCGACCGCAGCTTGTCCAAATGCGAGGCGCCGGCGTTCTGCCATGCAATCCCGATCTTGAAGCCATGGCTGCCAAGCCGTTGTCGCCAGGCCGCCACACGGTCGGGCTCGGCTGCCAAAAACGGCCCGTTGCGAGGCACCGTTTCGGGCGTGACACCGAGAATTCCCGGCACACTCATCATGGAGGTCCAGCGCAGGTCGCTCGTCCCCTCGAGAGCCGCAATATCGGAAACGACGCGTTCCACGCCGGGCACGGTTCGCAGCAGCGGTTCCAAGCTCGGCTTGGTCCACAGCGCGATCCGGTATCCGAGCTTGGCGAGATGGGCGCCGAAGCAGGAGAACAGGAGATGGTCGCCGAGGCCCTGTTCGCCTCTAAGCACGAGCAATTCATCCTGCAGGGGCTCGCCGCGCCAGGGCGGCCATGGCGGGGGAGAAAAGCCTTCCGGAATGCCGATCTTGAGCGCGATGCGCCGCTCGTATCTCGGCCACGCCTCGCGCCAGCGGCCGTGCAGCAATTCGATCAGGGAAACTGCATAGAGGGCTTCATCGTCGTTCGGCGCGACCTCCAGGCAGCGGCTCACATCCGCGAATGCTTCTTGAAAACGGCCGAGCAGATTGAGCGCCTCGGCGCGGTGCGAGTGGAATAGTCCGCGCACGGCATCGTTGCGATTGAGCTCGATCGCTCGATCGAAGCCTCGCACCGCGTCTTCGAAGCGGGTCTGATCGCGGAACACGATGCCGCGGCCGAACTCTGCCTCCGCCATGTCGGGGCTGATCGCCAGCGCGCGGTCATAGCTCGCAAGCGCCTGCTCATGCCGGCCGAGCCGGGTGAGCGAATTACCGCGGTTGAGGTGGACCTCAGGGAAGTCGGGCTGGGTCGCCAGCGCGCGATCGAAACTGTCGACCGCAGCCTGGTGACGTCCCAGGGCGGCCAATGCATTGCCCCGGTTGGCGTGCGCCGCGGTGAGGTCGGCCCGTAACGCGAGCGCGCGGTCGTAGCTGGCGATGGCTTCTTCGAGGCGGCCCATCCTCTCGAGCGCGACGCCGCGATTGCACCAGCCTTGAAAAAAGTTCGGCCGAACGGCAAGCGCGCGGTCGTAGGTTTCGACCGTTTCGGCCCAGCGGTTCAACGCCATCAACAGTTCCGCACGATTGACGTAGGCCTCCATCAAGTCCGGCTGGTGCGAGATAGCGCGATTGAAGCTCGCCAACGCTTCCTCGTTGCGACCGATCTCTTTGAGCGCAGAGCCGAGAAGGTTGTGAGCAGGCGCGTGTTTCGGCGCCTGCTTCACCGCTTTGCGCAACAGATCGACGGCTTCCGCAAAACGCTTGAGCTCGCCGCAGGCGAGCCCGAGCAGGCAGAGCGCGTCCACATTCTTCGGCTCGAATTTCAGAATCTGCGAATAGCGCGCGGCCGCATCCGCGACGGCGCCGCGTCGGTGCATGTCCAGCCCGTCCTGCAGCAGCCGCGATGCCAGCGGGTTCATCACCATGCTTGTCGGGTCAACGGCTGACTCTCATTCGTAGCCCGCATGAGCGGAGCGAAATGCGGGATAGTCGCACTAGGCGGCTCCATCCCCGGATTTCGCTTCGCTCATCCGGGCTACAACGCAATCTGCTGCGGTGGCCTCAATTCGCCGCCGCCCCACGGCGCAGATCGGCTTCGATCAGGAGCTTGGAGCCGCCGCCGAAGCGCACGCGATAGACCTGCAGATTTTCGATGACGCGTTGGACGTAGTTGCGCGTCTCGGAGAAGGGGATGCGCTCGACCCAGTCGACCGGATCGACCTTCGGATCGCGCGGGTCACCATATCTTTCGATCCAGTCCTTCACGCGGCCCTTGCCGGCATTGTAGCCGGCAAAGGTCAAAATATGCGAGCCGCGGTAACTCGCATAGAGATCGCCGAGCTCGGCCGCGCCCAGCTGCACGTTGTAGGTCTGATCGTTCAGCAATCGCTTCTCGTCGAAGGACGCGCCGAACTTCTTGGCCACGTATCGGCCCGCGTCGGGGGTGACCTGCATCAGGCCCATGGCACGCGCGCTGGACACGGTTTTTTGGTTGAAGGTGCTCTCCTGGCGAGCGATGGCGTAGACCACGCCGGGCTCGATCGACGGACCAATGGGGTGGTAGTCGGGAATGCCGATGGTCGGAAAGGCATAGTGCTCGAGCGGAAGCCCGCGCGCGAGCGCCGCCTTGCCGAGGAGCAGCATGGCGCGCGCATCCTTGTGGCGGCCCACCGCTTCGCCGATCGTGGCGAGCGCAACGGTATCGATCGACCGCTCCCCGAGGTCGGCCAGCGCGCCGGCCACCAGGTCCCGCTCGTCGATGGCGTAGAGAAGCTCGATTGCGCGCACGATCTCGAGCCGTGCGATCGTGTCGCGCCGATCTGGCGGGGGCTCGGGCGCGGGCCGCAGGACGATGTCTTTGTGACCGAGCCGAGCGCGCGCCAGCTGTCCATAGTAGGCCGTGGAATACCGCGCCCCCGCCTCGTAATACGCGCGCGCGTCCTCCCTTCGCCCCAAGGCTTCCGCCGCGCGCCCCTGCCAGTAGCCGGCGCGCGCGAGCGTGATCGGGTTGCTGTTCCCCTGCGCCACTTTGCCGAAATGCGCGAGCGCGGTTGCGGGATCGTTGAGGAAGCGCAGCGCGATCCACCCGGCGGTGAACTGATGCTCGGCGCGGTAGTTGTCCCGGTTGGGAATGGCGGCATCCCGCGCGACCCGGTACGCGGTTTTGGCGTCGCCGATGTCGAGCAGCTTGCGGGCAATGAGCCGACGCTCGATCCACCACTGGTCGGGATCGAGGGCCTGTCCGTAATCGGATGGCAGCGCCAGGATCCACTGCGCGGCCTCGCTTGTCTCATCGGCCCGGCGGAGGAACTGGACACGGCTGAAAATGTAGCCGATGTCGCGGTGCGCCTCTGGCGGCACGGCATCAAGCAGTGCCTTGGCGTTTCCTTCCTTCTTGATGACCGCGATGCGCGCCTTGGCGATCAGCGCAGCATTGCCCCCGGCCCGGTTGGCGGCGCGCAGCGCGCCGTCGACGTCCTCGGCATAGAGCCGCATATCCATGCGCGCCTTGTGATCGGCCGGCGTGATCAAATCCCTGAACACGTCGAGAGCCGGGTTTTCGAGCTCGCTCGAGAAGCTGTCGTAGCGCCACGCTTCACGCACCAGACTTTGTGCGCCGGCGCGGTCGCCCTGCAGCAGCAGGGCGCGGGCGAGCGCGAATTTCCCCTTGGTCGTGGTGGGGCGCTCCTTGCCGAAGAAGGCACGCACGAAAGCGGGTTCGAGCCGGTCCGACCACAGCGTCGCCTCGGCACGGCGCCGCAGCAGGGCGAGCGATGGCCAGCTGGGATTTTCGGTGATGAACGCCATGTAGCGGCTGACGTCGATGCTTTCGGTGTCGTCGCTGCGCAGGATGACCCATTCGACCAACTTGCGGGCCACTGGATCACTTATCGTCTTCTGCAGGTCGGCGGCTTGGGCCGTCCTGCCCCGGCGTGCGGCCGCGACCGCCTCCCTCAAGACGGCGACGTCCGCCGCGGAGGTGACCTCGCTGGCGGCGAGAGGGGGGCGGGCAGGACGGGCCGCGGGTTGTGCGGCTGCGGTCGTACCCGATGGGGCACCGGCTTTCGCGGGCGCGCTCTCGGGGCGCGGCTTCGGCAGCGGCGCGGCGCCTGCGGGATAGGTCACCAGCGCGACGGCGAAGCCCGTAAGGATGCCGGTCACAAATCGCGTAGGCGTCTGACTGATCAAGGTGGTTTTCCGCTGATGTCTCGCTGCGCTGTGAATACTTATTTGATAGGATATTGATGAAGCGCTAAGCTGCGGACCATCAACCCGGACCGCGGCAAAAAGGCGGCAAGGTTTCGTTCGCAGCCGTCCGCGCGAAACATTCAGAGGACCTTATCATGACCGCCAGGACGAGCTTTCGAGGCTCGTTTACCGCGCTTGTCACCCCTTTTGCAAATGGCGCGGTCGACGAGAAGGCCTTGCGGGACTTGGTGGATTGGCAGATTGCCGAAGGCACCAGCGGGCTTGTTCCGGTGGGGACCACCGGGGAAAGTCCGACGCTCTCGCATGAGGAACATGGGCGCGTCGTCGAGTGGTGCATCGAGCAGACAAAGGGCCGTGTTCCGGTGATCGCAGGGGCGGGTTCCAACTCCACGGCAGAGGCAATTGAATTCGTCCGGCATGCGGAGAAGTCCGGCGCAGATGCGGTGCTGGTGGTGACGCCCTATTACAACAAGCCCACGCAGGAGGGGCTCTATCAACACTTCAAGGCGATCAACGACGCGGCCGGCATTCCAATCATCATCTACAATATTCCGGCACGGTCCGTGATCGACATGTCGGTCGAGACGATGAAACGTCTGTTCGAGCTCGACAACGTTGCAGGCGTGAAGGATGCGACCGCCAACGTGATCCGGGTCTCGCAGCAGCGAGCAGCAATGGGGGAGGGCTTCAACCAACTCTCCGGCGAGGATGCAAGCGCGCTGGGCTTCATGGCCCATGGCGGGCACGGCTGCATCTCGGTGACGGCCAACGTGGCTCCGCGGCTGTGTGCCGAATTCCAAAACGCCTGCCTCAAGGGCGACTACGCCACGGCACTCAAGCTGCAGGACAAGCTGATGCCATTGCACATGGGCTTGTTCTTAGAGACCAATCCGGCGCCGGCGAAGTACGCGCTTTCGGTGCTGGGAAAATGCGCGGACACGGTGCGCCTGCCGATGGTGCGGCTGGCGGAGAAGACGAAAGCCGCGGTGCGCGAGGCGATGGTCCACGCCGGGCTGATCAACTAGGCCATTGGGCTGGCCCAACGGACTACTCGGCCAGTGATCTCCTAGGCCATTGGCCGCTCGACGATGCGCCTACCAGGCAACGGACGCTGCATTTCGTTATGGCTCGTCATGTTGGCCCGGCCATCCGCGTCGTTTACCGCATCGAGGAAACAAGACGTGGATGCCCGCGACAAGCGCGGGCATGACGACCGAGAGTTCGGCGTCCTTAACGCGGGAGCGTTGCATGTTCGAGGAATTCAAGAAATTTGCACTGCGGGGAAACGCGGTCGATCTCGCCATCGGCGTCATCATCGGCGCCGCTTTCGGCGCGATCGTCAACTCGCTGGTCGGCGATATCTTGTCGCCGATCATCGGCGCGCTCACCGGCGGCTTCGACTTCTCCAATTACTTCCTCCCGCTCTCATCGAAGGTCACCGCCGATTCGCTGGTCGAAGCCAAGAAGCAAGGCGCCGTTCTGACGTGGGGAAATTTCGTCACCATCGTCATCAACTTCATCATCATCGCTTGGATCTTGTTCCTCGTGGTCAAGCTGATGAATCGCATGCTGCAGTCGGAGCCGGCGAATGCGCCGGCATTGACGAAGCAGGAGATGCTGCTCACGGAAATTCGCGATCTGCTCAAGCGCGAGCAAAAATGATCGCGCGCTATCTCGAGATGACGCGTTTCTCGGCAAGCTTCGCTTCATGGGGAACCCGATGCCGAGCAGGGCGTTCTTCTCGTGTGAGATGATTTCCGGCATGTATTTATCGATCCTGCGCGGGCATTTCTTCTAAGTCCCTCATTTCGCAGCGTCATTGTCGGATACCGCACAGACAGCATGGACGCCGCTGGCCTACCAATGCCAGCGGCAGGACGGGGGCGCGTCGTCGGAGCGCGGTGCGGTGTCGGCTCGGACGATGAGGACGATGAGAAAGGCTCAGGGTGGAACTGGATCGCTCTCGCGCGGGCAGGCGCAATCTGCTTTTGGCTTCGCTCCCTGCGAAAGATTTTGCGTTGCTCGCACCGCATCTGAAGGACATCGAGCTCGAGCAGGGCACAGTCCTGCAGGAGCAGGGGGAGCGCATCGAGCAAGTTTATTTTCCCCGCGAAGGCATCGTTTCACTTTTGGCCGTGATGCGCCAAGGCGAGGCGATCGAGACCGCGACGATCGGCTTCGAAGGTGCGGTGGGCAGCTTTGCCGGGTTTGGGTCGCGGCGCGCGCACACGCGCGCCGTCGTTCAGGTGAAGGGATGGGCCTCGCGGATTGCGGCGTCGCGCTTTCGCAAGATTGCCGAGGGAAACGAAGCCGTCTGCAGGATCGTCGTGCGCTATGGCGAGATGCTGCTGATCCAAGTTCAGCAAACCGCCGCATGTAACGCCCTGCATCCCGTCGAGGCACGTCTGAGCCGGTGGCTGCTGCAGGCGCGCGACCGCCTCGAAAGCAACAAGATCAATCTCACTCACGAGTTCCTGTCGCAAATGCTCGGGGTGCGGCGCACGACCGTGACGGTCGTCGCGAATATGCTGCAGCAAGCAGGGCTCATCCGCTATCGCCGTGGGCAGATCGAAATCGTGGATTGGGTAGGCCTCAAGGCGAGATCGTGCGAATGCTACGAGGCCATTCGGCGGAACGTCGAAGAAGTCACGCCGGCAACCGCAAGGTAGCAACCGGCGTTAGACGATGCTTTGATGCCGGCGTCATGGCCGGGCTGTGTCCCGGCCATCCACGTCTTCAATGCGCGGCGGGCCCCTTAAAGTCATGGATTCCGCGACAAGGCCGGCATGACGGGAAATGAGAGAGATTGGCAGCACGCGCTTCGTTCGCTAATCCGATGGTTCGCGCCGGTTGGGGCATGCCTGCCGGCAGCCATGGTAGGACGTGCGGATGGCCGCCAAATCGGACAGCAAGGTTCGCATTGTCGCCCACAATCGCAAGGCGCGCTTCAACTACCAGATTGGTGAGACGTTCGAGGTTGGCATAGCGCTCACCGGCACCGAGGTGAAGTCGTTGCGCGGCGGCAAGGCATCCATTGCCGAATCGTATGCGGATGCGCGCGGCAGCGAGATCTGGTGGGTCAACGCCAATATTCCGGAATATCTGCAGGGCGGACGCTTCAACCATGCGCCCAAGCGCCCCCGCAAGCTCCTGCTTCACCGCCGCCAGATCAATAAGCTCATGGGTGCGGTCGAGCGGGAGGGAATGACGCTGGTGCCGCTCAAGCTCTATTTCAACGAGAAGGGCCGCGCCAAGCTCGAGCTGGCGCTTGCGCGGGGCAAGAAGCTGCATGACAAGCGCGAAACCGAGAAGAAACGCAGCTGGGAGCGGGAGCGCGGACGGCTGCTGCGGGCTAAGGGCTAGCATCGGCCCTCGCTCTCTAACGTCATGCCTGGCCCTGCCGGGCATCCAAAGTCTTTCTTTCTTGATGCCGCAAAGACGTGGATGGCCGGGACGAGCCCGGCCGTAACGACGCTGCTCTTATGCTCCGTGTGCGACAGCAACCGTAGCCCGCATACGCAAAGCAAAATGCGGGCGATCTTGCCGTCGTGAAAATCCGGATTTCGCTGCGCTCATCCGG
>Ga0209239_1002796_pt1 | contig 10321 bp, 7 predicted proteins | sample GraSoi013_2_20cm_FD_185824 | JGI IMG/M metagenome (GOLD analysis project Ga0209239, IMG submission 185824) | Grasslands soil microbial communities from the Angelo Coastal Reserve, California, USA - Sample 10_02_2013_2_20cm (SPAdes) (version 2) | ecosystem: Environmental > Terrestrial > Soil >...
TGCAGTTTCATTCCGGCGAGAACGAATCAAAGCTTCGCTTGGAACCACGGCGACATTCAAGACGAGATCGCCTCAACCTGGGTCGGTTACGTCGGCCAGGGTGTCGACCCTGCTGGGGTTGATAGCACAACCTGGTCAGATCACACCGATGTGCGCCCGACGATACTGAACTTAGTCGGTTTGAAGGATGACTATGTCCACGACGGGCGCGTCATATCCGAGGTACTTGAAAGCTACGCTCGTCCATTGGCCTTGAAGAAGAGCGCTAGCTTCACCGCCCTCGCGCAGGTATACAAGCAGGTGAACGCGCCATTTGGCGCGTTCGCGATGGCCACGCTCAGGGCATCCACCAAGGCGCTTGCATCGAACGATGCGGGCGACGCCACCTACAACTCCATTGAGGGGCGCATCAAGTCTCTCACCGCGCGGCGGGATGCACTCGCTGCTCAGATGATTCGGCTACTCAATGGTGCCGAATTTAAGGGCAAGAGCTTTGGCGATGCACAAGCTCAATCACTCATTGCGCAAGGGCAAGCATTGCTGAATCAAGCGAACGGTTTGCCCCACTAGCTTGCGAGCAGTGATGAGGTGTTGATTAATCCGCCAGCTCGCGCCGCACGTCTTGATGACGAAGCTTGGTCCAGGCTGACTTCTCGAAAGAACTCGGCTCCAGTGCGGCGCGGGCCTCTCCTGAGCTCAACGCGAAGGAGCCCAGTGTGGGGCGGGCGCCCTCGCCCGCCAAACAGGCCTCGCCCGATCTGTCTTCCTCTGCCGTTTCTTCCGCCAACAACGCGAGTTGAAAAAAGCAGAGCGCGTTATGACGGCGCTCTGAATGGCGAATGGCGCGATTTAAGAACACTATTTGAGTTCGCCGGAATCTATCCACCCAAAGACGCCGCGCTTCCTACCGACTCATTACGCTTGACATGGCTATCTGAGATGGCTATTATCTAGATTATGCAAGTAAGCGTTGCGGACGCTAAAAACAAACTTCCGGAATTGATTAAGGCAGTGGAGGATGGAGAACCCGTAACCATCTGCCGCCGGGGGGTGCCGGTGGTGGACATAGTGCGCACGAAGAAGCCAACTCGCAAAAAGAGGGTGCTCGGAACCCTCAAGGGCAAGATTCAGGTCCTCGATCCGAATTGGTGGAAGCCGATGACCGACGAAGAAGTGGAAGCTTTCCTGGCCGGGCAGGATTGAAGTGCGCCTGCTTCTGGACACTGTAATTCTGATTTACGCCGTGGAATCGCCAGAACGGCTCAGCAAGCGTGCGATCGCCGCTTTAGAGAACCCGGAAAATATTCTCGAGCTGAGCGCAGTTTCTCTTTCCGAGATCGCGATCAAAACAGCACTGGGGAAGCTGAAAGTCTCAGCCGCTCTTGCGCGCCAGGCCGTTGAGGATCTGGACATTCGTATACTCCCGTACACCGCAGGGCACGCCTTCCATCTGTTCGACCTGCCGCTTCACCACAGCGATCCCTTTGATCGCCAAATCATTGCCCAGGCCATGCACGAAAGGATTCCTATTGTGACGTGCGACGAGAAATTCAGCCTCTACAACGGGATCAAACTCGTCTGGTAACAATCATACTGGGCATTTTTGAGCAGCGTCGCGTTAGAGCTTCTCGAAGAATTCGCAGGCTGAGCACGAAATAAACATTCCGCCTGGGACACCACGCTCGCGATCTTTCATGCGCTTCACGATGCGCGTCGGCTTACCGCACTTGGGGCAGTCGGTGCTCTTGGATGTATCCATCACTCTCTTGCGATCTGCTGTCTTGGCAATCTTGGCCATTATGTTCTCCATCTTCACAAACTAATCCGCCGCTGTTGCTTCCGGCTTCACGGATGTTTGTGGGCGCGGCTTTGTGTCACACCGCTATAAGAATTAGCTTCGAGGGGGCTGAGTTGGCCTCAACTCTCTTCCGCTTTGAATAATTTTACAGTAACGTTGCAGGATTGTCTCCGGAAACGGACTAGCTAGGAACGCCGGACAGGTAGCTCATGTGGAAAATAGTGACAACTTTTGCAGGGATTACAGCAGCGATGTTCGTCATCTGGGCTTTATTACACCAGGTAGCTAGCACAACTGAAGCCGTCTTGAAAGGCATCTTCGATTGAGTAATTCCGAACGTTATGCTCCCGGGTGGCCGGGCATTCCTCCGCGCTGGACGTCGAGCGCAAAAACCGGAGTGGGCACGGCGCTCAACCAGCACAGCCGGATATGGTTCACGCTCAGTCATGGAATTTTGAATGAGATCTATTTTCCGCGGGTAGATCAGGCCTGCACCCGCGACCAGGGCCTGCTGATCACTGACGGCGCCCGATTTTTTTCGGAAGAGAAACGCCATTGCCGGTTCGAAAATGTGTCTCTCGAGCCGGGCGTGCCTGTCTACGAATTGACCAACACCGAAAATCAGGGCCGTTACAAAATCTACAAAGAAGTTTTCAGCGATCCCTACCGCAACGTTATTGTGCAGAAAATTCGTTTTGAACCGCTGGAAGGCAAGCTGGCTGATTATCGGCTCTACGCGCTGCTCGCCCCGCATCTTGCCAATTGCGGTGCAGGCAACACCGGATGGATCGGCGACTACAAAGGCGTGCCCATGCTCTTCGCCGAACATAAGGACACGGCGCTGGCGTTCGCCTGCTCTGTGCCGTGGAAAAAAATGTCAGTGGGATTTGCAGGCACTTCGGATGGCTGGCAGGATATATCCCAACATTATCAGATGACATGGGAGTACACGCGCGCAGAAGACGGAAACATTGCGTTGACCGGAGAAATAGATCTCGCTGCTTGCGGCGGCGAATTCGTTCTTGCGCTTGGTTTCGGCGGAATGTGGTCAGAAGCAGGCCAGCAGGCGCGCTCCAGCCTGCTCGAGGCGTATGAGGACTTGCGCGATCACTACGTCTGGCATTGGAAACAATGGCAAGACACGTTGTTAAAGCTGGATGAGCCAGCGCGTGAGCGCGACCTGTATCGGCCCAGCGTAGCGGTATTGCGTTCGCATGAGTCGAAAGATTTCCTCGGTGGCGTAATCGCCAGTCTCTCCATTCCCTGGGGATTCAACAAAGGCGACGAAGATCTGGGAGGCTATCATCTGGTCTGGCCGCGCGACTTGGTGGAAACAGCCCTCGGATTTCTTGCCGCTGGTGCTGAACTGGACGCCTTGCGCGTGCTTCGCTATCTGGAATCCACGCAGGAGGCGGACGGCCACTGGGCACAGAATCTGTGGCTTGATGGGCGCCCCTACTGGGGCGGCATGCAGATGGATGAGACTGCTTTCCCCATCTTGCTCCTTGACATGCTGCGGCGCGAAGCCAAGTACGCGCTCGGCGACTTGCAACGTTGGTGGAAACTGGTGGAGCGTGCAGCTAAATTTATTGTGCGAAACGGTCCAGTCACTCAGCAGGACCGCTGGGAGGAAGACGCCGGCTACTCGCCTTTCACGCTGGCGGTTGAAATTGCCGGACTGTTGGCAGCCGCCGACCTTGGCGATGCTGTCGGAGAGAAGGAAGCGGCCACGCACCTGCGTGAGACGGCTGATTGCTGGAATGACAATATAGAGCGCTGGTGCTACGCGAAGGATAGCGACCTCGCGCAGCAGATCGGCGTCGAGGGATATTACGTTCGCATCGCGCCGCCGGAAACCGATTGCGCAGCCTCTCCTCTGGACGGTTATGTTCCGATCAAAAATCGTGCTCCGGGGCAAAGCTCTGAGGCCGCGACCCACGTCATCAGCCCGGACGCTCTGGCACTGGTGCGCTTCGGACTGCGCGCTCCCGATGATCCTCGAATTTTGAATACGATTAAAGTCATCGATGCTCTGCTGCGCGTGAAATTACCGCAAGGTCCGTGCTGGTACCGGTACAACGATGATGGCTATGGCGAGCATGAAGACGGCTCACCATTTGACGGCACGGGAATCGGCAGACCCTGGCCGCTGCTCGCAGGCGAGCGAGCGCATTACGAACTGGCAGCCGGACGCCCGCAGGCGGCTGAAGACTTGTTGCGAGTAATGGAGCTGTCCACCGAAGGGGGACGCCTCATTCCGGAACAGGTATGGGATCGCGCCGATATTCCTGCGCTCGAATTGTTTCTCGGAAAGCCGTCGGGTTCGGCTTGTCCTCTGGTGTGGGCGCACTCGGAATACATCAAGCTGCGGCGGTCGCTGCGCGACGGAAAGATTTTCGACCAGCCGTCACAGACCGTGCAGCGCTACGTTGTCGAAAAGCAAAGCGCCACGCACTTCGAATGGCGCTTCAACAATAAATGCCGGACGATGCCCCAGGGCAAGAAACTCCGTCTTCTGCTGCCCGCGCCGGCGATGGTGCATTGGAGCTTCGATGGATGGCGCACAACGCAGGATATGAACACCCATGACCCGCTGGGAGTGCATGTCGCGGATTTGCCCACCAGCACTTTGAATGCGGGGGCGGAGATCGTGTTTACTTTCTACTGGCAGAGCGAGCAGCGTTGGGAGGGGACGGATTTTAACGTAAAGGTGGAGGACAACTAGCGGGTCGCTGCACCGACCACACCTTGTTTTTGGGCGCCGATGGACGCTGCGCCATCCTCCTTCCAGCCGCTCCGCGAAATATTCGAATAAAGAAGGCCCGCACAAATAGCGGAAATGAGCAGCAGAACGAATCCCTCCCACAGCGGCCCAAGGAGCACGTGCCCCAAGCCAAACAGCGCCAAGTAAACCATAGCGCAGCCCAGAATCCATGAAGCCAAATTTCGGCCCAGATCACGAGTTGGGACGATCTCCGGCGCAAGCCGGGCAATGGGCTGCCACCCGCTGACGTGTGGACGCACGCTGCGGTAAAAATCGAGCAGAACATTTTGCGGTTCCGGGGCAGTAGTAAACGTCACAATCAGCCACACTAGGGTCGTCACGAGGGTGGTAGCAAGAGCGGTCTTGGCAAAAACCACCGGGTTCGAGCCAGAAAATGGCGCGGCCCAGCGCAACAACACGGTCATCAGCAGCGCGGTTGCCATGGCCGAAATCTCGCTCCAGGCATTAATTCGCCACCAATACCAGCGCAATAAATAAACGGCGCCCGTACCCGCGCCGACCTCCAGTACAGCTTGCCAGCCCGAGCGGATATCAGCCAACAGCACCGAAACCAACGCAGAGGCAATGACCAGGATCACCGTCGCCACGCGCGACATATTCACGTAATGTTTTTCATCGCCGTCGCGTTTGATAAATCGCCGGTAGAAATCCGCAACCAGATACGACGCGCCCCAATTCAACTGCGTCGCGATCGTCGACATGAACGCCGCCATAAATCCGGCAATCACGATCCCACGGAGCGCCGGCGGCACATGATTGCTCACTATCAGCATGTAGCCGCTCTCCGGATGCTCAAGATGCGGATATAGAACGATCGCCGCCAAGGCAGTCAGAATCCACGGCCAGGGGCGTAGGGCGTAATGTGCGATGTTGAACCAAAGAACCGAAAGCAATCCGTTGCGTTCATCCTTGGCGCTGAAGATTCGCTGCGCGATGTATCCCCCGCCGCCCGGCTCTGCCCCTGGATACCAGAAGGACCACCACTGCACTCCGATATTGACTAAAAACGTCACCACCGGAAGAACCCACAACGCTTCCGCCGAAATTGGGCGGGAAAAATCTGGAAAGAACGATGTAGCGTCGCCCGCGCCGGGTGACGCGGCTCGCATTTCTCCTAGTCTGCTCAACAGCGCGGCCATCCCGCCGCAAGCCGAAACTGCGTACCATGCCACGCCGATCACAATCGCCATCTTCAAAGCAAACTGAAACAAATCAGTCCATAGGACGCCCCAAAGGCCGCCGAGCGCCACATAGATTCCTGTAAATGGGATTAGAAAAAGTACGCAAATGGCCAAGGCATTGCGATCGCTCACGCCGAGAGTAACCCCGACGATGCTAGTCATCGCCTTGGTGACCCAGCCGAGGATCAGGCAGTTCATGAGAAGGCCGAGATAGAGCGCCCGAAATCCACGGAGAAATGCCGCTGGCTTGCCCGAATACCGCATCTCTGCGAACTGCACATCTGTGAGCAGGCCTGAGCGCCGCCACAGCCGCGCAAACAAAAAAACTGTCATCATGCCTGATAGCAAGAACGCCCACCACAGCCAATTGCCGGCGACGCCTTGCGTGTAAACCAGGCCGGTGACTACGAGCGGCGTATCCGCCGCAAAAGTAGTCGCAACCATCGAGGTGCCAGCAAGCCACCATGAAACATTTCTTCCGGAAACAAAATAGTCGTCAACGCTCTTGCCCGATCGGCTGCGGAAGTACAGGCCGAGAAATAGCGTTATTCCGAGATAGGCAACGATCGCCGACCAGTCCAGCAGAGTAAAGTTCATGGCGCAAAGGATACACCAGGGTAGGAAAAAACAGATTTATGGAAATGGTCCGGATTAGTTGACTCTTGGCGCAGCAGAGCACTGCTGTCGACCTGCCCTCCGTCACTCAACGGAAAATCCAGTGAGATATGCTCTAGGTGAGGGCATTCCCTGTTTTGGATTCATACGGTGTCAGCCGACCTGATCGGCCTTACAGTCTCTAACAAAACCCTGCTATGACGAAAAACTCCTAAAGAGAGCTCCTTACTCTTATTCGGGAACTGCGTGAGCAAATGCATGCGTGTTTCAGCTGGCTCCAAGCCTATAATCGCTCGCCGTGTTCTTCAGGAAAACGAAGACGGCAACGACGATGATCAGCTTCCTCAGGGCTCACAAGGGCGTGAGCGTGATCATTTTCTCGTGGGTTGTTTTTTGCGCCTTCGTGCTCATCCCCAGTTGGCGCGAAGGGCCCTTTGCTTTCGTGTTCTTCTCAACCCTCTTCGTAACGATGATTGCCAGCCAGCTTTTCTGGATTCCTCGTGTCATTGGCCTTGGGGAACGATTCATTCTCGGGAAGCCGCAGCGCATCTGGCTTAAGGTCATCGTGGGCGTTCCCTATCTGTTCTTCTTCGCTAGCAATTTCGGCCCCTGGTACATTCCGCGGGGAGATTCGACCCATTTGACGCTGCGCAGCGTTCTGCTTGACGGAGCTTGGTCGGTGTGGCTGGTCGGGTCGTGGGTGGGCTTCGCCCTAGTGATGGTTTTCTGGACGGTAGACCGAGCAGGGCGCGCCGCAGCGTGGGTTTACCGCAAAGCGCGCGAGGCTGCGGCAGGCCCCGCCGCCGCTTCCATGCCTGGCGGCATACCTCTTGACCCGGCCTCGCCCGCCCGCCGCCGCCTGCTCGAGCAGGCCGCCGTCGCAGTAAGCGCCGTGCCATTTGTGGCCGCGGCATACGGGCTTCTATACGGCCGGCTCGACGTGGAAGTCACTCGCCCGCGCATTGCGCTCGCACGTCTGCCCAAAGCCTTTGAGGGGTTTCGCATCGTCCAGCTTTCCGACTTTCACATCAGCCCCTTCATCACCGCGGACCAGATTCGCCGTTGCGTCACAATCGCCAACGGATTGAAAGCCGACTTGGTGGCGCTGACCGGCGACTACCTCGCCGACGATCCCGCGGCAGAAGGAGAGGTGGTGCATGCGCTCGCAGGCCTTCGTGCGTCCTACGGTGTTTTCGGCTGCCTTGGCAACCATGAGTTCTATACTGAAACCGAGGATTCCATCACACGACTTTTTGCCGCGGCGGGGATTCGCATCCTGCGTCAAGAGCGGGCATCCATTCAATCACACGGCGAAGTGCTGAACCTGATCGGCGTTGACTACCAGCAAAGGCGATTCTCCAGAGATCATGACGGGCACCTCGTTGACCGGTATCTCGAGGGAAGTGAAAAACTGGTGATGCCGGACATGGTCAACATCCTTCTGAGCCACAATCCCAACAGCTTTGATCGCGCTGCCGAGTCGGGCATCGACTTGACGCTGGCCGGGCACAGCCACGGCGGCCAGTTGGCGCTCTCGTTCATCAACCGGGGCCTCGCCCTCGTATACCCGGAGACTCCCTACGTCAGCGGATGGTACGAAAAACCCGGCGGCCAGCTCTACGTCAACCGCGGCATCGGAACCACCGGCCCCCCATCCGCCTCGGCGCAAGACCGGAGATTACGGTATTGGAGTTGTCTCGAAAGTGACCTCCAGTTTTCTCCTAGTTTGCCGGCGCGTCGTGGTTCATTGGCGCGCGATCATTTTGCTGTTGGTCCTTTCTCTTGCCACATTCCTGATCGCGCAAGCCGATTTCTTCGATTTGTTAGTCTTCGCCCTGTTCCTGATCTGTATCGCCAGCCAGTTTTTCTGGATTGGCCGCATCCTCGACCTCGGGGAGCGGTTCATCCCGGGTAAGCCCCGCCGCGCCTGGCTCGCGATCGTCGCAGGCCTCGTTTATTTATTCATCTTCACCTACAGCTTTCCCGGCATTGAATCGACCAGTGCTCACATTTTCCGCGCCGCCGACTATCGGCTGCGCAGGGTTTTGATCGAAGCAGCATTCTGGTGGTGGTTTGTGGGATCGCAGGTGGCCTTTTTGGTGGTGATTGTCTTCAGGACGGTCGACCGCGCGGCCCGTGCTTCAGTCTGGGTGTATGGTAAGGCACGCGAGGCTATGCAAGGCCGCAGTGCTGCTCTCAAGCCAGCCACGCTCAACCCACTCTCGCCTGCCCGCCGCCGATTCCTTGAGCAAACCGCCGTACTTGTAAGTGCCACGGGGTTCGTGGCTGCCGGCTATGGGCTTCTCCACGGTCGGCAGAATGTGGAACTCGTTCGTCAACGCATCCGCCTGGCGCGCCTGCCCAAAGTCTTCGAGGGCTTTCGCATCGCCCAGCTTTCTGATATTCACATCGGTCCCTTCACTACTGCGGATTATATTCGTCATTGCGTCACGATCACTAACGCATTGAAAGCCGACTTAGTCGTTTTGACTGGAGACTACATTTGCTGGGATCCGAAGGCTGAACGGGAGGTGGTTGGTGTGCTGGCGGGACTGCGTGCGCCGCATGGCGTTTTCGGCTGCCTCGGGAACCACGAGCAGGAGGGCGAAATCGAAGACTCCATTACCCGCTTGTTCGCCGCGGAGGGCATCCGCATCCTGCGCCAAGAGCGCGCAGCCATCCGATTGGGCGACGAAACGGTCAACTTGATCGGGATAGACGAGGCACGAGGCGCGGATTGGGAGAGTGACGTCTATCGCCGGCTACGGCAGGTCAAAGAGCTGGTGATACGGGGTACAGTCAACATTCTGCTGGTTCATTACCCTGCTGTATTCGATTACATCACCGAACTCGGCGTTGGCGTTGATCTGACTTTGGCGGGCCACACTCACGGCGGTCAAAGAGCTGGTGATACGGGGTACAGTCAACATTCTGCTGGTTCATTACCCTGCTGTATTCGATTACATCACCGAACTCGGCGTTGGCGTTGATCTGACTTTGGCGGGCCACACTCACGGCGGTCAGTTGTCACTCGACTGGGTTCATCGCGATCTCAACCTCGGCCTCGTCGTGACGCATTACACAAGCGGATGGTACGAAAAATCTGGCGCGCAGCTTTATGTCAACCGCGGCATCGGTACCACGGGCTTTCCGATCCGGCTCGGTGCCCGGCCGGAAATTACAGTATTTGAATTGGTGCGCGGGGTCTGAGTTGCGGGAAGTCGGGAACTCTTCAACCTCACCTGTCATATGCGTTTCGCGAACGTCGGAATCAGAGGCTTGTTAGAGGCTCTTGGGATTACCTGGACCTCCGGAAGTCGAGGCTGAGCAGCGTAGGCTGTTCGGGCTGTAGAAACCGTGAGCTCTTGCCCTAAAGTAAAAGTTCGGCGGCCACTAGATCTTCAAGAGCGCAGCCTACGCTCTTGAAAAGAGTGATCTGATCGGCGAAGCTGCGACCCAGCTTCTTGTTGGTAACCAGTTCATGTAAATCGGCGGCGATGTGATCACGGGTGATGGCGCCCTCTTTCATTGGAATTAGCAGGTCGCCAGCCTCGGCCAGACACGCGTCGAAAGTGTCCACAAAAATCCGGGAGCGTTGAACCGTGATCGTATCCACTTCACGCGTGTGTGGCTGAAATGATCCGACCAGATTCAGATGAGTGCCGGAGCGAATCAGATTTCCATCGAAGAGCGGGACGGACGAAGTAGTGCAGGTGCAGATCACATCGGACTCGGCGGCAACGGTCGCAGCGTTGGCCGGAGCGATTGCGATATCACCGGATAGTTCTTTTACGAAGCTTTCGGTTCCGGCACGCGTTCTTCCGCAAACCAGCACACGCTGGAAATTGCGGACCAGCGGCAACACTCGCAAATGTGCCCGCGCCTGGCGACCTGTACCGAAAATTCCTAGTGTGGCGGCGGTTTCGCGAGCGAGGAATTTCG
>Ga0209239_1002800_pt1 | contig 10316 bp, 8 predicted proteins | sample GraSoi013_2_20cm_FD_185824 | JGI IMG/M metagenome (GOLD analysis project Ga0209239, IMG submission 185824) | Grasslands soil microbial communities from the Angelo Coastal Reserve, California, USA - Sample 10_02_2013_2_20cm (SPAdes) (version 2) | ecosystem: Environmental > Terrestrial > Soil >...
TCGCAGGCGTCGCAGCGGCCGTCACCCGAGCCGGCGCCGCCCGAGACCGGGCCGCGCTCGCGCGAGACGCTGCGCAACCGCGAGCGGGGAGAGCGCTGATGCGGGCCCTCGGTCCGGTCCTGGCGGTTTTCATCGTCATCGCGCTGCTCGCTTCCAGCGCGATGTACACCGTCGACCAGCGGCAGAACGCGATCGTGTTCCAGCTCGGCGAGGCGCGGGAAATCGTTAAGGAGCCCGGCCTGCACTTCAAGTGGCCGCTGCTGCAGAACGTGCGCCTGTTCGACATGCGCATTCTCACCTTCGACGATGCCGAGCCGCTGCGCTTCCTGACGCAGGGCAACCGGCCGCTGCTGGTCGACTCGTTCGTGAAATGGCGCATCGCCGACGTGCTCGAGTACTACAAAAGCGTGCAGGGCGACGAGTTCCGCGCGCAGACGCGCATCAAGCAGACCGTCGCCGGCAGCCTGCGCGACGAGTTCGGCCTGCGCACGGTCCACGACGTGGTGTCGGGCGAGCGCGATCACATCATGAACAGCGTGCGCGAGAAGGTCGACCAGGACCTCAAGCGCATCGGCGTCGTCATCATCGACGTGCGGCTGAAGCGCGTCGACCTGCCGCAGGACGTGAGCGAGTCGGTCTACCGCCGCATGGAGGCCGAGCGCAAGCGCATCGCCAACGAGCTGCGCTCGACCGGCTTCGCCGAGGCGGAGCGCATCCGCGCCGACGCCGATCGCCAGCGCGAGGTGATTCTCGCCGTGGCCTACCGCGACGCGCAGCGCGTGCGCGGCGAAGGCGACGCCAAGGCGGCCAATATCTACGCGCAGGCCTTCTCGCAGAACCCGGAGTTCTTCTCGTTCTACCGCAGCATGGAAGCCTACCGCTCGACCTTCCGCGGCAGGAACGACCTGATGCTGCTCGAGCCGAACTCCGACTTCTTCCGCTACCTCAAGGACGCCTTCGGCCGCCAGTCCACCAGAAAATGAGCGATGGGCACCACCTTTCTCCTGGCGCTCGCGCTGATGCTCATCCTGGAAGGCGTGCTGCCGTTCATCGCGCCTAATCTCTGGCGCGAGACGTTCCGCCGCATCACGCAGATGACCGACGGCCAGATCCGCTTCGTCGGCCTGTCGTCGATGCTGGTCGGCCTGCTGCTGCTGCTGTGGGCGCGAAGCTGAAGTTGCGGGTCAATTCCTAATGCGCTGGCTGCTTCCCGAGTACATCGAGGACATCCTTCCGGCCGAAGCGATGACGATCGAGCGTCTGCGCCGCTCGATCCTTGACCTGTTCATCAAGAACCATTACGAGCTGGTCATCCCCCCGTTGCTGGAATACACGGATTCGCTGCTCACCGGCACCGGGCACGACCTCGAGCTGCGCACCTTCAAGGTGGTCGACCAGCTCTCGGGCAGGATGCTGGGCCTGCGCGCCGACATCACGCCGCAGGTAGCGCGCATCGACGCGCACCTGCTCAACCGCAAGGGGGTGACGCGGCTGTGCTATTGCGGCAGCGTGCTGCACACGCGGCCGGCAAGCCCGGGCGCGACGCGCGAGCCGATCCAGATCGGCGCCGAGCTGTACGGCGATGCCGGGGTCGAGGCCGATCTCGAGATCCTGCGGCTGTTGTGCAGCGCCCTGCAGCTCGCCCGCGTGCGCAACGCGCGCATCGCCATCGGCCACGTCGCGGTGTTCCGCTCGCTGGCGCGTGCCGCGCAGGCCGGCCCCGAGCTGGAGGCGCAGCTCTTCGAAGCGCTGCAGAGAAAAGATGTCCCGGAGCTGAGGAATCTATCGCGCGCGCTCGAGGCGAAGATCAGAAGTGCAATTCTTCTGTTGCCGGAGCTGTATGGCGGACCCGAGGTCCTGGCCGCGGCAGAGAAAAAACTGCCACGCATCGCAGGTCTCAGCGCAGCGCTCGCCACGCTGCGCAAGCTCGCAAGAGCCTGCAAGCTGCCGGTGAGTTTCGATCTGGCAGAGCTGCGCGGCTATCACTACCATTCCGGCGTGGTGCTGGATGCGTATTGCGATGGCGTGACCGGCGCGGTCGCGCGTGGCGGGCGTTACGACGAGGTCGGCAAGGCCTTCGGGCGGGCGCGCCCCGCCACGGGCTTTTCCATCTATCTGCGAAGCCTGGCGGGCGCCGTGCGATGAGCGCGCGCAACGTCGTGGTGATCGGCACGCAGTGGGGCGACGAGGGCAAGGGCAAGATCGTCGACTGGCTGACCGACCGCGCACAGGGCGTGGTGCGCTTCCAGGGCGGGCACAACGCCGGGCACACGCTGGTCATCGCCGGCAAGAAGACCGTGCTGCACCTGATCCCCTCGGGCATCCTGCGCGGCAACGTGCATTGCTATATCGGCAATGGGGTCGTGCTCTCGCCGCAGGCGCTGGTGCAGGAAATGGACGAGCTCGAGGCCGCGGGGGTTGCGGCGGCGCCCAAGCTCAGCATCTCGGAAGCCTGCCCGCTGATCCTCGCCTACCACGTCGCGCTCGACCAGGCGCGCGAGGCGGCGCAGGGCACGAACAAGATAGGCACCACCGGGCGGGGCATCGGCCCGGCGTATGAAGACAAAGTGGCGCGGCGCGCGGTCCGGCTGCAGGACCTGTTCAAGCCGGTGCGTTTCGCCGAGAAGCTGCACTCAGTGCTCGAGTTCCACAATTTCGTCCTGAAGAACTACTTCCATCAGCCCGAGCTGAGCTACAACCAGGTGATGGACGAGACTCTCGCGCTCGCTCCGCGCCTGGCGCCGCTGGTCGCGGACGTGCCGCGCGCGCTCTACGAAGCCAATAGAAGCGGAAGAAATCTCTTGTTCGAAGGCGCACAGGGCTCGCTGCTGGACATCGACCACGGCACATACCCGTTCGTCACCTCGTCGAATTGCGTCGCAGGTGCCGCGGCTGCCGGAGCCGGAATCGGCCCCCACCATCTTCACTATGTCCTGGGGATTACAAAAGCGTATACCACGCGCGTCGGCAGCGGCCCGTTCCCCACCGAGCTCTCCGACGGCGTCGGCGAGCTGCTGCGCCAGCGCGGCCGGGAGTTCGGCGCGACGACCGGCCGGCCGCGGCGCACCGGCTGGTTCGACGCCGCCGCGCTCAAGCGCTCGATCCAGCTGAACGGCGTCTCGGGCCTTTGCATCACCAAGCTCGACGTGCTCGACGGCGTCGAGGCGGTGAAGATCTGCGTTGGCTACGAGGTCGACGGCAGCATGAGCGACATCCTCCCGGTCGGGGCAGAGGAGCTCGAGCGCTGCGTGCCGGTGTACGACGAGCTGCCCGGCTGGATGGAGAGCACGGTGGGAGTCAAGACCTACAAGGGTCTGCCGAAGGCCGCCCGCAACTACCTGCGGCGGATCGAGGAGCTGTGCGCGGTGCCGGTCGACCTGATCTCCACCGGTGCGGAGCGCGACGAGACCGTCGTCCTGCGGCACCCCTTCGACACAGCCTGAGCCCGCCTCTGGTAGACTGCACGGTCTAGTCTAGCCGGGGGATCCGCAATGCCTGCTGAAAACCGCGCGCGCGTGCTGCGCGCCGCCAGCCGCTCCTTCCTGCGCCACGGCTATCACACCAGCGTCGACGAGATCGCGCGCCGCGCCGGGGTCGCCAAGCAGACGCTGTACCACCATTTCCCGAGCAAGGACCAGCTGTTCAAGGAGGTCGCCTGCGACCTCGCGAAGCACGTCCTGGTGGGCCTCGAGGCCGAGCCGGCCGACGTGCGCACCGGCCTGCTGCGCTTCGGCCTCGCTTATCGCAGGCGGGTGCTTTGCGCCGAAGGGCTGGCGATGTTTCGCACGCTGACCGCCGAAGTGCCGCGCTTCAAGGCGCTCGCCAAGGCGATCTACGCCGGGGGTGCCGGCGAGATGCTGCGCCGGCTCTCGGCCTATCTGCGCAAGGCGATGAACGCGGGTGCGCTGCGCCGCGACGACCCCGAGTTCGCCGCCGAGCTGTTTCTCAGCATGCTCGCGGGGCACGAGCGCGTGCGGCGCCTCTACGGCATCGCCAACGGCGCCGAGGCCGAGGCGTGGCGCACCGGACGCATCGTCGACTGCTTCCTGCGCGCCTTTGGCGCTGGAGACAGGTCATGAACCGCATGGCGATTGCGCTTTTGGTGCTGTTTGCGGCGTCCGGCTGCACCCGGGGCGATGCGCAGCAGAAGGCGGCGGCCCTGGCCGCCGTTCCGGTCAGCGCCGTGCAGCTTGCGCCCAAGGCCGTGCCGATCGTGTTCGAGGCGGTGGCCCGCACCGAGGGCTCGAAGGAGGTGCAGATCCGGGCGCGCGTGTCCGGCACGCTCGAGCGCCAGCTCTACACCGAAGGCGATGCGGTCAAGGCGGGCGCGCGGCTGTTCCTCATCGACCGGGCGCCGCTCGAGATCGACTTGCAGCAGGCGCGCGCCTCGCTCGCGCAGGAGCGCGCGCGCCAGGAGCAGGCGCAGCAGGATCTCGAGCGCCTGAAGGGTCTCGCCGACCGGCGCGCGATCAGCCAGAGGGAAGCCGACCAGGCGGCGACCGGCCTGAAGCAGGCGGTCGCCGCGGCGCAGCTGGCCGAGGCGCGCGTGCGCCAATCCGAGCTCAATCTCTCCTATGCGTCGGTGAACGCCCCGATCGCCGGCATCACCGGCCGCGCTCAGCAGTCGATCGGCAGCCTGGTCACGCCCGGCACGGATTCGAGCTTGCTCACCACCCTCACGCAGGCCGACCCGATCTGGGTGCGCTTCGCGCTGTCCGAGACCGAGTACGCGCGCCTGCGCGGTTTCGACATCAGGAACCCCGAGGTCAAGGTCGAGCTGCCGGACGGCAGCGGCTACCCCGAGGCCGGCAGGCTGAATTTCTCCAGCTCCAGCGTCGATTCCAACCTCGGCACGGTGCAGATGCGCGCCGAGCTGCCCAATCCCAGGCTGCGGCTGCTCCCCGGGCAGTACGTGCGCGTGCAGGTCGTCGCAGGCAGCCAGCAGGCGCTGGTCGTGCCGCAGAGCGCGGTGATGCAGAACGAAGGCGGGCGGTTCGTCTGGATCGTCGGCGCGGAGGGCAAGGCCGCCCAGCGCCAGATCAAGGTCGGCAGCTGGGTCGGCGACGACTGGGTGGTGCTCGAGGGCCTGAAGGCGGGCGACACGGTCATCGTGGACAACCTGCTGCGGCTGCGGGCGGGTACCCCGGTCAAGCTGCAGGCGAAAGGCTAAGCCTTGTCGCGCTTCTTCATCCATCGGCCGGTTTTTGCCGGCGTCATCGCCATCGTCATCGTGCTGGCGGGCCTGGTAGCGGCCAAGCTCCTCGCCGTCGCGCAGTATCCCGAGATCGCGCCACCTACGGTGCTCATTACGACGACCTACCCGGGCGCGAGCGCCGAGACGCTCGCGAAGACGGTGGCCGCGCCGATCGAGGAGCAGCTCTCCGGCGTCGAGCGGCTGAGCTACTTCAGCTCGTCTTCTTCCTCGAACGGCTCGCTCAGCATCACCGTGACCTTCGAGCCCGGCACCAATGTCGACCAGGCGGTGTTCAACGTCAACAACCGCGTGCAGATCGCGCTGCCGCGGCTGCCCGACGAAGTGCGGCGCAACGGCGTGATCGTGCAGAAGCGCTCGTTCGACATCCTGCTGGTGGTCGCGCTCGTGTCGCCGAACAACCAGCGCGACACGCTGTTCCTCTCGAACTTCGCCTCGCTCAACGTGGTGGACGAGCTCAAGCGCCTGCCCGGCCTCGCCGACGTCACCATCTTCGGCGCGCGCGACTATTCGATGCGCGTCTGGGTGCAGCCGGACAAGATGGCGCGCCTCAACGTGACGACGGCGGACGTGGCTGCGGCCCTGCGCGCGCAGAACGCGCAATATGCCGCCGGCAAGATCGGCGCCGAGCCGGCGCCGCCGGGACAGAATATCGTCTACACCGTCACCGCCACCGGACGCCTGGTCGACCCGGAGCAGTTCGGCGAGATCGTGGTGCGCGCGAGCGGCCCGAGCGGCGTGCTGCGGCTGAAGGACCTCGCGCGCATCGAGATGGGCGCGCTGAACTACGATACCTACAACACGCTCGACGGCAAGCCGACCATCGGCATGGCGACCTACCTGCAGCCGGGCGCAAACGCGCTCGAGGTGGCGCAGCTGGTGCGCGACCGCATGGCCGAGCTGAAGGCCGGGTTCCCCGAGGGGGTCGACTACACCATCCCCTTCGACACCACGCGCTTCGTAGACGCCTCGATCAGGGAAGTCACGATCACCATCTTCGAGGCGGCGCTGCTGGTGCTCGGCGTGGTGTTCCTGTTCCTGCAGACCTGGCGCGCGACGCTGATCCCGATGATCGCGGTGCCGGTGTCCTTGATCGGCGCCTTCGCCGGCCTGTGGCTGGCGGGATTCTCGATCAACACGCTGACCCTGTTCGCGCTGGTGCTCGCCATCGGCATCGTGGTGGACGACGCCATCGTGGTGCTGGAGAACGTCGAGCGCCTGATGCGCGAGGACGGCATGCCGCCGTTCGAGGCGGCGCTCGAGGCGATGCGCGAGGTCTCGGGCGCGGTGATCGCCATCGTGCTGGTGCTGTGCGCGGTGTTCGTGCCGGTGGCCTTCCTCGGCGGCATCGCCGGGCAGCTGTACCGGCAGTTCGCGGTCACGCTGACGATCGCGGTGCTGATCTCCGGCTTCATGGCGTTGACGCTGACCCCTGCGCTGTGCGCCATCCTGATGAAGAAAGGCGACCAGCACTCGCGCGTGTTCGAGCCGTTCAACCGCGGCTTCGCGTGGGTGACCCGCAGGTTCCTCGACATGGTTCAGCTGGCGCTCGAGCACCGCGTCGCTTCCGCGCTCGCCTTCCTCGGCGTGATCGGGCTCGCCGCCGGCCTGTTCCTGCGGGTGCCGGGGAGCTTCGTCCCGCCCGAGGACCAGGGCTATCTCTTCGCCACCGTCCAGCTGCCCGACGGCGCGACGCTCGAGCGCACCCGCAAGATGAGCGCCGAGCTCGGCAAGCTGATCGGCGAGCAGCCGGCGGTGCAGAACGTGCTGGCGATTACCGGCTTCGACCTGATCGGCGGCGGCAACAAGACCAACGCCGCGACGATGTTCGTGCCGTTGAAGCACTGGGACGTGCGCAAGGACAACACCGCGCCGGTCGTCGCGCGCAGCATCATCGTCAAGGCGAGCGGCCTGCGCGAGGGCATGGCGCTCGCCTTCAACCCGGCGGCGATCCGCGGTCTTGGCACCGCCGGCGGGCTGGAGGTCTATCTCCAGGCGAGAGGAGACTCCGACCCTGCGCGCCTGTACCAGGTGACCGGCGCCTTCATGGGCTCGCTCGCGCAGCATCCGCTGCTCGCCGGCATCAACTCGTTCTACCGTCCGACGGTGCCGCAGCTCAAGGTGGAGGTCGACCGCGAGAAGGCGATGTCGCTCGGTGTGCCGGTGCAGGACGTGTTCGACGCCCTGCAGAGCACCATGTCGGCGCTGTACGTGAATGACTTCAACAAGTTCGGGCGCACCTACCGCGTGCAGATGCAGGCCGAGGCGCCGTTCCGCGCGCAGCCCGAGGACCTCGGCTCGGTCTACGTGCGCTCGAACACCACGCGCGAGATGATTCCCCTCAAGGCTTTGATCCGCACCAGCAACGTCGTCGGCCCCGAGCAGCTCGAGCGCTTCAACGGCTTCCTGGCGGCGAAAGTCCTGGGCGGCGGCAAGCCGGGAGTCTCGTCGGGCGAAGCCATCAAGGCGGTGGAGGAAGTCGCCGACAGCACGCTGCCGGAGGGCTACAAGATCGCCTGGACCGGCCAGGCGTTCCAGGAGAAGCGCACCGGCCGCGCTTCGGCGTTCGCCTTCAGCCTGGCCATCGTGATGGTGTTCCTGATTCTCGCCGCGCTCTACGAGCGCTGGCTGCTGCCGTTCGCCGTGGTGCTCGCGGTGCCGTTCGCGGTCGCGGGCGCGCTTGGGTTCGTCGCGCTGCGCGGCCTGGAGAACGACATCTATTTCCAGATCGGCCTGGTGGTGCTCATCGGGCTGGCGGCGAAGAACGCGATCCTGATCGTCGAGTTCGCGCAGCAGGGCTTCCTTCAGGGCAAGTCCCCGGTCGAGGCCGCGCTGCATGCCGCGCGCCTGCGCTTCCGGCCGATCATCATGACCTCTCTCGCCTTCGTGCTCGGCGTGATGCCGCTGATGGTGTCCACGGGAGCGGGCGCCGCCGCGCGCCGCTCGATGGGGACCGGCGTGGTCGGCGGGATGCTCGCCGCGACCTTCATCGCGACGTTGTTCGTGCCGCTGTTCTTCGTGCTGGTGGCGAGGCGGCCGAAGACGCGCCGCGCAGAGGCGCCCGCTTGAGGCAGCTTTGGGGCCTGTTTCTGCTCGCCGGTTGCGCGGTCGGGCCCGACTACCAGCGCCCGGCTGTCGAGCTGCCGGCGGACTATCTCGCCAGAAGCGCCGAAGGCGACGCCGCCGTGCCGGCTGAATGGTGGGCGCTTTATCGCGATGCGACGCTCGAGGAGCTGGTGGGGGCGACGCGTGCGAACAACGCCGATATCCGCCTTGCAGCGGCCCAGGTGGAAGAGGCCGAGGCGGTGCTGCGGCAGGCGCGCGCCGCTCTTTTCCCGGAAATCACCGGCGGACTGCAGCGCAGCCGCACGCGCGTGAGCTCGCTCACCGCGCCACCGCCGGTGACCGGCTTTCCGGTGCGCGCGGACACGCGGCTTTTCGCCTCCACTAACTTCGAGATCGACTTCTGGGGGCGCCTGGGTCGGGCCAGGGAGGCGGCGCGCGCGGGCCTGCTCGGCAGCCGCTTCGCCAGGGACGTCGTGATCCTGTCGCTGGGCAGCCTGACCGCGCAGGCCTACTTCGGCTTGCGCTCCCTGGATGCGCAGCTCGCCGTGCTGCAGGAAACCATCCGCACGCGGCGCGATTCGGTCGAGCTGGCACGCGCCCGGGTTGGCGCCGGGCTCGCTTCCGAGCTCGACCTCTATCAGGCGCAGGCGGCACTGTCCGATGCGCTGGTGCAGAGACGCGACACCGAACGCGCGCGCGTGCTGCTCGAGCATCAGCTCGGGCAGTTTACCGGCAAGCTGGATCTAAAGCTCGCCGCGGGAGATCTGTTCACGCTGCCGGTGCCGCCGACGCCGCCGGCGGGCCTGCCCTCGATGCTGCTCGAGCGGCGTCCGGACATCCGCGCCGCGGAGCAGACGATGATCGCGGCCAACGCGCAGATCGGCATCGCGCGCGCGGCCATGTTCCCGGCGATTTCGCTCACCGGCCTGGCCGGCTCAGAGAGCGCCGCGTTCTCGGACCTGCTCGCGAGCGGCACCAGCATCTGGACGCTCGGCTTCGCGCTTTCGCTGCCGATCTTCGACGCCGGACGGCGCGAAGCCGCGGTCGAGCAGGCCGAGGCGCGGCGCAGGCAGGCGCTGGCGTCCTATCAGGGATCGATCGAGTCGGCGTTCCGCGAGGTGTCCGATGCGCTGGTGAACCTGGAGCAGACCGGCGCCTCGGAGGCCGACCTGCTCGAGCGCCTGCAGGCGGCGCGCAACGCGCTGCAGCTTTCGAACGAGCGCTACGAGGCGGGCTACTCGCCGTACCTCGAAGTGCTGGATGCGCAGCGCACCGCCAACGAGGCCGAGCTCGCCTTCGTGCGCAATCGCCAGGCGCGGCTCGCCTTCAGCGTCGACCTGATGAAAGCCCTGGGAGGCGGCTGGCGCGCGCAGTAGCAGTTAGGGTTCGACTAAAATGACCGCTTGGAAGCTGGTGCCGAGGAAGGGACTCGAACCCCCACAGTGTTGCCACCGCTAGGACCTGAACCTAGTGCGTCTACCAATTCCGCCACCTCGGCGCCGGCCGGATTTTAGAGTCTGCACCCGACAGTGTCAAAGAAAAAGCCCGTGAAAACCGCGCTGCGCCGGCGCTCTCGCGCCGAGCGCAGCGTGCCTCGCGATCGCTACCGGAACGAAATTCTCGATGCGCTGAACAGCGCCGGTGCGCCGCTCACCGCGCAGGAGCTCGCTGCGCGCCTCGAGATCAAGGGGGATGAGCGAAAGGCCCTCGACGCCGCGCTCACTGCACTAGAGCGGGCTGGCGAAGTGGTGCAGAACCGCGCCGGAGCCCTGCTGGTCGCGAAGCGCATCGCCCTGCTCGCCGGCCGGGTCGAGGGCCATCCTGACGGCCACGGCTTTCTCGAGCCCGATGATGGCGGCCCGCGCGTGTTCCTGCCGCCCGCGGAGATGCGCGAGATGATTCACGGCGACCGCGCCGCGGTTCGCGTGAGCGGCCGCGACTCGCGCGGGCGCCCGCAGGGCACGATCGTCGAAGTGCTCGAGCGCGGCAATCGCCGCATCGTCGGCCGGCTCCACGCCGGGCACGGCGTGCTGTTCCT
>Ga0209239_1002804_pt1 | contig 10308 bp, 8 predicted proteins | sample GraSoi013_2_20cm_FD_185824 | JGI IMG/M metagenome (GOLD analysis project Ga0209239, IMG submission 185824) | Grasslands soil microbial communities from the Angelo Coastal Reserve, California, USA - Sample 10_02_2013_2_20cm (SPAdes) (version 2) | ecosystem: Environmental > Terrestrial > Soil >...
CGAAGCTGCTCGGCGATGGCAAACAGCGTCTCGGTACCCAAGCGAACAATCTTATCCTTCGTGTCGTCCTCGGGCACGGACATCTCGGATCGGCCTGTCTCAGAACGCATTACCGTTTGCCGAAGTTAGTTAACGCCGGCGCCGGGCAGAAGGTTCCTTCGCAAGGGTGGTCTGGCGCGCTTGAACCGTCTCTAGATTAACGCGCGGATCGCTGCTCGCAGACACGCGTCGCGCGTTCCGTACACCGATCATAAGGCCTCGAAAGCGCGAGGACAAATGAGCGCGGGGCGTGCCTTCGCCGCGAGTTGAGGTTGACCGCGCCGGACACTATGCCGGCCGCCGCGCCAATGACAGCCACACGCCACCGCCAATCAAGGCCACGCCGGACAATCGACCCAACAGTTTCGCCCGCCACGAGTGCATGAACCATGCTCGCCCCAGCCCGGCCGCGACCGCCCAGCCGGAATCGGTGAACGCCGCAAGCACGACGGAAATGGCGCACATCACCGCGAGCTGCGGCTCAACCGGCAAGGCGGGATCGACGAACTGCGGCAAGAAGGCGGTGAAAAACGCGATCGTTTTCGGGTTCGACAGCGCAACCGCAAAGCCGCGCCAGACATGCACGTGCCCGCGCGGCAGGCTGGCGGCGCCGCTCTCGCCGGCGTGGCGCCATGCCTGGATGCCGAGCCAAATCAGATAGGCCGCGCCGATCCAGCGCAAGATTTCGAACAACGTGGCGGCGTTCCTGACCACCCAGCTCAAGCCGAACGCGATCGCGGCGAGCAAGAGCGCGTTGCCGAGCGTGGTGCCGACGACGGTGGTGAGCGCCGCGCGCATGCCCTCCCGCGCGCCGGTCGCGATGACCAGCGTGACGATCGGCCCTGGGGTGATAACCAGGACAGTAGTAATCACGAGGAAGGCGGCAAACAGTTCCCAGTTCATGACGGCTCCAAGTCTCGCGCGCGTCCAGTGCCCCGTTGCCGCTGGTGACGACCGTGTCCTGCAAGTATCGGACCCGCGCTAGCCCCCGTTCTGGTCGCCCTCTTCGCTGATGCGCTCGACCGAGACCACGCGCTCGCCTTCCGCGGTATCGAACACGATCACGCCCTGGGTCGAGCGGCCGGCAAGGCGGATGCCCTCGACGCGGGTGCGGATGAGCTGGCCGCCGTCGGTGACCAGCATGATCTGATCCTCGTCCTCGACCGGAAAGGAGGCGACCACGCGGCCCGTCTTGGCGGTCACCGCCATGGCGACGATCCCTTTTCCGCCGCGGCCGGTGGTACGGTATTCGTAGGAAGACGAGCGCTTGCCATAGCCGCGCTCCGAGACCGTGAGTACGAACTGCTCGGCCGCAGACATTTCCACGTAGCGCTGCTCACCCAGTTCGATAGCGCCCGTCGCCTCCTCTACGTCCGGCGCAACCTCCTCAGGCTCGCCGGTAAGCCCGCGGCGCACTGCGTTGGCGCGCTTGAGGTAGGCCGCGCGCTCATCGGCCGTCGCGTTGATATGGCGCAGGATCGACATGGAAATGACTTTGTCTCCATCAGCCAACTTTATTCCGATATCGCCGATCGTGTCGCGTCCCTTTTTCAGAGACGTTTTGTTGGCGGGGAAACGTATGCACTGACCTTCTCGGGTCGTAAGGAGGACGTCATCGTCATCGTTGCAGAGCTCAACGCTCGCAATCGAGTCGCCATCTTCCAATTTGATCGCCTTGATGCCTGAGGGGCGAACGTCGACATAGTGATCGAGAGCTATTTTCCGAACGATCCCGTTCGTCGTCGCGAACATGAGTTGGAGACCGCCCCATACCGTTTCGTCCTCCGGCAAGGGCATTATCGTCGTGATGCGCTCGTCCTGTTGCAGCGGCAGGATGTTGATCAGCGCCTTGCCGCGCGCCTGCGGCGCCGCCTGGGGCAGCCGCCACACCTTCTCCTTGTAGACTCTACCGAGCGAGGAGAAGAACAATACCGGCGTGTGCGTCGAGGCCACGAACAGCCGCGAGACGAAATCTTCCTCGCGCGTCTGCATGCCGGCGCGGCCCTTGCCGCCGCGCCGTTGCGCGCGGTACGTCGAGAGCGGCACGCGCTTGATGTAGCCGAGATGCGAGACGGTCACCACCATGTCCTCGCGGTGGATGAGATCTTCTTCCTCCACCTCGCCTTCCTCATCGAGGATGACGGTGCGCCGCGGTGTAGCAAACTTCTCGCGCACGGCTCTAAGCTCGTCCTTCACGATGCTCTGAATGCGCGCGCGCGAGCGCAAGATGTCGAGATAGTCGGCGATCTCCTCGGCAAGCTTGTCGAGCTCGGCCTTGATCTCGTCGCGGCCAAGCGCGGTCAAGCGCTGCAGGCGCAGGTCGAGGATCGCTTTCGCCTGCTCGGCCGAGAGCTTGTAAGTGCCGCTCGTCGATACCTTGTGCCGCGGATCGTCGATCAGCGTGATCATCGCCTCAACGTCACGCGCCTGCCAGTCACGCGCCATCAACGCTTCGCGCGCCGCGTTGGCATCGGGGGATCCGCGAATGAGCTTGATCACCTGGTCGATATTGCTGACGGCGATGGCGAGCCCGACCAGCACATGGGCGCGATCGCGCGCCTTGCCGAGCAGATACTTGGTGCGCCGGGAGATCACCTCCTCGCGGAACGCGATGAAGGAGGCGAGCAGATCCTTGAGATTCATCACCAGCGGGCGGCCGCCCTCGAGCGCGACCACATTGGCGCCGAAGGTCGATTGCAGCGGCGTGTAGCGGTAGAGTTGGTTGAGCACGACGTCGGCCATGGCGTCGCGCTTGAGCTCGATGACGACGCGATAGCCGTTGCGGTCGGACTCGTCGCGCAGCGCGGCAATGCCGTCGATCTTCTTGTCGCGCCATAGTTCCGCAATGCGCTCGACCATCGCCGCCTTGTTTACCTGGTAGGGAATCTCGTTGACGATGATAGCCTCGCGTTCGCCGCGCAGCGTTTCGATCTCCACCTTGCCGCGCATGACGATCGAGCCGCGGCCGTAGGTGTAGGCGGCGCGAATGCCCGCGTGCCCAAGAATGACGCCGCCGGTCGGGAAGTCGGGGCCGGGAATGATGCCGATCAGTTCCGCGATACTCAGGCCGGGATTTTCGATCAGCCCGATGCAGGCATCGATCACCTCGCCGAGATTGTGCGGCGGGATGTTCGTCGCCATCCCCACCGCGATGCCGCCGGCGCCGTTCACCAAAAGGTTGGGGAAGCGCGCCGGCAGCACCACCGGCTCCTTCTCGTTGCCGTCGTAGTTGGGCTGGAAATCGACGGTCTGCTTGTCGATATCGTCGAGCAGCTCCATGGCCGGCCTGGCCAGGCGGCATTCGGTGTAGCGCATGGCCGCCGGCGGATCGCCGTCGACCGAGCCGAAGTTGCCCTGCCCGTCGATGAGCGGCAGGCGCATGGAGAAATCCTGCGCCATGCGTACCAGCGCGTCGTAGATCGCCTGGTCGCCGTGCGGGTGGTATTTGCCCATCACGTCGCCGACCACGCGCGCCGATTTCACGTATTTCTTGTCGGGCGTGTACCCGTTCTCGTGCATCGAATAGAGGATGCGCCGATGCACCGGCTTGAGGCCGTCGCGCGCGTCCGGCAGCGCGCGCGCCACGATCACGCTCATGGCGTAATCGAGGTAGCTGCGCTTCATCTCCTCAGTGATGGAGACGGGGCGAATGTCGGACGGGCCGGGCGCTTCCGGCTGCTGGTCGTTGTCGTCGGCCAAGGGAAAATCCCACTGGGTGAGGGCTAAATGTCCTTAGCTGATTCAGCCGGCAGGCGCCACCCAAAAACGCGCCGGGCTTGAGCTATTTTTATATGGTTATTCAGAGACTTACCGTCAAGTCGCGAGAGCCGCGCCGAGCGCTCGGCTCCGCCTCGTTTTGCACGCGATTTGGCGCGGCTTTAGTTCCCGAACGCCACCGCATGCATGACGCGCCCGGGCATCAGCGTGAACAGCCCGGCGATCACGTGCGCGCCGACAAAGATGGCGATCATGGCATTGCGGTGCCGATCGACGCGATGGCGCCGGGCATGCACGACGGCGAGCGGCAGCGTCGCGAGCGTGAAGATCGCCAGCAGATGGATCGGGCTCCATGGCCCCCACACGCGCAGGTCATGGATCCAGAACGAGGTCGCCGCCACGATCACCATGAGCACGACCCAGATCCAGCCGATGGTACGATGGGGCAGCGTCCCCTTGGGCGCGGCGAGCTGCACCGCGCCGAGCCCGAAGGCGGCCAAGGCGGTAAAAGCATGCAGCTGGATCGCTGGGGCGGCGTTCAGTAGCGGCGCAAGCGACACAGCCTTTCTCCGCCTCACCTGAGGCCGCGCTTGCGGGATTGCCGGAACTGAGCTGCGCGAGCGGCCACGGGATCCGGACCGTGACCGTCAAAATGGAATCTCGTCGTCCATGTCGCCGCGCTTGCCGGCGCCGGCCAAGGCCGGCTTCTTCTCGCGCCCCGACGGGCCCGAGGCCCCGAAATCATCCTCGTCCGCGCCCAAGTCGCCCCCGGCGCGATCACCCGCCCGGTCGAGCATGGTGAGCTGCGAATTGAAGTTCTGCAGCACGACTTCGGTCGTGTACTTGTCCTGGCCCGATTGGTCCTGCCATTTGCGGGTCTGCAATTGGCCCTCGAGATAGACTTTCGAACCCTTCTTCAAATACTGCTCGGCAACCCGGCAGAGCCCCTCGTTGAAGATGACCACGCGGTGCCATTCGGTGCGCTCGCGGCGCTCCCCGGTTGTCTTGTCGCGCCACGTTTCCGAGGTCGCCACGCTCAAATTCGCGATCGGCCGGCCGTCTTGCGTGCGCCGGATCTCGGGGTCTTTGCCGAGATTGCCGACCAGGATCACCTTGTTGACACTACCGGCCATGACGCTCTCCTGTTTCCCTGATCCAACCACCCTAATCCCAAGCTCGGGACGAAGTCGCCGTCCCTCGCCTGTGCCATCATGCTTTTCCACAGCACGCGGCGAGCCAGACCACTCGGCCCACGTTCCCTATTTGTTCTAGCACCAATTGTGCGTAAATGCAAATGCTTCGAATCGGATTTTGCCATCACGTGGCGGCGTGCCGGGCGGAACGCGGCGGCGCCGAGCGGTGTTGCAGCCAGAGAAATATGAAGCCGACAATCGGGACCAAGAAGTCGCTGTAAAAAATGATGCCAGCGTTGCCGGGGGCGAAATTGTGCGCCGTGATCATCTGGTAGACGTGAACGCCAGCGGCGCCCCATAGGAAGCAGGCGGGCCCGACGATTGCCGCAAGCCGCAAATCGAAGCTTCCCTTGAACGCCAAAAACCCGACCATCGCAAAGCCGAGGCTGGCAAAGCCCACCTCCAATTGGAAAGGGCTGTCCTCCCATCCGATGAAGGATGCCGCCAACTTCCCGAAGAAGACGTGCAGGACGAAATTGTAGAGGTAGGAAAAACCGATCGAGAACAAGAGGAAATACGAGAATAGCGCCTCGACGATCACCGCAAAGCCGCGCGGCCGGCAGGCACGCCAAAGCGCGATGGCGGACGCGAAGAGGCCAATGACAAAAAAGGTCAGCGTGAAGTTACCGAGGATGAAGCGATGATGTCTCGCATTGCGCTCTCCGAGCGAACGCGCCCCTAGATGGCGGGCTTGACGGCCTACTCGGATTATCCGATTTGCCGGCATAAGAAAGCCCGCACGGGAACAAGCGCCCGATGACCGCAGCGGTGCGAGCATCGTCGTGCCCTGCATGTTGTCCACAGGCGCGTTAAAGGCAGCACTCTTGCGGTTCGGCGGGCTAGCGAAATGCCGCCGTTCTCACTACGTTCCTGCGGGGCGCCGCGCGCGGAGGCGCCTCTTGGCCTCGCGCATATGACCGCCTTGGCCTCAGCGATATGATCGCGCCGACGGACCGCATGAACGAGCTTTTCGACCAGAGCCGCCGCCACGCATCGAGTGAAGGCGGACGCGTTATCGCAATCCGCGGCGCGCGCGAGCACAATCTCAAGAACATCGATCTCGAAATCCCGCGCGATCGGCTGGTGGTGTTCACCGGGCTCTCGGGCTCGGGCAAATCCTCGCTCGCTTTCGACACCATCTATGCCGAGGGCCAGCGCCGCTACGTGGAGTCGCTCTCCGCCTATGCGCGCCAGTTCCTCGAGATGATGCAGAAGCCCGACCTCGACCAGATCGACGGCCTCTCACCCGCCATCTCGATCGAGCAGAAGACCACCTCGCGCAATCCGCGCTCCACGGTCGGCACCGTCACCGAGATCTACGATTACATGCGGCTCCTTTGGGCGCGCGTGGGCGTGCCCTATTCGCCGGCCACCGGCCTGCCGATCGAGAGCCAGACGGTGTCGCAGATGGTCGACCGGGTGATGGCGCTGCCGGAGGGCACGCGGCTCTATCTGCTCGCCCCGGTGGTGCGCGGGCGCAAAGGCGAGTACCGCAAGGAGCTCGCCGACTACATGAAGCGCGGCTTCCAGCGGGTGAAGATCGACGGCAAGTTCCACGAGATCGCGGAGGCGCCGGCGCTCGACAAGAAATTTAAGCACGACATCGACGTGGTGGTGGACCGCGTGGTGGTGCGCAGCGACCTCGCGACGCGGCTGGCGGATTCGCTGGAGACGGCGCTCAAGCTCGCCGACGGGCTGGCGGCGGTGGAGCTCGCGGACCCGCCGCCTTCAGGGGTGGGTAGCGCCGAGCACGCCGTATCCACAAAGAAAACGGCGAAAATTCACGACCAGAGCGGTCCGCAGCGCCTCATCTTCTCGGAAAAATTCGCCTGCCCGGTCTCCGGCTTCACCATTCCGGAGATCGAGCCGCGGCTGTTTTCGTTCAACAATCCGTTCGGCGCCTGTCCGGCCTGCGGCGGGCTCGGCGTCGAGCAGCACATCGATCCCGATCTCGTCATTCCCGACCGCGACAAAACCTTGCGCGGAGGCGCGATCGCGCCGTGGGCGAAATCGAGTTCGCCCTACTACATGCAAACGCTGCTCGCGCTCGGCAAGCATTACAAGTTCACCCTCGACACCAAATGGAAGGACCTGCCCAAGAAGACGCAGGAGGCGATCCTCTATGGCTCCGGCGAGGATGCCATCAAGTTCGTCTACGACGACGGGCTGCGCTCCTACGAGACCAAAAAGCCGTTCGAGGGCGTGGTGACCAATCTCGAGCGGCGCTGGCGCGAGACCGAGAGCGACTGGGCGCGCGAGGAGATGGCCAAATATTTTACCGACATTCCCTGCGCCGCCTGCAACGGATATCGGCTCAAGCCCGAGGCGCTGTGTGTGCGGGTCGGCGGCCTGCACATCGGCGAGGTCGGCGACATGTCGGTCAAGCGCGCGGGCGAATGGTTCACGCAATTGCCGCAAGCGCTCAACGCCAAGCAGAACGAGATCGCGGTGCGGGTGCTCAAGGAGATCCGCGAGCGGCTCAAATTCCTGGTCGATGTCGGGCTCGAATATCTCACGCTGTCGCGCGCCTCGGGCACGCTCTCGGGCGGCGAGAGCCAGCGCATCCGGCTTGCCTCGCAGATCGGCTCCGGGCTCACCGGCGTGCTCTACGTGCTCGACGAGCCCTCGATCGGGCTGCACCAGCGCGACAATGCGCGGCTGCTCGAGACCCTCAAACGGCTGCGCGACCTCGGCAATACGGTCATCGTGGTGGAGCACGACGAGGACGCCATCCGCACCGCCGACCACGTGCTCGACATCGGTCCCGGCGCCGGCATCCACGGCGGGCACATCGTCGCGCAAGGCACGGTCGATGATCTGATCGCGACGCCCGCCTCGCTCACCGGCAAATATTTGTCGGGCGAGATGTCGGTCGCAATGCCCGAGCGCCGGCCGAGGAACGCGCGCCGCACGCTGAGCCTCGTCAACGCGCGCGGCAACAATCTCAAGAACGTCACAGCCGAAATCCCGCTCGGTCTGTTCACCTGCGTCACCGGCGTGTCCGGCGGCGGCAAGTCGACCTTACTGGTTGATACTCTTTACAAGGCGATCGCGCGCAGGCTCAACGGCGCGTCCGAGGCCCCTGCCCCGCACGACCGCATCGAGGGGCTCGAGCATCTCGACAAGGTGATCGACATCGACCAGTCGCCGATCGGCCGCACGCCGCGCAGCAATCCGGCGACCTATACCGGCGCCTTCACCCCGATCCGCGAATGGTTCGCTGGCCTGCCCGAGGCGAAGGCGCGCGGCTACGAACCCGGCCGCTTCTCCTTCAACGTCAAGGGCGGGCGCTGCGAGGCCTGCCAGGGCGATGGCGTGATCAAGATCGAGATGCACTTTTTGCCTGACGTCTATGTCACCTGCGATGTCTGCAAGGGCAAACGCTACAACCGCGAGACGCTCGAGGTGCTGTTCAAGGGCAAATCGATCGCCGACGTGCTCGACATGACGGTCGAGGAAGCGCTCGAATTCTTCAAGGCGGTGCCGCGCGTGCGCAACGTGCTGGAGCTGCTGCACCGCGTCGGCCTCGACTACATCCATGTGGGGCAGCAGGCGACCACGCTCTCCGGCGGCGAGGCGCAGCGCGTCAAGCTCGCCAAGGAACTTTCCAAGCGCGCGACGGGCCGCACGCTCTACATTCTCGACGAGCCGACCACGGGGCTGCATTTCCACGACGTGAAGAAGCTGCTCGACGTGCTGCACGAGCTGGTCGAACAGGGCAACACGGTGGTCGTGATCGAGCACAATCTCGAGGTGATCAAGACCGCCGACTGGATCATCGATCTCGGCCCGGAAGGCGGCGACGGCGGCGGCGAGATCGTGGCGGCAGGCGCGCCCGAGGACATCGCCAAGACCAAGCGCAGCTATACTGGACAATTTCTGGCGCCGGTGCTGGCGCGGCGCGACACCAAGCGCAAGCCGCGCACGGAAGCGGCGGAGTAGCCTCACACCCGCGGCAGCGGCCGCTTCGATTTGGCGGCGGACGGCACCTTCACCCACGCCTCACCGTCGAGCACGATCTCGTCGCCGACCCTGCAGCTGCAGGCGAGCCGCGCGCGCTGCCGTTCCGGAATGAGCTCCGCCACCGTCACGGTCACCTCCACTTCGTCGCCGATCCTGACCGGCGCGCGAAAGTTGAGCGTCTGCGAAATATAGACGGCACCGGGGCCGGGAAGGCGCGTGCCCAGCACCGCCGAGATCAGGCTCGCCGTGTAGAGGCCGTGCGCGATCCGTTTGCCGAACTGCGTTTTGGCGGCAAAATGCTCCGACAGATGGATGGGATTGCGATCGCCGGTGAGCTGCGCGAAGCCGACCACGTCGGAGGAGGAAATGGTCTTCGACAGCGTCTCGGTCATGCCGACCGAGAGATCCTCGAAATAGAGAATGCGCAATTGCAGGATCATCAGACCGCAACCGTAGCCCGGATTTCACGTATGCTCCATCGGGGCGACAGATGCGCGTCGGCACCGCGCATTCCGCGCGGTGCCTCCTCCAGATCCGGCGGCTCACCTCAGGCCGCGGCGAGCTCCTTGTCCTTGGCTTCGGAGCGCTGGAGCGCCGGGCGCGCGACAAGCCGGCCGGTGTAGGCGGTAAACTCGGGCCGCTCGGGCAGCAGCTTGAACATCATACCCCAGCGCAGCGTGGAGCCGACGATCACATCGGCGGCGGTGAACTGTTCGCCCATGAGGTATGGCCCCTTGGCGACCGCTTTGGCTGCCACGTCCATCACGGTGTCGAAATCGCCGTAGCTCAGCATCGCGCGCCGCGGCTCTTCCTTGCGCGGGCTGGCGCGATCCATCATCGCCGCCTCGATGCAGCTCGGGCCGAAGAACAGCCACTTGAGATAGACGCCGCGGCGCGGGGTGCCGATCGGCACGTTGAGCTTCGCGCGCGGAAATTCGTCGGCGAGATACGCGCAAATCGCCGCCACCTCGGTAATGACGGTATCTCCATGCTTGAGCGCGGGCACCTTGCCCATCGGGTTCACCGCGAGATAGTCAGGCGTGCGGTTGTCGCCTTTGCTCAAGCTCAAGAAGTGGATGTCGTAGGGTTCGCCGATCTCCTCCAGCATCCATAGCGTGATCGAGGAGCGGGACGGGGCGGCGTGATAGAGCGTAAGCTTCGCCATGCGGTACTCCATTATTGGCAAACGTATCTCCTAGTCCTCAATCGTGTCGGTTCTGCGAAATGTCGTCGCACGCAAGAGCATGAAAATGAACGACGCCACACGCATCTGGACTGTCGTCATGACACTGACGTGGTTGCTCAGCGCCGGGCCGCTCGCGGCGGCGCCAATCGGCACAGATCGACAGACGGTCGACGTGAACGGCACGCCCATGGTGGTCTTCACCTACCGCCC
>Ga0209239_1002805_pt1 | contig 10308 bp, 5 predicted proteins | sample GraSoi013_2_20cm_FD_185824 | JGI IMG/M metagenome (GOLD analysis project Ga0209239, IMG submission 185824) | Grasslands soil microbial communities from the Angelo Coastal Reserve, California, USA - Sample 10_02_2013_2_20cm (SPAdes) (version 2) | ecosystem: Environmental > Terrestrial > Soil >...
CCCGTGTCTGCCACGCAGGCGGGTGTGCCGGGCCACGATGACCATTACGGGCGGTTCAGTCCCGCCGCGCTCGCGCCGCATCTCGCTGCCCTGAAGTCGATCGCGTCTGCGCTCGAGGAAGCGACTGCCGACGACGTCGAGCAGGAGATCGATCGCACCGCGCTGCTGAATGAGATTCGGGTGACGCTGCGCCGCTTCGAGAAGCTTAAGCCGCAGGCCAAGAATCCTGAGTTCTGGCTCTCCCACCTGCTCGGCGGCCTGCATCATCTGCTGCTCTCGGCGGATCGCACGCCGGCTGAAAAGGCCGCGGCGGCGATCGGCCGGCTCGAGGATATTCCCGCGTTTCTCGACGACTTACGCGCCACGCTGGAAGAGCCGGTGCGGGTGTTCGTGGAGACCGCGGTGCGCATGACCGAAGGCGGCCGTCTGTTGGTACGCGAGCTCGCCGCTGCACTGGGCGCCCAGGCGCCGATGCATGCCGCGCGGCTCAACACCGCAGCGGAGGAGGCCGGCATCGCGCTCACCAAGTTCGATGCTAACCTGGCCCGCTGGCTCGAGATGGGGACGGAGCAGTATGCCATCGGCGAGGAAGCGTTCAACTTCTTACTCCACTATCAGCATGCCTTGCGGGACACAGCGCCCGAATTGTGGCGCTACGGCCTCCGGCTCAAGGAAGAGGTCGAAACAGATCTCGTCCGGCTCGCGAAGCGCCTCGATGGCGGCGGTCGTCCGTGGCCGGAACTCGTCGACAAGCTGCGGGGCGATCATCCCAATCCGAGCGAGCTTGTGAAAGCGTACTCGCAGGAAATGGAGCGCGCCCGTGATTTCGTCGCGGAGCGCAAGCTCGCGCCGATTCCCAAAGCACCACTCGGCGTGATCCCGACGCCCGCGTTCATGCGGCCTGTGATTCCGTACGCCGCGTACGACAGCCCCGGCGCGTACAGCCGCGACCGCACGGGATGGTTCTACGTGACCGTGCCCGATTCACGACTGCCGGCCGATCAACAGGAGCGGATTCTGCGCGACCACTGCCGCTACGAGCTGGCAGCCACCGCTCTGCACGAGGGCTACCCCGGCCACCACCTCCAGCTCGTCATCGCGAAAGAGCAACCCTCCCACGTGCGCAAAAATTTGTGGACGCCGCTCACCGTCGAGGGTTGGGCGCTCTACTGCGAAGACATGATGGGCGAGGAAGGTTTCTACGCGTCGGACGAGGAGTTGTTCTTCCAGCGCGTGCACCTGCTGTGGCGCGCGATGCGCATTCTGCTCGACGTCGGCCTGCACACGCGCGGCATGACGCGCGATCAGGCCGTGAACCAGATGGTGAGCGAGCTGCATGTGGAGCGCGGCAACGCGGAAGCGGAAGTCCGGCGCTACTGCGCGTGGCCGGCGTACCAGTTGTGCTACGCGGTCGGCCGGCGCGAGCTGCTGCGCTTGCGCGACGACTTCAAGAAGGCTCGGGGCGCCAAATTCTCATTGCGCGCGTTTCACGACGCGGTGCTGCCATACGGCGGACTTCCGGTCACCCTGATTCGCTGGGGACTCGGCCTGGGTGAATGAGTCGAATGGTGGCGGGGGGGGCCTGCCACGGCAGGTCAAGCTGTTCGGTGCCGTTTCCCTCCTCAATGACTTCGCGAGCGAAATGGTGTACCCGCTTCTCCCCGCGTTCGTCACCGGCGTGCTGGGCGGGGGTGCGTTGGCGTTGGGTGCGCTCGACGGTGCGGCCGACGCCGCGGCAGCGCTCGTAAAACTGCTCGCGGGACGACTCGCCGACCGCCCGGAGCGCCGAGGCCCGCTGATTGTGGGCGGATATTTTCTGGCGGCGCTCGTGCGGCCCGTCATCGCGATCACCGCGGCCGCGTGGCAGGTCATCGGGTTGCGCGTCGTGGATCGGCTGGGGAAGGGACTACGCACGCCACCGCGGGATGCGCTGATCGCCGACGTCACTCCGGCACCCCTCGTTGGCCGTGCGTTCGGACTACAGCGCGGGCTCGACCATGTCGGGGCGGTAATTGGTCCGCTGGTAGCTTGGGCGTTGCTGACACGGCATGCCGAGGTGAGGACCGTGATCCTGGCCAGCTTCGTGCCCGGCGTGTTGGTGGTGATGCTGGCGGTATGGGCTGTAAAGGGCGGCAACGGGCGGCAAAGGGCGGCACGGCCGTTGCCGCCTTCTGCCGCCCCTGCCGCCCATGTTCCGCCCGCAGTCATCGCCATCTCCGCCTTCTATCTCCTCCGCATGCCCGATACGCTGATCATTCTCCAGTCGCAGCGATTAGGAATCGCTGTCGCGCTCGTGCCGCTGCTGTGGGCGGCGGTGCACGTCGTGAGGTCTTCCACGAGCTTCCTGGGCGGCGCGCTCTCCGATCGCATCGGGCCGTCGCCGACGATGTGGATCGGCTGGCTGAGCTACGTCGCGCTCGCGACCGGGATGGCGATGGCGCACGGGCCGCTTGCCGCTTGGTTGCTGTTCCTGGCCCTTGGCGTCGTCGCGGGGCTGACAGAGAGTCCCGAGCTGGCGTTGGTGTCAGCGGTGGCTGGAGGGGGGGGCCATCGCGGCAGCTTGTTCGGTGTGTATCACGCGTTGACGGGCGTGGCAGCGCTGGCCGGCGGACTGCTGCTGGGGGTCATCTTTCAACAGGCGAGTGGCGCAACGGCGTTCTACGTAAGTGCCGCTGGGTCTTTAGTTTTGGTGATCCTCTGGCCTTTCTGGACACGCTTGCATAGGGTTCCCCCGCGATGAGCGCCCCCCAGCAATCATCTGGTACATCGATCCAAACACCCCACGCCGGCACTACCCGCAAAGGTGGGGGACACTACCTCGCCCGCTTGTCGCTGCTCGCGCTCGGCGTGGTGTACGGCGACATCGGCACGAGCCCGCTCTATGCCATGCGGGAGGCGTTCCATGGGCAGCATGGCATTCCGGTAACGAGCGGGAACGTCTTCGGGGTGCTCTCACTGATCTTCTGGTCGTTGATCCTGATCGTCACCGTCAAGTATCACGTCGTCATCATTCGGGCCGACAATAAGGGCGAAGGCGGCGTGCTGGCGCTGATGGCGCTGGTGAACGGCAGCCGGGTCGCCCGCGGGTTGTCGCCGCGCCGCATCATGATCGTGCTAGGCATCTTCGGAGCGGCGCTGCTGTATGCCGATGGCGCACTCACGCCTGCGATCTCCGTGTTGTCGGCGGTCGAGGGCCTCGAGATCGCCGAGCCTGCCCTGCAACATTGGGTCCTGTGGATTACGCTCGTCATCCTGGTCGGCCTGTTCATGTTCCAGAGCCGTGGCACCGCGCGTGTGGGAGCGGTCTTCGGACCCGTCATGCTGGTGTGGTTCTTTGTGATCGCGGTCCTGGGACTCAACAGCATCTTGCGCCACCCCGCGGTCGTCGGAGCGGTGGTGCCATCCCACGCGATCCGCTTTTTCGCCGAAGACCCGAGCCGTGGCTTGATCGTTCTGGGCGCCGTCTTTCTTGCCGTCACCGGCGGAGAAGCGTTGTACGCCGACCTCGGCCATTTCGGTCATTCAGCAATTCAGCTCGCGTGGTTCACGATCCCCTTGCCCGCCCTGCTATTGAACTATTTCGGACAGGGCGCGTTGCTGCTGACGCAGCCGGAGGCGGCGGCCAACCCGTTTTACCTGCTCGCGCCGGCCAAGGCGCTGTATGCGCTCATTCCCCTGGCGACGGCGGCGACGATCATCGCCTCGCAAGCGATCATCTCGGGCGCGTTCTCCTTGACGCGCCAGGCCGTACAGCTCGGTTACATACCGCGCTTGCAAATCGAGCACACGTCGTCGCGTGAGATCGGGCAGATCTACGTCCCGTCGGTCAACTGGCTGCTGATGTTGCTTACGATTGCGCTGGTACTCGGCTTCCAGACGTCGAGCAACCTCGCGGGCGCGTACGGTGTGGCGCTTTCAACCCTGATGGCGCTCACGACAGTCATGTTCTACGTCATGAGCCGCGAGGTGTGGGGGTGGAGCCTGCCAAAGGCGGCCGCCGTCTCGGGCACCTTCCTCGTAGTCGATCTCACGTTCCTGGTGGCGAACGCCCTCAAGATCTGGCACGGCGGTTGGGTGCCGCTGGCGATCGCGATCGTTCTCTACTTTGTGATGAGCACCTGGAAGCGGGGGCGCGAGATCCTGTCGAAGCGCATGATGGAAAAGACGGTTCCGCTCAAGCTGCTGCTCGCCGATCTCGCCGCCGAGCCCCCGATCCGCGTTCCCGGAACGGCCGTGTTCATGTCCGGCAGCTCTGATGGAACGCCGCCGGCGCTGGTGCACAATCTGGCGCACAACAAGGTCCTGCACGAAAAGGTCGTGTTTCTCACGGTCATGACCGAGGACGTGCCGCACGTCGGCGGCGAGCATCGTGTGACCGTGAAGCGCAGTGGCAAGGGATTTCACAACGTTGTCGCCCGCTATGGCTTCATGCAGGATCCGGATATCAACGAAATCCTGGCCGCCTGCAAGGCGAATCATCTCGATATTCCCCTGGAGGGCACGACATTTTTCCTGGGCCGGGAAACGCTGATCGCGTCGGACCGCCCGGGAATGGCGATGTGGCGTGAGCACTTGTTCTCGTTCATGTCGCGCAACGCCATGCGCGCGACGGCGTTTTTCAAAATTCCCCCGAATCAAGTCTTCGAGGTTGGGGCACAGGTCGAGCTCTAGCGCGGGAAGCGGCCTCGCGCTGGGTGCGCGAGTGGAGATCGAGTGTCTGGCGACCGTCGGACACAGCTCCGACGGCCGCCAGCCCAGCCGCAGTCCCTAGTTCCCGATCGGCGCGCGGGTCGACATCCAGATGTCGAATCCGCCCGCGCCACCGGTCCGGGTCGAAGCCCAGAGCAATGTGCTGCCGTCATACGACAATGCCGCTTGCTGCTCAAAGCCCGACGTGTTGATCGGCGCGCCGACGTTCACGGGCGTGGACCACTGCCCATTTGCACTCTGGCGTGTCGATACCCAGAGGTCCGCGAAACCAAACCCACCGGCCGGGAAACCACGCTGGAAAAAGATCTCCTTGCCATCCGTCCGCACCACTGGTGCCGCGTCATTGGCCGCTGGATGGTTTAGGTCCGAAAGGGCGACCGCTGGTCCGCCGATCTCCCCATCATGTTTGATCGGGACGACGTAGAGATCCTGCTGCTGCAGCGCGGGATTCCCGCGGGTGAAGTAGAGCTGGTTGGGATGGAACGTGGGGGCATTCTCATCCGCGAGAGTGTTCACGTCCGTTCCAAGCAGCTGTGGCGTCTCCCAGCCGAGGTCGTCTTGGGTATTGTCGCGGTGCGACACGTAAACGTCGTTGCCGCCAACCCCACCCGGCCGGTTACTGAAGAAGTAGAGAGAATGCCCGTCGTTGGAGAGATCAGATCCTGCGTCCAAGCTGGCAGTATTGATGACCGGACCGAGATTGACCGGCGTTTCCCAGGCGCAGTCTTCACAGGCGCGCCGAGCAACCCACAGGTCTTGGCTGCCCATGGTGCCGGTGCGGTCCGATGTCAAATAGAGACTCAATCCATCCTTCGACAGGAAGGGGTGAGCCTCGGTGAAGGAGGTATTGATCGGCGGTCCAAGATTCACCGGCGTGGACCACTCAGACCACGCAGACGTCATGAAAGAGGGCCCTCGCAGGCCGACGATGGGTTGTTGCGGCTGTCGGTCGCAAGCAATGAGAAGAATGAGTGTTACGAGCGGGGAAATGGCCTTGCGCATTGGGGCCTCCTTGGAGAGGGCCGTCACGCGCGAAACGGCCGCGTGGCGCTGGTGTTACTCCCTACAAAGAGGAAGGCGTTTCAGATTGAAAGCTAGTCCCCCGCGACAAGAGTTGTTGTGACAAACGGCGCCTCATGCACCAGCGCCGGCTTGCGGCGGGACAGCACTAGCCACCACTCCCGCGCCGACGTGAACACCAACATTGCCACGACCGTCATGAAGAACAGCGCTACCGCGGCGTTCAAGCGGTCATTGAAGATCAGCCGGGCGGTATTGGGTCCCGCGGAGCCAGCAAGTGTGGCGGCGTGTGCCAGAAAGCCGAGCTTGGGATCGGCTGAGAAGACTTTCTGGTATCCGGCGGTCATCGTCACGACAATCAGCCAAACCAGCGGTCCCAGCGTCACCCAGATGTAGCGCTGCCGTCCCATCTTGATCAGGATGGTCGTCGCGACGCACAGCGCGATGGCCGCGAGCAGCTGATTCGATATTCCGAACAGCGGCCAAAGCGAGTTGATCCCGCCCAGCGGATCCACGACTCCTTGATAAAGGAAATAGCCCCACGCGGCGCAGACCGCGCCGCTCGCAAGCAGCACACTCGGCAGCCAGGACGTCTGGCCGAAGCGCGGCCACACGTGCCCGACGATCTCTTGCAGCATGAAGCGGCCGACGCGCGTCCCGGTGTCGATCGTCGTGAGGATGAACAGCGCCTCGAACATGATCGCGAAGTGGTACCACAGCGCGGTCAGCGTCTTCCCGCCGAGCGCCGTCGTGAGCCCTGAGAAGATGTGTGCCATTCCCACCGCGAGTGACGGCGCGCCGCCGGTCCGCGCGATCAACGTCTGCTCGCCCATCTGGGCCGCGAGCGCCTGCATGTAATCCGGCGTGACGACGAATCCCGCTTGATTCAGCACCGTCGACGCGCCAGCCAAGGCCTGGGGCGTCGTGTTCATGGCGAAGTAGACGCCCGGGTCGAGCGTGCAGGCGGCGATCATCGCCATGACGCCGACGAACGACTCCATCACCATGCCGCCGTAGCCGATCATACGCGCATCCGTCTCGCGCGTGATCATCTTGGGCGTGGTCCCTGACGCCACGAGCGAGTGGAAGCCGGAGATCGCGCCGCAGGCGATCGTGATGAAAGCGAAGGGGAACAGCTTGCCCGCGAACACCGGTCCTTCGCCGGCGGTCGCAAACGGTGTGAGCGCAGGCATGCGGAGCGGTGGCAGGATGATCAGGATCGCGAGGGCCAGCACGAGCACCGTCGTGATCTTCAGGAACGTCGAGAGATAGTCGCGCGGGCACAGCAGCATCCAGACCGGCAGCACGGACGCGATGAACCCATACGCGATCAGCATCCAGGTGATCGAGGGGCCGCTCTGCGTGAAGGCCGCGGCGAGCGCCGGGTGGCTCGCGACGCTGCCGCCGGCGATGAGGGCGCCAATCAGCAACGCGGCGCCAATCAGCGAGGCTTCGCCGACTTTCCCCGGCCGCCACCGCTTCATCCACGCGCCCATGAGCAGGGCAATGGGGATCGTACAGGCGATCGTAAAGAGTCCCCACGGCGACGACCGCAGCGCGTTGACCACGATGAGCGCGAGCACCGCGAGGAGGATGATCATGATCGCGAGTACTGCGATCATGGCCGTCAGGCCGGTCGTCCTGTTCACTTCCTCCTTCGCCATCTGTCCGAGTGACTTGCCATCGCGACGCAGAGAGGAGAAGAGGATCGTGAAATCCTGAACCGCGCCGCCGAGTACCACGCCGATCACGAGCCAGAGCGTGCCGGGGAGGAAACCGAATTGTGCTGCCAGGACCGGTCCGACCAGCGGGCCCGCCCCCGCGATGGCCGCGAAGTGATGGCCGAACAGCACCCAGCGGTTCGTCGGCACGAAGTCGTGGCCGTTGTTGAACCGTTCGGCGGGCGTCGCCCGCTGCGGGTCCAGGCCAAAGACTTTGTCGGCGAGGAACTTCGAATAGAACCGGTAGGCGACGACGTAGGTACAGACGGCGGCGGTGAGGAGCCAGGCGGCGTTGATCGTCTCACCGCGGACGAGGGCGAGCACCCCGAACGCGGCCGCGCCGAGCAGCGAAATCAGGGCCCAGATCACCACCGACACAGCGCGTAAGTTGCGACGCTGCTTGCCGATGTTCAAGTTCGAACATAGGTTCGAACTCCTTGAGCTCTTCTAGCTCGTACCCCTGGTCGTCGAGCGGGCGCGAAGCGATGGCGCCTGCCGTTCAGGAACGACCCCAACCGCAGCGAACCCCCGAGTCGATCAAAGGACGAGTCGTCATCGTGACGGGCGGCGCGACCGGCCTCGGCCGGGCGGTCGCGCTCGAATTCGCGCAGAACGGTTGCGGCGTCGCGTTCAACTACGTCGAGATGCCGGGACGGGAAGTCGGCCCGCAGGCGCTGCTTACCGAGACCGCGATCAAGGCCTACGGGGTGCCCTGTTACTCGGCGCTGTGCGATGTGCGGGAGATGGAGTTAGTCGAACATTTCGTCAGCCAGGTCCGCAGTCATCTCGGCGGCGTGCACTATCTCGTCAACAACGCCGGCATCACCCACGACGGCGCTCTCTGGCGACTCACGCCGGAAGCGTGGTCCGAAGTCATGGACACGAACGTGAGCGGCGCGTTCAACTGCATTCACGCGGTCGCGCCGCACATGCGGGCGCAACGCTTTGGGAAGATCGTCAACGTCGCGAGCCATCAGGCGTTCCGGCCTGGGTTCGGAATCGCGAATTACGCGGCGAGCAAGGCGGCGCTTATCGGTCTCACCAAGGCCGCAGCTGTGGATCTCGGCTCGGCCGGTATCAATGTGAACGCCGTTGCTCCCGGATTCGTGAAGACCGAATTGCTGACGCAACTGCCGCGTGAAGTGTTGGAGCGCGCGGAGCATGAGTCAGTGCTCGGTCGCGTGGCCGAGCCCGAGGACGTCTCTCGCGTGATCCTGTTTCTCTGCAGCGAAGCGGCGCGACATATCACCGGACAGGTGATTGTAGTGGACGGTGGACTCACGCTGGCTTAGATTGCGGCCCGTGAGTAACCGCTTGAAAACTAAGTACTTGGTGATAGGCGCTTGGGGTTTGGTGTTAGGGGCATGTGGTGGCAAGAAGAATTCCCAGCCCCCAACCCCCATTCCCACGGCCCCGCTCCCCACCGCCGGCCTCGCCGGCCAGCGGGTCGCCCTAATACCCCTCGCCCTGGTTGGTGCGGAAGACACGCTCCACTGGGACGCGCTGATCGCCGACCGGCGCAATACCCTCGATAAGAGCGACAGCATCATCTCGATACTGCTGGCAGCGCGCGCGCCCGAAGTCACGTGGGTCGCCCCCGCCGAGCTGCGGCGCATCGCGCGGCGGGCACCCGGCATCGTGACCGATCCCGATCAGATGGGTACGCCGTTTCTGCGCGGCGAGCGGATTGTCGACGTCCCCGATCCGCTGCGCTACCAGCTGCGGACTTTGCTGGGACTCGTGGGGGGACGCTATGCGCTCATTCCGGCGGGTCTCGTGTTTCGTAGAGCACGGACCGCCGCGTTTGCTCATCCGCCGGCTCTTGCCGAGCTGTCCGTCGTGCTGATCGATACGCGAATAGGGAAGGTGGGATGGCGAACCACCGCGCGCGGCGAGGGCGACGACGCCTGGGCGGCTCTGACGCGCGCGGTGAAGAACCTGACTCCGGGCCTGCCTTGAGCGAACGCGAAGCCACGCTGATTCCGGGCGACGGCATAGGTCCAGAGATCACACAGGCGACGCTTTCGGCACTGGCCGCGCTCGGCATGACCTTCGATTGGGACGAGCAGTTCGGCGGTATGGCCGCAGTCGAAAATGCCGGTACTCCTCTTCCCAACGCGACACTCGATTCGATTCGCCGGACCCGGCTGTGTCTCAAGGGTCCGCTTACGACACCCGTCGGCGGTGGCTACCGGTCGGTGAACGTCGCGTTGCGGCAGGAGTTCGACCTCTACGCCAACGTGCGGCCGACCAAGACGATCGTGCCGGGTGGTCGCTACGAGCACGTCGACCTAGTCATCATTCGCGAGAACACCGAAGGACTGTACGTCGGCCTCGATCATACCTTCAAGATCGGCGCTGACCGGCGCGCAATGGCGCAGGCGATGTCGATCGTGACACGCGAAGGCAGCGAGCGCATCGCGCAGTACGCCTTCGAGTACGCGAAGCTGCACGGCCGCAAAAAGGTGACGATCGTGCACAAGGCGAACATCCTGAAGGCGACGTCCGGATTGTTTCTCGAGGTCGCCAGACGCGTCGCGGAGCAGTATGCCGGCGTGATCGCGTCGGACGACAAGATCGTCGACAACACCGCGATGCAGCTCGTGATCAGACCCGAGCAGTTCGACGTCATCGTCACGACCAACTTGTTCGGCGACATTCTCTCGGACGAGGCGGCCGGCCTGATCGGTGGATTGGGACTCGCGCCCGGCGCCAACATCGGCACCCACGCCGCCATCTTCGAGCCGGTGCACGGCTCGGCGCCGGACATCGCGGGCAAAGGCATTGCGAACCCGTCGGCGCAGATGCTTGCGGCGGCGATGATGCTCGACCACGTCGGAGAGCTTGCGGCTGCCCG
>Ga0209239_1002806_pt1 | contig 10305 bp, 10 predicted proteins | sample GraSoi013_2_20cm_FD_185824 | JGI IMG/M metagenome (GOLD analysis project Ga0209239, IMG submission 185824) | Grasslands soil microbial communities from the Angelo Coastal Reserve, California, USA - Sample 10_02_2013_2_20cm (SPAdes) (version 2) | ecosystem: Environmental > Terrestrial > Soil >...
GCGACCGTCCTGACAGCTGTTATAGACTCGGGAAATGAGAAGTTGCGGCTGCCCTGTACACGGAAAGGTGGAGCGACGCTATGGCCAGCGCTGACGTCGTCGTCGTCGGAGGCGGCGCCAACGGGACGAGCACGGCCTTTCATCTGACCCGGCTCGGCGTCCGGAACGTGCTGCTCCTCGAGCGGCGGTGGCTCGGCGCGGGCGCGACGGGCAAGTCCGGCTCGCTCGTCCGGATGCACTACACGAACGAGCACGAGTCGCGGCTGGCCTTCGAAAGTCTGAAGGTCTTCCGCGGCTTCCACGCCGAGGTCGGAGGCGATTGTGGCTTCGAGCCCGTCGGCTTCGTGCAGCTCGTGGGGCGCGGCTACGCCGACCAGCTCCGCCGCAACGTGGCGATGCAGCAGCGCCTCGGGATCAAGACCGAGCTCGTCGCGCCCGAGGACCTCCGGCGCCTGCTCCCCGGCGTCATCACGGACGACGTGGGCGGCGCGGCGTGGGAGCCCGAGTCCGGCTACGCCGACCCGAACGCGACCGCCTTCGCGTTCGCGGCGGCCGCGGCGCGGGCGGGCGCGCGGGTCGAGACCGGGCGCGAGGTGACGCGCGTCGTCGTCGAGAGGGGGCGCGTCGATGCGGTCGAGACACGGGAGGGTCGCGTCGCCACGCGCGTCGTCGTGCTGGTCCCCGGCGCCTGGGCGCGCCCGCTCCTCGAGCCGCTCGGGCTCGGCTTCGGTCTCCTGCCCTACCGGATCCAGGTCGCGATCTTCCGCTGGCCCGCGGGCATGGCCCGCGGCCATCCGGTCGTCATCGACGCGGTCCACAAGTCCTGGATGCGCCCCGACGGGAGCGCCGCGACGCTGATCGGCGTCGAGCTCGGCGTCGGCCACGCCGACCCCGACCACTACAGCGAGTCCGTCGACCCCGCGTACGTGGCGCGCTGCCGCGAGACGCTGTCCGCGCGCTTTCCCACGTTCGCGTCCGCCACGATGCGCGGCGGCTGGGCGGGGATGATCATGATGAGCCCGGACGGCCGGCCCGTCATCGACCGCATCCCGTCGATCGACGGGCTCTACGTGATGCTCGGCGACTCGGGCACGTCGTTCAAGACGTCGCCGGCGATCGGTCGGTGCCTGGCCGAGTGGATCGTCGAGGGGCGACCACGCACGGCCGACCTCACGCCCTTCCGCTCGACGCGTTTCGCCGAGGGCAAGCCCTGGGTCGACGAGGACAACTACGGCCGGGAGCGGCTGACGATCTCCCGCTAAGTACTCGGAGGGGGCTTCGCCTCGTTCCGACGGTCGTCGCACGCCTCACGGCGCGCGACGCGACCACTGCGCTCTGCCGCCCGGAGGCTCAGGCACCCGCGGGCTGGGCGAGGTGCGTGCGGCGCACCCGCGCCTGCACGCCCTGAACGACGTTGCGCTCGAGCGTGATCTCGACCTCGTGGTGCTCGACGTCCCACCGGCTCACGGTCGCGAGCCAGCCGAACCGACGCCGCCGCTGGGGCACGACCTTGCGCCCCCGGTAGACCAGGATCCGCCGGTCGGGGGCGAGCGGCTCTTCGTGCTCCTCGTGGTCGGCGCCGCAGAGGCGGATCACCTCCTCGTACGTGGTGGAGCCCGGCGCGATGCGTCCCAGCGTCTCGCGCGAGACCACGGTGCCGGTCTGCCGCTCGACCGGCGCGCTGCGCGGGCTGATGTGGATCCGACCGGAGAGCCTCCCGCCCACGCGCTTGACGAGCATCGTCAGCAGCGGGCCGGCGAGGTTGCCGAGCACGAAGAAGATCATGGGGATCAGGACGGGCGCCCACGACTGCCACCCCGTGAAGTAGCCGAACTGCACCGTCAACACCTGCGGCGTCGCCCCCTGGGCGCGCTCGAGGAAGGCCGAGACGACCTGCGTGGACTCGAGGGTCTCGCTCATCCGGCGGGTGGCCGTGCCCGGGAAGACGTCCTGGATCTTGAGGTGCTCGGCGTGGGTGAAGTTGATGAGGAGCTGCGAGGGTTCGTCGGCGAGCCGGATGACGCGGTCGCGGTTCTCGAGGTAGAGCGGGAAGAGCGCCCGCCCCCGCACGTCGTTGAAGGCCAGCGAGATCGTGTAGCGGTGGCCCCAGAAGAGGTTCTCGACCCACGTGGCCGGCCTGGGCCGGACGAGCCGCGGCAGGCCCATCCCGAGGCGTATGAGCCACGTGCGGTTGGCGAGGAGGGGCGTCCACGGGATTCGCACGTACGTGGCGGGTGAGGTGAGCCCCAGCGGGCCGCCCTGGCGCACGAACGACACGAAGGGCGCACCGCCGGGGATGGGCTCCGGTTTCGTCTGCGGCCCGGTGCGGTACAGGCCCTGCGCGTAGAGCGGAAGGCGCCCGTCGCCGATCACGGAGTACCCGCGCGCCTCCACGTAGCGCGCGAGGTCCGGGTCGGGCTTGCCCTCGACCCGCAGGGTGTCGACCTCGTCGGGCCAGAGCAGGTAGAGATCCTGCTCGAGGTCGGTGGCGGACTTGGTCGGCGGGATCACGAGGCTCCACAGGACGTCGACCGCCGTGGTGCCGAGCGCGGGCGTGACGGTCGCGCGCACGAAGAGCGGCCCGATCGTGAAGTCGGGGTGCGGCCGCGTCGCGAGGAACACTTGCGCCCGCGCGGCGCCCGGGGTCGCCGCGAGCACGAGCCCGGCGAGGATCCAGGCCTTAGACCCTGACAGGCGTGAACTCTCGCGTGAAGTGGTCCTCGAGCGGCAGCTTCTTCTTGATGACGTCGTACTCGAGGAGCGTGCCCTGCATCACGCCGAGCGCGGCGACGTCGATGCGGCCGTCCACCGGGAGGAGCGGGCCGGAGATCCTGTGGGCGCGCAGGACCGCCTCGGGCGGCCAGCCGAGCTTCTTCGAGCAGATCTCGGCGGCGTCCCGCGGGCTCTCGCGCATGAGCTTGAGCGCGGTGAACAGTGCCCGCAGGCTCCGGCGGATCGGGTCGGCCTGGTGCTTGATGGCGTCCTCCGACGCGTACTGGATCTGGCTGATCCATTTTCCGGTGACCGCGTCGAAGCGGAGCAGCACCTTGGACTTGCCCTGGAGCTCGGTGACGGCGCCCCCGTCGCCCCACACGTAGGCGGCGATCTCCCGGCGCGCCAGCGCTGCGAGCTGGGCGTCGAGGCCGCCGAGGCCGACGATCTGCACGTCCTTGTCCGGGTCCCAGCCTTCTTTCTTGGCCAGCATGCGCGCGAAGATCCACGTCGTCGCACCGACGCGCGTGACGCCGATCGCCTTGCCCTTGAGGCCCGCGACCGACGAGACGTCGGGCGCGACGTTGAGGGTGAAGTGGTTGCCCTCGGTATGGGTCGCGACCATCTTGATCGGCGAGCCCGCTTCGCGGAAGACGAGGATGTCGGTGCTCCCGGTGATGCCGACCAGCACGTCGCCGCCCATGACCGCCTTGAGGAGGTCCGGGCCCCCACGGAAGGGGACGAACTCGGCCTCGAGCCCCTCGCGCGCGAAGAATCCGCGCTCGAGCGCCACGATGACCGGCCCCGCCATCGAGTAGTCGCCGAGCACGGCCGTGCCGATCTTCACGGCGGTCCCGCCCCGCGCCGGCCGTGCCGCTCCGGCGGCCGCGACCGCGGCGACCGTGCCGAGGAAGCGACGGCGGGAGATCGTCGTCATGGGCATGAGCCGGTCTCCTTGACTTTCGCGCGAGCCTTCCATACGTTAGGTCGCGCTTTCCATGGGCACCGCCTGCGTCACACGCACCGGCCGCGATCGTACATCGTCGTGAGCCGTTTCCACAATCCCGCCCCGGAGCCTCCGGTCACCTACGCGGTCGGGGAAGGGATCGCCTGGATCACGCTGAACCGCCCCGCGATGCTCAACGCGCTCACCACGGAGCTCGCCGCCGCGCTCGCCGAGCACGCGGAGGCCGCGGCCGCCGATCCCGCGGTCACTCTGGTCGTCGTCCGCGGGGCGGGTCGGGCGTTCTGCTCGGGCATGGATCGCACGGCGCTGGCGGCCGGATCCGTCGACGAGGCGTTCTACCGCCACTGGATCCGCGGGCTGAACTGCCTCGAGGACATGCCGAAGATCTCGATCGCCGTCCTGCACGGCTACGCGATCGGCGGTGGCCTCCAGCTGGCGCTCGCCTGCGACCTGCGCCTCGCCGCCGCCGACGCCGTGCTCGGCCTCGGCGCGACGCGGCACGGCCTCATTCCCGACGGCGCCGTGCTGCGCCTCGCGCGCGTCGTCGGGCTCGGCCGGGCCAAGGAGCTCGCGCTGCTCAACGACGACGTGAGCCCGGCGGAGGCGCGCGCCATCGGCCTCGTCAACTGGGTGTGCCCGGCCGTCGACCTCGACCGCACGCTCCAGTCGATCGTCGCCAAGGCGCGCGCCGCCTCGCCGACCGCGGCCGCGCACACGAAGCGGCTCCTCCACGAGTCCTTCCACCGCGATCCGCGGGTTGTGATCGAAGACCTGGTGCGGGCGCAGAACGCGTGCATGGGCTCGTGGGAGATCGACGAGGCCAACCGCGCGTGGACGGAGAAGCGGGAGGCGGTCTTCTATCCCCCGCGGACGCCATGAGCCCCTACATCCTCGAGACCGAGGGGCTCACCAAGGAGTTCCGGGGCTTCGTCGCCGTCAAGGACGTGAGCCTCCGGGTGCGCGACGGCACGATCCACGCGCTCATCGGCCCGAACGGCGCGGGGAAGACGACGTGCTTCAATTTGTTGACACACTTCCTCACGCCGACCCGCGGGCGCATCCGCTTCAAGGGGCGGGACATCACGGGCTCGAGGCCCGCGGGCATCGCGCGGCTCGGCCTCGTCCGGTCGTTCCAGATCTCGGCGGTCTTCCCGCACCTCACCGTGCTGGAGAACGTGCGGCTCGCGCTCCAGCGCGCGCGGGGTCACTCGTTCGACTTCTGGCGCTCGGAGCGGGTCCTCGGCGAGCTCAACGGGCGCGCCCTCGAGCTCCTCGACGCGGTCGGCCTGGCGGAGCTCGCCGGGGCGATCGCGGTCGAGCTGCCGTACGGCCGCAAGCGCGCGCTCGAGATTGCGACGACGCTCGCGCTCGACCCGGAGATGATGCTGCTCGACGAGCCCACCGCCGGCATGGCCCACGAGGACGTGGACCGGATCTCGGCGCTCGTCAAGCGCGTCGCCGCGAACCGTACCGTGCTCATGGTCGAGCACAACCTCAAGGTGGTGGAGAACCTGTCCGACACGATCACCGTGCTGGCGCGCGGCGAGATCCTGGCCGAGGGCGACTACGCCGCCGTCTCGAAGAACCCCGACGTGATCCAGGCGTACATGGGGGCGGGCGATGCCTGAGCCGCTCCTGACCGTGCGCGACCTGGAGGCCTGGTACGGCGAGTCGCACATCCTCCACGGGGTGGATCTCGAGGTGCGCACGGGCGAGGTCGTGACGCTGCTCGGCCGGAACGGCGCCGGCAAGACGACCACGCTCAAGTCCGTGATGGGGATCGTCGAGAGGCGCCGGGGCTCGGTCCGCTTCGGCGCCGCCGAGCTGATCCGTCTCCCCTCGAACCTCATCGCGCGGCTCGGCCTCGCGTTCTGCCCCGAGGAGCGCGGGATCTTCGCGAGCCTCAGCGTCGAGGAAAATCTCATGTTGCCGCCCGTGATCGGCTCGGGCGGGCTCGACCGCGGGGCGATCTTCGACCTGTTCCCCAACCTGCGCGAGCGCCTCCGGACCCAGGGCACCAAGCTGTCCGGCGGCGAGCAGCAGATGCTCGCGATCGGGCGCATCCTGCGAACCGGCGCGCGCCTGCTGCTGCTGGACGAGCCCACGGAAGGCCTCGCGCCGGTGATCGTCCAGCAGATCGGCGCGACGATCCGGCGCCTCAAGGCGGAGGGCTTCACCATCCTCCTCGTCGAGCAGAATTTCCGCTTCGCGTCGACGGTCGCCGACCGTCACTACGTGATGGAGCACGGGCGCGTCGTCGACATGATCCCGAACAGAGCGCTCGCGTCCCGCATGGACACGCTGCACGAGTACCTCGGGGTCTAGGCCCCGTCGGGACAGACCCGTGAAAGGAGCCCGCGCATGATCACCCTCCGCGTCCTCGCGCTGCTCGCGGCGGTCGCGCTGGCCGTCGGGCCGGCGCACGCCCAGATCTCCGACGGCGTCGTCAAGATCGGTGTCCTCAACGACCAGTCGGGCGCCTATGCCGACATCACCGGACCGGGCTCGGTCGTGGCGGCGCGGATGGCGGTGGAAGACTTCGGCGCCGCGAAGAAGGGTATGAAGGTCGAGATCGTCTTCGCCGATCACCAGAACAAGCCGGACGTCGGCTCCAGCATCGCGCGGCAGTGGTACGACACCGAGAAGGTGGACCTGATCATCGACGTGCCGACATCCTCGATCGCTCTGGCGATCAGCCAGATCACCCGGGACAAGCACAAGGCCTTCATCGTCTCCGGCGCGGCCGCGTCGGACCTCACGGGCAAGGCCTGCTCACCCAACACCGTCCACTGGACCTACGACACCTGGGCGCTCGCGAACGGCACCGGGTCGGCGATCGTGAAGACGGGCGGGGACACCTGGTTCTTCCTCACCGCCGACTATGCCTTCGGGCACGCGCTCGAGCGCGACGTCGAGGCCGTCGTGCTGAAATCGGGCGGCAAGGTCCTCGGCAAGGTCCGCCACCCGTTCCCGACCTCGGACTTCTCCTCGTTCCTCCTGCAGGCCCAGGCCTCCAAGGCCAAGATCATCGGCCTGGCCAACGCCGGCGCCGACACCATCAACGCCATCAAGCAGGGCGCGGAGTTCGGCATCGTGCGGGGCGGCCAGCAGTTCGCCGGCCTCCTCGTCTTCATCAGCGACGTGCACGCGCTCTCACTGGACAAGGCGCAGGGGCTGATCCTGACCGAGTCGTTCTACTGGGACCTGAACGACGCGACCCGCGCCTGGTCCCGGCGCTTCGCCGAGCGCCACCGCCAGGCCATGCCGACGATGGTCCAGGCGGGCGTGTACTCGGCGATCCTGCACTACCTCAAGGCGGTGGAGGCGCTCCGAAGCGACGACGGCCCGAGGGTCATCGCCAAGATGAAGGAGCTGCCCACCGACGACCCGCTCTTCGGCAAGGGGCGCGTCCGCGCCGACGGTCGGAAGATCCACCCGATGTACCTCTTCGAGGTGAAGAAGCCGGCGGAGTCGAAGGGGCCGTGGGATTACTACACGATGCGAGCGACGATCCCGGCGGACTCGGCGTTCCGGCCGCTGGACCAGGGGGACTGCCCGCTCGTGAAGAAGTAGGCGGCGGGAGGGTGGGCCGGGCGTGAGCGTCTTCGGCGTCCCCACCCAGGCGCTGTTCGGTCAGCTCCTGATCGGGCTGATCAACGGCGCCTTCTACGCCGTGCTGAGCCTGGGGCTCGCGGTCATCTTCGGTCTGCTCAACATCATCAACTTCGCCCACGGCGCCCAGTACATGATGGCGGCGTTCGTCGCCTACTTCCTCCTCCAGTGGGCGGGGCTCGGCTACTGGTGGGCGCTCCTGATCGCGCCACTCGCGGTGGGCGCGCTCGGCGTCGTCCTCGAGCGGACGATGCTGAAGCGGCTCTACCACCTCGACCACCTCTACGGGCTGTTGCTCACCTTCGGCGTCGCGCTCGTCATCCAGGGCGTGTTCCGCAACGCGTTCGGCTCCTCCGGCCTTCCCTACGCGATCCCGGCCGTGCTCACCGGGGGGTACAACCTGGGCTTCATGTTCCTCCCCACTTACCGGGCGTGGGTGGTCGTCTTCTCGCTCGTGGTGTGCCTCCTGACCTGGTACGTGATCGAGCGGACGAAGCTCGGCTCCTACCTGCGCGCCGCCACGGAGAACCCGGCGCTCGTCCAGGCCTTCGGCGTCAACGTGCCTCGGATGATCACGCTGACCTACGGATTCGGCGTCGGGCTGGCCGGGCTCGCGGGCGTGCTGGCGGCGCCGATCTACCAGGTCAACCCGCTCATGGGCGCCGATCTCATCATCGTCGTCTTCGCGGTGGTCGTGATCGGTGGGATGGGCTCGATCATGGGCTCGATCGTCACCGGCTTCGGTCTCGGGGTGGTCGAGGGATTCACCAAGGTCTTCTATCCGGAGGCATCCAACACCGTCATCTTCGTCATCATGGCCGTCGTGCTCCTGATCCGGCCCACCGGCCTCTTCGGGCGGAGCCAGTAGCGTGGCCACCGCGAAGGGCTACGTCTTCGTCGCTTTCGGCGTGATGGTCGCCCTTCTGGTCCTGGCACCCTTCTTCGTCTACCCGATCTTTCTCATGAAGGCGCTCTGCTTTGCGCTCTTCGCCTGCGCCTTCAACCTCCTGATCGGCTACGTGGGGCTCCTCTCCTTCGGCCACGCGGCCTTTCTCGGCTCGGCCGGCTACGCCTGCGCCCACGCGGCCAAGGTCTGGAGCTGGCCGCCCGAGCTCGCGATCGTCTTCGGCGCGGCGGTCGCCGCGGCGCTGGGCGTGGCCACCGGGGCCTTGGCCATCCGGAGCCGTGGCATCTACTTCGCGAACGTCACGCTCGCGTTCGCGCAGATGATCTACTTCTTCTCCGTCCAGGCGAAGTTCACCGGCGGCGAGGACGGCATCCAGGCCGTGCCCCGTGGCACGCTGCTCGGCGTCCTCGATCTCCAGAACACCCACACGATGTACTTCGCGGTGCTCGCGATCTTTCTCCTCGGGTTCCTCGTCGTCTACCGCGCGATCCACTCGCCGTTCGGCCAGGTGCTCAAGGCCATCCGCGAGAACGAGCCGCGCGCCATCTCGCTCGGCTATCGTGCCGAGCGGTACAAGCTGCTCGCCTTCGTCCTCTCGGCCGCGCTCAGCGGATTGGCCGGAGCCACCAAGGACATCGTGTTCCAGCTCGCCTCGCTCACCGACGTCCACTGGACGATGTCGGGCGAGGTCGTGCTGATGACGCTCCTGGGCGGGCTCGGCACCGTCTTCGGGCCCGTGGTGGGCGCGTTCGTCATGATCGGCCTCGAGCACTACCTCACGCAGATCGGCGCGTGGCTGACGATCGTGCAGGGTGCCATCTTCGTGGTGTGCGTGCTCACGTTCCGGAGGGGCGTGGTGGGCGAGCTGAGCCGCATCCTGCGCAAACCGCTGTAGCGGACGGAGGTCCCCGGTGACGTACACGGACATCCTCTACGCGAAGACGAACGGCGTCGCCTGGATCACGATGAACCGGCCGGAGGTGCGCAACGCCTTCCGCACGAAGACCGTCGCGGAGCTCACCGACGCGTTCCTCGACGCGCGCTGGGACCCGTCCGTCGGCGTCGTCGTGCTCACCGGGAGCGGCGACAAGGCGTTCTGCTCGGGTGGCGATCAGAAAGAGCGTGGGCAGGGCGGGTACGCCCCGGGCGCCGCAGGCCCGGCGGACGCGCGCCCGATGGACGTGGAAGCGCTGCACAGCGCCATCCGCCACATCCCGAAGCCCGTCATCGCCATGGTCAACGGCTTCGCCATCGGCGGCGGCCACGTCCTCCACCTCCTGTGCGACCTCTCGATCGCGTCGGACAACGCGGTCTTCGGCCAGACGGGGCCGCGCGTGGGGAGCGTCGACGCGGGCCACGGCGTAGGCTACCTCGCCCGCGTCGTCGGCGAGAAGAAGGCGCGGGAGATCTGGTACCTCTGCCGCCAGTACTCGGCGCAGGAGGCGCTCGCGATGGGGCTCGTGAACACGGTCGTGCCCCTCAAGGACCTGCGCGCGGAGGTGGAGAAGTGGTGCGCCGAGCTGCTCGAGAAGAGCCCGACGGCGCTGGCGCTCGCCAAGCAATCGTTCAACATCGACTCCGAGCAGCGCGCCGGCGTGGCGCAGTTCGCCCATACCGCGCTCAACCTCTATTACCAGACCGAGGAGGCGATGGAGGGCCGGAACGCGTTCGTCGAGAAGCGTCCGGTCAACTTCAAGAAGTTTCGCCGGTAACTTCCTGTCCGGTCGGGGCTCGTTTCGGCTGACGATCCCACCCTCTGGGCCTTTTTACGGGAATCCCTGCATCCGAAATCGGGTGATCCACCGATTCAAACCCTTGATGAAGTGCCGAGAATTGGTTCCGGAAATAGTTCCGGAAACGGTTCCGGCCTATCACGAGGAGCTGGACGATGAGCAAGGGATTGAAGACAAGGCTCCTGCTCACGGTGGTGAGCGCCTTCCTGTGGCTGACCCAGCAGCCAGCCGCCGCGCAGCTGCCTCCGAGTCTTACCTCGACGACCTCGAGTCTCGGGTTCTCCGACGGTGTGAGGGACGCGTGGGGCCCGCTCTTCACGGCGCGGCAACCCTGCGCAGCGCCGAGCATGCCACCGCAGGTGGCCGACTCGGTC
>Ga0209239_1002807_pt1 | contig 10303 bp, 12 predicted proteins | sample GraSoi013_2_20cm_FD_185824 | JGI IMG/M metagenome (GOLD analysis project Ga0209239, IMG submission 185824) | Grasslands soil microbial communities from the Angelo Coastal Reserve, California, USA - Sample 10_02_2013_2_20cm (SPAdes) (version 2) | ecosystem: Environmental > Terrestrial > Soil >...
GGACTGAATTCGGTCAAACCTTCCCTGACGATGGTTCCATTCTTGAAAACAGCGCGCGATCCGAAGGGTCTCTTCTCACGACCGATTCCAGATCAGATCAAGGTAGGCCGACGGCTATCTCCCCTCGCCGTATCCACCGCATGTAAACGTGGGATATATCCAAATCCTCCCCGTTCTCGGCGCGGCGTGGAGGGAGAGGATTGGTCTTTCTACCTCTGGATATGCGTGTCTCTGCGAAGGATAATCGGTCTCGGCGTTCCTTGGACCTCCCGCCTAGCAGTAAGGTTCTGGCCTGGGTGGTCGTCGTCATCTCGGTTTCTGTGTTCGTCCTCCTCGCGGTCGCCGCCCCGACGCGCGCCTCGACCGCGTTGCCGAAGTGGAACGCGGGCGATTACTGGTCGTACGACCTGACCGCCAACGCGGCGCCGTACGGATCCTCCTCTGGCTCGTGGCGGATGGACGTGGTCGGCACGGAATCCCTCACGATTGGAGGGTCGATGTTCAATGCGTACCACGTGAAGGACAACGTCAGCATGACGGTCACCTACGGTAGCTCGACGGCGACCATTACGGTGAAGGGTGACTCATGGTATCGAACCTCGGATCTGGCCGAGGCCAAACAAGTCGTCGCCTTCAATTTCGGCGGGGCCTCATCGACGACCACCACGACCAACATCCCACCGCCCTCCTACCAGTGGCCCCTCAGTGCGGGTGCATCCTGGTCCCAATCGTATGAGATCAAGACGTTCCTTGACTACGGGAGCCTCACCGCCACGACCTTCGCGAACGTCACGAAGACAGTCACCGTGGAGGCCGATACATCGATCACGGTGCCGGCGGGCACATTCACCGTGAATCGGGTCACCGAGTCGGGCGGTGGTAACACGACCACGTCCTCGTGGTCCGAAAAGGCCGGGAACAGCGTGGCCAGAGAGTCCACAAGCCCATCCGCCCTGGGCCCCGAATCGATGAAACTGAAATCTTACAGCTACGGAACAGGGAGCGGCACGGTCGGCGGACTGTTGCTCGGGTTAGATTCGACCACGTTGGCCATCATGATCGTCGTTGCCGCCGCCGTCATTGCCGTGGCGGCTGTCGGAATGCGGCGACGATCTCGGAGGAAGCAACAGGTCCCGCCACCTCCTGCGACGGGCCACGACATGCCTCCCGCGTCGTCCAGCCAAGGACCTGGCGAAGTTCCTCCTCCGAAGCCCTGAACCGCCGAAATATACAGACCCCCGGAGACTACGTCGAGGAGGGTTAGGTTCGTCCCGCCCGTGGCCCCACAATTTTGGAGGAGAAGCAATGCTACCAACCCTGATTTGCCGTCAGGGATGGCCCGTATTCGACTCTCCCGAAAAGAGATGGGCTCGACCGGATTCGAACCGGTGACCTTCGCCATGTCAAGGCGATGTCATAGCCACTAGACCACGAGCCCAGCGACCGCGCCTAACCTCCGACCCGGTTTAAGCCTTTCTTCCCGCGTCGTCCATCGACTACCGGAAGGTCGCGCCTCCCAGACGACCGGTCGTCACTTCGTCAGCGCGGCCACAATCGCGTGGCAGAATGCCGGTAAATCGTCCGGGAAACGGGACGTGATCAAGTTTCCGTCCACGACGCACTCTTGGTCGACCCAATCAGCTCCGGCGTTGATGCAATCGTCCCGCACGCTCGCGTACGACGTCATCCGGCGGCCCTTGACGATGCCCGCACTGATCGGCACCCAGGCCGCATGACAGATCGATGCGACGATCTTGCGGGCGTCGTTCATCGATCGAACGAAAGCCAGGATCTCCTTGTGCTGGCGCATCCGGTCCGGGCCTGCGACCCCTCCGGGGATGACGACGGCGTCGAAATCCTTCGACTTCAGGTCGGCCGCTTTCATGTCGACTTCGCACGGATACGAGTGTTTCGAACTGTAGATCCGCTTCTCGTGCCCCGCAAGGACGACCTCGGCCCCTTCCTCAATCAACCGATAGTACGGGACCCAGAGTTCGAGGTCCTCGTGGCCGTCTTCGGCGAGCACGACAATCTTCCTCCCTTCGAGCGTCATGAAGGCGGCAAGGCGGTCCGCGGAGAAATGCCTTCCGTTGAGCGCGACGGTCCATCGAGCGACCCGCCTCAGCCCGCCAACATGACCACGTTCGGGATTCCTTGGAAGTGCTTGTCTCCGGTCATCAGGTCCGTGTTTCGCGCTTGGGCGCAAGCCAGAATGATCGCATCTACCATGTGGAGGCCTTCGCGGATCTTCAAATCGGCCGCTTGCTCGGCCACAGCGGCGTCCACGTTGATGACTGAGGTCCGGGACTTGATGAACCGAATGCGATCCGCCGGATCATGCCCTTCCCGGAGGTACTTGGCTCGGATCTCGGCGAGGCAGACGGCGGGCGTGAACAGGACCTCCCTCCCCTCGAGCAACGCCTTGACTTCCGCACCCGCTCGGGAGCCCCGGAAGTATTCCACCCACGCCCAGGAATCAAAGGTCTTCATGGGCGTCGCGTTCGTCCCGCAAGGCTTTCGTGTTCAACCACGGATCCGCGCCGAAAAGCGTTTCCTTTGAGCGGAACAGGCTCTTCGCCAAGATCTCATTGATTGCATCCGAAAGCCCCCGGGGCCCGACTTTCCTCAGAAGGTGATCCTTCACGTCTTCTCGCAAGAGGACCGTCGTCTTCACGGGCATGATGTATACGTAAACGTATACGTATACATATACATTTTGTGGCGCGACCGCGACGGTCAGCCCCGAGACCGGATCGGAATCGACGGACCGGAAGCGATATCTCCCGTCACGGCCTCGCACGTCCGAATCCGAGGTCGCGACCGTGACGTCGAAGGACAACTTCGAGTTCGCCCACGAACACCGCCGGGAAGTGGCCTGGATGTCGCAGAACACGAACACGCTCCCGGTCCATCCTGCTATTCTGGACGCGATCCGGCAGAGCGTCGACGAACGCGAGTTCAACCTCTATCCACGGAAGGCGGGAGTTCCCGGCCTCGTGGAGGCGATCCAGGAGGATCTCGGTCTCGAGGGCTTCGACGTGCTCTTGACGAACGGCGGAATCGAGGGGGAATACATCGCCACGCGGTCGTTCCTCGCTCCCGGAAACGAGGTCCTCTCCACGGACCCGTCGTTCCTTCCGATCCATGACCAGGTTGCGATGTCCGGCGCGCGGGCCGCAGAGGTCGACATCTATCGGAGACCTTACCATCTCACACCCGAGTGGGCGAGCGCGGCGATCACGCCGGCCACGAAGATGCTCCTGCTGATCGACCCGAATAACCCGCTTGGTTCCGGCTATGCCCGTGATCAGATCCGCGGCCTCTCCGACGTCGCACGCGATCACGACCTGTGGCTCATCAACGACGTCACGTACCGGGACTTCAACAAAGAACATGTGCTCGCGTCGGCGTTTTATCCGGAACAGACCCTGATCTCGTACTCGTTCAGCAAAGGACCCGGTCTCGCGGGGATGCGCATCGGGGCTCTCCTCGCACCTCCGGGCGGATCCCGCCACGCGACGCGCGATCCGGCCGGGACAGTGATGAAGGCCCTCCGCCATTACGACACAAACGTCCTGGGCGTGAACGTGCTCGCGCAACGAGCGGCCCTCGCCGCGCTGCGCACGAAGAAGGAATGGCTCACGGAAGTGCGGCGGACCTGCGAACGGAACCAGGCCACCATTCGTCGCGCGGTTGAGAAAGTCGACGGCGCCTCCTTGCCCGTCTATCCCTCCAAAGCGAACATGTTCGTGATCGATCTGTCCGGCACCGGCGTGAATCCGGAAGAGGCCGAAGAACGCCTGTTGTTCGATCACCTGGTCCACACGCGCGCCGGATCCTATCTGTCGAGGAGGCACGGAAGCAAATTCCTCCGGGTCTCCTTCACCGTGCCGGAACCCGACGCGAAACGGTTCGCGGAGGCATTCCCCGCCGTGATGGAGGGGCTCGCGAAGTGAGCGCGACAACCTCATAGCCCCGAATGTGACTCCCGGTGGCGACCATGGGATTCCTTCAAGACATCGCAGGCCGGGTCGAGGAGGTCGCGGCAGCAGGCGGCAAGTTCGCGGATGCGTTCGTTCGGACCGCCGGAGCCACGGTGGCGGGAGCCCTCGTCTTCGTAGAGCGCGAAATCGGATACGCCCAGCATGCCGCCAAACGCCCGAGATCGGGGAAGCCGGGAGAGAAAGAGGGCTCTCACAAGTAGGGACACCGCGCCTTGACGCTTCGGCGCGCACGGCCTCGAAAGCTACTTAGCGCTCGCTCGCGGTAGCGGGGCCGTATCGGGAGTGAATCGGGTGGGGAAGTCCGAGTATCTCAACTTCGTGAACGGAGAATGGGTGTCTTCCCACACGGAAGACACATACACGGTGATCAACCCCGCGACGGGTGGGACCATCGCCGCGGTGCCGCAGTCGGACCTGCAAGACACGCGAGCGGCGATCGACGCCGCGCGAGAGGCCTTCGACAAAGGCAAATGGCCTCGCATGACGCCTGGAGATCGCGCGGCCGCCCTCTTCAAATTGGCGAATCTCATCGAGGCGGACATGGACCGCCTCGCTCCGATCGAATCGCAGAACCAGGGGAAGACGATCAAGCAGGCCCGGGACGGCGACCTGCCGTTCAGCGTGGACAACCTGCGATTCATGGCGGGCGCGGCTCGCACGTTGACGGGCCAGGCGTCGATGGAATACGCCTACGGCGCCACGAGCGTGATCCGGCGCGAGCCGATCGGTGTGATCGGTCAGATTACGCCATGGAACTACCCGTTCATGATGGCAATCTGGAAGCTCGCACCCGCCCTCGCCGCCGGGAACACGGCCGTCCTGAAGCCGGCCTCCCTGACGCCGCTCACCACGCTCGAGCTCGGCAAGCTGATCGAGGGGGCGGGGATTCCCGCAGGAACCGTGAATCTGATCACGGGGCCCGGGGCCATCGTCGGGAACGAACTCGCTTCGAGCGACAAGGTCGATATGGTCTCTCTGACCGGGGACACCGCGACGGGCAAGGAGATCATGAATGCCGCGAAATCGAACGTGAAGAAGCTCCACCTCGAGCTGGGCGGCAAGGCCCCCTTCGTAGTCTTCGAGGACGCGAACATCGCCGCGGCGGCAGAGGGCGCCGTCGCCGCCTCCATGGTGAACGGAGGACAGGATTGCACGCAGGCCGCGCGCTTCATCGTCCAGGACAGGGTATACAAGAAGTTCGAGGACAAGTTCCTCGAGCGGCTCAAGACGGTCCGCATGGGAGACCCGCTCCAGCGATCGACCGACCTCGGACCCCTCGTTTCCTCGAAGCAGCGAGAGAAGGTCGAGGATTACGTCGAGATTGGAGCGGACGAGGGAGCGAAGCTTGCGCTGGGCGGCAAACGGCCGAAAGGCAAGGGCTTCGATAAGGGATGGTACTACGAGCCGACCGCGTTCGTCGATACCGATCCCTCGATGCGAATCGCCCGCGAGGAGGTCTTCGGACCCGTCGTCAACGTCCAGAAGTTCTCGAACGAGGACGACGCGATCCAGGCGGCGAACGATGTCGTCTACGGCCTCTATTCCTCCGTCTGGACGAAGGACGTGCAGCGCGCCCATCGGGTCGCGAACGCACTCCACTTCGGAGCGGTCGAGATCAACGAGCACCTGCCGATTGTGAGCGAGATGCCGCACGGCGGGTTCAAGCAGAGCGGATTCGGCAAGGATCTCTCCGTCTACAGCCTGGAGGAGTACACGCAAATCAAACACGTGTTCATCGACCTCACGGACGCGGTGCGCAAACCGTGGCACTACATCACGTTCGGCGATCCGACGTGAGGCGACGGGTCCAGACGGTCACGCCGCGATGTCCCGTTCCGACCATTGCATCGGGAGATCCCGAGCGGCCCACTCCCTGAACACCCGCTCCCGGTCCAGAGACTCCGGGGGATGCACGCCCGGCCCGGGCGTCGCCCGGTCCGCGAGCATCGCCACTCCGATCGCGGCGCCGACGGCCTTCAGGTAGTACACGGCGGTCGTGGAGCGACGGCGGTTCGCATCCGGATGCGACATCACGACGTCGCCGCGCCGCACGATGCGATGACCGTCCCTCACTCCCTCGACCTCGACGGTCAAGGCGGTCGCTCCCTGCAACGGGAGGACAAGTGCGGAGGGTTCCGGGAAGGCCGCGAGGAGGGCCCGCCGGAACGAAACCATCTGGTTTCCGACGCGGATCATCCGGGAGTCCGAGAGGAGGCCGAGTCGGTCGAGCGAGATGAGGGCTCGGACCACGTCCGGATGGAGTGCGTGCTTGTAGTCCACGTAGCCTACCGGTTTCCCGAGGAAGCGAGGAAGGGTCTCCACCTCCTCGTGGGAGACGAGGTACGTCCGCTGGACCCCGACGGGAGCGGGAAAGGAAAAGTCCTCGGGCTCGCTCAGCGGCTCCCTGGCGGCAAGTCCACCATCGAGCCATACGGTGGGTCGAACGAGGACGTTCGCCAGGAACGCCTCTCGAGAGGAAAGCGGCAGGTAACCTGGACCCGGGGCCGTGACGAGGTCCCCGGCGCGGATCCGAATCGCGTCGATCGCCTCGAAGCGTTCCGCCGCATCGCGGGCCATCACGTTCGAGATGCCTGGATCGAATCCCATGGACACGAGCGCCGTCCGCCCCGCGGACTTGAACTCGTCCGCCCTCGCCAGTTGCGCGAAGATCCCGGGCTGGGCACCCGGCTCCAGAGGTCCGGCGGACGCGATGTCCAGGTAGTGCGCGCCCGCCACGAGGGCCGCCTCCATGATCCGAAGATTGTAGCGCGGAAGGGTCGTGTTCACGACGATGTCCGCACCTTTGATCGCTCGCTCGAGGGCGGCATGGTTCTCCACGTTGAGCTGGGTCGCTTCGATCGACACCCGACCGGGGATGCCCGTGAGAACCCTCGCGCGCTCCCCGAATTGGTCCGTGAGCAGAAGGGAAGACACTCGGCGATCCGCCCGCAGTTCCGAGGCGAGGGTCCGGCCCAGTCCGCCGACCCCGAGGATTGCGACCCGCATCTATCCGACCCAGGGTTCCTGGTAGCGCTTAGTCTTTTCGTGGCGGTTCCCGGGGGTCGCACCCATGGAAACGAGGAGGTTCCATGGTCGGCGGATCGCTCGCCCTATTATTACGAGAATAGTAATCGATAGGCGGAAGGGAAGTCTTACCGCGGCACGTCCGCCTTGGAGCGGAAGCGGGACTTTCTCCATGACCGACGGCGCAGGACGGAGGACAACCGCGCTGGATGCAAAAGCGATCTGCGTGCCAAGGTGTCGTGCACCTCGCATCCGATGTCCCCGCGGCCCGCTCCTCGCGGGCGGCTCAGCCACGCACGCGACGAATCGTCTCGAGTGATTTCAGGGAGGCGCCGCAAGACGGTGCACCTTGGTGATAACCGAATCATAGCCGCTTATGTGCGGCCCCTCGCTTCTCCTGACGGGGTCGGCGTTGGCGGACGGTGTTCCGCGGTTCCACCGCGGCCTCCCCCTCTCCGCGTCATCGCGGCGGCTCTCGCGAACACGCCTCGATCCGCGACGCCGGCCTGTTTAACCGTTTTGATTTCTGTAGAAGGCCATCCAGGCGCCGCGAGCTTTCGACTTGCGATTGTCTCCGATAACCGAAGCGATCCGCGAAAACGGCCCCCGATGGCCCCGGAAAATTGTGGGTTCCGTCGATTGTCACGCTGGCGTCTTGGTCGTCTGCGTGGAATCAAGCCGACCCCGTGGCATGGGCTGCGCGGGGCCGTTGAGACGACGAACGAACAGGCGCAAGGCAATCTGCATTCCGGTCCGGAGAGGAATCAGCTTCGGCGGTCCGATGCGAGCGTCGTAGTCAATCGGCAACTCCGTGATCCGCGCTTGCGAAAGGCAGGCCGACCCGAAGAGATCCGCTTCGAGATCGAAGCCATGCGCCTCGAGTGGGATCTTGCGAAGTGTGTCCGCCTTGAATCCCCACATCCCCGTGCACACGTCCGTGACGGAGACTCCGAAAAGGAGGTGAGCGAGCGCGCTCAGCACGCGGTTACCGATCGCGTTCAGAGGCGTCATCGCGCCTTCCGCCATCCGTCCGCGGAAGCGGGAGCCGAGGACCACATCGTTCCCGGAGGCGAGGGCATCGAGGAACGTCGAAATCGCTTCCGGGGGATAGCTCCCGTCCGCATCGAGCATGAGGAAGAATTCCGGTTCGCGCGAACCGCCGTCCGCGCGGTCCCGGGCACGAAGCAGGTGGTCGAACGCCTGGCGCATGCCGTTCCCCTTCCCCCGTCCGGCTTGGATGAACACGCTCGCGCCGTTCTTGCGGCCCACCTCGAGAGTCCGGTCCGTCGAATTCCCGTCGACGACCCAGATCGACACCGTGTATCCGGCCGCCTCGAGCTGGGCGCGAGGAATCCGGTCCAAGACATGGCCGATCGCCCGTTCCTCGTTTAGGGCCGGAAGGAAGATGACGACATGGCCTCGGGGACTTGGCTGTTGGCTGTTTTCTGCGGCGCCCGCCAAGTGCGCCGCGTCGTCCTCCGATGGGCCACCCCCCATCGCCTCTGCGATTACGGTCGTCTGTTTCCCCTCCGGCCCCTTTATTGCGATACGATCCTCAGGTTCGCGGGCGTGCTGCTCGCCCGTCTGGCCTTGTCCGCGAGCCGGCCGTAACCTGGGAGGAGCTCCTCCAGGAACTCCGCGTTCCGTTCCATTTGATACGTGAGGAAAAAGAGGGCTCCGTACGAGTCCCCGCGCGGGCTCGCGGCGATCACATCGTCGCGCGCGAGCTTCGACAGATGATGCTGGACCGTCGTGTAGTGGAGCTCCAGCGCGCTCGCGATCTGGTTCGCGTTCAAGGGGCCCTGGTCCTGGAGAAGTTTCAGGATCCGGCACCGATTGTAGCCACCTCGCGATCGTGCGAGCAGGTACACTAAGGTGCGTCGGAACGGCGTGTTCGGCCGCTCATTCCCGTGCGACGTCGTCGATCGGACGTCCACCCGGGCCGGAATCGGCCACACGCTCGCCGAGCGTGCGACGATCACTCGTTCAGGTGCGCCGGACATTGCTGGACGCGGGCAATCCGAGCGAGGGGGATATCCACCGCGTCTTAACACGCGCATCTCCGCATGGGGAGTGTGCGGCGCGCGTCACATCGAATGATTCAACTTGCAAAAGACTATAACATATAAGTGATTGCCAATTCATTCCCTTTCTCCAAAGAGGGCCCTGGTGAACCGAATTGGCTAGTCGCACCGCGGTCACGAGGACCATCCGGTTGGACGGAGACACGGACCGGGCCCTTTCCACCTTAGCCGAGAAAGAGCGGGTGAGCGTCAATTTCCTCGTGAACCGCGCCCTTCGAAAATTCATCGAATGGGATGTCTACGCGGAGAAGTTCGGGTTCCTCTCCTTGCCCGCCTCCATGATCACGAAGATGATGAGCTACCTGTCCGACGACGAGGCGAAGGAGATGGGCCGCTGGGCCGGGCAGAACCTGGTGAAGGACTTCCTCACCTTCTGGTTCAAGGAGGTCAGCGTCACGACCCTTGTGAAAGGGTATCCCGCCCTCGAATCGAAATACGGGAAGTCGTTCGAATACGAGGAGCACGTCGACGGCGGCCGCTGGACGATCATCCTAAAGCATGGCCGCGGCATCAAGTGGTCCTTCTACTATGAGGAACTCCTGCGTTCCGTCTTCGAACAGCTGTTGAAGAAAGAGGTTAAGACGGAACGGACCGAAGATCAGGTCGTTGCGCGGTTCACCGCCGTGTAGGCCGGTCTCAGCAGAGGTCGCTAGGTGGCGATCTTTTTCTTTGGGGGCTCGCCCTCCGCGTTCTCATAGCCGGCCTCTTGGAGCGCGGTCCGCTCGATTGCCTCCGCGAGCCAGCCCATGGTCATCCGTAGTCCAAGGCAAACGCGATCGATCTCCGCGTCCCCGGTGTCGGCCTTCTTCACTTTCGACAGCAGCATCGACTTGACCATGTGGGCGTTCTGATCGCCGAACGTCTTGTCGAAGGCTCGCCAGTAGGCCTGTTGGAACGCCGGGTCGTCGCGGGCACCCATGGCTTTGGTTAGATGCGGGACGGTACCGCCTCCTGGGCCTCTCCGACCGTCCAAGTCGGGCAGATGGTTCGGCCTCGAGGCTGCCGAGCGTCCTCGCAGGGAATCGACATTCTCCTCCCGATCCTCATATGGCCAGCCTTTCCAGTCGACCTCCAAGACACAGCAAGCCCTTGATAACCCATTCGGTTAGTTGTCACCACGAGTGTGTGGTGTCCTCGGTGAGCCCAGCACTTTGCGACGTCGACCGAACGGTTCGTCCTTGGCAACCGGGA
>Ga0209239_1002809_pt1 | contig 10302 bp, 10 predicted proteins | sample GraSoi013_2_20cm_FD_185824 | JGI IMG/M metagenome (GOLD analysis project Ga0209239, IMG submission 185824) | Grasslands soil microbial communities from the Angelo Coastal Reserve, California, USA - Sample 10_02_2013_2_20cm (SPAdes) (version 2) | ecosystem: Environmental > Terrestrial > Soil >...
GATTGTGCGGGAAAGCGAAAAGTCCGCGGAGGTTACGCCCCTCGGCCGTGAACTTGTCTTTAACGTGCTCGACCTGCGCGACCGCGTCGTGCGCGATATTATGACGCCGCGCGGTGAAATCGTTTATCTCGACCTCGAAGACGACTTCGAGACCAACGTGAAAAAGGCCATCGATTCCAAGCACACACGTTTCCCGCTGTGCCGGGAGAATCTCGATAACACGGTGGGCCTAATTCACATCAAGGAATTGTTGCCGATGATGCGCGACCCGCATCCCGATTTATTGAAGATCAAACGCGATTTAATTCCCGTGCCGGAGATGATGCCCCTCGAAAAATTGCTCAAACTATTCCTAGGCAAGCATGCGCATCTTGCGCTTGTGGTGGATGAGTTTGGCGGGACGGTGGGGATGGTGACGCTGGAGAATGTCCTTGAGGAGCTAGTTGGCGATATTCAGGACGAGTTCGATTTCGAAAAGGAAGAGTTTCGCAAGATCAACGCGAACGAATTCAGTGTGGACGGTGCGCTCGGACTTTATGAGCTGAACGAGCTCGCCAAGCTTGAGCTGGAGAGCGCAGACGTAAGTACTATCGGAGGGTACGTCACCCATTTGCTCGGTCATCTGCCGAAACAAGGTGAACAGGTTAAGATTGGCAACTACCTCGTCACGGTCTCGCAAACGGATGGCCGCCGCGTGAATCAGCTCCACTTTAAGAAATTGAGCGACGTTGCCGACGAAGAATCTCTTTCCGTGACAAAATCGAGTGCCCAGTAGATATGGCGCTGCGCGCTGTTAGGGTCGCGGGGACGTGGCTACAACATGGACCTTATCACGAAGACCGAAATCACCTGCCCACACTGCGGCGAAATTTTTCCGATCCAGATCGATACTTCGCAGCCGGAACAAACCCTGATCGAGGATTGCGCCGTCTGTTGCCGCCCAATTACGCTGACGATTCGTTGTCGTCCCGGAGCGATTGTCGAGCTTAACTGTAGTCTGTAGCGGCGCCTGTGCCACTACTCTAGGCGATTGCCGCTTCCAATTTGGCGCGTAGCGCCGGGCGCCGCCGTAATTGCGCGGTCAGAGCCTGGATTGCGCGCAAGGTTGGCGGGCTGATGTGATGTTCCATTCCTTCCACGTCATGATAAATGACGCGGTCATCCAGGCCGAGCAGTCTCAGAAAATCGGTGAGAAGTTTGTGCCGGTGTGCAATCTTGCGAGCCAGGTTCTTGCCTGCTGCGGTCAAAATGAGCCCGCGATATTTCTCGTATTTCAGAAGCCCATCCGCATCGAGCCGCTGTACCATGTTCGTCACGCTGGCCTGCGAAATTTTCAGCGCGGCCGCGATATCGACCACGCGAGCATAGCCCTTGGAATTAATCAGTTCGAGGATGCGTTCGAGGTAATCCTCGACCGCAGCCGAATTGCGAGATGGATTGGTTTTGCCAGGCATGGTAAGAAATTGACGGTAGCACGGCGTTTGGTCAAGGCAACATTATTTGTCGGTTGACAAATTCATAGCAAGATAGAACTAATTTAGACATGGCTAATTCTCGGGAGGAGGAGAGCTTCTACGGAAAATCGGGCTGGCGTTCACAGCCCATGCTCCGGAGTCTTTCGGAGGTCCACCGCACCCTGGTTGTTCCTCATCCCGCGAGGTTTTACCGCAAGCTCCTCGCTTTTGCCGGGCCGGGTTTCTTAGTTGCCGTCGGCTACATGGACCCGGGTAACTGGGCCACGGATCTAGCGGGTGGCTCCAAGTTCAACTACACGCTGCTCTCGGTCATCATGATTTCAAACTTCATGGCGATCCTGCTCCAGAGCCTCTCCCTCAAACTGGGGATCGCGACCGGGCGCGACCTCGCCCAAGCCTGCCGCGACCATTACAGCAAGCCCGTCTCCTTTTGCCTTTGGATCATATGCGAACTGGCCATCGCGGCGTGCGACCTCGCCGAAGTGATCGGCTCGGCGATCGCATTTAATTTGCTTTTTGGCATTCCCCTCATCTGGGGAGTTTGCATCACCGCGCTCGATGTGCTGGTGATCCTCCTGCTTCAAAACAAAGGTTTTCGCTACACCGAGGCACTGGTCATCGCGCTCGTCGGCACAATCGGCGTCTGCTTCGGGTTGGAAATTATTTTTTCCCGGCCGGACGTCGTTGGAATCGCCAAAGGCTTTCTCCCATCGCCACAAATCCTGGTCAATCCCGAGATGCTCTATATAGCGATCGGCATCCTCGGCGCGACGGTGATGCCACACAATCTCTATCTGCATTCCTCGATCGTGCAGACGCGCAACTACGAACTCAATCCGCGCGGCAGACGGGAAGCGATCAAGTTCGCGACGATCGACTCGACGTTCGCGCTCATGTTCGCTCTCTTCATCAATGCCGCGATTCTGATTGTTTCGGCGGCGACGTTCTATCGCAGCGGCCACAGCGAGGTTGCCGAGATCGGCGATGCCTACAAACTTCTCTCGCCGCTACTCGGTGTCACCGGCGCGAGTACTCTCTTCGCGATCGCGCTGCTGGCTTCCGGCCAAAATTCTACGCTCACCGGCACTCTCGCTGGCCAGATCGTGATGGAAGGATTTCTCAACATTCGTCTAAAACCGTGGCTACGCCGGTTGATCACCCGCTTGATTGCCATCATTCCGGCCGTGATTGTGACGGCTGTTTCGGGCGAAAGCGGCACGGCAAAACTGCTGGTGCTGAGCCAGGTAATCCTGAGCCTGCAGCTCAGCTTCGCCGTATTCCCACTCGTCATGTTCACGAGCGACAAACTTAAGATGGGGGAGTTTGTGAATCCGCTTTGGATTAAAATGCTTGCCTGGCTGATTGCCGTCATCATCGCGTCCCTCAATGCATGGCTGCTTGTCCAAACCTTCCGAAGCTGGCTATCCTAAAAACCATCGCCATGTATAAAACCATTCTTGTCCCGGTCGAGAATCGTGAAACTGATCAAACAATCCTCCAGCACATCCGCCCGCTCGCACGCCTGACACATGCGAAGCTGATGCTGGTTCATGTCGCAGACGGTTGGGTGGCGCGCAATTATGAACAGCTGAAATTGCAGGAGAGTGAAGAGATGAAACAAGACCGTGAATACCTTGCCAATCTGGAACAAGAGCTGCAGGCGGAGGGCTTTGAAGTTAGCTCCGTCCTGGCGATGGGCGAACCTTCCACCGAGATCATCAAATTGGCGCGCGCGGAGCCGGTCGATCTGATCGCGATGACCACGCACGGTCACCGCTTCATTAGCGACCTACTCTACGGCGCAACTGCAGACAAAGTCCGCCACGAAGTGGATGTGCCGGTGTTGTTGTTGAAAGTGAAACGTTAATTTCAGCCGCTTCGGCTATTCGAGACGCTGCTGGAGAAAATGACGAAGTCATTCGACATTCATATTTCGTCATTCTATGGACGCTCGTGAAAGTCCTCTTCCTCACCAACGAGTATCCGCCGCACATTTACGGCGGCGCTGGCGTGCATGTGGGCTATCTCTCGCGTGAGTTGGCGAAGGTGATGCCGGTGGAAGTGCGTTGCTTTGGCGACCAACGTCTTCAAGAAGGCAACCTCAAAGTCATCGGCTTCGAACTGGACATGAGCAATTTTACCTGTCCAAAGCCATTGCGCTCTGTTTTCGGCGCCGTGCGGCGGTGTGTTGATTTCAACACTACGAACATCGATGCCGATGTCGTCCATTGTCACACTTGGTATACTCACTTTGGCGGGGTTCTCGCAAAGAAGACTTACGGAATTCCGCTTGTCATTACCGTCCATTCACTCGAGCCGCTTCGTCCCTGGAAACGGGAACAGCTCGGCGGTGGGTACGATTTCTCTCTTTGGATAGAGAAAACCGCGCTGGAAATGGCGGATGCGGTCGTCGCTGTCTCCGGCGAAACCAGGCGCGACATCGAACGCCTATTCAATGTCGATTCAACGCGCGTTCATGTGATCCATAATGGAATCGATCTGGACCAATACCGGAAAGTCGGTTCAACTGATGCGCTCAAACGATACGGCATCGATCCAGATAAGCCATATGTCCTTTTTGTCGGTCGGATCACTCGTCAAAAAGGTTTTCAGCATCTCATGCACGCAATCCAATTTATGGATCGCGATTTTCAAATCGTCCTTTGCGCCGCCGCGCCGGACACGCCGGGCATGGCTGAGGAAATGAAAACCGCAGTGGAACGGGCGAAAGCTGAGCGGCCCGGAATCATCTGGATTAATGAAATGGTAGACCAAAAGACCGCCTGCGAACTTTACTCGCACGCCGCGGTGTTCGTTTGTCCGTCAATCTATGAACCATTCGGCATTATAAATCTTGAAGCGATGGCTTGTGAGACTGCGGTTGTGGCGAGCGCCGTGGGCGGAATCAAAGAAGTCGTTGTAGATGGCGAGACCGGATTCCTGGTTCCACTCGAACAAATGAAAGAGAGTCCATTCGAAGCGACAAATCCCGAAAAATTCGCACGAGACATCGCAGAGCGTATTAATCGGTTAATGAAAGATCGGCGATTGCGCGAACGATTTGGCAAGGCCGGCCGCAAACGCGCGGAAGAGAACTTTAGTTGGGCTGCAATTGCGATAAAAACGAAGAAATTGTACGAGACGTTGAAGCGCTGAAGCGTATTAGGATGCGCACGATGTCGCTTTAACGGTGTAACGCCGCGAACTCATGTTTGTCGATCGGGTCAAAGTTTTTGCACAAGCAGGAAAGGGTGGGCGCGGGTGCGTCAGTTTTCGACGGGAAAAATTTGTGCCGAAAGGCGGACCGGATGGTGGCGATGGCGGACGCGGTGGCGATGTGATCTTGCGGGCGGACAGGCACGTCGATAATTTAGCCAACCTTTTTTACGAACCTATCGTTAAGGCCAAAAGTGGCGGCCACGGGATGGGTAAGAAAATGGCGGGACGTGCAGGCGCCGAGAAAATCGTGAAGGTTCCGGTGGGCACGGTTGTTTGGTCGGCTGATGAGAGCAAACATGGAACGTCTAACCTGCAAAGCTCAACACCCAAATCAGATCAATCCGTAATCGACCCTGTTGTTGATCTCGTCCGTGATCGCCAGGAATTTGTGCTTTGCCGCGGCGGAGCAGGGGGCAAAGGGAACGTTCATTTCAAGAGCTCGCGGAACCGCGCACCGCGGCAATACACCGAGGGGGAGGAAGGTGAGCAAGGACATTTCCTGTTCGAGCTGCGGACGATCGCCGACGCAGGGTTGGTTGGCTACCCCAATGCAGGCAAATCGACACTCTTGCGAAAAATCTCTGCCGCGCGGCCAAAGGTGGCGGCATATCCATTCACGACGTTGCATCCGATCGTCGGCGTGATGGAATTGCCAGGTTACCGGCGGGCAGCAATTGCCGATATTCCCGGTTTAATTGAAGGGGCGCACCGGGGACTTGGGTTGGGGCACGAATTCCTGCGGCACATCACACGCTGCCGGATTTTGATATTCGTGGTCGATGTGGCCGGAAGCGAGGGTCGCAATCCCATAGAAGATTTGCAGAATCTTCGACGGGAAATTGGTCTCCATGATCCGGCGCTTTCATCCCGCCCATGGCTGGTTGTTGCGAACAAAATGGATTTGCCGGGTGCAGAGACGAATCTCAGGGCGCTACGGGAGAGATTTTCCAAAATCAAGATCATTCCCACCTCAGCCGCAAACGGACAGGGGATCGCTGAGTTAAAGGACACGTTGGCAGCGATAATGACGAACGACAAAGATGTCGTGTCAGAGGTAATTTGAGATGGACAAGGCAACAATCCGTAACGAAACTGGGCGCTGTCGTATGGGAAAACGAGTTGTCGCAAGCTATTGCTCCAGCTTTCTTAAGTCGGAGATGTTGCACATCTACCGGCAGGTAAAAGCGTTGCGCGGCGTCGATACGTTCGTAGTCACGAAGGAGGTGCAGAATGCGGAGCGGTTTCCGTTTGATAACATCGAAATTATCCCGAAGCGGCGCACAAACCTGCTCGTGCACGGCTGGTTGAAATTCGTGGAACGCCGGCCCCCAATCGTTTACCGAGGGGAGTATCAAACACTTGACTCATTATTGGAGCGGCACGGCGCCGATCTTATGCATATCTATTTTGGCCATACCGGCGTGCACTTGCTCCCTTTTATCGAGCAGTGGGACAAGCCATGCGTGGTCTCTTTCCATGGCGCTGACGTTGCGCACAAACCCGAGATCAAGGATTATCCGGCAAAATTGCGGCGTCTTTTTAGTGCCGTTCCACTCGTGTTCGCGCGTTCCCAATCGCTCGCTGATCGGTTGGTTCATTTGGGCTGTCCGCCGGAGAAACTGCGCATCAATCGCACCGGCATCCCGCTGAATGAATTTCAATTCGTAGATCGAGAACCGCCGCGAGATGGCAAATGGCGAGTGGTCCAGGCGTGCCGGTTGATCCCGAAGAAAGGCGTTGCAACGAGCTTGCGTGCTTTTGCGATTTTTAAGAAGGACAACCCTGGTGCGGAATTTTTTATCGCTGGGAAAGGGCCATTGCAGCCGGAGCTAGAGATGCTTGCTGGGGGACTTGGCATACTCAGAGACGTGCATTTTGTTGGATTTCTTTCGCAACTGAAGCTGCTCCAGCTTTATGCGAGTTCGCACCTGTTTTTGCATCCAAGCGAAATATCCCCAAACCAAGACCAGGAGGGTGTGCCGAACTCGGTTTTGGAAGCAATGGCGACCGGATTGCCCGTGGTGGCAACGCGTCATGGCGGAATCCCGGAAGCGATTGATCACGGTCGCACCGGGTTGTTGGTTGCGGAGGAGGATCACGTCGGATTAGCGAATGCCATGCAGCTAATCACAAGTTCGCCCGGCTTGTTGAAGCAAATGGGAGAACGTACCCACGCAGCCGTGGTCGAACGATTCGGACAGGACGCCCAAATTGATCAGCTAGAATCGTTCTACGAAGAAGCGATCACAATGAACGGTGCGGCTGAGCCTGTGAAACCAAAGTCAATTGTCCGGATAGCTCCGCAATTCGCCGAGGAATTGCCCGCGAAATAGGCCAACGTTCAAGAATTTTGTTTGTCATCCGGCGCAAAACGCGCTTTGGTATGCGCGTTCAAGTTGTAGCCGGGGTCGGCTTGTTCATTGTAGTCCCGCGAGTGCGGGACGGAGGCGTATGACCTCGGCAGGCCGGCGTCACCGATGCCAGCTACAGCTGTGGTTATAAAATGCGCAATCGTTGTTTTTTGATCATGGTGCTGATTTGCGGCGTTGCTTTTGCAATGCCGGCAATGGCGGCTGAACCTGCACCGGCCGAGCACGCAGCGGTTTCGCTCAAACCACAGACCCTCGTTCAGATTGGTGGCTTCGGAATCACAAACTCAATGCTGGTGACGTGGATCGTTGCCGCCGGCATCATTATTTTTGCGCAGATCGCTATACGTTGCGTCCGGCCGATTCCCAGCGGGGCACAGAATTTTTGGGAGTGGATAGTCGAAGGTCTCCACACGTTCCTCGAAAACATTATCGGACGCGATCTGGTGGCAAAAGGATTTTGGTTTTTTGCCTCGATTTTCATTTTCATTCTGTTCGTGAACTGGTTCGGCTTAATCCCAGGAATCGGAACAGTCGGCTGGGGTCATTACGACTCGACTGGTGCTTTTGTGGTCGATCGGCCCCTTCTGCGTGGCGGCAACGCGGACCTGAACATGACGACTGCAATGTCGGCAGTTTTTTTCGTCATGTGGTTCGTTTGGGCGATCCAGGCCAACGGAGTGGGAGGATTTCTAAAACATCTGTTCGGACCCAAAGGGGAGACCTCCGGAATAGTGAAGATCCTCATGGTTGTCATTTTCTTCGCCGTGGGATGGCTTGAAGTGATCTCGATTCTGTTCCGGCCAATCGCGCTAAGTTTCCGATTGTTCGGTAACATTTATGCCGGCGAAAGCATTCTGGAAGCAATGTCGACCATGAATCCATGGCTCTCTCCCATTCTGCCGATTCCATTTTATTTCCTGGAAGTGTTGGTGGGATTTGTGCAGGCGCTGGTTTTCATGCTGTTGACGGCGGTTTTCACGATGTTGATTGCGGAACATGAAGAGGGAAAGGAACACGCGCACACCTGATTTTCGGTGATCTCATGACGAGGTCCAAAAACCAACTAACAAAAATATGATACTACCAATACTAGCAGAACTGGGCGGAAGCATTCACGTAGGGCTTGCCGCGATGGGCGTCGGAATCGGAATCGGCCTGACCGGCTTAGGCATGACCAGCGCGGTCGGGCGCAATCCCGGCGCGTTTACGCAAGTCCTTGTGCATGGAATTCTCGCGATTGCGCTGACTGAGGCGATCGTGTTCTACGCGCTCTATCTCGTCCACTAATTGCGGCGAGGGAGAGAGAACAATTTTGCGTCCGCAAATTGTATTATGAATGTGCTAATCGCCGCTAGTAGCGGAGGCATCACCGATATCTTGCGCGATACAGCCGAGACGTTCGGCTGGAATTGGAAGTTGTTTCTGTCGCAGGTAATCAGCTTCTGCATCGTCGCATTTCTTTTGCAGCGCTTCGCCTACAAACCCATTCTTGCGGTGCTCGAGGAACGCCGACGCAAAATCGAGGAAGGCCAGATCAACGCCGAGAAAATTAAGAAGGAACTCGCGGAAGCAGAGAAGCGTTATCAGGAAATTCTGGCAAAGGCTAATGCCGACGCGCAGAGAATGATCGATGAAGCGCGCGAAAGCGCTGCGCATTTATCCGAGCGCAAGCAGCAGGAAGCAATTGCGGCAGCGGAGCAGATCATTGCCAAGGCACGCGAAGCGGCGGCGCTCGAGCACGAGCGCACAATGGAATCGTTGAAGCATGAGCTTGGACGCCTCGTGGTTGAGACCACCGCAAAGGTCACTGAGAAGGTGTTAACACCGGAAGATCAACGACGCTTGCAGGAAGAAGCAGCACGTCAACTGGCCTAATGAAGATCAACAAGGAAATTCGCCGGCTCTCGCGTGAAATGCTTCGAGCGAGTTTCACTGATGGCCAACTCGATCCGGGAAGAATCAAATCGTTAGTCGATTCACTTATAGAGAAAAAACCGCGTCATTACATCGATGTCCTCAAAAATTACAGACGTCTGCTTCGATTCGAAGTCGAAAAGCGTCGAGCCCGAGTCGAGACAGCAAGCGAATTGGATTCGACGACAAGTTCGGAACTCATCGCTAATCTAAAAAAGAAGTACGGCAGCGACCTGAGCGCCGAGTTTATCGTTAACCCTGAGCTTCTTGGCGGAATGCGGATTCGTGTGGGGAGCGATGTTTGGGACGGAACCGTGCGCAATCGGCTCGAACGCCTTCAGCAACAACTTTAATCAAATCCAAAAGTCATGAGCACCATACTCGAAGAGATCGAAACCAAAATCGAAGGACTCAAAACATCGACAACCAAAAGCAACGTCGGCGTTGTTCGGGAAACAGGCGATGGCGTCGCGCGTATTGAGGGGCTAAGCGACGTGATGCTCAATGAGATGATCGAATTTCCAAACGGTGTATTCGGTCTCGCGCTAAATCTTGAAGAAACTGAGGTCGGCGCAATTCTGATGGGCGAAACGACAAAGGTTTCCGAAGGCGACGAAGCTAAAACAACTGGCCGACTCCTGTCGGTTCCCGTTGGCAAAGCGCTCCTGGGCCGCGTGGTGAATACGCTCGGCCAGCCGCTCGATGACAAAGGACCAATCAAAACCGAAACATTTTATCCCTTGGAGAAAATTGCACCGGGTGTGATCAAGCGGCGCAGTGTAAATCAACCGGTGCAAACCGGTATCATGGCGATTGACGCCATGATTCCGATCGGACGTGGACAGCGCGAACTGATTATTGGGGACCGCGCTACCGGCAAAACGACGATCGCCATCGACTCCATTATCAGCCAGGCGCGCTTGAACAAAGCTGCTGAAGAGCAAGGCGAAAAGAATTATCGGCCGCTCTACTGCATCTACGTCGCGATTGGTCAGAAAAATTCCAATGTGGCGCGCGCCCTGGCGGTGCTCGAAAAAGAGGGCGCCATGCCTTACACGACAATCATTTCAGCTCCGGCGTCAGATACAGCCACTAATCAGTATCTGGCGCCGTTTGCCGGCGCAGCCATGGGCGAATGGTTCATGGATAATGGAATGGATGCGCTCATCGTTTACGACGATCTCTCAAAACACGCGGTTGCGTATCGGCAGGTTTCACTTGTGTTAAAGCGACCCTCCGGGCGTGAAGCGTACCCAGGCGACGTTTTTTATTTACATTCGCGATTACTCGAGCGCGCCGCACGCATGAGCGATGAATTTGGT
>Ga0209239_1002812_pt1 | contig 10297 bp, 10 predicted proteins | sample GraSoi013_2_20cm_FD_185824 | JGI IMG/M metagenome (GOLD analysis project Ga0209239, IMG submission 185824) | Grasslands soil microbial communities from the Angelo Coastal Reserve, California, USA - Sample 10_02_2013_2_20cm (SPAdes) (version 2) | ecosystem: Environmental > Terrestrial > Soil >...
CAACTGGCGCATGGCTCAGATCCACGCCCAGGAATCCAGCGAGCGTGTGCGGGAACTCGAGCAATGGGGCGCGCTTTTTGATCGCACTGAGGATGGCCGAATCCTGCAGCGCGCCTTCGGAGGCCATACTTTCAAACGCTTGTGTCACGTCGGTGATCGCACCGGCCTGGAAATGATCCGCACCTTGCAGGATCGCGGTGTGCAAATGCGATTCGATGTCTACATGGAGTGCACGGTGACCCGGCTGCTGAAAGATGGGGATCGCGTCGCCGGAGCCTTCGGCTACTGGCGTGAGAATGGGCGTTTCGTAGTGTTCAAGGCGAAATCCATAGTGGTGGCCACCGGAGGCATCGGTAAGGCCTGGCCCATCACTTCGAATTCATGGGAATACACCGGCGACGGGATGGCTCTCGCCTATGACGCGGGCGCAGACCTGATGGACATGGAATTCGTCCAGTTCCATCCTACCGGCATGGTGTGGCCGCCCGGCGTGCAAGGAATCTTGGTCACGGAGGCTGTGCGTGGTGAAGGAGGAATCCTCCGTAATCGCTTAGGCGAGCGCTTTATGGAGAAATACGATCCTAAGCGCATGGAGCTTTCCACCCGCGACGTAGTCGCGCGCGCCATCTACACCGAGGTACGCGAGGGCCGCGGGACCGAGCACGGCGGCGCCTTTCTCGACATCTCGCATAAGCCTGCCGACTACGTAAAACGCAAGCTGCCCAGCATGTATCACCAGTTTTTAGAACTCGCCGACGTTGATATCACTAAGCAGCCGATGGAAGTCGGCCCCACGTGTCACTACGTGATGGGCGGCGTCAAGGTCGAAGCCGACACCGCACAATCTTCCCTGGCGGGATTGTTTGCCGCAGGAGAAGCTGCGGCGGGACTGCACGGCGCCAATCGACTGGGCGGAAACTCTCTGTCAGACCTTCTGGTCTTCGGCCGTCGTGCCGGGCTGGCAGCAGCTCAACATGCAAAGACTACCAGCACACCAGCCCTCGATACCGGGGAGATCGAAGACGCCGAACGTGAGCTGCTGATACCTTTTGAGCGCAAAGACGGAGAAAATCCCTACACCCTGCACAGCGATCTTCAAGAGGTTATGCAAGCCTTGGTCGGCATATTCCGCACCGAGGAAGACCTCCAGTCCGCGCTCACAAAAATCGAGCACCTGAAACATCGAAGTGAGCGATTATCCATCAGCGGCTCGCGGATGTTCAATCCGGGATGGCATCTATGCCGCGATCTCAAGTCCATGCTGACCGTCTCCGAAGCCGTGACTCGCAGCGCCATAGCCCGCCGCGAAAGTCGAGGCGCGCACAGCCGCATCGATTACCCGAATCTCGACCCCGCCTGGGGAAAGCAGAATAATCTGATCTCGCGGCGAGCTGACCGTATGAACCTGCGTCAAGTGCCGATTGGAAATATTCCCCAAGACTTACAAGCGTTACTTGTCGAAGAAAAAGGAACTGGAGCTTAACCATGGCTGAGGCGATCCTGCGAGTCTTCCGCGGCACGCATGAGGGAGGAGAGCCGGTAGAATACCGAGTGCCCGTGGCCACTGGCATGGTCGTGCTCGATGCTCTGCATTACGTTCAGAAGCATCAAGCTCCCGATCTCGCGGTGCGCTGGAACTGCAAGGCAGGGAAGTGCGGCTCCTGCTCTGCCGAGGTGAATGGCCGCCCTCGCCTCACCTGCAAAACTCGCATGGATACGCTTCCTCAAGACAAGCCCATCACCATCTTCCCCATGAAAGCTTTCCCCGTGATCAAGGACCTGGTGACGGACGTTTCCTGGAATTACAAAGTGAATAAGAAAATTCCACCCTTCCAGCCTCGGAAAAACGTGGAATGGAAGATGTATCAACCGGATATCGATCGTGTACAAGAATTCCGAAAGTGTATTGAATGCTTCCTGTGCCAGAACGTCTGCCATGTGCTCCGCGACCACGAGAAAAAAGAAGAATTCGGCGGTCCCCGTTTCTTCGTGCGAGTGGCCGCACTGGAGATGCATCCGCTCGACGGCGTCTCCCGCACCAGCCTGCTAAAGAACGAACTCGGGCTGGGCCTGTGCAATATTACGAAGTGCTGCACTGAGGTTTGTCCTGAGGCAATTCGCATCACCGATAACGCAATCATTCCTCTGAAAGAACGTGTGGTGGATGAGTTCTACGATCCGTTGCTTCGGTTGGTCCGAAAAATCAGGAACGCAGGAAAGCCTGCTCCAGAATGAGTGTGCTCAAAAATGAGTGGAGGAGGGACTATGGAATTGAAACTGAAATCGATCTCACCCGAAGGCGTGGATGCTGCCCTCTCCAAAGCCGAGCTATATCGTTTCCTGAACGAACCGGAAGAGGCCGAATCAATTTGTCAGGACGTGCTAGTAGTGCAACCCGGACATCAGCTGGCCCTGCGCCTGTTAGGTCTGGCAATTACCGATCAATTCACCGGCAATCCTGCCGATCGCTATTCAGAAGCCGAAAACGCCTTCCGGCAGCTCACCGACCGCTACGAACGACTTTATTATCTGGGTATTCTTTATGAGCGCCGTGCTAAGGCCCAGCTCCGCATCGGACGCCCGCCTCACACTTTACTAGTGCTCCTGGACGAAGCCATGCGCTGCTACCAAGAAGCAGAAAAGATTCGTCCCACGGGGAATGACGACGCCATCCTTCGCTGGAACCGGTGTGTGCGTTTGATTCAGGAGCACGCCGAATCAGACTGGCACCGCGAAGTGGAAATCGAGATGGGAGACAGCACTTCCTGATCCATCGTCTCGACGTTTAGAACACAAAATTGAATTAGAGAAACACAGTCTTTCCTCGAACTCACCCAATCCCTGAACAACTAAATGCTAAGTGCCAAGTGCGAAGCGCTGCTTTCTAACGTTAGAATGACCTCGTGACCCGACTCTGCTTCTTCATGGGGAAAGGTGGGGTTGGCAAGACAACCGTTTCCGCGGCGTATGCGGTCCGCTGCGCCATGGAGAATCGCAGCCAGCCGGTGCTGCTCCTCTCGACCGATCCCGCTCACTCTCTTGCCGATGTTCTCGATCAGTCGCTGGGAGAGAATCCGGTCAAGGTGCGGTTGCGTCGCGGAAAGCTCACGGCATGGCAAGTCAACGCCGAGAAACGCTTTCGCAGCTTTCTGAATCGCCATAAAGAAAATCTGCTTGCCATCCTGGAAAGTGGTTCGATCTTCTCGCGGGAAGATATTGAGCCGCTGATAGACACGGCTGTCCCCGGCATGGCCGAAATGTCGGCCCTGCTTGCTCTCGACGACGCTCTATCCTCAGGGCACTACCTGCAGATAGTTGTGGATACAGCGCCTTTTGGCCATACTCTGCGCCTTTTCGAATTGCCGGAACATTTTCGACGTTTTCTGAACTTTCTGGATTTGGCAGCGAGTCGCGATCAAATTCTGGCGCAGCATTTTGGAGGCAGCGCTAGACCGGTCACCTTCCCCATACTCGCACAATGGTCGCGGATGGTAAGCAGTGTTCGCGACGCACTGCGCGACGCTGAAATGTTCCTGGTGACGACCTCTGAAAAGTTTTCTCTGAATGAATCCCTACGATGTCGGGATGTGCTCATTCAGCAATCAACACCGCTGCAGTTCAGCAGTGTGGTTCTGAATCGCGCAGTTCTGAGCTTTGCCAATTGTCCGGTCTGCGGCAAAAGAGCCACTGCAACACGCGCGGCACGTGTCCTGCTCAAACGTGAATTCTCGGGCACAGATCTTTACGTCGGCGAGGATTTCGGCGCTCCCGTGGTTGGCGTAACCGGACTGGGCACGTTCGCCGCTCACGTTTTTGACGGCAAGCCGATGAAGTGGAAGCCTCGTACTCCGAAAGCTCCAGAGACTCGCCTGCTGGCCTCCAAGTGGCCGGTCCTGAAAACTCCGCTGACGTTGGTCGTGGGCAAGGGCGGGGTAGGGAAGACGACCATTTCCGCTGCCTTATCCTTCAACACCCGGGCGAATTCCAAAGTGCCGGTCGAGATATGCTCCGTCGATCCCGCGCCTTCCCTCGACGACATTTTTCAGACTGACATCACAGATGAAGCCCGACCGGTGCTGGGTGACAGTAAGTTTCTGGCGTCCGAAATGGATTCAGTTCGTCTCTTCAGGGAGTGGGTCGCGGAGGTAAAACAAACCATTGATCAGGCCACGACCGGAAATGTTTCCGGAATACACGTCGATCTCTCGTTTGAAAGGCGTCTGTTTTCGGAGTTGCTGGAGATCGTCCCCCCGGGTGTAGATGAAGTTCTCGCCATTGTGCACATATTGGATCTGCTCGGGGATTCTTCAAAACGCGTTGTGATTGATATGGCGCCCACGGGCCATGCCCTCGATCTGCTACGCACTCCACAGCGTATTCTGGCCTGGACAAGGCTATTGTTGAAAACCCTTGCGGCGCACCGTACACTGGATTTCGCTCGCGATGCCGGGGTGAAGGTGGCGGAGCTCGGTCAGCGTGTTCGCGAACTCCTGGACCTTCTGAAAGACCCCGAACGCTCCTGCATCCATACCGTGATGCTTCCGGAGCCCCTGCCCGACCGTGAAACGGAGCGGCTAATGCATGACCTCGGGGAGTTAGATCTGTCGTCGAATTCCATGTTCATCAATCGCGTCCTGTTCGCTGCTGACACGGGGAAATGCCAGTGCTGCCGGCGCTCCCGTCAATGGCAAATTGCAACCATGGCGAAACTAAGCCGTCGCTACCGTAACAAGACGATATACGCAGTGCGCAACTTTCCCACAGAGATCGCGGGCAAACGAGCGCTGAGCTCATTTACGGGAGAACTATGGCGCGCACGATGACCGGGCGCCAGCCGGATTCCGTCATTTATCTCTATGGTGTCACCAGGGCACCCGCAAACGATTCACCGCAAGTGCCCGGCGTTGACGGCGAGTCCAAAATTGAAGCGCTCAATTGTGCCGGTCTGATATGTTGGATAAGCCGTGTTCCCGCCGAAGACTTTGGCGAAAATCTTTCGCGCAAGCTGGAAGACTTGGATTGGTTGGCTGCGGTAAGCGTCCGTCACCAGCGCGCCGTTGCCGCCATCGCAGACAAGCAAGACACGTTGCCCGCACGCTTAGGGACGGTGTTCTTAAGCGACTCTTCGCTCCAGGACGACATCAGCAAAAGAAAAGCCGCGCTGGAAACCGATTTCAGTCGCATCCAGGGCAGTGAAGAATGGGGAGTAAAGGTTTTCGTCTTGCCTGCACGCGTCAACCTTCCGCCCAAGGTGCGCACCGGAAAAGAGTATTTAAAAGCGAAGTCTAACCTGCTCCAGACTCGCAATCCTCCAAAAGCGGACGAGGACGTGAAACGTTTCGCCTACGAACTCGATCGGCTTGGTGTAGCCACCGCGGAGGGCGGCAAGATTAGTGGAGGCCGTCGCGACTTGCAATACCAGGTCAGCGTCTTGGTGAAACGGGCGGACCGAACTAAGTTGCAGAACCTGCTGCGTCGTTTTTCCCGCGATTGGAAGGACAAACGAAAAATTGAAATCACGGGGCCTTGGCCCCCATATTCTTTTGTGTCGCGAGAAAGCGAGTCTAAATCCTGACCCACAACGGAACTCATCCACTTCCCAAATGATCTTATGCCACAGCCCTCTGAAGATTTGGTGATCGCCAGCGCTGATCTCGATCAAGAGATGACTTTGCTGGATATCCTCGATCATGTGCTGAATGCCGGAGTAGTGATTCGAGGCAGCCTCGTGATCTCACTCGCCGGTGTGGACTTGGTCTTCCTGGGCCTGGACGTTGTTCTCACCTCAGTCGAAACCGCATTGCGGCACATGCGAAGTCAGATCCCGAACGCTAGCCCCTCGCTGGCTCCATCGAAAAGGTCACCCCGGTAATGGCTGTCCTGGCTTACTGCATCACCGAAACGCAGCCTGAGATAACGGCGCCACACACCGGAGTACGGGGAACAGCCATCGAAACCATCCGGATCCAAGACTTGCAATGCTTCGCCTCACAATTCGATCCTCAGGACTTGGTGGGGAAGGCGCCCATCCAGGAAGCTGCCCTCGATTTCAACCGCGTGCTGCAAGAACTTCTGCAACAAATTGCTATTATTCCGTTTCGCTTTCCCACGATTCTCACGGATAGAACGGCGCTTTCGCAATTCCTGACAGAGCATCAGGCAGAGTACAGTGAAGCGCTCCACCGGTTACGGAACTGCGTTCAGATGGAAATTCGACTCAAATTGCAGACCTCAACACCGCCGCAAGCCACGTCGCCAAAATCGGGTACGGAGTACCTCCGAGGCCGCCAAGCGCAGCATCAATATATTGACGGCATCGTGGCTCGCTTTCGAGAAGCGGCCGAACCCCTGGCCAAGGAGTGGCGGCACCATGAAACTGCCGCGGGAATTCGTTGTTTCGCGTTGGTCGATAGAAGTGACGTGCAAGCTTTTTTACGGCAAATGAAAAGTGCTTCCGTTCCAAACGAGTCTGAGCCGCGCGTCACCGGACCCTGGCCAGCCAGTGAATTTTTGAAGGAGCAGTGATGGCGAAAGAAGCAGCCCACCCTGACATTGCAGAAGTATCGGAGGCTTTGCGTCTTTCTGACGCCGCTGCCGGACTATCGGGACGTATTGACTGTTCGCCCGAGACAATTGAGAAGAGTTTGGCCAAGTTGGTCCTCAGTCTGATTGAACTATTGCGCCAGTTGCTGGAGCGACAGGCTATCCGGCGCATGGAAGGTGGCTCCCTAACCGAGGAACAGGTGGAGCAGATGGGCGAAGCCTTAATGAAACTGGAGAGCAAAATTGCGGAACTTGCAACCCATTTCAATCTCACCCCCGCCGACCTCAACTTGGATCTGGGACCGCTGGGGCGCTTGGTGGAGTAATCTCATCTACAGTAAAAACGGTATTTCCGCACGTATTTTCCTGTAGCCCCACTGTATTTTACATGTTGGTGCAAGATTCACCACTTGCGCAATTGACTTACCTGACGTGAGTCAGTAGCATCGTCGGGCGGCAATCGATTTCGCTGTCGTAAGCCGCCGTTCCCCCAAAATTAAGAAGAAACTACATGGATAGACTTCCGACGTCTTCCGGAACCTTAGTCGACATCCTGGACCGGGTTCTGGATAAGGGTTTAGTGGTCGCCGGCGACATTCGCATTTCCCTGGCGAACGTCGAACTGCTCACGATTCGCATTCGTCTGCTCGTGTGTTCTGTAGACAAGGCCGAACAAATCGGTTTGAACTGGTGGAAGTACGATCCCCACCTCACCATGCCGGCGGGGATAGCTCGCCCTGCCCTTCCCCCGGCCAAGCCCCCGGCTCGCAGGGCTAGAGCGCGAGTGCCTAATACCAGACGCAAAGCTTAGCCGCATGTACTAGGAGGAAAGTTTCATGGCTGTCGAACGCATATCGGGTGGTTCAAGCCTCATCGACGTACTCGATCGGGTATTGGACAAAGGAATCGTAATCGACGCCTGGGTTCGCATTTCTCTGGTCGGCATCGATTTAATCACGGTCGAAGCCCGCGTGGTGGTGGCCTCGATCGATACTTACTTGAAATATGCAGATGCGGTCGGCCTCATGGGAATTGTTTCGCGCCCGCAGTTGCCAGCGGTGGAACAACCGGAGGTCAAGATGGAAACTACGCGACGGGTTACTCGTGTCCCCGCCCGTCGTGGAGGCCGTCGAGGTTGAAGTTGGCTGTGGTTTCACGGAGTAGATCCTAATGGCGACCCCACAGCTACGGCCCAAGTCTAAGGTATTCGTTTCTCGCGATTCCGTAAATGAGTCGGCAGCTCTTCGACTGCTCTCCGCCGAACGCCCAGAGGAAATTTTCCCCATTCTCCTTGAGGAAATCGTCAAGCTGGGTTTCTCCCGGGCAATGATATTGGAAGTGGATTTCGAAACCGGGGAAGTGAAACCTACTGCTTCTCTGAATTGTGACAATTCCTATCTGGCGAAGTTCCGTACTTCGCTCTGGGCCAGCGAGAATCCTATCGTCTCCGCCTTGCAAAATCCCAATCCGTCCATATTGCCTCACGACGCAGTCAGTGGCGGTCCCATTTATGCATACCCCATGATCTACCGCAGCTCCACTCGCTGTTGGGAGGCAGAAAGGGAACGGCGACAGGATTGCCTGGCGATCCAGAATTCTCGAGTTACCAGGAAATTGCAGTTCGAAGATCAGGTCTGTGCTGCCTGCGGCATGCAAGCCTATGCCACGCTGGTGCTCGCCCAACTGCACAAGAACACCAGTGAGGCACATCTGGAGCAGTTGCGGGCGCTCGCCGCACGAGCCAACGGTTACCTCTCGCGCCTGTTCAAGGTGGAGCATTACTACAACCGCATGCGTGACATGGAGGTAACGATTACGCGCCTGCAGGCGGTAATGCAAAGCATGGCCGATCCGGTCATCCTCACCGACAGTCAGCATCGTGTAATCACCCAGAATAAGGCGGCGGAGCGTTTCTTCCGTGTCCCTGAAGGTGTCAGCGAGGGAGGAAAGCGGGCGGTGGAGTTGAACAACCTGCTGTTCTCCGCCGCCTTGTCCTCGATGGTAGTCAGTGCCAGTGGCGCCTCTCGCGATCTTACCTTGGTGGATGTCATGGAAGGCGAAGAGGTCCTTTTCGAAGCCGTCTCCGCTCCCACCTTCAGCAAAGAAGCAGTTCGCACCGGTATGGTCACCGTGATGCGTGACGTAACTGACCTGCGGCGCGCCGATGAAGAAGTCCGTGCCAATCTGGAGAAGCTCCGCACTGCCGAAGAAATTGTGAGCCAGGATCGCGATCGCCTTAATCTGGTCATCGAGAACGTCGGCGACCCGATTATCGTTGCCGACAATTCGGCCAAGATTGTCCTGCTCGATCCGATGGCAAAAGATCTGTTCGGTTCTGCGGAAATCACCAAGGATCCGCAGGTGGTGAAGAACCAGGCCAAACTGGATGCCTACCTGAATTCGTTTACCTTTTCTTTCGCCGATAAGGACAACCGCACTCTCCACCTGCACAACCCAACCTCCCGGATGGACGTGGAATATGCCGCCAGGTCGGGCAAGATTTATGACGCGCGCGGACAGGTAGCCTACACTGTGACCGTGTTACGTGATTTCTCTGCCTGGAAAAAACTGGAACAACTTCAGCTTGAAAGACGAATGCTCGAGATGGAGAAGTTCGCCGCCACCGGCCGTTTGGCGGGAACCATCGCTCACGAGATCAACAATCCCCTGGAAGCGATGAAAAATGCCATTCACCTGCTCGCCGGAAAACTGGATCCGCAACTCACTCCCATTTTTGAAGTTCTCAGGACCGAGAACGACAGGGTGACTCGCATCGTTCGGCAGATGCTTGGGCTTTATCGTTATACCGCTCCCCTGGGTAACTTCGATCTGAACAACGTGGTGGAAGACACGCTCGCATTGTTTGCCCGTCCCTTGGAAAAATCCGGGGTTGGGATACAGAAAAATCTGGGGAAACTTCCACCCATCAAAGGTTCTGCCGATCAGTTCCGCCAATTGCTTTCCAACCTGGTCGTCAATGCCAAAGACAGCATGAAGGCAGGCGGCAAGTTGATCATTCAAACCAGTGAGATTCGGGCAATGGATGGCTTGCACAGTTCACTAAAATTGGTTGTGGCGGATACTGGCGCCGGTATTCCTCCCGAACTCCAAAAGTCCATGTTTGAGCCCTTCATTTCTACCAAGGGCGAAAAGGGAACCGGCTTGGGACTTTGGATCGTAAAAGGAATCGTGGAAAATCACGGCGGCCGAATCCGAGTGCGCAGTACGGTGGGCAAGGGAACAGTATTCAAGCTGACCTTCCCTATCGTTCGCCAGGTCCCGATCGCTCCCCTGAAGTAATTGCGAGAATGAGAATTTGAAGCCAAAATCCACTAAGCGAGAAACTGATATGGCGACCAAGCCCTTAAGCAAGCCAACACGCAGAAGCAATGACATCGGCAAAGAGGACTTGCACGTCCGAATTTCCGAGCGTCCCACTGCCCCGGAGACGTCTCCGGGCGAGGCCGGGCGTTACGTCTACGGCATCGTCGAAACCAAGGAACACCTAAATTTCGGCAAGATCGGTATTGGCGGGGCGGGCGAAGCCGCCTACGGCGTCAATTATCAGGACATCGCAGCCGTAGTCAGTAAAACGGCGGTTGCGATATTCGATCCCACGCGGGAAAACGCCCTGGCTCACGAACACGTGATCGAAACTGTAATGAAAAATTACACCATCATCCCCATGAGTTTCAGAACCGTGTTTCGCACCGACGACGACATTCGGCAAGTGCTCAAAAGCATTTACAGTTCG
>Ga0209239_1002813_pt1 | contig 10295 bp, 6 predicted proteins | sample GraSoi013_2_20cm_FD_185824 | JGI IMG/M metagenome (GOLD analysis project Ga0209239, IMG submission 185824) | Grasslands soil microbial communities from the Angelo Coastal Reserve, California, USA - Sample 10_02_2013_2_20cm (SPAdes) (version 2) | ecosystem: Environmental > Terrestrial > Soil >...
GTCGACCCCCCGGCCCTGCTCATCCAGAATCCGCAGGCTGACGTAAATATCCATGTCTTCGCAGGTAGAGGACACCCACAGTTTGGCCTTGCCGTAACCCGCGAACACCATGTCTTCTTTCACGGGCTCGCTGATGAAAGAGATACCCGTCTTCCAGATTTCTAGCACTGCGGGTGGTTTGACTGGAAGAAAGCATGGGGGAATACCCGTGCGCAATTCCAATGGAATCTCGGCGGAATAGTCCACCTGGCGTTCAGCGATCGGTGGCGTCGCCGACAGGCGCAGGAAGTCATTGCGGTACTCGTCGCCTTTCCAGTCTGATGGCGTTGCATCAAAGAACCATCGGGGGTAGGTCGTCCTCGCGATCGGCCACTCATTTTCTTCCTGAAGGTAGGAAGCACCATTGCCGCTGCGGATCTCCAAGCGCACGGGCGGCGTGTCCATGATGCCGTTGTCGACACCCTTCAACCAATGGTCGAAAAACGCCCGATGATCGACGATGGCCGCCCGCGAATAGGGTTTGGTAAACCAGTCTTCCCAGAAATCCAGCTTCTTGGCGGCCGTATTCGTCGCAAGATAGGCCTCGCTGCTGCCGAGCTGGTGGAAGTGCGCCATGTGGGTGGTGCAGGCGACGGCCCAGAGCGGCACCTTCACCTTGCTCATTTCCGGGCTCATCAAGATCGTGGATCGGGGTCCGAAAGCCGCTGTGGTATCGGAGTCCCTGAAGGAAGCCTTTTTCAGCATCCCGATGAAGTCCACGGCATTGGGTTCGCCGCATACAGCGGCAAGAACCCCGGCCCTGTACCAGTGGACGAAGAATTCTTCGTTCAGAATGCCGCCGGTGTACGCCACCTCGTCGTACAAATCGACATCGGTGCCAATGGCAATCATCGCCTTGAGATGCACGGGCTCGAGGCTGGCCGCCGCGTGCTGGCTCATGGCGTAGTACGACATGCCCCACAGCCCCACATTGCCGTTGGACCATGGCTGCTCGCCCGCCCAATCGATCGCATCGCGGAAGGCCTCAGCCGTCTCGATGCCAAAGGGCGCAAGTGTTCCGGGATTTTTGCCCGAGCCGGGGCCATCCACGCGCATCACCACATAGTCGTGCGGCACCCAATCGACCGTGTTGGCGGTCTCGTGGTTCTCAAACACTTGCCCTTCGGAGTTGCCATGGAAATAGCGCTCCTCCATCTCTTCATGGGCGTCGAAGTCAGCCTCGTCGGCAATGGAGTGGTGGTAGAACGCCCGGCCATAAGGGCCGCAATTCATGATGACCGGGAACTTGCCTTCCTTTGCGGGACGGAACACATCCGCGTACACATACAGGCCGTTCTGCAGTGGTACCTTGACGTCATTGAAACGCAGGATACCGAGGATGTTGCGGCGGACTTCATTGCGCGCAGTCGCCGCCTTGCACAGCTCGCGCGGCGTGCGATCGGTGAAAACGCCAGCAGCACTGAGTTCCTCCAGCAGCGATGCGATCAAGGGGTCTTGCTCAAACTCGAGAACGGGTTCGCGGGCAAGGCCCGCAAAGGAGATGTCGTGCCGGAAGTTGATGCGACGTTGGCCGATGATGTCGTGCAGCGTCGGGTCGATTGAAACGCCACCGTCCAGGCTGCCGTCACGATCGAGCGAGCACAAGAACCGCGCGATGTTGGTCAGGCCCGGATCGAGCAGTTTGCTGATGTTGCCGTCCACACGGCTGACGATCTCCGCCAGGTTGATGCGGGGCGCGCCAATTGCGGAGCCGATCGAAGTGTTTCCGACTAGAAACGCGACCCGTTCGCCTCGGCGATACTGGAACTCACCCTTCTCGTTCGTCAGCCCGCTGACGGTTGGAGTCTGATACTTGAGGCCGGCAATCGGCCCGGCAAAAATGCCTGTTTGAAGCATGCTTTCTTTTCAGTTCTCTGATTGCCTAGATAGGCAGCTGAAGATACGAGGCATACCGTCCACCGGTATGGATCACGTGCTGCCCACCATTGACACCGGTGTATTCGCGCATTCCGGGCATCATCGTTCCGACCAGGTTTCGGGAACTGACAATGAAGCGGAGCTGCTCGCCCGGGTGGAAGGCCACGCCAATCGGCAGCAAATCGATTTCGATGTCAACGATCTCGCCGGGCGAGAGTTTCTCCACGCGGTCGAAACTATGGGCCGGTACGTCATCGGTCGACAGCGTTTCGTCGAGGTGCCGAGCCGATACCCGCAACCTGCCGTCTGAGCCTTTGTAACGCAGGATGCTCGCCCCATGATCCGTGACGTCGTGGGCCCTCGCGCTTTGGTTAGGGATAGTGAATTGCTGCAGGGGCGTGCCGTAGGCGTCGAGCTTCTGGATGAGCACAAACAGATCCATGTCGTCGGCACCGCGCGCTTCCACCCAGAGATGTGCTTTAGGGTAGCCGACCATCACCGTTTCCTTTTCGAAGCGGGTGATGAACGACACCGCATTCGGGTTGGAGGCCACGTCATACGCGGCGCTCACGTCGTCGGTCGGCGCTGTGGTTTTTAGCGTGCGAGTGCGACCGTCCAGGTAGAACTTTGTCGACACGACGCCCTTCGGTGGGAAGGCGTCCGCAGCCACGTTGACCTGGTCGCCCCCGTGGAAGTCGTGAACGGCGTAGCGGACGCGCGGCGTGGACTCCCATCCGTTGTCCATGTCCTTCAGGTAGCGGTCAAAGAAGCGACGCAGATCTTCCACGTTCGCTTCGTCGTAGTAGTCTGGCCACTCCTGGCTGTTGTGGATGCGCAGCCATTTGTCTTGCGAGGCCATGCGTCGCCAGCCGCGAAACGTACCCGCGGTGTGCAGCGTGTTGGAGTAGCTGGCCACCACATAGGCCGGAATTGTGATGCGGTCGAATTCAGGAATCTTATTGCGCCACAAGTCACTCATCAGCGGGTAGCGCTCCAGCTCCGAGATGAAGTCCTCTTTCTGGTTCTTGCCGAAGAAACTGCCTTCTTGCAACCGCTGGCCGAAGGCGATGTCCGGCATACCGCCGCGCATCAGCAGGTCCCGGTAGACGTCGCTCACGCCCTCCCAAGGGTTGATCGCCGCCAGGTGCTTGGGCTGCTCGGCTGCGGTGAACCACTGAGCGACTGCCAGGTAAGAGGTTCCGCTCATCCCTACCTTGCCGGTGCACCACGCCTGTTCGGCCAACCAATCGATGAGGTCGTGGCAGTCACGGCCCTCCTGACGGTCCCACAGGACGCTGTTGCCTTCGGAGTCGATGATGCCGCGCGGGTCCGGGTTGCAGATGGCATAGCCCTGAGCGCACCAATAGGCCGGATCCGGGCCCTCGAACCTTGCCAGGCCCGAGACGATGCCATTGTCTAGGCCGACCAAACCAAAAATACCCATCACGCTGACGGATGTTCCCTGCCCCTTGCCATACGGGCTCCACGCCAGAATCACCGGCACTTTCTCGACGCCAACGGGGCGAAACACATCAACGTAGATCGTGACGCCGTCGCGCAAGGGCACGGCCACGTCCTTCTCAAGAACGATGTCGATCGGCAACGGCTTGAATGGCGGTGCTATCCGGGACCCTGCCACCAGTGTTCGGCCCCCTGGATTGAAGGCGGTCAGCAGGCCGGTTCTGTCTGCCGGCAGTGGGTGGGACGGAATGAAAATTTGAGGGTTATCGCTCATGGTGAAGTCTTTGTCTCCTGTGCTACACGTGCAACGGGTCAGTGACCAAAGAAGTCTCCTGCTGAGCGACAACCTGTGACGGGCCATCTTTGACCAGCAGAAAAGCGACGAGGGCCACAATGCTTGGAGCCGCCATGAAAATCAAAATAAGCGGCACTCTCATTTCAGCGGCGAGCATGACACCGGCTATTGCAGGGCCGATGATCGGTCCAATTCGGCCGATGGCGTAGATAACTCCCATCGCGCTCGAACGGAAACTCATCGGATACAGCGACCCTGCGTAAGGCAGCAACAGGCATGTGGCACCCAGCACCGCGAATCCAGCAAAGAACATGCAGATCAACGCGGCAAACGGGTCCTGCACGATGCCTATGAGTGATATTGAGACAAACAGAATGGGCATGTAGATCGCGAACACCTTCTTGTAGCCCACTCTGTCGGCCATCCATCCAGCAAGTGGCGTGGAGATGAAATTGCTGACCGAGAACACGAGGATAAAAGTGATGCCTGTGGCTAACGTAAACCCTCGCTGAACCATCAAGTGCGCAACCCAAGTCGTCAGGGTGACCGCGATCATCATGAGGCAATGTAGCGCTGTACCCAAAAAAAACGTGTTTCGCGCGTACCCGCCTTGAAACAGGCGTTTAAGAGGCACCTTCGACGCAGGTGGCTCGTTCAAAACGTACTCGTCGTTCACATCGGAGATAAACCTTGGATCGACCCGCATCAATATCTTACGGATGCTGTCTTTTTTGCGCTTTTTCACCAAGATGGACATCGATTCGGGCAGCCACAGGAACGCGACAGGGACCAGGACGATGCAAAAAAAGGTCCCGATCAATATCGCTCGCCACCCAGCGGTGGAGAGAAAAGCAATGGATAGCAGCGCAGACAGTAGAACACCAACCCCGATACCCATATAGGACGCGCTGGAAACGACGGCTTTCCGCTTGCCCGGCGTATATTCGAAGACAAGCGCCACGGCAATCGGAACGATTCCGGCGAGACCGATACCGGCGATGAAGCGGTAGATAGCGAAATCAATGAATCCCTGCGACAGGCCGCAGGCCGCAGTGAACACGGTGAAGACGGTGATGCCGATGAGCAACATCCGCTTTCGGCCAATTGAATCCGCCGCCACGCCAAAGAGGACGGCGCCGCCCACGGCCCCGATATGCCCAATGCTCGCCAGGATCCCCGCCTCGGCTGGGCCCATTTTCATGTCCTTCATGAGCACTGGAAGAACCGTACCGAATAGCGCGCTGTCGAGACCGTCAAATACAATCGCAAGAAAACAGATCACCGCCACGGTTATGGGGAGCGATTTGCGCGTGCTGTTGTCAATCAATTTTGTTACGTCCACTTGACGTAAGCCGGATCTTGACGCGTCTCCTAAAGTTCTCTCCATATTCATCTCTTCTGAACGGGCTTCAACTGCGGTGGTTGACGGTCGGCGGGATGAAGCCCTCGCGGATGGCCAGCGCGCACGCGGCCGCGGACAGCGCGCTGGCAGCGCCCATTGAGTGCCCGATCATGCCCTTGATCGAGATGGTGGGCGGAGACGAGCGCCGGGCAACAGAAAACGCGCCAGGGCCGGCACCAACACCAGCGCCCCGAGCATGTTCAACAGGAACATGAACGCCAGCAGCAGGCCCATGTCGGCCTGGAACTTGATGCTGGAGAAATGCCAGGTCGCCACCGCCGCCGCCAGGGTCACGCCGGTCAGCAGCACCACCCGGCCGGTGAACTGCATGGCGATGGCATAGGCCTGCGTCAGGGTGGCGCCTTCGCGCATGCGCGCCAGGGTCACGCTTAGCACGTACAGCGCGTAATCCACCCCGATGCCCACGCCCAGCGCAATCACCGGCAGGGTCGCGACCTTCACGCCCATGCCCAGTCCCACCATCAGCGCCTCGGCCAGGATGGAAGTGAGCATCAGCGGCAGCATGGCCACCAGTACCGCCCGCCAGGAGCGGAACGTGATGAAGCACAGCAGCGCCACCGCCGCGTAGACCATGAACAGCATCTGGTACCAGGCCTTGCGCACCACGATGTTGGTGGTGGCGTCGATCCCGGCCGAGCCGGCCGCCAGCAGGAAGGTGGCGTCCTTGTCGTTGTTCTTCTGGGCAAAGCCCTCGACATGGTCTACCGCCCGCTGCAGGGTCTCGGCGCGGTGGTCGCGCAGGTAGGCGTACATCGTCAGCAGATTGCATTCGTCGTTGTACAGCTCACGCGGCGCCCGGGCCGTGATGGTGTTGAGCATGTCTTGGTTGGGCAGCAGCTCGTACCACAGCGGACTGCCCTCGTTCATGCCCACCAGCACGCGCCGCTGCAGCCGCGCCATCGATTGGGTGGACTCCACGCCGGGCAAGTCCATCAGCTCCCATTCGAGCTGGTCTACCCGGCGCAGCACCTCGTACTGGCTGCAGCTGCCCTCGGGTGTCTTGACCATGACGGCAAAGACGTCGCTGCTAGCACCGTAGTGGCTGGTGAGGAAGGCGACATCGCGGTTGTAGCGCGAGTCGGCCCGCAGTTCCGGGGCGCCCGGGTCGCCGATCTTCAGCTGAGTGCTGACAGCAAAGCCCACCACCGCCAGAACCGCGGCCATGGCGACCGCCAGTGTGGCGCGCCGTCCCTCGGTGAACTTCACCAGCCCGCGCCAAAAGGCGCTGGTTTGCCCGGCTGCCGTGGCGGCTTCCTGGCGCACGGCACGCTCGGCTGCCTTACGGCTCACGCCCACGTAGCTCAGCAACACCGGCAAGAGGATGAGGTTCGTGAACACGAGGACCAGCACGCCGAGGCTGGCAGCAATGGCCAGTTCACGGATCACCGGAATGTCGATGACCAGCAGTACCGCGAAACCGACGGCGTCGGCCAACAGCGCCGTCAGGCCGGCCAGGAAGAGCCTGCGGAAGGTGAAGCGCGCTGCGACGTACCGATCGGTGCCGCGGCCGATGTCCTGGAGGATGCCGTTCATCTTCTGTGCGCCATGACTCATGCCGATGGCAAACACGAGGAACGGGATCAGCATGGAGTACGGATCCAGGGAATAGCCCAGCAGCGGCAGCAGACCGAGCTGCCACAACACGCCGGTAAGCGAGGTCAGCACCACCAGCAGCGTGCTGCGCACGTCGCGGTTGTACAAATACACCATGGCCGCTGAGATGAGCAGCGCGATGACGAAGAAGCCGAGCACCTCGCGTAACCCGTCGATCAGGTCGCCAGCTACCTTGGCGAAGCCGGTGATGTGCAGTTCGACGACATCACTGCGGTACTTCGCGCGCAACTGCTCCAGGCGCTCGGACAACTGCGCATAGTCCAGCGCCTTGTCTTTGGGCAGCAGCGGCACATGGATGATGGTGGAACGTCCGTCGGCTGCCACCAGTTGCCCGATCTCGCCTGAGCGCTGCACGTTCAGGCGCAGCTCCTCGAGCTTGCCGGGCGAGCTGTCAAAGCGGGGGGGGATGACTTGGCCGCCGTCCAGGCCCTCCTGGGTCACCGCAGTCCAGCGGGTGTTGGCCGTCCATATCGACTTCATGAAGGGACGGTCGACTCCAGGCAGCAGGAGCACTTCGTCGTTCAATTCGCGCAGCTGTTCCAGGTAGCGCGGCTCGTAGATGTTGCCTTGACGGGCCTCCACCGCGATGCGAATCGCGTTGCCGAGGCCCGCCATATCCTTACGGTTCTCCAGGAAGTTGACGATGTACGGGTGGTGAGCCGGGATCGTCTTTTCGAAGCTGGCGTTGAGCTTCAGGCGCAATGCGCTGACGCCGAATAGGATCGTGGCCAGCATGCACAGCAGCAGCACCAGGATGCGGTGGTTGAACACCGCCCGTTCGAGCCGGGAGCCTGAATTGGGGTCAAAGTCCTCGCGCCGGCCGGGCGCAGTCTCCGTAGGTGTCACGGGTGGCATGTCGTCGGACGCGTTGGGCCCGGGCACGGCGCTTGAATCTGGAATGGGTGTCGTCAGCCGAGCCGGGCAACGCCGCCCAGGCTGGTGGCAACAAGGCCGCCGTCCGCGGCTTCGGCCAGCGAGGTCAGCAGCTCGCGCCGCGGGGGCTGCTGCTCGGTGAAGTGGACAACACCATCGCTGCTGACCAGGAGTCGCCCCCCCTGCGCCAGCAGCATTACCCGCCCATCGAGCAGTTCGATGCAAGACAGGATCGTCAAGGGCGCGGGCAGAGCGATCGGGGCGACGGCTCCGCCGCTTGGCTCGATACGGCAGGCACTGCCCAAAAGACCAGCGAGCACGAAACCGCCATTGCGCGTGGGCGTGGCGGCGAACAAGCTGCGCTTGAAAGGCGAAACCAGCGGCTCGAAGCTTGCACCGTCGTCGCTGGAGCGCATCAGCACGCCTTGCTCTCCGCCGACCACCCAAGTCCTGCCGTCGCGGGCAACCGCGTACAGATGCAAGCCCTCGGGATTGGGTAGGCGGTTCAAACACGGAACCCACGACTTGCCGCCATCGCTGGTGGTGGCGGCCAGGCCGTAGGCGCCGACCGCCATGCCGCGGTTGGCGTCGGCAAAGCAGATCGAGAGCAGGGGCTTGTCTGCGCCTTCGTCGACCAGGCGTTGGGCCTGCTGGATGCTGCGCTCGCGACCGGCGGCGCTGTCGGGCAGACCCTGCGCCTGGGCTAGGGCTGCCTTGGCGAGGGCCACGCCGTCGGTCTGGATGGCCCAGCTCTCGCCGCCGTCGGTGGTGTGCAGCACCACACCGCTGTGGCCGGCGATCCAGCCCTGGCGGCCGTCGGCGAAGCTGGCCGATGTCAGGGTCACGCTGACGGGCACGCGGGCTTGGCGCCACTGTCGTCCGCCGTCGTCGGAAAGCACGACCAGGCCGCGCTCGCCCACGGCCACCAGCCGGTCGCCCGCCCGCACTACCCGGGTCAGGAAGCCGCGCGCCGCGCGGGGCGTCATACCGGCCGGCTGGCGCAGCGGCCCAGGCAAGGCTGGTGCTGCTTGAGATGCTGCGGGAGCGAAAACGGCCTGCAGGAAACCGAGGCCAGCGCCCGCCAGCAGCATTCGTCGGCGGCGCAGGCCGTCCATGCCTTCCTTCCCCGTACCGCGCATTACGGGCTCAGCGGCCGGACGGCATGCAGTTTCAACGTACGCCTTCGCCGGACAGCGCTTCGGGCGTGAACATCCGCTCCGGCAACGGGGCCTTGAGGTCGACCTGCTTGTCGCGCGGCAGGTACACGGACCCGAAATAGCCGCCGCCGATGAGGTCGTAGGAGACGTAGCCGGCCACGATGGTGCCCGGCGCCGCAGGGAACACCGTGAGCAGGTTATAGGTCACCTTCCAGAGTTGCCCCTGGGCGTCCCAGCGCTCCCCTGCAGCGGCGACCCAGGTGTCCTCGTCCAGGTACACGCGAACGCGAGGTGCGACATGGCGCTGGCCCTGCTTGAGCGTGCCCTCCACCACCCACACCCGGTGTAGCTCGAAGCGCACGAAGTCGGGATTCAAGGTCGGTGCGGTCATGACTTGGTCGAGCGACGTCGCCTGGTGGTAACTGTTCGTGTTGTACGGCACGTACATTTCGCGCTTGCCCACCAGCTTCCAGTCGTAGCGGCCGATGGAGTTGGAGAACACCTCGACCTCGTCGAAGTTCAGGATGCCGCCGGACACCGGGGTGGGTACGTCGCAGCAATTCAGCGGCAGGCGGCGAACGCGCCGCTGGCCGGTCAGGTACACCCAGGTCCGGGACTTGGCGTCATCGATGTTGTTGCGCTGGACGAGTATTTCTCCGGCGCGGAGCGGCGGGCCGGAGGTGTCGACACGGGTTAGCCTCACTTCGGAACCGGCGGCTTCCCACTTTTCCAGGTTGCCGTTCGGGTCGTAATACGGAAACCGGCTCCAGGCCTGGACCTGCGAAACCATGATCGCCTTGCCCTCAGGGGTTACGCGCACCAGGACGGGCGCCGTTAGGTATCCGGGGCTCGTCCACCTCAGCAGATGGTTAAAGATCGCCTCTTCGCCGTTCTTCGGGATCGGGAACGGGATGCCGCCGTAGGCGCCCTTCGGGAAAGGACCGAGTTCACCGCTGGGGTCCATCGTCGCCCGGGTCGCGTTCTTGAAGGTGTTGTCATACACCCATTGCGGCGCCGCCGCAGTACGCCGGGTGGGGTACACGCGGACCTTGAAGCTCGGGTACTTTTTTAGCAGGCCCTGGGTGCCTTCGGTCAGCTTGTCCGCATACTGCGCGACATTCTGCTGCGTGATGGTGAACAGGGGCTTGTCCTTGTCGAACAGGTCGGGGATCGTCGCGGAGTTGTACGACGCATCGGCCGGATAGCCGCCCTCCCAGGGCGGAATCGATCCATCCTTGTTGCCGGCACGCTCCGCGCCCACCGGGGTCAGCGTGGTCTTGAGTGTGGCCGCCTCTTGGGCCGAAACGGCGGCCTGGGCCAGCGGCGCCGCGAGCGTCGCGCACGCCAAGGTCAGCAGGGTGAAGCGATTGAATGTGATCATCTGTTCTCCATCAGAAGGTGCGCCGCAGCGACAACGAGACGAAATTCCGGTCCTTCAAGGTTTGCGCGAAGGTGAAGTTGCCGTTGATAAGGGGGTTGCTGGACGCATACGTGGCGGTGTTTTCCTTGCCGTAGTAGGCGGTGTAGGCCAGCGAGAAGTCCCAGACGGTCAGGT
>Ga0209239_1002815_pt1 | contig 10294 bp, 6 predicted proteins | sample GraSoi013_2_20cm_FD_185824 | JGI IMG/M metagenome (GOLD analysis project Ga0209239, IMG submission 185824) | Grasslands soil microbial communities from the Angelo Coastal Reserve, California, USA - Sample 10_02_2013_2_20cm (SPAdes) (version 2) | ecosystem: Environmental > Terrestrial > Soil >...
GTACGATTTGCGAGAATCACGGCCTGCCAACGGCAAGTCTTAAGTGCAAACACGAAATATAGCGGCCGCGGAAGGGGGGAATGTCCTTCTATGGTGATGCCTCTTAATGTGTTAGAAAAATCCATCAACAAGCGCGTCCAGTTGCTCCTCAAGGACAACCGGATCCTCGAAGGCAAGCTCGTCGGATATGACGATTACATGAACATGGTCCTCGAGGACACGGAAGAAACGAAGGAGGACAATGTCCGGCGCGTCGGGACCGTCGTCCTCCGGGGAAACAACGTCGTCACGATCGTCCCCAAGTGAGCGGCGAGGCCAGAAAATACATAACCGCGACCCCGCATCGGAGAGCGGATGCAGCTCGTGATCGTTGCCGGAGGCCTCGGCAAGAGACTGCGTCCCCTGACACTGAACCGGCCGAAAGCCCTCATCCCCCTCGTGGACCGACCCCTGATCGTACATCTCCTCGACTCGCTTCCGCCCTCCTGCGACGAGGCGATCATCGCCGTCAATTACATGTACGAACAGGTCCGCGACTTCTTTCGGGAACACGAATTCCGCGTCGCGGTCCGCGTCGTCGACGAGCCCGTGCCCCTCGGCACGGGCGGCGCCGTGAAGAACGTGGAGCGGTACCTCCGGGGTTCGTTCGCGGTGTACCACGGCGACATCGTCGACACGGTCGACTTCGACGACCTCGTCCGGACGCATCGGAAAGCGGGCCGGATCGGAACGCTCGCGGTATGGCCCGTGGACGATCCGTCCGCCTTCGGCGCGGTCGAAGTCGAAAGGGGCCGGATCACGCGCTTCGTCGAGAAGCCTGCGAAGGGCGACACGGCGAGCCGTCTCGTGAACGCCGGCCGCTACGTGTTCGAGCCAACCGTGTTGGACTTCATCGAACGAGGCCGTCCGATCTCCATGGAACGAGAGGTCTTCCCGCGGCTGATCGAGCAAGGGCTCACGCCCTATCGGTTCGACGGCTGGTGGTCCGACGCGGGCACACTCGCGAATTACCTGAACGCACAGCACCTCCTGCTTGCCGCAGGTCGGGCCAAGATCGCTCCCGAGGCGGACGTGACCGCGGGCACCCTGCGACCCCCCGTCTACATCGGTGCGGGATCGTTCGTCGAAGGCCGACTTGGGCCGGACGCGGTGATCGGCAAGTCCTGCAAGGTCGGTCGCGCGTCGGTCGTGAACGCGACCCTCCTCGAGGGCGTGAGCGTGGACGACAAGGCGGAGATTGCGTCCTCGATCATCGGGGCCGGAGCCGCAATCGGGGAGGGCGCGCACGTGCGGGACAGCATCCTGGAGGACGGCGTCCAGATTCCTCCCCATGCGGAGATCGAGGACGACCGGGTGGCGGCATGACCCGTCTCTTCGGCACGAACGGCATCCGCGGTGTCGTCGGCGAGATGATGAACGCGGACCTCGCGGTGAAGGTCGGCCGCGCGATCGGGACGTTCTTCCAGGGCGGCTCGGTCGGACTCGCTCGGGATCCGCGATTGAGCGGACCGATGCTCGCCCGGGCCGCCGCCTCGGGACTCATGTCCGCCGGATGCGACGTGATCGACTTGGGCATGGTCCCCACGCCGTGTGCCCAGTACTTCGTCGCGAAGTCCGGGCATCTCAAGGGGGCGGTCGTCGTCACGGCTTCCCACAATCCGCGGGAGTTCAACGGCCTCAAGGCGATCGACGCCCGCGGAATGGAGATGAGTCGCGAGGACGAGGAAACGATCGAGGCGATTTACTTCGAGAACCGATTCCACGCCGCAGCCTGGGCCGACGTCGGGTCCGGCCGGACGGACGACACCGCGATCTCTCGTTACATGGAAGGGATCCGCGCGAAGATCGATGCGGAGGCCATTGGAAAGCAGAATCCCCTAGTCGTGATCGATCCGGGAAACGGGGCCGGTTGCGTCGTGACTCCGTACCTCTTGCGATCCCTCGGCTGTCGCGTCCTGACACTCAACGCGCAACCCGACGGTGCCTTTCCGGGGCGACTGCCTGAGCCCACGCCCGACCATCTCGGAGATCTCATGCGGCTTGTATCGGAGGTCCATGCGGACCTTGGGATCGCGCACGACGGGGACGCGGACCGCGCCACGTTCGTGGACGACAAAGGCGCGTTCGTGGTCGGAGACAAGGCCCTGGCGCTGCTCGCTCAGGCCGCGGTGAAGAGTCGGGGAGGGGCGGTCGTGACGCCCGTGAGCACATCCAGCGTGGTCGAGGACGTCGTCCGCGCCGCCGGGGCGAAGGTCATTCGGACGCGCGTCGGCTCGCCGATTGTCGCGCGCACGATGTTCGAGTCCGGCGCCGTCTTCGGCGGCGAGGAAAACGGCGGCGTGATCTTCCCGGACCATCAGTTTTGCCGCGACGGGGCGATGTCCGCGGCCAAGATGCTCGAGCTGCTCGCCCACGAGGGGAAATCCCTTTCCGCGCTCGTCGCGGCCCTCCCGCAGTATCACATCAAGAAGGCAAACGTGGCCGTCCCGGTCGACCGGAGGGAAGCCGTCCTCACTTCGATCGTGGAGTTCGCGAAAGGTCGGAAGGTCGACACGACGGACGGCGTGAAGATCCTGGAAGGAGACGGCGCGGTCCTCGTGCGCCCGTCCGGGACCGAGCCGATCTTCCGGGTGTACGCGGAGGCCAAGACGCCCGCCCGCGCCGACGCGCTCGCCGACGAGGGCGTTGCTCTGATCCAGAAGGCCTTAGGCCACCGGTAGTGGGCCCGCGGCCAGAAGGATCAGATAGGCCAGAATCGCGCCGGACACGGTCGAGATCAGATTGTTCGTCTTCTTGTTCACGATCCCGCGGCGTTCCAAGGTCGCCCCGATGACGCTGTCGATCTGGCAGCCGAGGAATCCGATCGCCATCGGGAGGATCAGGTAGACCGGCGACGCGGGCATCGATTGTCGAAGGCCGTAGAGGCCCGCGAGGTAGGAAAGGACGAGCCATCCGAAGATTGACGTGTACACGGCCGCTCCGAGGGCGCACGCGGTTCCGAGCACGGAGACTCCGCCGTCCGTCCCCGCGGGAACCGGTTTCCCGTTCGTGATGAGGTACGTGTGCCGGGAGAGGACGCCGATCTCGCTTGCCAGGGTGTCGGATCCCGCGACCGACAGGGCCGACAGGAAGACGACGCCGCTGATGGCCTTCGGGAATCCGGGCGGTTGGAGGAGCGAGAGGACGGCGACGGCCATCAGGGCCAGGCCGTTCGCGAGCACGTTCGTGGCACGGCGCTCCCCACGGATGCCTTCTTGGACGCCCATCGCCTCCTTCAGGGCGAACCGGTATCGGGTCGCGAGGAAGCTCGAGAGGAGGAAGAAGAGGAGGAGGAACAACCAGGTCACATCGCCGAAGATCCCGATCACCATGCCGACGACGAAGGACGCCAGACTGCCGTCCCAGGTGAGCACGTTCCGGCGGTAGGCGAGGGCGCTCAGGACCCCCGTCAGAAACACGCTGATGAGCACGGAGGATACGAAATCCAGCGGCACTGGCGCGGGCAAAGAGGGTGCCCATTAAAGCCTTTCCCTCCTGATTCGCCTTAGCCGAACCAAGCGTCCAACGACTTCTGTTTTTGTTCGGACCGAGCGGCTCCGAACTTGCCGAGCGCCGCGTCAATCCGTTCCCGCGAGAAGTCGAATTCGTCGCACAGCATCTTGCGGACGCCGTCCGGGTCGGGTTCGCGGAACAAGATCTCCACGTGATCGAGGACGTTCGGGAAGAGGAAGATCTTCCGGACCTCGTCCTTCGACTCGATGTCGACGCCGAGTTCCCCCAATGCGCTTTCGAGCGTCCCATGTTTTTTGATGAGCGCGAGCGCCTTTTTCGGCCCGATGCCTCTCACGCCTTCGTTGAAATCGGTTCCGATCAAGAGGCCCATGTCGACCAGTTGCTCCCGCGTGAGGCCCAAGTTCGCGAGGGTCGCTTCGAGGGAGATCTCCTCCGGGTGCACCTCGACGAAGACCTCCTTTCGCGGGAGTTTCCGCCGTCCGCTGATCGCGAGGTTCTTCACGAGACGCGGGGAACCGAACAGGAGGGCGTCGAAGTCCTGGGACGCTGCCGCGTACGCGCTCCCGTTCCGGGCCATCGCGCTCGCCTGCGCTTCGCCCTCCCCGGGCGCCTGCACGACCGGGACACCGAGGAGCTCCAAGAGGCGCTTCGATTGGTCGATCATCTCGCCCGTCAGGCGCGACGTCTGCATCGCCTTCGTCCGCGCGGTCGCGAGGTCTCCGATTTCGACGGCCTCCCGCCACTCCCGCTCCGCCGTCCGTTTGATCTCTCCGCGCGACTGGATCGTCCGCGCCTTCAGCCGCGGCGGCTCTCCGTCGAAGACGAACACGGGCTTGACGCCAGCTTCGACGAAGTTCGACAGGCGGTAGATGAGTCCCGACAAATGGGACGTCACCCGACCCCGGCGGTCCATCAGGGGGGTGCCATTCGGCTGCCGAATGATGGCGAGGAATTGATAAAGAGTGTTGAACGCGTCAATGGCCAGGATCTTGCCTGAGAAATCTTCGAGCTTCCGCCGTTCGAGGACCACGATGTCCGCGAGATTGATCCCCATTCGGCGTCCGATGACTGCCAGCGGGTAAAGGCTTTTCTCTGGAACAATCCGACTCGAGACCTGGCATGAATCGTGCCCGAAAATATCGCGAACACAAACGAAGCATCGGTTTATCAACGGTCGTCCCTGGTGCGGGGTTCGTTCCGGAGGGGACGGTGGGGGGAATATGCAGCCGGGAGCAGGGCTGAGTTTGGTGATTGGCCTAGCGATCTCGATGGCGCCCATTGCGGCTACGCTCGGCCCACTTGCATTCGTCCTCCAGGCCGCGGAGACCCACCTTGTCGACCTGCCGAACGACGCGCACCGCGGAGGGTTCACATTCAACACCGCAATTGGCCCACTCCGATCATCCGAGCCTTTGCGCGACCTCGTGCCGCTGACTTCGATCCCGCTCCTCGACCTCGGAACGCTTCCGCCCGCCGATCAGAGTGTAGCCCAGGCCGTCAATGAGGCCGGTCAAGTCGTCGGCGGGAGCACCGCCGATGCCCCTTGGACTCATGGATTCCTGTGGGACAACGGCACCATGACAGACCTCGGATCCCTGGGCGGCAAACATGACTACAGCTGGGCTTACGATATCAACGACACGGGCCGTATCGTGGGCAAGAGCTACTACACGGACAACGTCGGCGACAGCGGTATGCTCGCTTTCCTCTGGGAGAACGGCACCATGAGGGACCTAGGCGTCGGATTCTACTCCGAGGCTTTCGCCATCGACAACGCCGGGCACGTGGTGGGCTCCGCCAATCGGAACGATGGCGGCTTGTGGCGCGCGTTCCTTTGGCAGGAGGGTGTGACCACGGACCTGGGCACCTTGGGCGGTCAATACAGCGCGGCGTACGATGTCAATCCGGCCGGTCAAGTCATCGGGGAGAGCGAAGTCGCTTCTCATGCCGTCCACGCGTTTCTCTGGGAGAACGGAACGATGACCGACCTTGGGACGCTCGGAGGGACCTCCAGCCACGCGACGGCCATCAACGCGGCCGGTCAAGTCGTCGGGTGGAGCGCGAACGCGTCGGGCGTGAATCACGCCTTCCTGTGGGAGAACGGGACGATGACGGACCTGGGGACGCTCGGGGGCAATTCGAGCGCGGCATCGGGCATTAACGACGCCGGCCTGATCGTCGGTACGAGCCAGACGTCCAATTCGTCGCACGGTTTCGTATGGGTAAACGGCCTCATGACGGACCTAGGGACCCTTGGCGGGAGTTCCACCGCCGCGTACGGGATCAATGACGCGGACCAAGTCGTCGGCGAGAGCCAGGTGTCGACCGGCCTCTACCACGCTTTCCTATGGCCGCCTCCTCTCACTCCGTACCACAACGTGGGGGTCACCGGCGACGGCGACCCGCTGGACGTGATTGTCGGGAGGCCCGTGACGATCCACGTGACCGCGCACAACGAGGGAAACCGGAACGAGACGTTCAATGTGACCACCTATGCGGGTTCGATTCTCATTGGGACAAGGACCGTGACCGACCTCCCTGCATTCAAGGCCGAGAGCTGGTCGTACACTTGGGATACCACGAACGCCACCCCCGACTGGCGTGGCTACGCGCTCCGGTTCGAGGCGTCTCCCGTCGCGAACGAAACGTACCTCCAGGACAACAATTACACAGGCCCGACGGTCATGGTTCGCTACGCGGCCCAGGTGACCGCCACCCCCTCTGCGACCGACGTGGGCCTTCCGATTTCCTTCACGTGTTCCTCCGTGGACCTGCCGCCGACCGATCTCCTCGACTTCGGTTGGGACTTCGGCGACGGCGTTGTTAGGGCGGGCGCCAACCTGTCCCATGTGTACGACAGCCCAGGGACGTTCACGGCGGACTGCCTGGTCATCAACCACGATGGGGCAACCGCGGAGGGTCAGCTCATCGTCGAGATCCATGCTGCTCCCGCGGTGACCGCCATCGTTGATCGGCCCGAGGCGAACCCTGGTATGGAGCTCGCTTTCAATGCGACGACGACGGGAGGCTCGGGCGGTTTTACCTTCGATTGGGCGTTCGGGGACGGGTCGTCGGGTCAGGGCGCTCCTGTGAGTCACGCATACGCAGCCGTCGGTGAATACATGGCGACCGTCACGGCGCGCGACTCGGCCGGGGGGACGGCGTTGAGCACGGTGTCGGTGAACATCTCGGGACCACCCGTGCCGCTTCACGCCCTGGCGGTCGTCGACCCCTCTGCAGCGGCGGTCGGCGCGAGGATGTCTTTCAGCGGCGCCGCGAACGGCGGCGTACCTCCGTATACGTTCTCGTGGGACTTCGGCGATGGGTCGGGAACAGAGGGTGCTCGCGTTACGCACACGTACGTCCGTCCGGGCGTCTACGTTGCCGTCATGACCGTCCACGATTCGGTGGGCAACACTGCCTCGAATTCGATGAGAGTGACGATTTCCTATGTGGTCGTAATCGCGTCCGCGGGCCGAGCGACGAGCAGTCCAGGAAAGTCGATCACGTTCTCAGCCAGAGCCGCGGGAGGAACGGGTAGCTTTGAATACCTCTGGTCATTCGGCGACGGTTCGTCTGCCTTGGGGGCCACCGTAGCCCATGCATACGCATACTCCGGTCAATACATGGCAACGGCGAGGGTCACGGACAGTCTCGGTGCGATCGCTTCCACATACGTTGTCGTGACAATCTCCTGGCTGAGTGCGATCGCCTCGTCGTCAACGACTTCGAGCCTCCCGCAGGAAACGATCACCTTCACGGCGCGAGGAAGCGGAGGCGCGGGCGATCCATTCATCTTCACTTGGGACTTCGGAGACGGCTCGGAGGCGAGTGGGGCGACGGTGACGCACGCCTACAGCAGCCCGGGTTCCTACATTGTCGGAGTCACCGTCACGGATGCCTCGGGATCGACTCGAGCACAAATCCTACCAACGATCCGCGTGAAGGCCACTCCACCTCTCCCGGTGTCGCCATTCCCGGGTTTCTCGTCCTTGGCCATCGGCACGAGCGTCGCGATCAGCGGTGGGATCGTCGTCGGTCTGTTCTTGCTCCGTCGGAGGCGTCGCAGACCTTAGACCTGCATGGCAGGACGCCCGGCCCGGCGATCCGGTCGGACTACATCTCGGCGGCTCGGACGCCGAGGAGGAACGTCTCCTCGCCGAGCCCCGCCTCGATCACGTACGCATCTTCGGCGGGCTCCTGGACGAACCGCACGTCGAGGGCGTTCGCGTCTCGCACGATCATGTCCTTCCAGGGCTGCAGCTTCGTCCGCAGATCCTTGCCTGCGACCAACTCGACGTCCACGACGCGCTCCGTGGCGAGGTTCATGTCCTTCCGGGCTTCGCGGACGAGCTCCACGATCTCCTTCGCGTAGCCTTCCGCGATCAGTTCCTTCGTCATCCGGGTGTCCAGATACACGACGCCACCTTCGAACGGTTCCTCGACGACGTGCTCGGGCACCGATTCGACGAACGACACCATGGACGGATCGATGCGGACTTTTTGTCCCTCAATCCCGACGGAGTATTCGCCTCGGTCGAGGCCCGCCTTGATCTTCCATGCGTCCTGGGACCGTAGCAGGATTTCGATCTTCTTCGCCCAGAGCTTGTACGCGGCGCCGACGGAGTTCATGTGGACTTGGACGTCGATGCGCATCCCGTGCCAGGTCTCCTCCGGGGCGACGATGTCAAGCTCCTTCGCGCCGCTCTGCCCGACGATCACCTTTCGGAAGGCGCCGACCGCGTCGAGGCCGAGCTGGTCGTCCGTCTTCACGGCGATCCGGGCGACGGGCCAGTATCGTTCGATCCCCGCGCGTCGTTTCGCCTGGAAGGCTGCTTCGAGGCTGCGCCGGAGGAAGTCCACGTAGGAGTTCACCTGGTCGTCCGTGATCTGGAGCGTCCCGGCCTCCTTCGAGGCGATGATGGCCGCCTGAATCTGGTGGGAAATCTCCTCCGTCGGACCAACGGTCGCATCCGCAATGCGCTTCAACACCTGGACCCCCTGATCGTATCCGCCGTGTTCGATGCCCCTGCGGGCCCACGTGAGGAAGTCGTCTTGTCCGTCTCCCGTGAGGAGCCCGCGTTCCAGCAACGCTGGGATCTTGCTCACCGGGGTGTCTTCGAGCGGCCCAAGGGACACGCCGTTCGTCTCCGTCGCATAGAGGATTTTCCGGAGGAGGCCCCGGATCCCCGCGAGTTCCGCGGGGTCGCCCGTCCAGGCTTCGAGCCTCACGCCGAACGTGTCGTGGATCTCCTTGAGGACCTGGATTGCGTAGAGGGGGAGGATCATGGGCTCTTTCCCGCGGAGGGAGACCGCGAGGTACGCCTGCGGGCCTCGGGCCGCGAAGACGAGGCCTCCCTCCGCCTTCGTGCGCGCGACTCCCTTCCCTCCGTTCGGGAACGCCTTGTTCACGAACGCCTTCACCTGGTTCTCGAGGTTCGTCGCGCGGACGGCCTCCTCGGGAGGAAGGTAGGGGCGGCTCTCATGGGCCACGAGCGCCCCGGTGGAATGGAACAGGAGCGCGTCGTCGACGGGGTAGCCGCCCTCCGGCTCGACCCGCACGACCGCGGTGTCCGTCGTCTGGTGCTTCCCGTCGTCGAGGGGCCGCGCGTAGTGCACCTCGAAGTCGAGGTCCATCGTCCCGACCTCCTTCGGTTTCAGGCCGAACTCGAGGGTCGCCTTCTCGTTGGGCTCGAGTCGTTCGATCGCCTTGAGGCCCTGGATTTCCACCGGGCCGCTCACGATCGGCGTCACGTGCTCCGCGGGCCAGTTCCCCTTGTTCGTGATCTGCATGTCGATCCGCGTCCAGCGGTTCGCCTGGAGGCCGAGGTTCGTCGTCTCGAGGAACAACCGCGGGTTTCGGTCCTTGAGGATCTGCTCGATGCGGCCTCGGGCGCTCGCTTCGGCGCGTTCGATGAGGCCCTCCAGACTGCGGAGGTCCTCCTGGCGGAACGCCTCCTCGGCCTTCGCGAGCAACCCTTCCACGTCCCCGAAGTCCGCGTTCACCGCCTTCGCCTGACCCACCATCGCCTGCAGTTTGGCGAGGCTCTCCCGGGCCTTGTCGAGGACCGTGTGCCGCCTCTGGCGCGCGAGGGACTCCTTCGCCCGCCGGAGGTAGTCCTCCATCTGCTTGTAGTTCTTCTTCTGGATCGCGCCCTCGATCTTCGTCAGGTACGACTCCGCTTCGCGGGCGTCGAGGCCCTGGCTCTTCGCGATCTGGATGTCGTTGATCAACGACGCGAGTTCGACCTCCACCTTCTTCCCGGCGATCTCGCCCTTCGACCGTTCGAGGGATTCGTGGAGGCCGAGCTGGATCTCCCTCACCCGCTCGTACTTGCCCTCGTGGAAGGCCTCCTCCGCCTCTCGAAGGAGGAGCTCCGCCTGGCTCGTGTCCGCGCCGATCCCCTTCATCTCCGTGACCGTGTCGCGGGCCGCCACGAGGATGTCGGCCATTCGGTCCTTCAGCTGCCCCTGGACCTGCTGGGCCTGGCCGCGCGCCTTCTCGATGAACTGCCACGCAAGCTGGATGTCCGTCTCCAACGTGGACTGGGCCTTCGCCATGAGCTCGTTCGCCTCGACGGCCTCGTTCGTCCCGAGCGCCTCGATCACCTTCGCCGTGAGCGTGATCGGGCTCTCCGCGAGGGGACCCATGTCCGCGGACGGACTCTTCGCGACGAGCACGAGCTTCTTGATCAGGTCGTCGATGCCGTCGAGCTGATGCAGCAGGCCGGTCCACCTTTCGAGGACGGAACCGAAGCGATCCTCCACCTCCTTCAGGACC
>Ga0209239_1002817_pt1 | contig 10291 bp, 9 predicted proteins | sample GraSoi013_2_20cm_FD_185824 | JGI IMG/M metagenome (GOLD analysis project Ga0209239, IMG submission 185824) | Grasslands soil microbial communities from the Angelo Coastal Reserve, California, USA - Sample 10_02_2013_2_20cm (SPAdes) (version 2) | ecosystem: Environmental > Terrestrial > Soil >...
ATGAGCTTTGGCTATTCTTGCTGCGCGCTTGGTGCTTGCGCGTTTTGTTGTTTTTGGCATGGGGTTCGAAAAGTACTCCTTCTTTATGTATTACGAGGCCCCCAGCCAATCAATGATTGCTATCTTTTGGTAATCCGGTGGGTGGCCAGCTTGAACCCGAGTGTGAATTTTCTCTCTGCTATAATAATCCTCCCATCTAGTTGGGTCAAGCCCTCGCAGTTCAGTAACATTTTCATTTGACTTGACACGGTCCTCTTCCCACTATGGATAAGTGACAGAATCTCTGCTTTGCTTATGACTTTTCTCTGTGGATATGTGTGTGGATAAATTCGTGGATAAGTAGGGATAACCCTGTCAAAATTGTGGACAAGTGGGGGAAAACCCTATGTTATGTCATCCTGCTACAAAATTCAAGCACATACACACACCAGAGATATCCACATATCCACATTACTCAAATATACCCATCAATTGATTTCGACAGAAAGATTCGGTACACTTTTGAGGCGCACAATTTCAGACGAGATGTCGCTCTGCGACGTGTTAAAAGTCGAACCAATGTGCTAATATAACTAGCAGAGGGATTACCATCAAAACGGCAGGGGAGACACGTGGAGAAACTATTACCTCAGAACATTGAAGCAGAGTGCGGAGTGCTCGGCAGCATCATTATCGATCCGGAGGCAATTGTCCAGGTGGCAGAATTTCTGTTCCCTGACGATTTCTATCGCGATGCACATCGCACCATCTACGAGGTCATCATCCAGCTCTATGAGCAGCGCCAACCCGCTGATTTCATCACGATCTGTGATGAACTAGAGCGACGGAACAAGCTGGAAGATGTCGGCGGAGCCAGCTACATCACCTCCCTCATTAATCTGGTGCCAACCAGCGGCAACGTTGAGTATTACGGGCGCATCGTCGAGCGCAATGCCATTCTGCGCCGCCTCATCGAAGCCGCCGGACAGATCGCGGCCGTCGCCTACCAGGAGGAAGACGCGGATGTCGCCCTTGATAAAGCCGAGCAGCTTATTTTCAATATCAGCCAGCGCCACGCGCGCAGTGACTTCGCTCTGCTGCGCGACATCCTCTCCGCATATATGAATAAACTGGATCAGCTCCATGAAAGGCGCGGCACCATCGTCGGCGTGCCCACTGGCTTCACCGACCTGGATCACCTGACGGGCGGCCTGCAAAAGTCCGATTTGATTATTTTAGCTGCCAGACCTGCCATCGGGAAAACTAGCCTGGCTTTGACTATGGCGCACAACACCGCCATCAAACACCAGCGCTCTGTCGCCATCTTTAGCCTTGAAATGAGCAAAGAACAACTGGTGCAGCGTCTCCTCTCCATGGATGCAGCGATCGATCAGCAGCGTTTGCGCACTGGCTGGATCGAAGATGACGAGTGGGAGCGCATCGTCTATGCCATGGGTACACTCTCAGAGGCCAATATCTGGATTGATGATACAGCTGGTATCTCGACAGTAGAGATGCGCAGCAAGGCTCGACGCTTGCATGCCGAGCGCAACATTGATTTGATTATAGTTGACTATCTGCAATTAATGCAGTCGATGTCAGGAAGCGGCAAGCGCAACGAGAACCGCGTGCAGGAGATCTCCGAGATTAGCCGCAACCTGAAGAGCCTGGCGCGCGAACTAAATGTGCCCGTTCTGGCGCTGGCCCAGCTCTCTCGCGCCGTGGAGAGCCGCCAGTCTAAGGTGCCACAATTGTCAGATCTTCGCGAAAGCGGCTCCATCGAGCAAGATTCGGATATCGTCATGTTCATCTATCGTGACGACGTCTATAACCCGGAAACCGAACGCAAAAACATCGCGGACATCATAGTCGCAAAACATCGCAACGGGCCAGTTGGCACAATCAGTCTCTATTTTCAAGCCAGCCAGACCCGCTTCCATGACCTGGAGCTCACTCCCCCATCGGAGTAACGCATAATACATATAAAATACACAATTGGACTTATTATCATGACAGGTTTTGCTGGATTCCCATCAGGGAAAAATCCATTTGTGCCTGTACCGGAAGTATTTTTCACGGTACTTTTGCCGGAAATCGAGGATAGTGCCGAACTGAAAGTGACACTCCACCTTTTCTGGCTCCTGGCACAAAAAAAGGGCAACCCGCGCTGCGTGAGCGGCAATGATCTGCGGGCAGACCACGTCTTGTTGCGCAGCCTCAAACGCAGGGGTGACCCCCGACCACCTGAGGAGCGTTTGCACCAGGGTCTAGAATTGGCACTTGCGCGCGGAACCCTTTTGAGGATACACTTACGACTAGTGAGTGAAGGAGACGAGCAAGCAGAGATTATTGATTGGTATTTCTTTAACACACCTCGTAGCCGTAAAGTAGTGAACGAGCTACAGGGAGGTCAAATCGTTCCCGCGCGTCTTCTCGATGTCGAGGGAGAGCAAATCGAACAGGAAAGCGAAATTGCGGTACCCGCCGGCGCGCGGAAACAGAACAATAGCACTGAAATAGCCCGTAATGTCCAGGTTCAAGTCGAACGTCCTAATATTTTTGTATTATATGAACAAAATATAGGCTTACTCTCTCCGCTCATCGCTGACCAACTCAAAGATGCTGCCGACCAGTATCCACAAGAGTGGATCGAGGCGGCATTCCGAGAGGCCGTGCAGCACAATAAGCGAAATTGGAGCTATATCAGCGCGATTTTGAGGCGCTGGGAAACGGAAGGCAGGCAGCAATGGAAAGCCTGAATGATATTATTAATAGAACGGCCGCACAACGTCAACAGACACAGGACCAACGCTCAACACAGCAGGATATTGGCACGCAAGCACAGCGACCAGGACAACCTTACGCACGGCGTCCTCCCTTGCCTGAACAAACTGCACGACTGGGCCAGCCGGGTTCACCCATTAACCCGGAACTGCCACCTTCCAGAGCGTATCCTCAACAAACTGTCTACGGCGGCATGGCGAAACCAGGGCAAAGACAAGTGCCTAAATTTCCGCCGCAGCGTACCAGTAATCAACCGCTGCGCAGGAGCAATAGCGATACTCGTTCAAGCTATATCCGTCCCAACCAGCCACTAGAAGAGCCAGGTCTTCCCACCGATCGCTCCGAGATTCGCTCTCCTTCTGACCCCTACCCACGGGAGGCAGCATTGCCAATGGTAGACCGGGATTTCTATGAGACGTACCCGGCCCCACCCTATGCAGATGTGCAGGAGGATTGGGACGAAGACGAAGCAACTATGAGCTATGGCGATTGGGAAACTGAAGTCAGTAGCGGCCCGCAGCGCTATCCCCAGGCAGACCCGGGAACGCCTTACACTACCCACCAGGACAGCAACTGGCAAGGCGCGAGAAGTATGCCTCAACATCAAGCCAAAACCTCGTTCGGCGCGCGGAATACACCTATCCCACCAGCGCGCGTACCGGAAGCCAGATCGCCCCTGACACGCCATCTCCGCGAGGAGCGTTTCGTGCAGTCACAACCACCTGCCCCCCAGGCCTTGCCACAGGAGGTTCCGCACTATCAGCGTAATACGCAGCCGCTCAATCCCCGTGCTGCCACAGGAATGAGCCAGCAACCCTTGCGCGAAATTGAAGTTCACGAGCGCGTACAACAGGTTCTACCGGTAACTACCCCTTCCCTGCAGAGACCAAAAAGCCTCTGCCCAAAATGCAAAGGAGCAGGATATCTGCGTTCTGATGTTCCCTATGGTCATCCTAACTTTGGCAAACCTATTGCCTGTGAATGTAAAGAGGCCGAGAAAAGAGAAAAGCGACGGCAACAATTGCTTGAGCTATCTGATCTGGGTGCTTTCCACAATCAAAACTTCGAGAATTTCATTATACATTCTTCAAGAATACATCCTTCTGTACAAGAAGCGTACTATGAAGCACACCGATTCGCACAAAACCCCGCTGGTTGGCTTGTTCTGATCGGGCCAAACGGCTGTGGCAAGACACACTTAGCAGCAGCTATTGCCAATCAGAATCTCAGAGCTGGTGCAGTTGTGCTCTTCACTGTCGTCCCTGATCTCCTTGCGCACCTGCGCGCTACATTTTCCTCTAGCTCGACCGAGCCATACGATCAGCGTTTTGCCAAAATGCGCGAAGCGGAATTACTCGTCCTTGATGATCTAGGCTCCCATCAGAGTTCTCCGTGGGCCAACGAAAAACTGTTCCAACTGCTGAATTACCGCTACAACTCACACTATCCCACCGTGATCACAGCGAATAAACAGGGGCTAATCGGCATCGATGAACGCATTCTTTCACGTATTTCCGACACTGCCCTGGTAACGAGAGTAATAATTAATGGCGCAATAGACTTTCGACCACATAATCCCAGGCGTTAACACCTGATATAATAGCTCCAGGGAATGGAGGCCTCCTGATGCCAACCTGTCGTAGCTGTAGTGGCACTGGCATTATTGCTATAAGTGCTGTATGTCAAAAGTGCAGTGGCACAGGTGAAATCATCGCCTACGACAGCGATGGAACCGAGAGCATGAAGCTTTGCCCCAGTTGCGAAGATGGCCTGATCTACATAGAACAGATATGCAGCTCCTGTAAAGGTACAGGTCAAATAGAATCCCCGTGACGCACGAGCGGGCAGGTAGAGACACTTCTCAACCTATTCTTGCGTTTGTATCTTGCAGGTGCTATGATTACGTTACAAGTGCCCGATCTTGCGGGCATCCTCTGTACATTTCGTTTTTTAACTGACGGTATATCTCGCCCAATATATACAATGGAGAGAATGACAAACCGTACGTTGTTTTAGATAAGTAAGGAGTTAACATGGGCGCCGTTTTTAACCCAAATGATCCAAAATGGATAAAAGGACGAGCCGAAATTCTTGAACCCAGGGGTATTATCCCCAATGTAGTCGAGTCAACACCTCGTGGTGAGCGCGGCTGGGACATTTTTTCCCGCCTCTTGAAAGAACGTATCATTTTCATTGGTACACCCATTGACGACATGGTCGCCAATGTGACAGTCGCGCAACTATTGTTCCTGCAGAGTGAGGACGCTACCAAAGACATCAACATGTATATTAACTCTCCTGGTGGGAGTATCTATGCAGGTCTGGCGATCTACGACACTATGCAGTGGCTCAAACCAGATGTCTCAACCGTCTGTATGGGCATGGCAATGAGTATGGGCGCTGTCCTCTTGACCGCCGGTCAAAAAGGCAAACGTTTCTGCCTGCCAAATTCGACAGTGTTGATTCACCAGCCGCTCGGCGGTGCAGAAGGTCAGGCAGCTGATATCGAAATCACTGCCCGCGAAATCCTGCGCTTGCGTCGTAACATCTACGAGATTCTTGCCAAGCACACCGGTCAGACAACCGAGCGCATTATGCAAGACTCTGACCGCAACTACTACCTCTCTGCGGAGCAGGCGGTCGAGTATGGTCTCGTTGATGAGGTGCTTACAGAAGGCGAAGAGGCTCTCTCGCGCTAAGCTTAAGCCAGCGAGATAATGATTAATGAGATAAAGAGTATAGAGCTGTTTGCTTCTATACTCTTTATCTCTCACATTGACGCTAAGGGAGGTTCTTTGCCAAAAAAGCCGATACCCACTCTCACGGGACGTACCGTTCGCTGTCTACTGTTTGACCTCGGTGATACGCTCTGGTTTCGCAAGGATTTGGCTGTATGGCAGCAATTAGAGAACGCCTCGAATGCGCAAGCTGCCGCATTACTACGGCAGACTGTTGCACCCGTCTCCCTACTCGATAGAACTGATATTGCACTGGGCCAGCATCTCCGCGATGCGACGGATGAACAGATCCGTATCATGATTCGTCAGGACCCTGGGCTCGAGCCTGACTGCGCCCATGCCGTTGTGCAGGTACTGCAGCAGTGGAGCATAGAGGGAGTTACTCGCGATATCGGTGCAGCCGTCTTTGAGGCGTTGCGCGTGCGTATACCGGGGTCACGCCCACTTTTTGATGACGTTCTCTCAACTCTCACCATCTTACAACAGCGCGGCTTTCAATTGGGCATCGTTACTAATCGTCATTGGGGAGGGCAATTGTTCCAGGAAGACTTGCAAACGCTTGGACTGCTGAACTTTTTTGACCCACGCCATATAGCGATTTCAGCCGATCTCGGTATTCGCAAACCGAATCCTGCAATTTTTCTCCATGCACTCAATGCTCTGCATATTCCGCCAGAAGAAGCCGTGATGGTGGGCGACTCACTCAAAGCAGACATTCCAGGGAGTAAGATGCTGAATATCTTTACCGTCTGGAAACCAGGTGTACACAGGCAAACCCACTTGATCGCTACTGGAGCGACAACAGCAGCACTTTCGACTCCCACCTTTCCCGAAGCAGGTTATGGAGGGGAGCGATACGACAATTTGTCTGAGGGTTTACTTATCACCGATGATGACTACGTCCTCGCGCATGTGCAGAATCGCGAAGGCAGGTGGGATCAACATATGCAGAGTGAGATCGAGCCTGATCTCATCATTGAAAACGTGAGCGATCTGCTAGACATTTTCACTGAAGTAGGTGTGCAATGACCCCTGTTATACGCAAATGGTTTTTTGAAACACTCTACAAAAACCGCTATCTCTACCGCTTTGCCAGTACTGTGCCATTCGCTGGACAATGGCGCATCTGGCAACGTCTGGTGCTGCCACGTATCACAGGCCACGACATCCTGGAGCTGGGTTGTGGCCTGGGAGACCTGCTGGTAGATATGATAACGGCAGGTTATGACTGTCGCGCCGTCGAGCAATCTCCACAAATGGTGGCGGCTGCCCGCGATACGCTCCAGCGTCACAAGCTGGGTGAAAAAAACTGGGTTCTCCAGGGATCGGCCCAGCGCCTTCCTTTCACCTCGGCATCATTCGATACGGTGGTGAGCACCTTCCCCTCTGAATACATCTACGATCCTGACACTATAGCGGAGGTCGCGCGCGTCTTGCGCCCAGGCGGTCGCTTGATTATCATTGAAGGTGCCAACCTTCTCCCCGTGGGATTTCTCCAATCATTCCTGTTCCTGGTGCAGATCCTCGTCTATGGCCCTTCAGCAGTCTACGGTCCGCGCAAAAAGCACAATCTGGACGAAGAAATGGCCCGGAATCAGAGCACACTAAGTCCTGAAGATAGGATTATATATACGAATCGTGATACGGCTGCAGGCGTTACTACGAATGAAGTGCCCCATGCCTGGTTTGGTCAACACATTCCCCTGGAACAGTTTAGCCTGCGTCGCCGTTCTGAACGTGTGCGTAGTCAACGCTGGGAAGTATATATCACGATTGGAGAAAAGATTCAGTAGGGACCCGATACTGACTTTTCACAATATCATCCGGATACCATGACGGGCCCGTCCGTTTCCCCACAACTGGTCAATGCTATTGTTCAGAGCGCACAGGAACATCTTCCACATCCACATTATCGCCCCGGATATTTACGTTGCCTTCGCGCTCGATATGAGGCACTTCCCGCTGCACAGTCCCTGAAAAACGCCTGGTCTCCTGTACATGGCGCTTACCTACAACCAGTTCTTCAATCACAACTGGCCGCTTCTCGATCATTACCTGCTCCGTGCGAATAGGAATCCTGATAACCTCGCCCTCGCCAATCTCGACGAGCTTACCGATTGGCTGATCCTGGTTATCAGGGAGATCCGGGCTGTTGGATAGTTGATCACTGGCATCAACAGAATCTGTCGCGATAGAACGGCGCTCGATAACCAGTTCCTCGCGCATCACCGGTACGGTGATGGTTCTCTCTTCTGTGACCACCACTTTGCGAATAAAGACTTCGCCGATCTCTACCGGGTGTTTGCGCGGTTGGAGTACCTCTTCGCGCAACTGGATAGTGTGAGCATCCTGCATATATTCAGTCCGTGAACGAGCATCGTATGCTCCGAAACGGGAGAGAATATCGCTCGCCTCCTGTTGGCGACCGTACGATTGTACTGTCACGATCGCAGAACCCCTCTCGTACTCGTGTTGGTAGTACTCGAGCTCGTCTTTCGGTATGCCCTGCTCTGTGAGAGCATCGAAGACACTCCCATCTCCCTGCCCTGAAAACTTGCTCATGAGCGTTTCCAGGAGACCGCCAGCCATGGCACCTTTGCCCGAATACCGGATCTGATCGTCTCTAAACCCGGCATGCCGTAGTTCATCAACGGCCTGTTCCGCCAGGGCGCGTTCTCTAAAAACACCTACAACGATTGGACTTTCAGTCGTTTCCATGAGCTATCTCCTTATAACAGATGATGTGGAGTCTACTAACAGAAAATAGGCAACGGCGTAGGCGTAAAGCTTCACCCAGGCCAGTTGCCTATCTTTCCTGCTCCAGTTTCTCCTATTGGTTGTTAATGTTGCTATCCCGAATGTCGGTGTCATCACCCTGAACATTCACATCGCCCTGGTGTTCGACGCGAGCCTCTTCTCGGTGAACCGTGTCCGAAACCCGCTGGGAATCCTGGACCTGCCGCTTACCGAGGGAAACCTCTTCTCTCACTACAGGCTGCTTATCAACCGTCACCTGCTCCTCGCGAACAGGAACCCTGTAGGTTTCGCCTTCACCTATTGGCGTATCTGATGGCTGGCCCGAAGCAGCATGGCGCTCGATGACCACCTCTTCACGATTAACCGGCACATCGAAAGACTGCTGTTCAGAAACCACATCTTTGCGCAGGCCAACTGCGCCAGTCTCTACTGACTGCTTATTGGCACGAAGTTGTTCTTCACGCAGCTGGACATTTTGCCCCGCCTGGGTGTTATAGTCAGTCGCCTGACCAGCAGTGTTAGCATAGCTGCTTGTGCCGGTTGTCTGACCAGAACGAGACGCGTAATCATAACCACCATCGCGAGACAGGATCTGGGATGCCTCCTGTTGTCGGTCTCTCGTATTGACTACCACAACAGTACGGCCTGACTCAAACTCACCATTGTAGAAGGTAGCCTCATCTTCGGGCAAACCCAGATTCTCTAAAGAATTGGTGATGCCAGAACCGCCTTTACGCACAGAATATCTGATCTGATCTTTGCTGAATCCAGCACTCATCAGGTCATTCATTGCCTGCTGTGCCTGGGCCTCATCTTGAAAGACACCTACTACAAAAGAACGATTCGTTGTTGTCATAATTTTTCTCCCTTCGAACATTATGAGCAATTGTAAAGCGATAAGCACCCTTTTGCAGGTACTCCCTTTTCACAATTCCTACCCAACAAAATGTTTACCACTTTGTCCATCTTAACTTTTGTCTCGTTCAGACCCTCCTTACACGAATCAAGTTTATCTAAAGTTGCATTATGTTCCATTTTCAATGCGGCTCTTTAAAACCCCGCTATTTTTCTGTTTATAGATATATTGCACTGCTTATACGTATGTGAAACCGCACGAGAAGCCCATTCCTTGAAATAACTTTTGACAAACCATGGACAAGCATTCTACTGAGTCCTTGCTGAAACAGAGACAATATGGCAAAGAAGAATTCCTATTACACCTCTACCTTTTCAAACCAGTATATAGTTACCACGCCAGATCCGACAGGCAAGTATTATGTATGTCTACAATCTCCCAAAAATTTTAGACATTTGGAGATAATACATGTCATCCTGAGCGCAGCGAAGGATGACATGCAGGACAGCGCTCGAGGCCGCTCACGGGAAATCTTCTCTCCAAATGTCTAAAAAAATTTGACGTATGCCCGTGAGGCGGTTATAATCATCTGGATATATATGCAGCATTTCTTTGGGGAGCACGGGAAGCAAAGTGCAATTCTGGCGCCCGCGAGGGGTGCCAGGCGACCGCCATGGTCGCCCTCGACTGTCTTTTTTTAAGGAATAATACCAATGCCAAAAATGTATGGATGGGTGCGTGAGGTAGTGCCCGAAAGCCCTGCCGATCTCGCAGGTCTACAACCCGGTGATCTTATTCGCACGATCAATGGCAACCTCATTCGTGACCTGGTCGATTATCGTTTCTACGTTGCTGATGAAGAGCTGACCATTGGCTTCGAGCGGCAGCAGGCGCAGCATGAAGTGCGTATAACCAAGTCAATAGATGAGAGTCTGGGTGTGCTGTTCGGTGAAGAGCCTGCTCCCTTTATACGCCAGTGCGCCAATAAATGTGTCTTCTGTTTTATTAAAGGGCTACCGGAACGTTTTGCACCACAACCAGGGCTGGCTCATGGAATGCGTTCTTCGCTCTACATTAAAGATGATGATTACCGCTACTCATTTCTCTTTGGCAACTTTATTACGCTGACTAATCTTAAGGAGCACGACTGGCAGCGCCTCGACGAACAAAAGCTGAC
>Ga0209239_1002819_pt1 | contig 10286 bp, 11 predicted proteins | sample GraSoi013_2_20cm_FD_185824 | JGI IMG/M metagenome (GOLD analysis project Ga0209239, IMG submission 185824) | Grasslands soil microbial communities from the Angelo Coastal Reserve, California, USA - Sample 10_02_2013_2_20cm (SPAdes) (version 2) | ecosystem: Environmental > Terrestrial > Soil >...
TGCATAGGTCGCCTCCGCCTGGTTATATGCCCCCTGGTTTTCCTGCGCGGCAGCGGCGAGATCGCGATTTTCCAAAACGGCCAACAACTGTCCCTTTCGGACGCGGCTGCCACGCTTAACGTAAAAAGCCTTCACCGGCGCGCTGATTTTGGGCACGATGGCGGATTGCTGCAAAGGAAACAGAACAGCCTCGGCGGTAACCGTGCGCTGCAGAGTTGTCTTCTCTACGGTCGCCACCTGCACCGGAACGACCGGCTCTTTCTCAGCAGTGTCTTTGGAGCAACTCGAGAGGAACGACAAGAACAAGAGTGCTGCACAAAATACTCCGCGTTCGTTGATCTTTCCCGTCATAAAGTCGGTTCTGCCTAGAAATTTCCCGTCAAGGTTTGCAGATTTGCTACCGCCATCCGATACCGCGCTTGCCCATCATTGAAGGCATTGCGCGCCAGGTTCAGCGTGTTCTGTGCATCCACGACCTCCAGCACAGTAGCCTCTCCCGACTGGTAACGAAGCGTCGTCAGACGCAGACTATCCGCGGCCAGTTCGGCCGAGCGGCTCAACGAGTCGAGTTGCTGGTGGGCTGCTTGTGCTTCGTTGTAAAACGTTCGCAAATTGGCGAGCAGTTGCCGCTGCGCGAAACTCAATTCGACTCGCGCCTGATCTCGCCGAAGGTCAGCTTGCTTCAGTTTGCTGCGATTTGATCCCCAGTCCCAGATGGGTAATTGCAGAGTAGCTGCGGCAGAGTAGCCCAGATTATGAATCGGCAGTCCTGTGGAGGGATCGACTCCGCGGGTGGCGAACCTATTGGCGTCAATCCCGTAAAAATAGTCCAGAGAGAGCGACGGCAGAAACCCATTCCAGGCAATGGCGACTTCCTGATTGGCGGCCTGCAACGCGGAGGTGGCAGCGCGGAGATCCGGATTCTTGCGGGCGGTCGCGGCCTGTACTTCCGGAAAAGGAGGCAGAGATTCGGGAGTTTGCAGATCGTCTACCACGCTGAAATTCTCATTGAAATCAGGGAACACGAGCACCGCTAGTTCTAAACGAGTGCGATTCATCTCCAGTTCCGCTTGTTGCAGGTCGCGTTGTTGCTGTTGATACTGAATCTCGGCTTTGATCACATCGGAGTGCGCCACCTCGCCGCCGCGCTCGAGTTTCTGGCTGATGTCGAAAAAGTTCTGGGCCTCCGCGGCTGCCCTTTGCGACGTAGCATATTTTCGCTGTGCGACGACGAAGCCGTAGTAAGACTGCACCACGGTCACCACCAAACCGCGAGCTGCAATTTCGGAGCGTGCCTGGGCCACGGCCATGGCAGCCGATGTGCGCCGATAATCGGCCACGTTCTGCAAAGAAATCTCCTGGTGGACATTTCCTTGGCTGACATATTCATGCACCCCATTGCCGCCGATGAATTTTCCGGTTGGCGTGCCATTTCCCTGGGTGTAAAGGAACGAGGTGTTGTAGTTCACGTTGGGAAGAAGCGCTGCCCGGCTCTGCACGCGCTCTTCTTTTGCCAATCCAAATTCCGTAAGCGCAGCGCGATATTCAGGACTATTCTTGCGCGCTCGTGCCAATGCATCCTGTAAGGTCAAAGTCAGCGGAGCGCTGCTGGTTGCTTGCGTGTTGTCAGGTCCGACGGTCGCTTGGTTGGGCGCTGCCTGTGATAACACCTGGAACGAAAAGGTCAACGCCATGAGCCAGAATTTCAGAGCGCGATCAAGGATGTAGCAACGTGAGATGTCCATGCATTTCACCAGTAGCACAAACGTTTAATCATGAGGGAACGAAGATTAAGAGAACCTGAATGGATGCAGCCAATAGGAATTCAGTTGCTGCCGTTCAACGGGAGTTCTACGGTCATGCGTGTGCCTTGGCTGGGGGCATTTTCGGCAGTAATGGTTCCGCCATACGCTTCGACCAGCGCTTTCGCGATGGCTAACCCAAGCCCAAAACCGCCAGTGGCACGGGTTCTGGATGGATCTCCTCGATAGAATCTCTCAAAAACATGCGGCAACTCGTCAGCGGGGATACCGACGCCGTGGTCTTCGAAGATAATCCGTGCCGGTCCTCCATCCGTGCCCGTGACAGCCACCTCAACCACTCCGCCTTCGGGGCTGTAGCGCACCGCATTTTCCAGTAGGTTTTGCCATACCAGTTGTAAGTCCTCTGGGTCAGCGCGAAAAAGCACCTTGCCATTGGTAGCAAGATGGATGCGGGTATGACGGGATTGTGCCAGACTGCGAATTCTTTCTACAGCTTCTTCGCAGGTCTCGGTGATATCGATGAGTTCAATATCCCGCCGCAGCGCTCCGTGTGCCCACTGCTCAGCGCGGGCCAACCGTAGCATCCACTGCAGAAGTCGCTCCAGCCGCCCCAGGTCTTCGAGCGACTCCTGCACTCCGGCACGATATTCTTCTGAACTGCGAGGCCGGTGCAGTAGCGATTGCAGAGTGGACTTCAAAACTGCTACCGGCGTCTTCAACTCGTGTGCGGCGTTGCCCAGGAATTCTCGTTGCTGCACAAACGAACGTTCCAGCCGGGCTAGCATCGTGATCATGGACTGGGTCAATGGACGCAATTCGGTGGTCTCTTCAGCATCCGTGGGCAGACGAAGCTCCCAGTTGTGAGCTGAGACCAGAGCTGCCTGTTTGGCCAAACGCTGTAGAGGCAGTAGTCCGCGGCGAATTCCATAGAGTGCCAGCAGAAAGGTAGCTCCCAGTAGGGCCAGACTTGCCAAGGCGATGAACACTCCTGCTGCCCGGACTTGTTCGTGGACTTGGATCAGGGGCGCGGCGTAAACAATGGTCAGATCTTGAGGGCGGAAAGATTGTCCTTCTTCGCGGTCCAATACCGGAACATGGGAGATGCGCCACACACGGTAAGTAACATGGGCCCAAGTTAGATCCCAATGAAGGTCCGGTCCAGCAGGTATCTCCAAGCCTGCCGGCCAATTGGAAGAACGGGTGAGGAGTCCCGATCTTTCCGTCCATACCGCAAAAAAGTCGGGGTGGTCGGGATCGAGCGACCGCGGCATCAGACTGTCGTCGAAGTACACGTTTCCGCTAGCGTCCTCTGTATACCGAACTAGTGCGGCCACACTCATGGCGCGCGCTTGCAGGCCGGCATCGAGCGTTGATACCAGCCTGCGGCGGGTATAGAACACGCCCGCGAAAAGAAGTCCCGCAGCCAGCAGGGCCTGGGAGACGACCACGGTCGCGATCAGTCGGCCTTTGATGGACTTGCTACGAAGCATGCTCAATCCTGCAAAATATAACCCTGGCCGCGAACAGTATGGATCAATTGCTGGTCAGAGCCATTATCCAGCTTACGCCGCAGCCCGGAGATATACACTTCGATCACATTGCTGAATTTTTCCCAGTTATAGTCGTAGAGATGCTCCAGCAGCTCAGTTTTTGACACTACCGCGCCGGGGCGGTGCGCCAGATATTCAAGCACACGATATTCCATGGCCGTGAGCATGATCGTCCGGCCAGAGCGCTGCACTGTGCGATTCACGGTATTGAGTTGTAGGTCGCCGATCACGAGCACTGGTGAGGGCTGACCTTTGCCACGACGGATCAAGGCTTTGGTCCGGGCCAGCAACTCGCCCAGATCAAAAGGCTTGGTCAGATAGTCATCAGCTCCGGCGTTGAGCAAGGCCACCACAGATTCTTTTTCGTCGCGCGCGGTTAGCACCAGCACGGGCGTGAGCTGACCGGCCTGGCGAATGCGGGTGAGGAGCTGCATTCCATCCATTTGAGGCAGCATTAAATCCAGGAGCACGACATCATAAGTATTGGATTCGGCGAGAAACCAACCTTCCTGACCATCGGCGGCAACATCAACTGCATAACCGGCACTCTCGCGCAGGCTGCGGGCAATATTTTCCGCAAGCCGCGGTTCATCTTCCACGATCAAGACGCGCACGATTTACCTCAACCGGATCTTCTCCACTGAGCACAAAACACAAGATACACAGTGCGAGCATGGACCCATTCTCGAGGTCATCATCGTTGCTCCTAACAAAGAGATTTGTCTCAATGCTAAGGGCAAGAACATTAACCCGTCCTTAATTCTGTCATAGATGAAATCGACATCGCTGTGTGCCATTGTGGAACTGAACTCCCGTAATCGCAAAGCGTAGGTGGGGATCAGCTCGCCGCACAATCGCTAAGCTGAACTATCAATGAGGCTTGTCGCGACCGCGGTCGTGGCGAAGGTTTGGCGAAAGACCTGCTTGTAGGTAAATGCGAGAAGGAGGCGACAGCATGGTGAATCTGGATGAAATCAAAATTACGCGACGCGACACGGAGGTTCTGAAACTCCTGGTGGCGGGGTGTAGCAATCGGGAAATTGCCGAGGAATTGCACATCAGTCCGCGAACAGTCAAACAACATCTACGCACTTTATTCCTCAGGGCAGGTATCCGGGACGGTCGTAAACGCGTGAAACTCGCGACAGCGATGTTTCTGAAGGAGCAGACATGCAACCCTGTGAGTGTCTAACCCCAAAGGAAATGCAAGTCGCCACTCTGGTATGGGAGGGTCTCACCAACCGCCAGATTGCCGCGATCATTGGAACCTCGGAGCAGGTCGTAAAAAACTAGCTGCGAACCACGTTCGACAAACTTGGGGTCTGGAGCCGACTGGAACTGGCGCTGTATGTCGCCCGGCAAGGCGGTGCAGCCTTGCGGGTTACACGGAACACGCCTTCGCAATCCGCTTCGCAGCCGGACCCACGTGGTGTTTTGCCGCAGCTGGGTTAAGGATTCGTTTCCTGAGACAAATCCGGGCGGCAGGCTTCATGACATGCGATTCCATCGGGAACTGCTCAAGAACTCAAACTCCGGGAGCCCGTCACTCATGATTTAGAACTAGTTTTTCACAACACGAAATTCAGATTCCCCTCGAAAGTCGGCTTCAGCGGCGTTGGTTGAGGGCGGGGACAGTTTGTGGGGCAGGATGGATGGGAAAGGGCTTCCAAACTGACTGCACAATTTCGTGGCATAGGCCTGTGGACGGCAGGCATGTCTTTGAAAATTGGGATGCTAAACCCACACGAAGATGATTGACGCCAGATGCAGGCTGAGGTACTACATGCGAATTCCTACGCAGTTCTCGGGTCGCTTCGCAGTCTGGCCGCGGCGAAGGGAGGCAGCTGTATGGTCCCGCTTTCCGCTCGAGCCAACGGTACAAAGGCTACTATTTTAGTAGTGGACGACTCACCCGCCATGTTGCGGTACCTGCGGCTTCTCCTGGAGATCGACTCCTACCAGGTTGAGACTGCCAGCAACGGGGCGGACGCTTTGTTGTGTATCCGTCAAGGTTGTTCTCCCGCGGTCGTCCTGCTGGATGTCCAGATGCCGGGGATGGATGGGCTGAAGACCTTGCGGCGTCTAATGAAGCTTCAGCCGGACTTGAACGTCATTATGTGTTCCGGTGTCGATGATCCGGCCAAAATACGACGAGCGACTTTGCTGGGTGCCAAGGCATACCTGACCAAACCAGTGCAACACCTGTATCTTTCGGCCGCTGTGGAGCGCTGCCTGGATTCGATGTCTAGGGCAGAGACAGAGACGAACTCGCGCGGCAGTGTGATCACCCTGCCGCGTCCCCCACACACCCGCTACGACACGAATTGATTTCCTGTGGAGATCGCGCGTGCGTAGAGAATGTCATCTTGGGTGGGCTCTTATACCTACCCGTGAAGGTTGTGGTTCCGCTGACCCGCATCAGGCATGATCGCGCGGCGTAATCCAGTGCTACATCGGAATCCGAGTCATACTTTTGAGGTAATCTTTGAGTCGTGCGACATCGTCTTCGGCAATTTCCGTGAATTGAACTCCAATCCCGAAACCTGGCCGGCTGCTGGCAACTCTTGCCGTGACCTTGAGCTTGGTCTCTTTGATCCAGAGTACAAGTTTGAGCTTGGTGCCTTCTTTTAGCGGAATCGGCATCTCGATAAAGCAGCCACCCAAACTGAGATCGGAGGCTTTGCCCCAAATTGGCGCCTCGTCCCCGTGCGCATGAAGTTCGATGGAGTTTACGCACTTCAGGCGGGGATACTTGCGGCGCTCGCTGCCCATCGAGTGCCGCCCGTACTCGTCCAATCCAGGTGCGGGCAAAGGAAAATCCCAAATCGATTTTTCGGGTGAAACATTTTGCAGGCCGATCTGTCCCTCTTGAGCCGTGCCCGGTTGGCCTACCCACTTCACAGAAAAACGGCCCTTACTCTGGCCGTGGACCATGCCGATGGTCTCACCAACTTTGATTAGAGGACGAACTCCCTCGAGCTTCGCCCCTTCGCGGCTCACATTGACGGTAAAAAGATTTTCCGAGAAAGTCTTTCCATGAACATCGGTGCCGAAGATACGGACGGGGACTTTAAGTTCTTTTCGTGGCTCCCGACGTTGACCCATAAACCTCCACCATACCTTGCAAAGAGGTTTCGATCCGAGCCCCTAAAATGTGTGGAGATGTTAATGCAAATCAGCCCCCTCCGCCAAGTAATCACAAACGCACCCGCGGGCAGGACGCGCCAAAAAGAGGGAAAACGCTGCAAAACCTTGCATTACCAGCCGTTTTATTGCTGCTCACTGTCATGAAAGGCCTTGTATTAGCAATCGTTTAGCTCATCCCGTGCGGCATTCCAATTGCAATTCCAAACAGTGGTTGTCTCCGTCGTTTCGGCGTGCAGTGTCCGCCCAGAGTGCAACCCGCGAGGCAGGGTAATGTCTTACAAGGAAATTTTCTGGATGGCGTGTGATTCTACCGAACAGCTGCGCGCCGAGTACGGCCCTTTTCATACCCGGAACGAGGCGGAACTAGAAGCCCGCAAGCTCGGATTCGGTTTTCTACTGCGTTATGAGCACATCATTGGCGAAACCGAAGATATCCAGGAAGTTCGCAGCATCTTCATTGAGTTGCCGCAATCCCGGGCGGCGGCAGTTCGAATCGTCCGGAAACTCCACACACGGTGCGCTACGTGCGGGGAGTCCTCAGTTCATGATGAGCCCTGGCAGGCTGAAGTATGGGCCGATATCCACGAATTCGAGCACTCCCGTCACCGGGTCAGATTGTTCGAGCAGACTCGGACCGAAGGGCTAAAAGAAATCGGGGACTGGCGCGACAAATGCGCCTAACCTCAGCCTAGATCTTCTGAGACGTGAAACCCAGCCTCCGCTTCTGCTAATCTGTTGCCGAGTAGTCGGGCGTAGCTCTGGCCCTTCCGAGAAGACCTTATGGTCCTGCTGCTTTCCCTTGTGTTGGCGCTCGTTCCCTTGCTGGGTGTTGTCTGGATCGTCCTCTATGGTTCTCCCCTGACTGTGGATGGGCTGTTTACGTCGCTGATCCTGCTGGCAATGTCAGGAATTCTGGGGATGAATGTGTTGTTTGAAGTTCGCAAGCGACGTGGGACTTCCGCGAAAGGTACGTCTGCCTCGACGACGCGGACTACCCGCGACGGAGTTGTGCAGAGCGGAAGAGTGGAAAGTGTTCAGTTCTTCGAATCCAACGTGGGAGAACCGAACAAATCGGTAGTCACGCTGTCGAATGGCGTCAAATCGTCTAATATGCTGGTTCTTGAAGGTGACATGCGGAATGCGCTGCCTGTCGGCCAGAAAGTGGAAGTCACTTTTCGGAAGCACAGCGGACACAACGTACTGCTGAACGTCAACTATTCTTAAAGGAGTCTGGCAGACGATTCAGAATACGAATTTCTGCTGCAGACGGCATGTACTTTCAAGCGGCGGTTCTCACCACAGCGAAATGCGCAGCTCCGAGTAACGCTACTTTGTCATTGGTGATCACTTTGACGGGGATACCTTCCAGCAGATGCTGCATGCGACCTTTGCTCAGAAAACCTTCCATGAACAACGGCCCGGCCAGCTTGGGCAGCATCTTGGGAGCGATGCCACCGCCGAGATAAATACCTCCCGTCGCCATGATCTTCAGAGCCAGGTTCCCGGCTTCCGCCCCATAGATCGACACAAAGAGATCGAGCGCTTGCTCACTGAGTCCACACTTTCCGTCTATCGCCGCACGGGAGATTGCTGCCGCCGGATCAGAATGCAACATTTCGTCCGCCAGCCATTGTAGCTCGACTCCACGCCCGGTATCGCGCAGAAAATTGAAGACGTTGACCAGTCCCGGCCCGGAGACAATCCGCTCATAACTGACGTGACCGAAACGCACGCGAAGGTAGCGAAGAAGCTCGGTCTCCAATTCGTTGCGAGGAGCGAAGTCAGCGTGACCCCCTTCACAAGCAAACACATGATGCTTGGTGCCGTCCCAATACATTCCAGCTTCGCCCAGGCCAGTACCGGCTGAGATCACCGCCTGATTGCCGACCGGAGTCCCCTTAACCTGATTCAACGAGACCAGATCGGCTGGATCAAGAAATGCGATGCCCCAGGCGTTGGCCTCGAGATCATTGATGAGCAATGCTTTCTTGAGATCCAGTTCTTGGGCGAGACGTTTGGACTCGATGACCCACGGAAGGTTGGAGGCTTCGACACGTCCGTTGCGCACCGGGCCCGCCACCCCAAAACACGCAGCGTCGGGACGCACATTCGCAGTTCGCACAAATTTGGAAACGATCTCATCCAAACTGGTGTATTCGCGGCTAGGAAAAACCGAGGCTGAGATCAGGCTGAAGTGGCCATCCTGAACATCGAAGACGGCCAGCCTGGCGTTGGTGCCTCCGATGTCGCCTGCCAGAATCATTTCTCGGAATTCCTCCAGTGACGCGCGTCCCGCTCCATCAGATCTTCTGCGTCTTTTGGCCCCCATGTTCCTGCCGCGTAGTTGGGAAAGTTGCGAGGAGGCAAAGCCTTCCAGACATCCAGCAGCGGACTCACCACGCACCAACCGGCTTCCACCATGTCGGCCCGCTGAAACAAAGTCTGGTCTCCAATCATGCAATCGTGCAGTAGCCGCTCATAACCCGTGCTAGGCTGTGATCCGAAATAGTCGGCGTACTCGAATTTCATGTTTACCGCGCCCAAACTCATGGCCGGCCCTGGAACCTTTGCAGCGAAACGTAAGGAGATGCCTTCCTCGGGCTGAATGTGCAGCACCAATTGATTTGGCATCAGGTTCTCAACCGGAGTATCGCGAAACAGGACGAATGGAGCTCGACGAAACTGAATCACGATATGAGTATGGCGAGCCGCCATCCGTTTTCCGGTTCGAAGATAGAAGGGAACATCCGCCCAACGCCAATTATCGATTGCCAGCTTCATAGCCACGAAGGTCTCGGTGCGGGAGTCCGTGGGAACGTCGCCTTCATTGCGATATGCGGGCACGCGTTGCCCGTCAACCACCCCTTCGCCATATTGGCCGCGCACGGTTCTGCTCAACACTTCCTCTGAGCTCAACGGCTGGATGGCATGGAGAATCTTGGCTTGCTCATCTCGTACTGCGTCTGCATGGAATGAAATAGGTGGCTCCATCGAGGTCAGACTGATGAGTTGCATGATGTGGTTGGGCACCATATCGCGCAACGCGCCGGCCTGGTCATAATAAGTGCCGCGACCTTCGACTCCCACCGTTTCGGCTACCGAAATCTGAACGTGATCGATGTAACGCCGATTCCAAATCGGCTCGAAGATCCCATTGGCGAAGCGGAATGCCAAAATATTCTGGACTGTTTCTTTTCCAAGGTAGTGATCAATGCGATAAATCTGCTTTTCGCTGGCTACCTGGAGAAGCTGCTTGTTAAGCGCGCGGGCCGATTCCAGGTCGCGTCCAAAGGGCTTTTCAACGATGATCCTGCGCCAGCCCCGATTCTCCGTTTCCATCAATCCCATTTCAGCCAAGTGCTCGACGATGGGACCGAAGTAATCCGAACCGGTGGCTAGATAATAAAAATAGTTGCCATGCGTGGCGTGATCCTTGTCGATCTTCTCCAACAATTCCTTCAACTGCGAATAGAGGTTCTTATCCTTGAAATCTCCCTGGAGGTAATGCATGCGGCGCACGAACCATTCGCTCAAATCCGGATCCACGCTGCCAGTGGCAAACTCGCTCAAGTCCTCAGAAACCTTTTTACGGAATTCCTCGGTATTCATTTTGGCGCGCGCCACGCCAAGCACGGAAAATTCACGCGATAGCAGCTCATTTTTAGCCAGATTGTAGAGGGCGGGAATGAGTTTGCGGCGGGTCAGGTCGCCGGCCGCTCCGAAGATTATCATCACACAAGGATCGCCCGGTTTCCCGACTCGCTTCGCCTGCGTGACTGGCATCACCTCGGTTTGTGCCATTCTTTCTTTTCCTAGGTAGTGAATG
>Ga0209239_1002820_pt1 | contig 10284 bp, 9 predicted proteins | sample GraSoi013_2_20cm_FD_185824 | JGI IMG/M metagenome (GOLD analysis project Ga0209239, IMG submission 185824) | Grasslands soil microbial communities from the Angelo Coastal Reserve, California, USA - Sample 10_02_2013_2_20cm (SPAdes) (version 2) | ecosystem: Environmental > Terrestrial > Soil >...
CCGCTCCCCGCCGAACCGTACTTCCGCGACCTGAAGAGCAGTCACGGCGGACTCCACGGCACGTTGTGCCATATCGTGTGGGCGGAACAGCTGTGGCTCAACCGCTGGCTCGCGCAGCCGAATCCCGCGGTCCCACAGGGCAGGGACCTGACGACCCTCGCCGCCGCGCGCGCGCGCTGGGAGGCAATCGAAACGGAGCGCGAGGCGTTCCTTGCCGGGCTCACGGAACGGCGCCTGGACGAGACCATGGCGGTAAAGCCGAGTACCGGCGGCGAGTATCTGCACACATTCCGCGAGATGTTTCGCCACGCGGTCGATCATTCGAGCTATCACCGGGGGCAGCTCGTCACGCTGCTCCGCCAGGTGGGCGCGACGCCGCCGGGAACCGGGCTGATCGCGTTCTGTCGTGAGCGTCGCAGCCCTGCCACGTAACTAACTGAACCGCCGGAACTTACCAGAGATTACCGCGTAGGCTACGTAGCCTCCCAGGCCCTTGACGGGCCTCCGGAACCAAAGTTACTTACTGACCGTTCAGTAACTAATCCTGAGACCGGATCGAGCACCGTGAGCCACGCCGTCACGCCGTCGCAGCGCCAACCGAAGCCCCGCTGGAAGCGCCGCAAGGACGCCCGGCCGGGGGAGATCGTCACCGCCGCCCTCGAGGTGTTCGGGGAGCGTGGGTTTGCCGCGACCAAGCTCGCCGACGTGGCGCGCCGGGCCGGCGTCACCAAGGGCACCGTCTACCTCTACTTCGACAGCAAGGAAGCCCTGTTCAAGGCCGTGGTGCGCGAGACGCTCGTGCCAGTCATCGCCCAGGGCGAGGCATTGGCGCAGTCGTTCACCGGCAGTGCCCGGGAGCTGCTCGAGCAGCTGGTGCGGGAGTACTGGCGGCTGGTGGGGGAGACGGCGGTCGCCGGCGTCCCGAAGCTCATGATGGCCGAGGCAGCAACTTTTCCGGAATTGACGCGTTTCTACTACGAAGAGGTGGTGACCCGCGGGCACCGCCTGATGGCCGGCGTGATCGAGCGCGGCATCAAGAGCGGCGAGTTCCGGCCGGTGGACGTGATGGTGGCCGCGAAGCTGGCCATGACGCCACTGATGCACGCGGTCATCGCGCGTCGCGCCTTTGCGTCGTGCATGCCGGAGGGGTTCGACGTCAAGAAGTACCTCGACACTCACATCGACTTGTATCTCCATGGTATCGCGCAGCAATAGCTCCCGGCTCGTGGCTGTGCTCACGTGGCTCGCCGCCACGGGTGCCCCGCTCGCGGCGCAGGCACCCGCTCCGCCGCCGCCGCTCCGTTTGTCGTTCGCGGACGCCGTGCGGCTCGCGTCCGGCGAGGTGCCGGTGGTGGCGCTCGCGACGTTGCGCACGAACGAAGCAGACGCCCGCGTGCGGCAGGCTCGCTCTGCCCTGCTGCCGTCGCTCTCGGTGGGAGGCTCGTGGCTCAACCGCACGTTCAACTCCAAATCGCTCGGCATCGACTTCCCGCCGGTCCCGACGGGACCGGGTGGCACGCTCCAGCCCGCAGTGCCGGAGCTGGTCGGCCCGTTCGACACCTACGACGCGCGGTTCAGCGCGACCCAAACGCTGTTCGACTGGTCGAGCGTGAAGCGCATGCGCGCCGCCGGTGCGCAGGCCGACGGCAGCCGGGCGGAGCGCGGCGTGACCGTCGAGGGCTCGGTGCTCACGGCGGCGGTCGCCTATGTCCGCGCCGTGCGGGCGCAGGCCGTGGTCGCGGCCCGGCAAGCGGACTCGGCCATTGCCGCCGAGCTCGTGGGACTGGCGGAAGCACAGCGGGCGGCGGGCGTGAGCCCGGCGATCGACGTGACGCGGGCCCGGGCGCAGCTCGCCACGGCGCAGGGGCTCCTGCTCGTGGCGCAGAACCAGCTCGACCGCGGGCGCATTGACGTGACCCGCGCGCTCGGCCTCGATCCGGCCACACCGGTCGCGTTCACGGACTCGCTCGCGCCCTCGCTCGGCGCAGCCGATGTACCCGTGCGGCGCGACTCGGCCGTCAGCGCCGCGCTCACCAACCGGCCCGACCTGCGGGCCGAGCAGGCCCGCGCCGCGGCAGCTCGCCAGACCGGATCGGCGATTCGAGCGGAGCGGCTCCCGCGGGTCGAGGTCGCTGCCGATTACGGCGTGAACGGGCGAACGGTGCCGCACTCGATCGCCACGCGCGATGTCACACTCCAGGTGAGCGTGCCGATTCTCGACGGCTTCCGACGCGAAGCACGCCTCGACGAGCAGGACGCGGTCGTGCGCGAGTCCCAGGTGCGCGAGGCCGACCTGCGCCGGCAGATCGCGGCCGAGGTGGATGCCGCGCTGCTCGATCTGGGCTCCGCCCAGGCGCAACAGGCCGTGGCCCGCGAGCAGCTGCGGCTCGCCGAGAGTGAGCTCAGCCAGTCGCGCGAGCGCTTCAAGGCGGGCGTTGCCGGCAACATCGACGTGATCACCGCACAGGCGGGCCTTATTCGCGCCCGCGATACCGAGATCGACGCCCGCTTCGCCGCCGCGACCGCCCGGATCTCCCTGGCGCGCGCGGCCGGCGTGGCCCGGACCCTTCACTAACCGCACACACCGATGAGTGACGACATGGCTACGACGATCGAACGCGAGACTGCGCAGCGGCCCGGGAGGGCCTCTCCTGTGGCCCCCGAGCAACCGATGGAGCCGGTCAAATCGGGCGGCAGCAAGCGCACGATCTTCATTATCATGGGCGCCGTGCTGCTCGGCCTGGTGGCCGTGGGAGTTCGGCGCTGGATCTACAGCCTCAACCACGTGTCGACCGACAACGCCCAGGTGGACGGGCACATCATCCCCATCCTCCCGAAGGTGGGTGGCTACGTGCTCGAGGTGCGGACCGATGAGAATCGGTCGGTGAAGGCGGGGGACACGATCGTCGTGCTGGACGACCGCGACTACAAGGCGCGGCTGGCGCAGGCCGAAGCCGACCTCGCCGTGGCGCTCGCAGGCGTAAGCAATCGGGCGCGGGTGGGCCAGGCGGAAGCGCAGGTCGCACAGGCGCAGGCGAACGCCGAAAAGGCCCACTCCGATCTCGAGCGCATCAAGCCGCTGGCGGAGAAGGACATCGTCCCGAAGCAGGCGCTCGATGCGGCCGAAGCGGCCGCCCGCGCGGCGGACGCGGCCCTGGCCGCCGCCCAGGCTGCGTTGCTCGGGGCGGACGCTCGGGTGGCCGCGGCCCGCGCGGCGCGCGACCAGGCGGCGCTCAACCTCTCCTACACGCGCATCATCGCCCCGTCGGAAGGGGTGGTGAGCAAGAAGACCGTGGAGATCGGGCAGCTGGTGCAGCCCGGCCAGCCGCTCATGAGCGAGGTGCCGCTCAGCGACGTGTGGGTCACGGCGAACCTGAAGGAGACGCAGACGGCAGACGTCAAGCCGGGCGATCCCGTGGACTTCACCGTCGACGCGTACGGGGGCCGCCACTTCAGCGGGCATGTGGAGAGCCTGGCGCCGGCGACCGGGGCGCGATTTTCCCTCCTGCCCCCCGACAACGCGACGGGGAACTTCACCAAAGTCGTGCAGCGCATCCCGGTGCGGATCCGGCTCGACGGCAAGAACGATCCCGCGCGGCCCTTGCGTCCGGGGATGAGCGCGAACGTCACCATCACGACCAAGTAACGCGCATCGTGGCCACCGCCGCACTGCCAGCGCTCGGAGGCGCCGACGCCGACCGGTACCGGTATCGCTACATCATCGCGATCACGGTGTCGCTGGCGTCGGTGCTCGAGCTGCTCGACACGAGCATCGTGAACGTGGCGATCCCCCACATGATGGGGAATCTGGGCGCCACGCTGGACGAGATCGCCTGGGTGTCCACGGGTTATATCGTGGCGAACGTGATCATCCTCCCCATCACCGGCTGGCTGTCGGCGTACTTCGGCCGACGGCGCTACTTCGCGGGATCGATCACGATCTTCGTCGTCTCGTCGTTCTTCTGCGGCAATGCGCACTCGCTCATCGCCCTGGTGTTCTGGCGAATCATCCAGGGACTGGGGGGCGGCGCCCTCCTTTCCACCTCGCAGGCCATCCTGTACGAGGAGTTCCCCCGCGAGGAGTTCGGGACCGCGATGGCGATTTTCGGGGTGGGCGTGATGGTGGGACCGACCCTGGGGCCGACGCTCGGCGGCTACATCACCGACGCGTTCGGCTGGCCGTGGATCTTCTACATCAACATTCCCATCGGCATGCTGGCGCTCGCGCTGTCGCTCAGCTTCATCCAGAACTCGCGGTTCCAGCAGAAGGCCGAGCGCGTCGATTACATCGGGCTGCTGCTGCTCGCCACCGGCATCGGCACGCTCCAGGTCATGCTCGAGCGCGGCGAGCGGCTCGACTGGTTCGACTCGCGCGAGGTCACCACGTACGCCGTGATCAGCGTCCTGTCGCTCGTCGCCTTCGTGTGGCACGAGCTCACGACGGAGCACCCGGTCGTGGACCTGCGGATCCTGAAGAGCCGGCAACTGGCGGTGGGCGTCGTGTTCGGTGGCGTGCTCGGGATCTGTCTGTACGCCACGGTGTTCGTGCTGCCCGTCTACCTCCAGAACCTCCAGAACTTCACGGCGGAGCAGACCGGCTTCGTCATCCTCCCCGGGGCGCTGGCCAGCGCGTTCACGATGGCGACCATGGGTCGCTTCACCGGGAAGTTCGACGGGCGGCTGTCGATCCTGGCCGGCGTGTCGATCTTCGCTCTATCGATGTGGAAGCACGCGCACTTCACGACCGACAGCGGAATGGCCGACTTCTTCTGGCCGCTGATTTTCCGCGGTGTGGGGCTGGGGCTGATCTTCGTCCCGCTCACGAACCTGGCCCTGGCCGACCTGCCGATGAGCAAGATCCCGAACGGCACCGGGCTCTTCAACCTGATGCGGCAGCTCGGCGGCAGCGTGGGGATCGCCATTTCGGCCACCCTGGTGCAGCGGTTTACGGCGATCCACCGCGGAGACCTGATCGCCAACGTGACCCAATACAGCGAGCTGGCGCGCGAGCGGCTGAGCGCCATCGTGGCGCGGCTCATCGCGACGGGCACACCGGCGCCGCTCGCCGACGCGAAGGCGCTGGCGATCCTGGACGGCCAGGTCACGCGGCAGGCACTGATGCTCTCATTCGAGCAGCTGTTCCAGCTGTTCGGCGCGGTGTTCGTCCTGTCGATGCCGCTGCTGCTGTTGATGCATAAGAGCAAGGCGACGGCGGGCGGTGCCGCCGCTCATTGAGAGGAGAGTCGATGAAGAAAGATCGAAAGGTGAGTGTCGGAGATCTCGCGCCGGACTTCACGCTACCCGATCAGACCGGTGCGCCCGTGCGGCTGCACGACCTCGTCGGCCGGAAGAATGTCGTGCTTTACTTCTATCCGAAGGACGAGACGCCGGGCTGTACGATCGAGGCGCGCGCGTTTCGCGACAGCTATGAGCAGTTCAGCGCCAAGGACGCACAGGTGGTTGGCGTGAGCTCCGATTCGGTGCGGTCGCACCGGCGGTTCGCCCAGCGCTACGACCTGCCGTTCCTGCTGCTTTCGGACCGCGACGGTGCGGTGCGGCGGCTGTACGGGGTCGAGAAGACGCTGGGTCTCCTGCCGGGCCGGGTCACCTACGTGATCGACCAGACCGGCGTCGTTCGACACGTGTATTCGTCCCAGCTGCGCGCGACGCGCCACCCACGGGAAGCGTTGACGGTGCTGTCCGCAATGGGAGGGCACGGCGCCTAGAGGCGCGGTTTCTGCAGCTCCTTCATCTCTCGCAACTGCAGGGCGATCACGAACAGCACGGCCACGGCCGCGTATTCCAAGAGGCGCGACGGTGCGTAGCCGCGCAGCATGGTGAAGCCGAACGCGTTGAGCAGCTTCTCCCACACCGCGAGGCCGGCCAGGAGGAAGGCGACCAGGAAGAGAACCCGGCTCATGACGCTCGAGAGCTTGCCGATCATCTGAGCCTCCCTTATCGACGAGTGATCACGACAGCGCGCGGACTCAACCGGACCTTGCGGTTGTCGTAGACGACCAAATGTATCCTGCCCCCGGGATCCTGAAACCAGAGCTGGAACACGTCGGTGAACGCAGGATTGACAGTGACGGACACGAGATTCCCCCAGCTCGAGGGGACCGATGTGGAATCGGGGAGCGTGTCGACGGCGAATGCTCCTGTGCGTCCGGCCTCGGGGAGCCTGCTACAGGCCGAAGCCGTTGCCGCCACCAAAAGTGCGAGCCATCTTCCGGTGCGTGTCATCGTGGTGCCTCCGTCTCAGGTTGCAGCACGCGGCGGTCATGGCTCTAGTCCACCTCCGCCATCGCCGCCGTCACGAGGAGCGCCCGGATAATGCCGAGCGCTCCTTCGACGTTTTCATACCATTCGGTCGCGAGATGCGCGTCGCCCGCCTTGCCGCCGGCGCCGAGGGCGATGGCAGGAATGCCGAGGGCGATCGGCACGTTCGCGTCGGTCGACGCGCTGGCCAGCTCGGCGTCACGTCCCAGCGCGCGGTTGGCGGCGACTGCGGCCCGGACGAGCGGGTGTGCCCGCGGGGTCATGCCGGATGGCCGGTCCCCCAGGAGCTGGAGCTCGACGCGCAGCGTCGGCGAGCCGGCGGTGCGGCGCCGGTTCTCGTCGTCGGCGGCGCGCTCGAGCGCCGCGCGCACGGTGACGTCCAGCTGGGCCAGGGCGCGGGGATCCTCGCTGCGCAGGTCCAGGTCGAGCCACGCCTCCTGCGGAATCGAGTTGAGGCCGGTGCCGCCGCCCAGCCGCACCACGGCGCAGGTGGTGCGCGGCGTCTGCTGGGGTGGGAGATCGGCGAGCAGCGCGGCGGCGCGGCCTACCGCGTTCGCCGGGTTGGCGACGCCGAACGCCGCCCACGAATGGCCGCCGGGTCCGCGGAACGTCACGTGATAGCGCTTGGAGCCGAGGGCGCGATGGATCACGCGGTCGAGACCGGCGCCGTCCAGGGCGATGAACGCCGCGGGTGTGGGGAGTAGGGGCACCGTATGCTTGCCGTTCAACAGGTATTTCACCCCTCGCAAATCCCCCGACCCTTCTTCACCGACCGTCGCCGCGAACAGGATGGGCCGCGCCACGGGCACGCGAGCCGCGACCATCGCCTCCGCCACCGCGACGAGCGCGGCGAGGCCACGCGCGTTGTCCGAAATGCCCGGTCCTTCGAGCCGCTGGCCACGACGCTCCACCGCGACGTCCACCTCGGCGCCGAACACGGTATCGAGATGCGCGGCCAGCACGACCGGCCCTGCAACGGACCTTTCCCCGTTCTTCCCGAGCCATCCGTGCACATTCCCTGCGTGATCCACCGCGACGTCGGAAAGGCCGATCTCGCGGAACAGCTCCGCCAGGTGCGCGCCGCGCCGGCCTTCCGCACCGGTGGGCGCCGGGATGGCCGAGAGCGCCGCCTGGCGGGCGAGCGTCACCTCATCGGTGCGCTCGATGTGATGGCGCGCCGCGCGAATGCGCTCGTGCGCGAGCAGGCGGGAAATAAGATCGTTCATCAGTCGGATTCACAGTGTAGTCACAAGCCGCCAGCCGCAAGGCGTAAGCGGGCGTGCGGCTTGCGACATGAGGCTTGCGGCTTGCGGCTTATGGCTGTCGGGGCGACACTTGCTCATGGACGAGCGCGAGCTGATCTACGACTGGAACCGCGTGGGCAGCGGGGCAGCCTTCGACTGGTCGCGCGTCCGCGTGGACCTGAACGACGAAACGCTGCGCGACGGCCTGCAGTCCCCCTCCGTGCGCGACCCCGCGCTCGACGTCAAGAAGCGGCTGCTCCACCTGATGGCGGACCTGGGCATCGTGGCAGCCGACATCGGCTTGCCGGGGGCGGGCCCGCGGGTGGTGGAGCAGGTGCGCGCGCTCGCCACGGAGATCCGCGACGCCAGGCTGCCCATCGCGCCGAACTGCGCCGCGCGCACCGTGATCGCGGACATCGAACCGATCGTCCGCGTCGCCCACGAAGTGGGGATCACCATCGAGGCCGCCACGTTCATCGGCTCCTCGCCGATCCGGCAGTACGCCGAGGACTGGACCCTCGACCGCATCGTCCAGTCCACGGTGGAAGCGGTCACCTACGCGGTGAAGCACGGCCTGCCGGTCATGTACGTCACCGAAGACACCACCCGCGCGAAGCCCGAGGCGCTGAAAGCGCTCTACGGGGCGGCGATCGACTGCGGCGCGGCCCGGATTTGCCTGGCGGACACCGTCGGACACGCGACGCCGGATGGCGTCAGATCGCTGATCAACTTCGTCAGGCAGGAAATCGTCAAGCAACACCGCGTGAAGATTGATTGGCACGGTCACCGCGACCGCGGCCTGGGGTTGATCAACTGTCTCGCGGCCATCGAGGCGGGCGTGGACCGGGTGCACGGCACGGCGCTCGGGGTGGGGGAGCGCGTAGGAAACGCCGAGATGGACCTGTTGATCGTGAACCTGAAGCTCCTGGGCGCGCATCACCACGACATCTCGAAGCTGCCGCAGTACTGCCGGCTGGTGGCGGACGCGGTGGGCGTGCCGATCGCCGTGAACTACCCGGTGATGGGGGAGGACGCGTTCCGCACCGGCACGGGCGTGCACGCGGCGGCGATCATCAAGGCGAAGAAGAAGGGACACGCGTGGCTCGCCGACCGCGTCTACAGCTCCGTTCCGGCGCAGGAATTCGGGCTCGAGCAGAAAATCGAGATCTCCCCGGTCTCGGGGCTCTCCAACGTGAAGTACTGGCTCGAGACGCACGGCTACGATCCGGAGGACGAGGCGGCGTGCCGCGCGCTGTTCGAGGCGGCGAAGCGTACCGACCGCGTGTTGTCCGATGCGGAGTGCCACCGGCTGCTCAAGCGGGCGGCATGGCGCTAGCGCCGTTCCGCGAGATCGAGCGATCCTACTTCGATCTGCGATGGCACTTCGATCCGGTGGGCGCGACGCAGGCGGGGGTAAAGACGTACGACGACCGCTACGGGCGCTTCAGCCCGGGCGCCCTGGCCCCGCACCTCGCCGCGCTCAAGTCCCTCGCCGCCGCCCTCGAAGAGACCACCGCCGCCGAGCTGGACGACGAAATCGACCGCACGGCCCTCTTGAACGAGATCCGCGTGACACTGCGGCGCTTCGAGCGCGAGCGCCCCCAGGCCAGGAATCCCGGGTTCTGGCTCTCGCACCTGCTCGGCGGGCTGCACTTCCTGCTGGGCCGGCGCGACCGGAGCCCCGAGGAGCGAGCGGTCTCACTGGTGGGCCGGCTGGAGGACGTGCCGCGGCTGCTCGATGACGCCCGGGCCGCCCTGGTCGAGCCGGTGCGAGTGTTCGTGGAGACGGCGCTGCGCGTCAACCAGGGCGGCCTGTCGCTCGTGCGGGAAGTCGCGGCCGGGCTGGGAGAGCGCGTCGCGGCAGCGGCCGATGCGGCGGCGGCGGCGATGGCCGCGTTCGCGCACGACCTGGAGCGCTGGCTCGAGGGGGCGTCCGATCAGTTCGCCCTGGGTGAGGACGACTTCAACTTCCACCTGCACTACGAGCACGCGTTACGGGACACGGCGCCGGAGCTGTGGCGCTATGGGCTGCATCTTAAGGACGAGCTGGAGGCGGAGCTGGGGGCGCGGGCGACGCGGCTGGACCGAGGCAAGGGGTGGCACGACGTCGCCGACCGGTTGCGAGCGGACCATCCCCCCGCGAGCGCGCTGGTGGACGCCTACGCGGGCGAAATGGCGCGGGCGCGCGACTTCGTGGCCGCGCGCGGTCTGGCGCCGATCCCCGACGCCCCGCTCGACGTGGTACCCACACCCGCGTTCATGCGCCCCGTGATCCCGTTCGCGGCCTACGACCCTCCCGGTGCCTACTCGCGCGACCGCACCGGCTGGTTCTACGTCACCCTCCCTGATCCCGCATTGCCGCCCAGCGCGCAGGACCGCATCCTGCGCGACCACTGCCGCTACGAAGTCGGCGTCACGGCCCTGCACGAAGGCTATCCGGGTCACCACCTCCACCTGGTGCACGCGCAGCAGCAACCCTCGGACACCCGCAAGAACGTGTGGACACCGCTCACCGTCGAAGGCTGGGCGCTGTACTGTGAGGACATGATGGGGGAAGAGGGGTTCTACCGCTCCGAAGAAGAGCAGTTCTTCCAGCGCGTACATCTGCTGTGGCGTGCGGTGCGTATCCTGCTCGACGTCGGACTGCATACGCGCGGCATGACGTTCGAGCAGGCCGTGGAGTTCATGACGACGCACCTGCGGGTGGATCGAGCCAATGCGGAAGCGGAAGTGCGCCGTTACTGTGCCGAGCCGGCCTACC
>Ga0209239_1002826_pt1 | contig 10275 bp, 10 predicted proteins | sample GraSoi013_2_20cm_FD_185824 | JGI IMG/M metagenome (GOLD analysis project Ga0209239, IMG submission 185824) | Grasslands soil microbial communities from the Angelo Coastal Reserve, California, USA - Sample 10_02_2013_2_20cm (SPAdes) (version 2) | ecosystem: Environmental > Terrestrial > Soil >...
ACTCCAAGCCCGCGGCATAGCGCCCGGCGCGGAACCGCAGCAGCGCCGAGCCGGTGTGGCTCAGCTGACGCAGCAAGGTCCCAGTGGTCTCCCGGTTGAACCGCGCGTAATCCGGTTGATCCATTCCGTAGTCCGCCCAGACGCTCCAGTGAGACGTGAAGTCGTACCCGGCCTGCGCCCACGCGCCCCAGCCACGGATCTGCGGCTGAAACTGGTTGATGTGGCCGAATTGCGGCCCCAGCCCCTTGCCGTAGTAGAAGTTGCCGTGCAGGGTGAAGCCACTGACCGCCACGTATTGGCCCGTCGCGACTCCCCAGTCGGTGATGTTGGATCCTGGGACGCCGGTGCCGTTGGGGTCCTTCCAGTCGGTGTGGTACACGACGTAGCCGTTCCAGCTCACGTTCGCGAACTTTCTCGCCGCGTTGACCCGCGCCTCGAGCTGCGGCGCGCCGGAGGCCTCGCCGCTACCGATGACGCCGATGCTATCCCGAGGGTTGCCAGGGGTGACGGGGCCAGTCCCCTTCATCGCTGCCACCTGAAGCTGAATCTTGAGCGGGTTGGTGGGCGTCAAATCGTGATACAGAAACACCCCCGGGAACCGCCAACCGACCACGCCGCCCGAGGCGAGGCCGACCGGAAAGGGGATGTGCGTCAGCGAGACGGGGATGTCGGTGTTGAAGAACGGCGCCCAGAACTGACCGATCCGCAACGTCGTGCGGCCGTTCGAGAAGTCCACGAAGGCGTGCCGCAGACGGAACTGCGGCTGCTCGTCCCCGAACGGCGGCGCGCTGGTGAACGCGCCGAAGAAATCGCCCTCGAGGGTGGCGCGCGGAGCCCATTTGCCCAGCACCGGCGGCGCATTGAAGGTGAAGTTGAGGCGCGTGTTCCGGACATCGCCGTCGACGATCCCCTGGTTGACGCCCGGCTGATTGGCTGGCGCGGCCGCCCACGCGACGTTCTGCCCGTTCCCGAAGCCGCCCGCAAACGACCCTCGGTCGTTGAACAAGCTCCCATTGATGAAGCCGCTGATGGTGAGCGTTTCTCCCTCCCCCAGCTTGACCACCTGCTGCGCCGTGGCGGCCCGTGCTCCTCCCAGGATCAAGACGCCGGCGACGGCGAATGTAGAGAACGATGCCATCCGCGTTCGCATGACACCCCCTCGCGTAAGAAAGTGGCTGCCGCGCGCTCCAACTGGCGCGCCAGAGCCCGCACGCTCAGTCTCGATTATCCCTTCACCGCTCCCATCGTGAAGCCTTGGATGAAGCGGTCCATGAACGCGTTGTAGATGATGGCGAGCGGGATGCTCGTGAACAGCGCGGCCGCCATGAGCGCCCCCCAGTGGTACACGTCGCCGCGGACCAGCGCGATCGGGACTCCCAGACTCACCGTCATCTTGTCTACCGAGCTGATGAAAGTCAGGGCGTACACGAATTCCTGTAGCACCAGCGTGAAGGTGAACACGATCACCGTCAAGATCCCCGGAACGATCAGCCGCGGCGCCACTTTCAGGATCACCGCCAGGCGACTGTAGCCGTCGATCATCGCCTGCTCCTCGATGTCCCAGGGGACCGAGCGGAGGAACCCCATGACGAGCCAGGTGCAGAACGGGATCGTGATCGTCGGATAGATCAGGATCAGTGCGCCCAGCGAGTCCTGGAGGCCGAGCAGCGCCACGAGCCGCGAAAACGGCACGAACAGGAGCGTGGGCGGGATGAGGTACGTGAAGAAGATTGCCATCCCCAGCCGCTCGCCCCAGCGACCCACCAGGCGGGCCAGGCTGTACCCCGCCGGCACCGCCACCGCCACCGTGATGACGACCACCGCTACGACGACGACGAGGGTGTTCAAGACCCACCGGGGGAAGTCGGTCTGGCCGAGCAGCAGCTTGATGTGGTCGAGCGTGGGCGGGTCGTTGAAGATCCAGGGGATGTGGCTCGAGTCGGTCGCCCCCACGTACAGGTCACGGTTCTGCTTGAACGACGTGATGAGCATCCAGTAGAACGGGAAGCCGGCGAAGGCGGTGAAGCCCAGCGCCGCGGCGTACAGCGCCACCGCACCCCTCCCACCTCGGTATGACGGGCCAGCCGCAGCATGGCCACGGCGGCCACGACCAGGAACGGGACCAGAAACACGGCGATGGCCGCACCCTGGCCCAGGTCGGCGCCCAGAATGCCGCGCTGGAACGCGAGCGTGGGGAGCACGTGCGTCGTGTTGGCCGGCCCGCCGCCGGTGAGGATGTAGACCACGCCGAGGTCGGTCGCGGTGTACACGACCCCGAAGAGCACCGCGACCGCGACGACCGGCAAGAGCAACGGCAGCTCCACCTGGAACAGACGCCGCCAGAACCCCGCGCCGTCGACGATCGCCGCCTCGACGATCTCCTGGGGAATCGACGACAGCCCGGCGAGCACGATCACGGTGGCGAACGGAAAGATCCGCCACGCCTGCACGATGATGATGGCGACGAGCGCGAGCGCCGGGTCGCCCAGCCAGTACAGCCAGCCGTGCATCAACCCCGCCGCCTTGAGGGTCCAGTTGATCACGCTGAACGTGGAGTCGAAGATCCACGTCCACGCGATCGCCGCGAGCGACACCGGCACGGCCCACGGCAGCAGCAGGACGAAGCGTGCGAAGCGCTTGCCCCGGAAGGTGGCGCGCAGCACCTGCGCCGCGGCGGTCGCAAGCACGACTACGAGCAGTTGCGACCCGACGGTGACGATCGCGCTGTTGCGGAGCGCCCGCAAGAAGATCGGGTCGGCAAGGATCGCGGCGTAATTGCGGACGCCGGCCCACCCGAACTTGAGGCTTCCCGCGGTCGCGTCGCTGAAGCTCAGCAGAATCGCGAACCCGAACGGCACGCCGACCAGGAGGATCACATAAGCGAGCGCCGGCGCGAGCATCGCGGCGCCCAGTACGTCCTCCCGGTCGGCCAGGGTGCGGCGCGGCGTCATGGAGCGCGCTTCAGTCCGGTGTCGGCGTCGAAATAGCGCAGCGCCCGCCGCGGTACCGCAAAGTCGTGCGTTTCGCCTTCGGGGATATGCAGGGCGATGGTCGCCGGCAGCTTGGCGATGATCGTGACGTCGGCCGGAGCGGCGCCCGCTTCGACCACTGAGCCGTACACGTAGCGGTCGGACCCGAGATACTCCACGCGTCGCACGGCGAAGCGGAACGCGCGTGTGTCCTCCGCCGGGCCGAACACGCCCTTCGGAAGAAAATGCTCCGGGCGAAAGCCCAGCAGCGTCCGCCCCGGCAGGGACGGGTCGCGCGCCTCCAGCAGGTTCATGGGCGGTTGACCGACGAACGTGGCCACGAACGTGTCGACCGGATCCTCGTACACCTCCTGCGGCGTCCCCACCTGCCGGATCTTGCCGCGCTCCATGACCACGATGCGGTCGCCCAGGCCCATCGCTTCCACCTGATCGTGGGTGACGTATACGGTCGTGGTCTGGATCTGGCGCTGAAACCGCTTCAGGTCGTCTCGGGCCGTATTGCGCAGCTTGGCGTCGAGGTTCGCCAGCGGCTCGTCCAGCAGAAACACCTTGGGGTCGCGTACCAGCGCGCGGCACAAGGCGACGCGCTGGCGCTCTCCTCCGGAGAGCTGGCGCGGATAGCGATCGAGATAGCGGGAGATGCTGAACATCTCCGCCGCCCACCGCACCTTGTCGTCGATCTGCTTGCGCGGAACCCGGCTCGCCTCGAGTGGGAAGGAAATGTTCTGGAAGACGGTGCGGTGGGGGTACAGCGCGTAGCTCTGGAACACCATGGCGATGCCCCGCGCCCGGGGCGGTACGTCCCCGTCCACCCGCTCGCTGCCGATGTGGATCTCTCCCGACGTCGGGCGCTCGAGCCCCGCGATCATCCGGAGCAGGGTCGTCTTGCCTGAGCCCGAGGAGCCGAGCAGCACCAGGAACTCCCCGTCGCGGATCGAGAGGTTCACCCCGTCCACCGCGTGCAGGTCTCCGAACGACTTTCGCAGGTCTCGGATTTCGATGCCAGCCACCGTTCGGGCCGCTAACTCCCGGGCTTGTGCCCGTGCGCGGTCGTGTCCGGCGGCTTCGCCAGGTTCACCGGGGGGCTGTAGATGATGCGGTACGCGTTCTCGGGGGCCTGGAGGTCCTTCACCACCGCCGGCGGAGGGCCGGCCGGCGGCCACGCTCGCCCCCGGGCGCCGCCGCCGCAGGCGGCGAGCGCGATGACGATGCCACTGAGGGCGACGACCCGTGTGGGCGCGGCGGCGTGCATGAGTTCCCCTTGCTAACGGCTGGTGTTGGACCCTTCACCGGAAAGCGCGTCGTCCGACGGCGCGCCGCGCTGGAGCCACTCGCCGAACGCGGTGGCGTCCTGGGCCAGACGCCACTCCTCGAAGATCGACAGCGCCATCGCCCGCACGCCGCCGTCGCCCGTGCCGGCGGCCAGGCACTGCTCGTGCAGCCACTCCTCGAACCGGTCGGGATCGGGGTCGGCGGCGACGGCCCGCTCGAGCAGCTCCCGCTTGATCGTCAGGCCGATCGCGTCCGGCGTCGTGTCGCGTTTGCGGCGCCGCCGCCTCCCTTCCGACGCGTCGAGCGCGGCGAGGAGCTCGGCGCACACGACCGCCGGGCGCGCGTTCACGCCTCACCCTGGCGGAGGGACCTCCACCAACCTCCACTAACCTCCACCAACCTCCACCAAGCTCGCCGCTCCGTGATCCCGCACTCCAACCGATACCCTGGCCCTTCCGGCCGCCGGTATCCGCGCTCCAGCGCGGCGATGTCGAGCGGGACCGTCGTCAGATCGTCGATCAGGATCGCCCAAGGCGCGAGCGGCCGGACCGTCGTGACGCCCTTCAGGTAGCCCTGGCACGTGTTGCACACCTCGATCTTCCGCGTCTGCTCGCCCGCCTCGGGCGTGAGATAGCCGAGCTTGTCGTGGTCCGTCTCGTCGCAGTAGGCGCAGCGCAGCAGCGGAATCGCCCATCCGGTGCCGCACCGGCCGCAGCGTAACTGGCGCTTGCGCTCGAGACCGGCGTACTCGGCCACGACCGGCCACGCGCCGCACAGCGGGCAGTAGCCTTCCCACCACGTGGGTGGCAATTCGCGGGCCAGGCCGCGGCCGCAGGCCTGAAGCAGGGGAAGCACCGCCATCTGGGCGGCGACTCGGAGGACGGACGGGTCGGCGCCGCCCGCTCGGGCGAGCCCATCGATGCGCGCTTCGTCGTGACTCAGCACGGCTTGGAGCAATGCGATCCCGTCGATCTTCCGGGCCTCTGCCGGGAGGGCCAGAGTGAGGAGGCGGCGCACCCAGCGACGGGCGGCGCGGCCGTCGACGGCGATCTGGGCGTGACACAGCAACGGCGCCTTCACGGGCAGGTCCGGCGCACGTTGCGGCACGGCGGCGTCCCAGACGGCGCCGTCTTCGCTCTCTCCGAGGGCTCCCTCCAACAGCCGCAGCCACGCCTCGGATTCGGGTGTGTCGCGGCGGGCCGCGGCCACCCGTCCCTCGCGCTCTACGTTCCGCGGGCGCCGAATACGGGCATTGGGCCAGAGCATTTCACCTTCACGGTGCGGCATGGGGTCCGGTAGTACATCCTTGCGCCCGCGTGCACTTCGGCGACACGGGCGTGGTTGCCCGGATCGGCGCCGGGTCCGCCCCCCCGCACGCGCGACGCCTCGGGGCTGGCGCAGCCCACGAGACCGGTCATGATCAACGCGAGCCACCAGCCGGGTGTAGTGGTCATGCTACATCCCCGCCGTTACGCGGTAATGCCCGATTCCCTCGGACGCGAATATCGTGGCGAGTCGCAACAAGAAGCCGCCGAGCAGGACCAGCCTGGCGGCGCTGGCCACCGGCCGTCGCTGCAGGTGTAGCCGGAGCGGCGCGAGGATCCCGAGGCCCACGACGCCCACGAGCAGCACCACGCCCCACACGCCGACCCAGACCCGGTTCACGGATCCGAGCGACGCGAGAAACAGCACGAGCAGGAGCAGCTCGAGTACCAGTGCCTTGGTGTCGAACGCCGACAGTCGCGCGAGGGACAGCTCGCTCGCCCCGCGCCGCGGGGCCAGATACGGCTGACGCGGCAAACAGCGCGCCCAACCACGGGCCGTCCGCCCAGATGGGACGGTTCGTCACCGAGAGAAGGACGCCCGTGTAGCCGGCGATGAAGACGCCGAACAGGCCTGCCACACCCCCGACGAGCTTCGCGAGCCCTCCGCGGACGGCGCCACCCACCGCCAGCAGCGCCGGATTGTGCAGTCGCCCCTCCTCCGCCATACCGCCGAGCGCCGCCAGGACCGAGAACAATCCGAACAGGAGAATGCCCCAGGCCCCGAAGGAGATGGGCGACCATCCCTTGAACATGATGGCGGGGAAGTTCGCGGACTGGAACAGCATGTGCCAGAACCGGAGCGGCCGTCCCAGGTCGACCGTCAGCAGCGCGCCCGAGACAAGCGCGCCGACGGCGGCGACGTTGTACCCGGTGCGGACCACGGGCCGGTCCTCCGGCCCGCCGAACCAGTCGACCACGGCCGCGAGGAGGGAGGCGCCGCCGGCGATCCCGCCAACGAAGAAGTACAGGATGATGAGCCAGGTCCAGTGCGGCGCGCCACTGAAAAAGGTGTCAGACATTGCCGGTTCCTCCCCGGCTCTGCTCGTCCATGCGCCGTTTGCGCAGGCCCACGATGGCCAGCAATCCCAGAACGGCCGCGCTCGCCACGGACAGGCCCCCGCTCTTGGCGAGGTTCGCCGTCGGCAGTTCCGGGTGGCGCGGCAAGCCGTAGACCTCGGGCTTGTCCACGAGGAGGTAAAAGGAGTTCAGCCCGCCGAGCGGGCCCTTCGGGTCCGCACCGTACAGCTGCGCGTCGACGCCCTGGGATTTCAGCTGAGCGACGCGCTTTTCGGCGCGCGTGCGGAGCTCGGCAATCGTCCCGAACTGGATCGAGTCGGTGGGGCACGCCTTCGAGCACGCCGGCTCGAGACCGACCTGGAGCCGGTCGTAGCACAGGGTGCACTTCTGGGCCGTGCCTGATACGGGATTGATGTCGATTACGCCGAAGGGGCACGCGGCGATGCAGGCGCGACACCCGTTGCACACGTCGGACTGGATCACCACCGTGTCGAACTGGGTGCGGATGATCGCGCCGGTCGGGCACACCTCCAGGCATCCCGCCTGGACACAGTGCTTGCACACGTCGCTCATCATCAGCCAGCGGCCGTCGTAGGGCCCCTTGAACTGCTCGATGAAGCGCACGTGCCGCCAATGGATGCCGTCCAGCTTGCGCGTGTTGTCGTAGCTGTCGCCAGAGAGCTCCCGGACGCCGCCGTTCTCGGCCGGCAGCTGATTCCATTCCTTGCACGCGACCTCGCACGCCTTGCAACCGATGCAAACCGTGGTGTCGGTGAAGAACCCCATGGCTTCGGGCATAATCACGCCTTCTCCACGTTGCAGACGAACGCCTTGCCTTCGTGGATGGACACGTTGGGATCTCCCACCCAGGACGTGAGGTCGTTGACCACGTCGCCCGTGCTCAACCCCATCCAGCCCCAGTGCCAGGGCATGCCCACGTGGTGGATGGTCTTGCCCGCGACCTTGAGCACGCCGATGCGATCGGTCACGAGGGCTTTGGCCCGCACGTGGCTGCGCGGCGTGGTGATGATCACGTAGTCGAGGTTGTTGATCCCCTTCTCCTTGGCGAGACCCCTTCCGAGCTCGATGAACAGCTCGGGCTGCAGCTCGGAGAGCCATGGCAACCAGCGGCTCATGGCGCCGGCCAGGTAATGCTCCGTCAGGCGGTACGTCGTGATGACATATGGGAACTTGGGATCTCCCACCGCCGCCAACTGGTTCCACGGCTTCCCCTGCGACCACACTTTGTGGACGGGGCTCGACTGCTGCTTCGGGTACAAGAGATTCTGGACCGGCGACTCGTGCGGCTCGTAATGGGTGGGGAACGGCCCATCCACGAGCCCCGAGGGCACGAAGATCCACCCCTTGCCCTCCGGCCGCATGATGTACGCGTCGGTCCCCGAGATCGGCTCCATGATGATGCCGTTCGGATCACCCTTGTGAGATGGTGGCATCGTCAGTGTGAAGTCGGGCACGTCGTACCCGACCCACTTCCCGCGCGGGATCGGCTTGCCGGTCTTTGGATCGGGCGGGTTCACGAAGGTCGGGTCCCACCACACCCAGCGCTTCCGCTCGCTCCAGGGATTCCCGTTGAGATCGGCGGAGGCGCGGTTATAGATGTTGCGCCGGTTGGCGGGCCACGCCCAGCCCCACTTCAAGTGGGCGCCGGGCACCCCCGGCGGATCCGGCTCGCGCCGCGCCGTGAGGTTCTGATCCCACGCCGGGAAGCAGCCGCAGTAGATCCACGACGCGCATGTGGTCGAGCCGTCGTCCTTCAGCTCGCCGAATCCCTTCAGGTGCTGTTTGGGATTCCCGGTCATGTAGCCGTTGATCTCGCGCAGCACCTTCAGAGCGCTGATCTCACCCGGGTAGAGCGGCGCCTCGCCGGGGTCTGGGTCGAAGTCCCACGTGACCTTTTTCCAGCCCTCGTCCCGGGGCAGCTTCGAGTCGGCGTACGCCTTTTTCAGGCGCTTCGCGAGGTTGTGGTAGAACCAACTGTCGGTCCGGCAATCCCCCGGCGCCTTGGCGGCCATGGAGTGCCATTGCAGCATCCGCTGGGTGTTGGTGAAGCTGCCGTCGTACTCCGCGATCTGCGTGGACGGGAAAAAGAAGATCTCGGTCTTGATATCCGCGATCTTCGCCTCGCCGCTCTTCACCTCGGGCGCCAGGTACCAGTGGGTCGCGGTCTCGGTGAGCCAGTTGTCCTTCACCACCAGCCAGTCGAGCTGACGCAGCGCGCGGCGCGTGGCCGTGCCGTTGAGCGACGTGGCCGGGTTCTGTCCGACGATCACGGCGCCCTTGATCTTCCCTTCCGCCATGGCGGCGAAACACGCGATGTGCGAGTGGTCGCCCAGGATCTTCGGGTGCCAGGCGTAGCCGAAGTCGTTGTCCGGCGTGGCGGCGTCGCCGTACACGGACTTGAGGTATGACACCATCCACTTCGGCCCATTGGCCCAGTAGCCGGTGGGCGGCGTCTCCGCGGCGAGGTAGTCCCGCAGCGTGTCGTGCGGCCGCACCGCCGAGGGCGCGTTCATGTAGCCGTGGATCGAGTGGTACAGCGTGGGCACGTCGGTCGAACCCTGGATGGCCGCGTGGCCGCGCAGCGCCATGATGCCGCCCCCCGGCCGGCCCATGTTGCCCGTGAGCTGTGAGAGCAGCGCGCAGCAGCTGATGATTTGCACGCCGTAGGTGTGCTGGGTCCACGCCACCGCGTAGGCGAACGCGCTCGTACGGTCCCGCCCCGAGTTCTCGAGCAGCGTCTCGGCGACCTTCAAGAACTTTTCCTTCGGAGAGCCGCAGATCTGCTCCACCATCTCCGGGGTGTAGCGGCTGAAGTGTTTCTTCAGGAGCTGGAACACGCAGCGCGGATGCTGCAGCGTCGGGTCCGTCTTGGCCGTGCCCTTGCGCAGCGAACGGAGCAGGTCGTCGAAGGAGCCGCGCTTCTTGATCACTTCTTCGGTGGTGGGACCGGGCGGCTTGGGCCCGCGCTCGTACGCCCACGTCTTGTTGTCGTAGCGGCCGAGGAACCCGTTGAAGGGCCAAAAGTCGGGCTCTTTATATGCGACCAGGCCGGAGAACACACCGTCCAGATCTTCGGTGTCTTTGTAATCCTCGTTGACGATCGTGGCGAGGTTGGTGTAGTGGAGGGTGTAATCCTTGAAGAACGGGTCCTTGTTCCACTTGTCGCTGTGCAGGACGTAGTTGATGAGCCCACCGAGGAACGCGATGTCGGAGCCGGCGCGGATCGGGACGTGGAAGTCGGCGACCGCACTGGTGCGTGTGAACCGCGGGTCCACATGGATCAGCTTCGCGCCGTTCAACTTTGCCTTCATGGGCCAGCGGAACGCCACCGGATGGCACTCCGCCATGTTCGAGCCCATGACGATGAAGCAGTCGGTATGTTCGAGGCTGCGCGGGTACGTCGTCGAGGCGCCGCGACCGTTTCGTGCCCCCAGACCGGGGACGCTAGAGCTGTGTCATATCCTGGCCTGATTCTCGATGGCGACGACGCCGAGCCCGCGCCAGAACTTCTGGCACACGTGGTTGAACTCGTTGTCGAGCGTCGCGCCGCCGAGCGCGAAGATCGCGGGCGTCATGTTCACGAGCTTCCCGTTGGGGAGCTTCTCGATGAACGTCTCGTCGCGCGTCTTCTTCGTCAGCTCGGCTACGCG
>Ga0209239_1002828_pt1 | contig 10272 bp, 12 predicted proteins | sample GraSoi013_2_20cm_FD_185824 | JGI IMG/M metagenome (GOLD analysis project Ga0209239, IMG submission 185824) | Grasslands soil microbial communities from the Angelo Coastal Reserve, California, USA - Sample 10_02_2013_2_20cm (SPAdes) (version 2) | ecosystem: Environmental > Terrestrial > Soil >...
CCGGTGGCGAGCACGCCCTCAGGTCCGACGACCGCCTCGTAGTCGGCGATCTCCGGTCGCGCCCGGTCGCCAAGGATTCCCTCGTGCACGAACGGGAAGTGGCCGACGTCGAGAAAATTCTCGACCACGCGCGGCCCGCTCGCGTGCACGCGATAGGGCCCGGCCATCAGCACCTGGTGCTTGCCGTCCTCTAACAGCTCAAACCGGGGAATCTCGCCGGTGCCGCTGCCCAGCGTCGCCCAGACGACTCCGTGCGCCGCCCTCGCGCGAAAGGTGGCCACCCTGGCTTTGGCCGGCGGCTTCTGCTCCGGGTGGGCGGGCATGAGCACGCAACATCCATCGGTCCCGTAGGTCCATCCGTGATAGGGGCATTCGAGGCGCCCGCCATCGACGACCCGGCCCAGCGAAAGGCGCGTGCCGCGATGCACGCACAGGTCGCGCCAGGCATAGAACTCGTCACCCGAGCGCCACACCACCAGGTCCTCGCCGAGCAGTCGTGCGGGAAGCGGTCCACCGCCGGCGAGGTCTTCGACGCGGGCTACCGGATGCCAATCGTCGACGAGGACCGGGTCGTCGATCACCGTCCGAGCTCCCGCACGGCGGGCGGGCTCGAGTATCGCGTGTACCGCGCGCGGTAGCCGCGGCGCCTGCCAAGGGCAGCCAAAAACGGAAACCCAAGGTCCTGCACGAGCATTGGGGGAGTGGTGATGCGGATGAAATCGCGTACCGCCATCAGCAACACGGCCGCCTGGAGCAGGCGCATGTCGCCCGACGGCAAAAGCTTCCCTTCGCGACTCAACCCGAAGTACGTCTCGAAAAAGAGCTCGGCCGACTCGAGCGCCGGGCGGTGCTCGTAGAGGATCCGCATCAGCCCTGGGCCTGCGTTCCACTGGCTGTGCGCTACACCGACGGGGCAGACGATCGTGTCGCCGGGACGGCCAATCCCAGTACGGCCGCCGATCTTGTAGCCGTACGTGCCTTCGAGGACGACGAATCGCTCCTCCTGACTGGGATGGCGATGGGATCGAACCACGTACGAGCCGGGCTGCGCCAGGAGCTCCGCCTGGAACAGCTCGCCGTTCGAGCTTTCGGCCGTGGAGCGGATGATTAGCCGCTCGCCGGTCTTCGGGCTTTCGATCTCAGTGCCGATCTTGATCAAGTCTCTGACCGGCGCAATGCGGAACGAATCATCGCTCTGCCAATGACGAAGGGATGATTGATCACGGTTGCAATCTTGCCTCCGCGTGAGTTGGGATCGCGCGCCACCCCGAGCTGTCGGAGCGGGGTGCCGATATCGAAGTAAGTCCGTTCGCACACCATCCGATCCTCTTCAAACATGAAGACGATGATCAGGCGAAAGTCGACCTTACGACCCGTCGGCGGCAGGCCGCGCCAGTTTCCTTTGTGCGTTCCGGTGAACCGCCCCTCCACGACCACAGCCTCGGAGGCGTGATGGAACGATTCCGGGTGGAACTGGAAATCGGGGAAGCCTCGCTTGTTTTCCTGAAGCAGCGTGTTGACGCCTGAGTGCCCGTCCCAGACCTCTCCGGTGGCCATGATCTCGTAGCGCGCGCGCGCGAAAGCCGCGATGCAGCGATCGAAGTCGTGCGCGTTCTCGGCTTCCATGTGCTCGCGAACCGTAGCTTCGCGTCGTTGTCGGATCGTGTTGTCGATGCTCACGACCTCTCGCGGGCTAGGATCGGGCCCGGTCGAGCACCGCCACCAGGTTGCGCGCCGACACCAGGCCCACTGGCTTTCCATTCCCGTCCACGACCGGGAGGTGACGGACGCCGAGACGCATCATCTTCAACGCCACCACGCTGACGTCCTCGTCGGCGGTCACGGTGGCCGGGTCCGCGGTCATGATCACGCTGGCCGCCGTCTGGCTTGGATTCACTCCATCGGCGATCGCGCGCACGAGGTCTCGTTCGGTGATGATCCCGACCAGCGCGCCGTCTTCCATGACGGCCACCGAGTCGGCGTCGTTGCCCCGCATCTCGCGCGCCACTTCCGCCAGCCTGGTCTGAGGATCGACCGAGAGCAGGCGACCGGGCGGCAGATCCCTGACTTTCACCTTTTACTCCACCTCGTACGTGATCGGCACCATGCGCTGCGAGCTTTTTGGTGGCCGGCTGTAGCTGCGTTTCTGTCGGGGCGGCAGCTTGATCTCGTCGTGGGGCACTTCCTCGTAAGGGATGAGCGACAGAAAGTGGGTGATCAGGTTCAGGTGCGCGGCCCGCTTGTTGTCGGTCTCGACTACGTTCCACGGCGCTTCCTTGATGTCGCAGTACGAGAACATCTGGTCCTTCGCCTCGGAGTAGTCGACCCAGCGGGCTCGGGCCTGCAGGTCCATCGGGCTGAGCTTCCAGCGCTTGCTGGGGTCGTTGATGCGCCCGAGGAACCGCCGCTCCTGCTCGTCATCGCTGACCGACAGCCAGTACTTGATGAGAACGATGCCTGCCCGGACGAGCATTCGCTCGAACTGCGGGCACGTGCGCATGAACTCGTCGTATTCCTCGTCCGTGCAGAAGCCCATCACGCGCTCGACGCCGGCGCGGTTGTACCAGCTGCGGTCGAAGAGCACCATCTCGCCGGCGGACGGCAAGTGCGCGATGTAGCGCTGGAAGTACCACTGCGTCCTTTCTCTCTCCGTCGGAGCGGGGAGCGCCACGACGCGCACGTAACGGGGGTTGAGGAGCGCCGTCATGCGCTTGATGACGCCGCCCTTGCCGGCGGTGTCGCGGCCCTCGAACAGGACAACCACCCTCAGGCCCCGATTCCTGACCCACTCCTCGAGCTGGACCAGCTCGACCTGCAACCGGCGCAGCTCTTGGTCGTAGTCCTTCCTGGACAGCACACCCTTCTTGGGCGTCCACTGGCCGTCCTTCTTCTTCCGCTTCTTGTCCTTCTTGCCGATGGCGGTGGCCATGTCCCTTTTCCCTTCCCCTACCTCAGGTCGAAATCGCGTCCAACTGTAGTGGCAAAGCGCCCGATCCGGCGAACGAACTCACCAGGCGAGCGCCTCCGCCGGTGCATGCGCGAGGTCCGGGGCAATCCAGTCCGCATGAGCCAGCTGGGCCGCCTCAAAAGTGGTCGTGAGGGCCAGGCATCGGGCCCCCGCTGCTTTCGCGGCCGTCACGCCGCTGACCGCATCCTCGACCACGAGGCAAGTCGCGGGCGGCAGTCCGATCCGCCGGCACGCTTCGAGAAAGATGTCGGGCGCGGGCTTCTTGTGGACGACGTGGTTGCCGTCCACGACGGCGGCGAACACGGCTTGCGGCAGCCCGATCTCTCCGAGGTTCGCCAGCACCTTGATGCGGTCCGCCCCCGACGCGACCGCCACCGCCAAACCGCGGTCCCGGCATTCGTTGACGAACTCGACGGCTCCGGGAAGCGGCCGCAGCCGGCCTCGGATCAGTCGGAGGTAGATCTCGTAGAGGCGGGCCTTGTCCTGCACAGGGTCGAGCACGATGCCGCGGCTCTCGGCCACGCCGCCGATGTAGCGGTCTTCTCCCATCCCGACGAAAGGCTTGAATTCCTCAGCGCTCACCGGGTGGCCTCTCTCGGCGAAGAGCTCTACGGCCGCCTCCGCCAGAGGTGGTTCGGAGTCCACCAGGACTCCGTCCAGGTCGAAAATCACTCCACGAAGATGGCTGGATCTCAAGCAGGAAGCTTCGACGCCCGGGCCATCGTCTTCGACCTCGACGGCGTGCTCGTCGACACCATGCCCGCGATTCGCGCCGCGTGGGCGGAATGGGCGACGAGGCGCGGAGTCTCGGCGGAGCTGGTGCTGTCGGAAATCCACCTCACCGCATTGGAGCTCATCCAAAAGTTCGCGCCGGCGCTGGACCCCGTCGCCGAGGCGAGCAGCATCGCAACGCGCCAGGCAACGCTGCACACCTCAGTCGTCGCATTCGACGGAGCTGTCGAACTGATCGCCAGGTTGGCGCCAGGCGATTGGGCGATCGTCACCTCGGCGAGACGCGAGCCCGCGTTGCGCCACATCGCGATGGCCGGTCTGCTCGTGCCGGAGGTGCTCATCAGCGCCGAAGATACCCCGCACGGAAAACCGGATCCGTCCGGCTACCGGCTCGCGGCCGAACGCTTGCGGGTGTCGGCGGCTGACTGCCTCGCAGTCGAGGACAGCCCGGCCGGCGCTCGTGCGGCGCGTGACGCTGGCATGCATGTGCTCGGCGTGACGAACACGCACCACGAGTCGGAGTTGCGCGACGCACATGCGGTCATCGCGTCACTGGCCGAGATCGAGGTGGTCCTGGAGCCAACGCAGGACCTCAGCCGGATGCGTGTCCGGTGGAAACACGGGATAGAACACCTTCACGATCCGGCCTGACTCGGCGACCAGCGTCAACCGCTTGTAGAGATGCAAATGACCAGCCTGGAACGTAGGCAGCCCTGGATCCATCGACAGCTTGAGATCGGGGTCGCTGAGCAATGGAAACTTGATGTCCTTGCGCGCCGCGAAGGCAGACTGAGCGTCGGTCGACTGCGCGGACAGGCCCATGACCGAAGCCCCGAGCGCCTGGAACGAGGCCTCCCGGTCCCGAAACGCGCAGCTCTCGGCGGTGCAGCCGATGGCGCCTGGAATCTCGGCCCAGCCTGGCGCCGGCATGTCAGGAGTGCCGGTCGCGTGCGGATACACATACAGGACGAGCGTGCCGCCGACCCGCGATAGGTCGACGGTGGATCCTGACGTCGAGGCAAGCTCGATCCCGGGCAGGCGCTTGCCCTCCAGGCCGGCCGCCCCTCCGTCGTCGACCGGCGCCGGGAACCGGGAGAACTCGGACATCAGCTCGCCAGCAGCGCCTTCAGCTGCGCCGGGCTGATGTTCCCGCCGCTGCAGATCAGCGCCACAGTCCGGCCGCGGAGCTGATCGCGCAATTTCAGGGCGGCTGCGAGCGAGGCCGCCCCCGCGGCCTCCACCAGCGTGCGCGTCTTCTCGATCATGAGCGCCGTCGCTGCGTCGATCTCATCGTCGGAGACCAGGACGAAGTCGTCCAGCAGCCGGCGCAGGATCCGCTGCGGCAGCTCGAACGGCGTCGCCGTGGCCAGGCCCTCGACCCGCGTCTGGTTGGGGGCTTCCTGGAGCGAGCCGGACTTCCAGCTCAGGTAGGCGGCCTGGGCCTTGTCCGACTGGACGCCGATGACCTTGATCCCCGGGTTCACGGCTTTGGCCACGATGCAGGCGCCGGCGGCACCGGACCCGCCCCCGATCGGGACGATGACCGTGTCGACGTGGGGCTGCTCCTGGAGCACCTCGAGCGTGTGCGTGCCCACGCCCGCGATGAGCAGCGGCTCATCGCCCGAGTGGATGTACCGGTAGCCCTGCTCTCGCGCCAGCCGGTCGGCGTTGCGCCGCGAGTCGTCGTAGCGCTCGCCGTCGAGGATCACCTCCGCGCCCAGGTCCTGCATCGCCTCGACCTTGACCGGGTTCGCCGCGGCGGGAGCGCAGATGATGGCGCTCACCCCAAACAGCCGCGAGGCGTACGCGACCGATTGGCCGTGGTTGCCGGTTGAGGCGGCGATCACGCCTCGCTTTCGCTCCTCCTCGCTCAACCGGCTGACGAGGTTGATCCCGCCCCGGACCTTGAACGCCCCGGTCGGGTTGTGGTTCTCGTGCTTCACGTAAAGCTCGGTCCCGACCAGGCGCTCGAGTGGGGGATAGCGGCGGAGGGGAGTCGGCTGCAGGTACGGCCGGATCTGCCTGGCCGCGTCCAGCACGTCGGCGAACGCCGGCTCCTCCAACTCGCTCACCGATGACAGATTAGGCATCTCGGCTAAGCCGGATCGAAACTCGGTCCCGTCGCTCAACATATCGGCCGTGCCCAGGGCATTCGCCAAAGCGCTGCTCGTCGCGTCGGTGCTGCTCGTGGCCGCCGGCTGCGGTTACGACACCTCCGCGACATTCAACCCCGACGGTTCGGTCAGGGTAGGCATGAAGTTCCTGTTTCCCAAATCGCTGATGCAGGGAGGCAGCGGCACCACCGTGTCAGGCTTCAGCCCCTCCGATATCGCCTCAGCCAACGCGAAGCTCCAGAAGCAGTACCCCGGCGGGAAGGTCACCGTGGTCACCGAAGGCGACGAGACAGGCGCGCTGGTCACGATCCCGTTCAAGACGGAGAAGGAGGCGTTCGCGTTCCTCACCCAGCCAACGAAGCTGAGCCCGTCAGGCGCGACGAGCGGATCGACCATCAACCTCTCGAACACGGGGGGCATGTTCACGTCGGCGACGCACACCACGTCCGGGCAGTCGGACACCTATTCCTTCAAGACGGCCCCGACGCCGATGGCCACGCCCGCGCCGGGCGAGCAGCAGATGATCTCCCAGGACGAGATCGCGTCGATCTTCATCGTGACGTTCGCGGTGACGCTCCCGCACGTGATCACATCGGCTCCCAACGCGCTCTTCACGCTCGACCGCAAGACCGCGATCTGGAAGCTGTCCTGGACGAAGTCCCAAACGCTCACGGCGACGACAGGGTCCGACGTCGGGCTGGTCGCCAACGTCTCACCGCTGCAGGATGCCCGTCTGGTGATCGCGGTCGGCTTCACCGCCGTCGCCGTCGGATTCCTGCTCGGCATGTTCCTGACCTGGCGTGGACTGTTCCAGAGGGCCCCGCAGCGGGCGGTCCAAACCGTCGCGCCGGCGCCGACCTCAGCAGAACCGCCGGCGGTCCAGACGTCAGGCGCGTGGCCCGGTCCGCCACCGGAAGCGCCGCCGCCGACCGAGATTTAGGCTCCGCCTCAGCTCCGACTACATTAGGCGCGTGGCCGCGGCCGAGCTGAAGATCGGGGTCTTCCTACCGCAAGGCTGGCGCATGGACCTGGCCGACATTCGGGACCCGGTCGAGAAGTACGAGACCATGTCGCGCTGCGCCAAGGAAGCGGAGCAGGCTGGATTCGACGCCCTGTTTCTCTACGACCACTTCCATACCGTGCCGACGCCTCAACTCGAGGCTGTGTTCGAGTGCTGGACCTCGTTGGCCGCCCTGGCGCGCGACACCAGCACGATCCGGCTCGGCCAGATGGTGACGTGCAACAGCTACCGGCCGCCATCGCTACTCGCGAAGATGGCGAGCTGCATCGACGTGATGAGCCGCGGCAGGCTGATCCTCGGCATCGGCGCCGGTTGGTACCAGCACGAGTACGAGGCTTACGGGTACGAATACCCCGAAACCCCGGATCGGCTGCGCATGCTGCGCGAGTCGCTGCAGGTGATCAAGGCGATGTGGGCGGAGGACGAAGCGACGTTCGACGGTCGCTTCTACAAGCTGCGGGGAGCGATCAACGAGCCGAAGCCGGTGCAGAAGCCGCACCCGCCGATCTGGATCGGCGGCGGAGGCGAGAAGGTGACGCTGAAGCTGGTCGCGCAGTACGGACGTCGCCACAGTCCGGCACAAGCTCGAGGTGCTGCGCGAGCACTGCGCGACTGTGGGCCGCGACTACGACTCGGTTTTGAAGACGCTCGAGTTCTACACGATCCTCGGTGGCAAGCGCGAGGTCGATCGCGTGGTCGCCGACCACGCGCGCCGGACCGGCCAGGACGAGTCGTACATCCGCTCGTGGCACCCGCTGCACGGCGATGCCGAACGGATCGCCGAGATCATCCACGAATACGCGGAGCTCGGGATCACGTACTTCATCGTCAATGTTCCAAACGCGGCTGAGGGCGGCGTGTTCGGCAGATTCGCGGACGAGGTTTTCCCCCGGCTCGGGCTGGAGGCAGGGGTCAAGCAGGCCTAGCGCGAAAGCCGCACAATCCACGCCAATGTGATCGCCCTGCTCAGGCGTCAGCCATTGGTCTCTTACTTCGTGATCGCGTTCGCGTGGACTTGGGCCTTCGTGATCGTGTTCCTGATCCTGTTCCCGCTTCCGGACGTGATCGTGCGGACCACGCCCGGCGACTTCGGTCCGTTGATCGGCGCCGTGGTGGTCACTGCAGCTGTGGCGGGCAGGTCTGGCCTCCGCCAGTTCCTGAAGCGGATGATCCAGTGGCGGGTGGGGCTGATCTGGTACGGCTTCGCCTTCCTGGGTGTCCCGCTGCTCTACATCGCGAGCATCGCCCTCGTCCCCGGAGCCCTCGGGTCCTTCAAGGCTCCAGACGTCGGCGCCGTCCTCCTGTACCCGGTGCTGTACATCGTCCTGATGTGCCTCGGGGGGCCGCTGACCGAGGAACCGGGCTGGCGCGGTTTCGCTCTGCCGCGCCTGCAGCAGCGATGGAGCCCACTGGTCGGGTCGATCATCCTCGGCCTGCTGTGGGCAGCCTGGCACCTGCCCAACTACTTCCGCCCAGACTGGTCGACGGTCAATGGAGGAGTCAGCTTCAGCGGCATCGCGGTGTTCGCCGCCGCGACGGTGACTTTCTCGGTGGTGCTCACCTGGGTCTACAACCACACAGGGGGCAGCATCCTAATGGCCATCCTGGTCCACGCGAGCATCAACTTCTCGCAGGGGCTGACCGGCGACCTGTTTCCGGCGGCCAAAGACAACGAGGTTGCGCCGGTGATCGCCTTTGCGGTCCTTGCGGTGGTCATCGTGGTGACGACGCGAGGCCGGCTCGGCTACCGCGGCTCTGAGCCCGCTCCCACCGCGCAACCCGCGTACTCGGTTCCATGACGGCCCAAAGGGCGCGACTGCTGGGCTGGCTTGGTTTTGGCCTCACTCTGGTCTGCATCCCGCTGACGGTCCTCATGCTGTCGCAGCACCTGAGGGCCTTCCTTCCTGGTGCCGCGATCTGGAGCACGGTGGTCGCCTTCATCGGGGCCGTCGCCTTCTCGCTCGTTGGGGCCCTGATCGTCTCCCAACATCCCCGTCACACCATCGGCTGGATCTTCACGCTCTCCGGAGTGGCCACGGCGGGTGCTGTCGTGCTTGGGGCTTACGCGGAGCTGGCCCTCGCGCCCGGCTGGTCGTTGCCTGCGGCGTCGTTTGCAGACAGCGTTTCCCACGTCCTCATCCAGAGCGGCATCTTCCTTCCCCTGACCCTGGGCCTGCTCCTCTTCCCGGACGGCCGCCTCCTCTCGCGGGTCTGGGGCTTGGCCGCCGCCGCGGCGGTGCTTGGGCTCGTGGTGCGGCTGATCGCCGACACCGTCGCCACACCCTCCAACGCCTTCGATTTCGGCGACATCGGGGTGCTCCTGACCGTGGCATCGGCCATCGCTGGGCTTGCCTCTCTGGCGGTGCGGTGGCGGAGGGCCGGCCAGTTGTTGCGCCAGCAGCTGAAATGGATGGCGGCCGCGGCGGCCGCGGTGGTGCTTGCGTTCGTAGGCGACATTGCCGTCAACATCTGGAACCACAACCTGCTCTCGAACGACGCCGAGTTCCTGGTCTTTACGCTGACCTACACGCTGGTGCCGATCGCCGCCGGCGCCGCGATCCTTCGTTACGGCCTCTACTCGATTGACTTCATCATCAATCGGGCGCTCGTCTACATCGCGCTCACGGCGATCCTGGCGGGCCTCTACACCGGTTTCACGGCGACTCTGCAGCACTTGTTCGTGGCTCTCACCGGGCAATCCTCCGAAGCGGCGATCGTGATCACCGTGGCCTTGATCGCCACGCTGTTCACTCCGGTTCGGAACGCCTTGCAGCGACTGGTCGACAGCCGTTTCAAGGACGCGCGAGATCTCGAACGGCTGATGCAGGCTCTCGAGAGCGAGGTCGGCGCGGTGATCGACGTGATGGATGGAGAGCGGCTGGCCGAGCGGCTCGTGCGAACTGCGCGGGAGGGCGCTGATGCGACCGGCGCGGCACTCTTCCTCGACGGAGACTCCGACGCCCAACCAACTTACGTCTCGGGAACATGGATCGACGATGCGGTGCTCGTCATTCCCCTTCGTGCCGGTGGTCAGGAGGTCGGGCGAATCGCCCTCGGCCCGCGACGCCACGGCGCGCCTTATGCGCCGCGTGAGCGCGAGCGGTTGCAGCAGGCCGCCGACGTGGTGGCGGTCGGCCTGACGCTCGTACGTCGGCGGCAACCGGTCGAGGCGCTGGCGCACTGATCCAGTCCAGGCGCGCGGGCGGCGCGTGGGGAATCGCTTTTGTCGTCTTGCTCCTCGCCAGCGCGGCCATGGTATCCCTGCCGACAGGCGCCGAGACAGGGGAGAAGATCGCCTCCTTCTATAAGACGAATGGGTCGGTGATAGTGGCCCAGCAGATCCTCGGCATGATCGCGCTGGCGCCGTTCGTCGCGTTTGCACTTTCCCTGAGCTCGAACCGATGGCTGAAGCCCGTGGTCGCCGTGTTCGTCGGATT